>JRHI01000032.1_pt1 | contig 122453 bp, 113 predicted proteins | sample 215371 | NCBI WGS metagenome assembly JRHI01 (sample SAMN02929681, study PRJNA255918) | sediment metagenome | biome: cave system; feature: Ice Cave; material: Sediment; isolation source: sediment from deep within a dark volcanic ice cave with no known source of... ...
GCGTGTCGCCGCCGTCCCGGAGCTGGATGTCGGTCAACACAACAAGGCGCCGCCGAAGCGCTCCCGTTACCCGACGCCTCATGCGATGTCGCCTGGTCGCTGTCCACGGTGCACCACTGGCGCGACCTTGACAGGGGACTGTCCGAGGTTTACCGCGTGTTGACGACCGGTGGGCGATTCCTCGCAACAGAGCGCCGCGTGAAACCCGGTGCCACCGGACTGGCCAGCCACGGATGGACCGACCGTCAGGCCGAGACCTTCGGGGATCTTTGCTCGTCGGCTGAGTTCAGCACCGTCGAGGTCACTCGCCACCAAACCGCTCGCGGCACCCTTCTCGCGGTCCTGGCGCATCTCGACGCTTAGCGGGAACACGAGATCCACACCTGTACCCGGTGTCTGGCCCAACGAGGATGTGTAGTTCCTGCTCGGGCCGCCAAACCGCCGCACTACCAGCAGGTTGCCTGCCCTCCTCGGCCGCGGGCGGCTCGCAACCGACGTGCGGCAGGACCAGGATCGCCGTCACGACGCAGCCGACGCCGCGTCGAACTCAGTCGCCACGATGCGCCGGTCACGCACGCCGGAGGCCCGGTCGGAGGCGAGCCACACGATCGGCGGCCCCATCACGGCTGGGTCCAGCATTCCGGCCCGGACCTCGGCGGGAGCGTCATCGGGGACCATCCCGGTCCGGGTTCCCCCGCCGGGAAGCAGGATGTTGACGGTCACCGAGTTGCCGGCTAGATCCGCGGCCATCACCCGCGACAGCGCTTCGACGCCGGCGCCCGCCGGCCCGTACTGCACGAAGCCACGTCGGACCATCGTCTGCTCGTTCATCGAGATGTTGACGACCCGCCCGCCGCCGTCGCGGAGCATCTGCGGTACCACCTCGCGGGCCATCAGAAAACAGCCCACGACCTTGGTGTCCCCGACGTCCCGAAAACCGGCCGGCGAGACCTCCCAGAACGGCTGCGGCTCCGACATGAACCGGGGATTGACCGTGCGCATGCCGATGCCCGCGTTGTTGACGAGCATGTCGATGCCTCCCCACGCGTCGCGAGCCCGATCAACACAAGCGGCAACCGAGCGCTCGTCGCGCACGTCGAGCTGACACGGGATCGCCGGCCAATCGAGCTCCTTGGCCGTCGCTTCCGCCCGGGCCTGGTCACGGCTGGTGACCATCACCCGGGCACCCGCGTCGGCCAGCGCGGACGCCATCGCCGCGCCCAGGCCACTGGTGGCGGCGGTGACCATGACGCGGACGCCGCTCAGCTCACTCATATGGGGAATGAGCATAATGTCAGCCATCTTGTTGGCCGGGGCCGTGAGACTGTCAGAGCAACGGTGTAACCGGCGTGATCTGATGCGCGGCGGCTGAGGGCCGTGGTCCAGACAGGAAGAAAGGAAGCCAGACGCGCGTGTCCGCCGTCCCAATGGCCGTGAACGGATCCGTAGGAGCGAGAGCGACCGATGGCGCGGTTCAAAGCTGAGGCGCTTGTGCTTCAGGCGCTATGACGAGAACCGGGTCAGCGGTTGGTAACCGATGGCGACGATGGGTTGATTGAGGTGCGTGCCACCCTCCGAGCCAAAGAACTGGGCATCTCCGAACGTGAAGATGCCGCCGTCCGTGGCGGCCAACCAGTAACCCTTGCCGGTCGACGTGCTGGCCATACCGACGATCGGCTGGTTGAGGTGCATGGCGCCCGTCGAGCCGAGGAAGGGGGCGTCGCCGAAGGTAAACATTCCACCATCCGTAGCGACCAGCCAGTACCCCTTGCCACTGACGCCGGGCGCCATCCCCACGATGGGACGGTTCAGATGCATGGCTCCGGTTGAGCCGAGGAATTGGGCATCTCCAAAGGTGAAGATCCCCCCGTCCGACGCGACCAACCAGTAGCCATTGCCCGACGCCGTTGGGGCCATGGCCACTATTGGCTGATTGAGATGCATGGCTCCGGTCGACCCGTAGAACTTGGCGTCACCAAAGGCGAAGATCCCCCCGTCCGACGCAACGAGCCAGTAGCCCTTGCCCGATCGCGTGATAGCCATGCCCACAATTGGCTTGTTCAAGTGCATGGCGCCGGTGGAACCAAGGAACTGGGCGTCGCCAAAGGTAAAGATGCCTCCGTCAGACGCCACCAGCCAGTAACCGACTCCTGATGGTGTCAAGGCCATCCCGACAATCGGTTGGTTGAGGTGCATGGCGCCGGTCGAGCCAAAGAATCCAGCCTGGCCGAACGTGAAAATGCCCCCGTCCCTGGCCACCATCCAGTACCCATTGGTCACGGGCGTGACCGAGATCGGAACCGAGGGTATCCCGACGCCGGCCTTGGTGACCGCAGTTACGGAGATGCTCAGACTGGCCCCGTTGCTCAGCGACTTGAACTGGAGGGTCGGTCCAAAGAGCCCGGTGATCTTTCCGTTGCCGGGAGAGATGTTGACGTTGTAGGAGAGCACCGGTGCGCCACCTGAATAGAGGGGCGGCGCCCAGGTGATGGTCACGACGTTGTTTTGGGAACTGGCGCTCACGTTTTCGGGCGGTGGCGATAGGACGGCGCTGTTGGTCAGGGTGAATGGTGCGATGGCTCCGTTCGCCGAGGCGGTGACGGTGTAGGAGAGAGCGGCAAAATCCCGGTCGCCGCCGACCGAGTTGGCCGTGAGAACCGGCGACACGGCCGTTCCCGTTCCGGTGTTGTCGGTAGACACGACTACAGACGTAGCGCCACCCGGGAACGTGGCCCCCTGCCCCTGGGCTCCTGGCATCACCGTGAACGTCACCGGCGTGTTTGAGATCGGGATGTTGGCGGTATCCCTCACTGTCACACTCAGTGCACTGGGGAAGGCGGCGTTGACGTTCGCCACCTGCGAGTTTCCAGCATTGATGGTGATCGAAGCGGTGGCGTTGGTGAGCSTGAAGGTGGCGGGCGTGCCGCCGGCGACCGTGGCCGTCACCGTGTAGCCACCCGCGAACCCGTTCGCAACCGGCGACGGTGCCGTGGCGACGCCGGACGGGCTCGTATGGGCCACCCCGCTGTTGCCGAACGTGGCCGACGGTCCGGTTTGCGGCGGCCCGGAGAAGGTCACCGTGACATTGCTCATCGCAGCGCCGAATTGGTTGGTAACGGTGACCGTGATCGGCGTGACAAAGGGCCGTCCGACGATCGCGGACTGCGGGGCCCCGGCCACGACCGCGCCCGTCGGGGTGCCAGCTGCGATAGCTTCAGGGATCGTCGGTGACGTCGACCCGGAGTAGGTTGTCGGATCACCGTTGTAGACGGCTTTGATCTGATGAGGGGACCCGGCTGTCGTGGGGTACGTCTGGTTGCACGAGATCTGACCGTTGATGTCCACTGGAGCGGCCGGACAGATGACGGTTGTCCCATCGAAGAACGTCACGTTGCCGGCCGGGGTGCCAAAGGAGCCGGACACCGTCGCCTGGTAGGCAGTCACCTCACCGGCGATCGTCGTACCCGACGGCGTCGCGCTCAATCCTGTGCTCGAAGTAGCGACGCTTACCGTCTGAGAGAAGGACCCCGACGTCGAGTTCGTGTAGTTGGCATCGCCGCTTGTGAATGTGGCAATGACGGAATGCGAGCCCGCAGTTCCCGCCCCGTACGGCACAGCGCACGACGCTTGCGCGCTGCCGTTCAGTAGGAGGGTCTGCGAACAGATAGGAGCGCCGTTATCAGAGAACGCCACAGTCCCGGTAGGCGTCGGAGCACTACTCGGGGTGACCGTTGCGGTGTAGGTAACCGTCGCACCCATGGGCGATGGATTCACATCGGAGACCACGCTGGTGGACGACATAGTCGCGTTGACGGTCTGAGATACACCCGACGACGAGGGTATGTAGGTGGTGGCTATGTCCGGGACATAGTTCGCGGTGATCGAATGCGTAGCGGGAGACGTGTAGGTCTGCTGACAGGTCGCTACACCGCTTACGAGTGGCACTCCAGGACAGACGTTTGTGGCGCCGTCGAGGAAGTCCACGGTCCCGGTTGGGACGGGTCCGCCGCTCGGTGAACTGGCAACGGTTGCCGTATAGGTGACCATTTGGCCGACCTGTGACGAACCCGATGGCGCCGAGACCAGGGTTGTCGTCGACGGATCAATGCCGACCGCCGCCGCTACGCCAGCGAACGGACCGGCTACCAGCGCGGCGACCAAGGCCGTGGCCGCGGCTCCCGCGCCAAGGGCGCGACCGGCCCACGGACCGGTGTGTCTACGCATGAATGAAGAAGCAAACCGCACGTGCTGGGCCCCCTGCACTCGACTTAGGAAGAGTATGGACTACGGAAAGCCCGTCTCGATAGTCCGCTGGACCAAAAGAACTGATGATCGCTCTTCGTGGCTGGGCCAACCACCAGATCGGCGGGATTGTCCGTTTTAAAGCCCCCAAAAAACCCCTCAAACCGTAGCCAGGAGACTCCGGGCGATCTGGGAAACCTGGATCTCGTCCGTGCCGGCGTAGATCTGGAGGACCTTGGCGTCGCGGCATAACTGTTCCACTTGGAACTCGGCCATGTAGCCATTGCCGCCAAAGAGCTGCACCGCCTCCAGCGTCACCTCCATGCAGGCCTGGGCCGCGTAGAGCTTGCACGCCGATGCCTCGGCCAGAGTCATCGGCTTCCCCGCCGCCGCCATCTCGATCTGGCGGAACACCAGGTTCTCGATGTTCAGGCGAGCCACCGCCATCTTGGCCAGCTTGAGCTGGATCAGCTGGAACTCGCCGATGGGCTTGCCGAACTGCACGCGGTCCCTGGCGTATTGCACGCAGAGGTCCAGGCACTGCTCGACGATGCCGAGGGCCATGGCCGCCACGCCGGTTCGTTCCATCGAGAACGTGTCTTTGGCGGCCGACCGATCAGGCACATCCTCGGTCCCGCCCAGCAGCCGGTCCCGGCCGGCTCGCACGTCGGTGAGGAAGAGCTGACCCGTGGGCGAGCTGTGCATCCCCATCTTGCGCAGCGGTTTGGACTGCTCCAGACCGGGCATGCCCCGGTCGAGCACGAAGCTCAGCACCTTGCGGTGGGCGGGGTCCGTGCCATCGTCCAGCTTGCAGATGAAGACGATGGTGTCGGCATACGGTCCGTTGGTGATGAACGTCTTCGACCCGTTGAGTACGTACTCCTCCCCATCCCGGCGGGCGGTGGACAACATGGCACCGAAGGCGTCGGAGCCCGAGTTCGGCTCGGTGATGGCCCAGCTGCCGATCTTGTCCAGCGTGAGCAGGTCGAGGGCCCACCGCCGCTTCTGGGCGTCGGTGCCCCGCGCCATGATGGCGGCGGCGGTGAGGCCCACGCTCACACCCATGGCCGTCACCATGCCTGGGCAGTACCGGCACAGCTCGATGATCGGGATCATGGTGAACGCGCCCCCATCGGGCCTTCCGCGCTCCTCCGCGGCGCCGCCCGAGCCCGATCCCGACAGCCGTTTCTCGAATCCGTCGCGGGCCATGGCGTCGAGCCCAAACGTCCGGAACAGCTTGCGGAGTTTCTCGTAGGGCGGAGTGTCCCCGTGTTCGAGCTCCTCGAGATGGGGTTTGATCTCCTTCTCGACGAACTGGCGAACGGCCTGGCGGATCATCAGCTGCTCTTCGTTCCATTCGAACATGCCCAGAGCCTCCTACACTGCAAAGACGTGTTGAAACGGAAACAGAAGGTTACGGCCGCCACCGACCTGCCCGGAGTTCCCGCCGGGACCGCCGGCGTGGTCGTCGTCGCGGAGGGTCTCACCTGGATCCGTTACGTGGTCCGCTTCGGCAACGGCGTACAGATCGGTTCTCTGGACGAGAAGTACCTGCATCCGGCCGTATAGCAGGGCCAGCGGGGGGCCGCCGGGAGCCGAGGGGACGGCTGCTAGTCGCTCAGCCGCAGCAACTGCCAGGTGTCACGCAAGAACACGGGGCCGGTCACGTCGACGGCGTGTGGGTAAGGCGCGCCCGTCATCGTCGGATCGCCCTGCCGCTTCAGCAGGGTCACCTCGCGCACCCCCGCCGCATGCAGGCGCGACAACGCATCAGAGGCCTCGACGTCGCCGGTGGTGAACAGGAAATGCACTTTCGGATCGAGCCGCCAAGCGCCCCGTGGGAGCTCGATCAGCTGCACCCCGTCGATGACAACCAAACTGCTCGACCGCGTGACAAGTTCGTTGTAGAAGAGGTCCTTATCCGTCCGGTAGAGACGGAGCATGTCGAGGCCGAGGGCGGCGGGCAGAACCGCCAGCCCGGCCACGACCGCGGCGCCGACCATGAATCCGGGACGGGGCAGACCCTTGAACGCGCCGACCAGTGAGTCGGCCGCCAGCGCGGCCAGAGGAACTAGCGCGGGCGAGAAAAAGCGGCCCCCCCACTCCAGGCCTCCCCCGACGGCATAGTCCGTGGCCACGACCATCAGGGCGAACAACCCGACGACGCCGATCAGCGACGACTGCACGCTCAGAAGGCTCGGCCGACGAAGACACATCAACGCCAGCAACAGCACGGGCCATGCCGCCAGCAAACCCGTGGTCGCTTCGAGCGGGTTGCCGACGAAGCGGATGTGATAGAGCCACAGCACGGTGACCAGCACCGGCGCCACGATGTAGTACCGGTATCGGTACCGAGTCCGCAGGATTAGTCCGGCAATCGCCACCAGAACGAGCGCCACGGCCATGAGATGGTGGGCCCGCTGGGTGTATTCGCTACCGGCCAGCAGGTCGTGGCCTGCCCCGCGAAGCCGGCCGGCGATGTAGCCGCTGTGATCGGTGCCCCGCACGCCCTCAGACAACCCGCCGGTGGAGTGACCGACGATCCACGACACGACGGTCTGCTCGAAATGTCTGACTCCGTACACCGCGGCCAGTCCGCTCATGGCCAGGACGCCCCCCTGACGCCAGTCCCCCTTGACCGCGAGCGCCGCCCCCACGATCACGGCGACGGCCACGCCGAACAGGGCTGCCTCTGAGCGCAAGGGGACCCCCAAGGCGATGCCACCTATGGTCGCCGCGCCCCACCGCGGATCGCCGCGTGACCGCCAGCACCGAATGGCGGCCCACAACGTGATTCCGGCGACACCGGCGCTGAGGGCATGGCTCCACAACAGGTAGGCGTTCACCGCCATCGGGCTGATGGCCGCCAACCAGAAGGCCAGCGGCGCGGCGCGGCGGTTGAATTCGGCCGTCAGCAGCCATGCGGCCACCGCCGTCAGCAGGGCGCCCAACAGAGAGGGGAGGTGGTAACCGAGACCCGAGCCGAAGACCGACACGCTCAACCACGGGATCACCACGTCGAGCGGGTGCTTCAGGTACGCGTAGTAGCGGAGCCCGGTGGGACCGGCTTGCATGTCGCCGTTGTCCACCGGGAACCATTTCCCGATGGGATCGATCTTCGTGCCGACGTAGTCGTACTGCCACGTCCCGTGCCGCAGGTCGTGCACGGCAAGGGCGTAGGCGCCTTCATCCGCCACCCACGAGGTGTGCAGGTCCATGAACGGCGCCAAGGCGAGCAGGCCAAAGAGCAGGATGAGGGAATGGGCGGCCAATGCCCGCTGCCACCTTCGGCGCGCCTGGAAATGGCCCCCCGCCGCGACGTATACAGGCGGTGGTAGGGCAACTGGCGGCTCGGGACACTTGAGCATTGTGCCCACACCGCTGTCCTGCACCGGGAGCTCCGTCCGGGACGTGAGCAACTCGCGCTCGGCTCGGTAGCCCATCGGTGCGAACCTTAATCGTCGCGGGAGGCCACATCGCGGAGACCCTTTCCCCTAATGGGTACACTTACTAGGTCGGATTTTTGCGCGTACTTGACGAGGTGACACCGGACTAAGGAGGTGAGGACGCTTGAAACGTGGCGAACCCCCGAGTACCGCCGCCTTGTTCCGTTCCTCCCCCCGAGCCGGCGTATGACCGCCCGCTGACGCTGCCGGTTGCCGGCTCGGCTGACACCGCCCGAGGTCAGCTATGGCTCGCCGTCCCCCGCTCCGGTCTCCCCAAGTTCTCCGCCACCGGCGTCAGCAGCGCACCCAGCGGCTGCTCGCGACCCGGGCCGTTCGTGATGCCCTCGTGTCCCTCGCCGGCGTCATCGGGCGCCCGGTCCGCAACCAGAGCGGTGAAGAGGTCGGCCGCCTGGTCGACGTGGTCGCGCGCTGGGGCGGCTCCGAGCCCTATCCCCCGGTCACCGGCCTGGTTGTCCGCGTCGGTCGCCGGGAGGCGTTTGTCGACGCCGACCAGATCCTCGAGCTAAACCATAGTGAGGTCCGCCTCAACTCGGCCCGTCTGGACCTGAGGGATTTCGTCCGCCGCCCGGGCGAGGTCACGCTGGCCCGTGACGTGCTCGATCACCAGCTGGTCGATGTCGACGGCGTTCAGGTCATCCGGGCCGCCGACCTCTACCTGGCCGTGGTGTGGAATGCCATCCGGTTGGTCGGTGTGGACGTGAGCGCACAGTCGCTGCTGCGCCGCCTCGGCCCCAGCCGGCTGCGCACCCGGCCGACCCCGGACAAGGTCATCGACTGGGCGGCCATCCAGCCCTTCGGCGCGCCTGTCCCCCAGGTCCGCCTGCGCTCGTCCCACGACGGCCTGCGCCGCCTGCGACCCGGCGAGCTGGCCGACCTGCTCGAGGACCTGGGCCGTCCCGCCCGCCAGGAGCTGTTGGCCGCCCTGGAACCGGAGACCGTCGCCGACGCCCTCGAGGAGATGGACCCCGATGAGCTCGGCGCCCTCCTCCGCGAGACTCCGCCCGATCAGGCGGCGGAGCTCATCGCCAACATGGAGCCCGACGAGGCCGTCGACGCGCTGCGGGACCTGGAGGAAGACGAGCGCGATGAGTTGTTCGAGCACATGAATGCCGAGCAGCGCGAACAGCTCGAGGAGCTGCTCGACTACGAGGAGGATCGCGCCGGCGGCTTCATGACCACCAACCTGATCATCGCCAGCCTGGACGACACGGTGGCCGATGTGCGCGAGCAGCTCCGCGAGGCGCGCGACCACAGCGCCGACGTCGACGCGGTGGTCGTGGTCGACCGCGACGGGCGGGTTGTCGATGATCTCGCCCTCTACGAGCTGGCCGTCTCCGACCCCGGCCAGACGGTGGCCGAGCTGCTCGGCGAGGCCGCGCCGGTCACCGTGGGCCCGGACGCCGAGGTGCGCGACGTGGCTCAGCATCTGGTCGAGTCCCGGCGAGGTTCGGTCGTCGTGGTCGACGCCGACGGTATGCCGCTCGGGCGCATCTTGGCCGACGATGTCGTCGACGCCCTGCTCCCCGATAGAGGGCGATTCCACTTCCCAAGGCTCCTCCAGTGACCGCCCCGACGTCGGCCGCCCCGCCGCAGCCGCCGTCCTCGGTGCCGGCCCATCCGCACCAGCCGCCCGACGAGCGCGGCAGCCGCTCGCACCGCGCCCTGCGCTACCTGGCCATCGCCGGGCCGGGGATCATCGCCGCCAACGCCGGCAACGATGCCGGCGGCATCCTCACCTACGCCTCGGCCGGGTCCGAGTACGCATACCGCACCCTGTTCTTCATGGTCCTCGTCACCGTGGCCCTGGTCGTCGTGCAGGAGATGTGTGCGCGTCTTGGGGTCTATACGGGAAAGGGTCTGGCTGCCCTCATCCGCGAGGAGTTCTCGCTGCGGATGGCCGCCTTCGCCCTCACCTGTCTGGTGATCGCCAACGTGGGGCTGGTCGTCTCCGAGTTCGCCGGGATCGGCGCCGCTCTCGAGTTGTTCGGTGTCAGCCGGTATCTCTCCATCCCCATCGCCGCGCTGTTCATCTGGGCATTGGTGATGTTCGGCTCCTACCGCTACGCCGAGCGCCTGTTCCTACTGCTGTCGTTGGTCTTCTTCGCCTATCCCCTTTCCGCCGTCCTCGGTCACCCGAACTGGGGCAAGGCGCTCAGTAACACAGTCTTTCCCCACTTCCTGACCAGCAAGAACTTCCTCTTCCTGGGCGTCGCCCTCATCGGCACGACCGTAACTCCCTACATGCAGCTGTATGTGGCCGCCGCCGTTGCCGACAAAGGGATCGTCCCCGAGGACTACCGCTACGAGCGGGCCGACAGCGTGGCCGGCGCCATCTTCGGTGACGTGATCTCGATGTTCATCATCATCGCCACGGCTGCCACCATCGGCGGGACCGGCCCGCTTAGCTCAGCCAAGGATGCGGCCAAGGCCCTCCGCCCGGTGGCCGGCGGCGCGTCGGTGAAACTGTTCGGCATCGGTCTGCTTGGGGCCTCGGCTCTCGCCGGCGCGGTCGTGCCTCTCTCGACCGCGTACGCCGTGTCTGAGGCGGTGGGGGTCGAGCGGTCGGTGTCGCGCCGGTTCACGGAGGCCCGGCTGTTCCTAGGGTTGTTCACCGGGCAAGTGGTAATCGGTGCGGCGGTGGCCCTGGCGCCTGGCAACCTGATCCACCTGCTCATCAACACCCAGGTGATCAACGGGCTGATCACGCCCGTGATCCTCACGTTCATCCTGATCCTGGCCAACCGGCGAAGCCTGTTGGGGGACGCCGCCAACGGTCCGATCTTCCGGGCGGTGGCGACCATCTGCGTAGCGGCCGTCGGAATCCTGTCGAGCGTCGTGCTGGTCGAGACCGTGCTGGGCTGGCTCGGGGTGCCTATCGCCTAATTGGCCAAGTTGCTCAGGTCGGACCTTTCTCGTGCCGATGGCAGACACAGGACCGCGGCACGCCGCAGGCGGGCGAACGTCTTCGGGAGTCATGTCCACCGCACTCATACGCGCCTACCGGGTTCTTCAGGACGCCGGGTTGGATGCCACCTCACCCCAGCGGGTCGCGGGCGCGATGAACAACGAAGTCTGGTTCGCCGGCTCCCACGTCGTGCGCATTTCCACCCTCAAAGGTACCGAGCGGCTGGCATGGGAAGCCGCCGTGGCCGAGGTGCTGCCGGCCACCGTCCCGCATGCTCGGGTGGTGCTGCGGGGCTCGACGGAGTTCGGCGAATGGCTGATCAGCCACCGGGTCGAGGGCCAACCCCTCAGTCGGTGCTGGTCCGAGATGAACGAGCGGCAACGCCAGACATCCGTCTATCAGCTCGGCGCGGCGATGGAAGCCCTCCACGGCTGTCGGGGGCCGGTCGATTCGGCCGGATCACCGGTCATCCCCCCCTTCCTTCGTGATCCGGCCAGCCTCGAGTGTCCCCACCAGCTACCCGCCAGCCGGCTTCTCGCCCTCATCGAGCGGTGCCGGCAGCTCCGCGGCGTGGACGGGGCCGTGCTCGACGGGGCCGCCGAAATGACCCGCCATTGCGCCGAGGCCTTCGGCGGAGACCCGCCGCGCGGCCTGGTCCACGGTGACCTGCACCTCGAAAACGTCTTGTGGGACGGCCGCCAGCTGACGGCCGTGCTCGATTTCGAGTGGGCCCGCCTGTCGCCACCGGATCTCGATCTCGACGTGCTCCTGCGTTTCTGTGCCGACCCGGCCCTCCATGTCACCGGCGATTACCAAGACCGTGTCCGCCGCCACGACTTTGCCGACCTGCCGATCTGGCTACGAGAGTGCTACCCGGCCCTCTTCGCCCATCCCCGTCTCCACGACCGCCTGCGGCTCTACGCCCTCGCCTACGACGTCCGCAACCTGCTCACCGACCCGCCCCGCGTACCCGTCGACCAGCTCTTCGACCATCACGCGTACCACCGCATCCGCCGGATGGTGGAGGGGCGAAGCCATCTGAGCTGGATGTATCTGTAGCTGGTCCGTGGCGGGTCTGGACCAGTACCCGTCGCGAGCGGCAGCATGGCGTAATGGCAGCAGATGACGCCCCCGAGACCGTCACCGAGGCGCTGGCCCAGCTGGAGCGGGACGGCTATGTCGCCGATTTCAACATTGAGCGGGGCGCCCTCGCCTGCCCGGCGTGCCAGCATGAATGCCCCATCGATCAGGCGATCATCGAGCGGGTGTACCGCTTCGAGGGCCCGAGCGATCCGGCGGACGAGGCCATCGTGCTCGGTCTGCGCTGTCCGGGGTGCGGGATCAAAGGGACCTACGTTTCGTCATTCGGCCCGAACGCCGACCCCGAGGCCATGGCCGGGCTCGGCTACCTGGCCGGTCGGCACACGCCAGCCCCGACGGCTTCCCCGCCCGTCCCTCCATCCGGAGCGTGACCGGCCGCCAGAGACTCCTGCGGGTGGCGCGCGACGAAGGCAACGGGCCGGCCATCGTCTTGCTCCACGGCCAGCCGGGTACCGCCGCCGACTGGGACGGAGTGATGGGGTACCTCCCGCCGACGGTCCGGGCCATCGTCCCCGACCGCCCTGGCTACGGCGGGACCGGCGGGCGGGCGGTCGGCTTCGCCGAGAACGCTGATGCCGTCGTGGGCATGCTCAGCCGCCTCGGAGTCGACCGGGCCCATCTGGTCGGCTACAGCTGGGCCGGAGGGATCGTCCTCGCCTTGGCCCGCGACGCTCCGGAGCGACTGGCCAGCATGACGCTGGTGGCCTCCATGCGTCCCGGCGCGCCGCTCGGGATGATCGACCGGGCCCTCGGGCTGGCCGTGTTCGGGCCGACGCTCGCGGCCGGGACCATCGGGCTGGCCGGCCGCATGCTGCTGAGCCCCCGGATTCGGCGGGTGGTGGACCGTCGCTACCGCCGCCTCACCGCGGAAGGTCTGACGGCGGTGGGCCAGGCGTTCACCGGCAGCCGCGCCTGGCTCAGTTTCTTCCTCGAACAACGGGCCCTGTTCGACGAACTGCCCGATCTGGCCGAGGTCCTCGGCGCCGTGCAGGTTCCCACCACCGTGCTGTTCGGCAGCCACGACCGGGTCGTCTCCCCCGAAGACGGCTGGTCGCTGGCCAACGCCATACCGGGTGCCCGGGCGGTCCGCGTCTACGGCGCTGGCCATCTCCTGCCCCATGAACGGCCTGAACTGGTCGCCGCCACCGTGCTCGACAATGTCCTCGCCGCCGAGGCGTAATCGCGTCGGCTCGCTGAGCTAGAGAAAGGCGGTCGGATCGTAGGGGGTACCGCTGACCCGCACCTCGAAGTGAAGGTGCGGTCCGGTTGACATGCCGGTCGATCCGACCAGGCCGATGATCTGACCCTTCACCACGTTATCGCCGGCGTTGACCAACAGTTGGCTCTGGTGGCCGTACAGAGTGGCCAACGCTTTCCCGTGATCGATGATCGTGCAGTTGCCGTACCCGCCGACCACGCCGGCCACCACGACCACACCGTCGGCAGCGGCGTGGATCGGGGTTCCGGTCAGCGCGCCGAAATCGATCCCGGTGTGGACGCGCACATCCCCGAAGACCGGGTCCACGCGCGGCCCGAACGCCGAGGTGATCGGCGCACCGGGAACCGGGACGGCCAGCAGGCCGTGGCCGCTGACGGTGAGCGCCGGCTGTGCCTTCTGGCGGGCCTTGAGCTGGGCGGCGATGGCATCGGACTGCGCAACCAGGGCCGTGATCTGGGTCTCGAAGTCCGCCTTCCGGGTCTCGAATTGGCTCAGGAGCACAGCCTGGTGCTGGGCGGCGGCTTCGGCGGCCTGGCGGAGGGCGACTTTTTTCTGGCGGGCGGCGCTGACCAGGACGAGCTGTGCGGCCACCGCGTCCCGATCCGCCCGGGCCTTGTCGCGGTAGCGAACCAGGTCGCCGGCCAGGGCACCGGCCTGGCGGCGCAGGCCGTAGAACCGGCTGACCTCCTGGGCCTGGGCGTCGTTGACCGAGCTCATGTACGACAGGCGGATGAGGGCGTCCTTACTCCGCCCGGCGTCGGACAGATCGCCCTCCATGCCGCCGGCCGGCTGGCCCATGAAGGCGGCGACGGCCCGGTGCCGCAGTCCGGCGCGGGCCACATCGAGCTGGCCGTTCAGGACGGTCAGGGCGGTCTGGGCCGCGGCCAACCGCTGGTCCTGGGCCGCCAGCCGGCCTTGCGTATCGTCCAGCCGGGCTTGGCTGGCGGCCACCTCGCCGTCGAGCCCGGCCTCCTTGGTCTTGAGCCCGTCCAGGCTGGCCTGCGAGCTTTTCATGCTCCGAAGCAGGCCCAGCTCGCCGGACGAAGCCTCGTGGTACTGCCGCTCGAGGGCGGAGATCTGCTGTGCCAGCCGGGACGGGTCGGCTGGCGTGGTCGACGGGGCCGGACGGACGGTGGCCGCGGGGGTGGCGGCGGCCCCGCCGCTCAGGAGCCCGCTGGTGACCAGGCCGACCAAGGCGAACATTCCGATCCGCGCCGGCACAGCTCTCCTATCGGCACCGAGGTACCCCCGGTTGATCGACTAACTAGTTATTCTCGGCGGGGGGCCTGGTCATAGCGGGCCAGCCCGGCCAGGGCAACGGGGGCTCGCCCTGGATCTGGCGGATGAACTCCTCCAAGAACCACCGGCGGTAGGCGACCACGTCAGGCGGCGCCGCCAGCGTGAGCAGGGGGCCACCGCGCCGGCAGAACTCGTCCGCCTCGTCGAGGATGCGGTTCAGCTCATCGACGTCACCGGCCACGTCGCCTGGCAGGACAAAGACCAGGTCTATCGAGGCATCGCCGCGCCGGACGGCGGCCTCTAGCTCGGACGTGGGCCCCTGGGTGATGCTGCCGTACTTGCCTTGCAGCTGTTCGCCCAGCGATAGGAGTCGGGTGGGGACACCGTGGTCAGCGGGGTCGGCCTGCTGCGCGGCGAGCAGGGCGAACTCGCGGAGCAACTCGTCGTTGTGCTCGCCGGCCTTGCGGTGGATGTCCAGTGGCAGGCCGAGCAGTTCCACCCGGACAAGGCCCTCCGGGTCACCTGCGCTCAACGGGCCACCTCCGCCACGTGGTCGAGCTCGAACCAGACGATCTTGCCCTGCGGACGGCTCTCCGCGCCCCACCGGTCGGCCATGGACTCCACCAGGAGGATGCCCCGGCCGGTGCCGGCATCGATGGCGTAGTTCTTGCGCACCGGAAGCCGATTGTCCCGGTCGCGTACCTCCACCCTCAGGATGTTGTCGGCGTCGCCAATGACGAGCTCGACCGGCGAACGGGCGTGGAGCACGGCGTTGGTCACGATCTCGCTCACCAGCAGCGAAGCCACCTCGCTCAGGTCCTCACAGCTCCATGCCTCCAGCGCCGAGCGCAAGAACCGTCGGGCCGCGGATGCGCTGGCGGGCTCGGCTGGCAACTCGGTGCGGGTCTCGGTCACTGGTATCCAGTATTAGACCGTCAGGAATCGTCTGACGGCAATGGCTGAGCCAATTACTCCCATTGCCGCCCCCGCCACGATGAGGATGACCCCGGTCTTGATCGCCTCGGTCGACGTCACGTGCAGCGTGTTCGACTGCCCGACGAAGGTCTGCGTACCGACTCCCGCGAAGCCGCTGCGGAACACGTAGATCGTCGCGAAAGCCAACGCCCCACCGATGAGGCCCTCCAGCAGCCCTTCGAGCATGAACGGGACGCGTATGAACCAATTGGTGGCCCCGACCAACTTCATGACCGCCACCTCCCGCCGGCGGGAGAAGATGGCCAGCTGGATGGTCGTGAACGTGAGCACCACCGCCGCCAGCAGCACCGCCCCGGAGATCACCAGCAGCACCGTCTCCTGCCGCTTGGTCTGCTGCAGGACCTTGTTGATGTACTCCTTGGCGTATGCCACCTGATACACACCCGGAAAGCCCTTGAAGTGGTCGCCGATGGACGTCACCGACTCCGCCTTCTTCGGCACGACGCGGTATGACGGCGGGAGATCAGTGGGCTGGACGTTCTCCAGGTAGACAGGCTGGTTGGAGAACAGCGTCTTGAACTCCGCATAGGCGCCCTGTTGATCGACGAAGCTGTGCTTCTTGACCTGGGGCATGTTGGTGAGCTCGCGGCCGATGGAATCCACCTGACTCGCGGTTACGTCCGTCCGGAGAAAGATGTTGAGCTCAACGCCGCCTCGCCATTGCACCGACGCATCACGAGATGCCTGATTGATGAGCCGAGCTCCACCGAACATGGTCAGCGAGACCCACATGGTCAGCATGGCGGCCATGGTCATCAACATGTTCCGCCGGAAGCTGGTGACCACTTCGCGCACGGCATAGCGCGGCGTCAGGGCCATCAGCCGTAGACCCCGCGATCCTGGTCCCGAACCACCGAGCCCCGGTCAAGCTCGATGACCCGGCGCCGCATGGAGTCCACGATGTGTTGGTCGTGGGTGGCCATGACCACGGTTGTTCCGGTCCGGTTGATCCGGTCGAGCAGCCGCATGATCCCTTCGGTTGTGCCGGGATCGAGGTTGCCGGTCGGCTCGTCGGCGAGGAGGATCAATGGCCGGTTCACGAACGCCCGGGCGATGGATACCCGCTGCTGCTCGCCGCCGGACAGCTCGTCGGGGAGACTGTCCATCTTCTTGCCGAGGCCGACCAGGTCGAGGATCTGGGGGGCTTGCGACTTGACGACATGGCGAGGCCGGCCGATGACCTCGAGCGCAAAGGCCACATTTTCGTACACCGTCTTGTTGGGCAGTAGGCGGAAGTCCTGGAACACGCAGCCGATGTTCCGGCGCAGGTAAGGAACCTTCCAGTGAGTGAGCGACGCGATGTCCTTGCCCGCCACCCAGATCTGGCCGCCGTCAGGGACCTCTTCCTTGGTGAGCAGGTGCAGAAAAGTTGACTTCCCCGAGCCCGAAGGGCCCACAAGGAAGACGAACTCGCCCTTTTGGATATCGACCGAGACATCACGCAATGCGACGGTCGTACCCTTGTAGGCCTTGGTGACGCTCTCGAGCCTGATCATCGGTACGGGGATTGCCTGCGCCGTGTCCGGCGCGCGGCAAGCGCAAAGGGTAGCAGCGCCCGTTCTTGACGCGTAGTCGTGCCGGCTGGGGCGGGACCCAGCCGCCTGGCGATGAGCGCTGGCGCGAGGAGCAGTGTCGTCGTCAGGTCGGCTGTGCGAATCAATTGCTTCTCCGCCAGCGCAGCCACGACTCCATGAACTCGTCGAGGTCGCCGTCGAGGACCGCCTCGACGTTGCCCGTCTCGTGACCGGAACGCTCGTCTTTTACCTTCTGGTACGGAGCGAGCACGTAGGCGCGTATGAACTGGCCGGCCCGGCTGACCTGATGCTGGGGGCCGCTGATGGCGGCCAATTCCGCCCGCCGTTCCTCCCGCTGGCGTTCGGCCAGCTTGGCCGCCAGGATCTGCATGGCCTTGGCCTTGTTCTGGTGCTGGCTGCGCTCGTTCTGGACGGCCACCACGATGCCCGTCGGGAGGTGGGTGAGGCGCACGGCCGAGTCGGTGACGTTGACGTGCTGGCCACCGGCTCCCTGGGAACGGTAGGTATCAACCCGCAGGTCCTTCTCGTCGATGGTGACCTCGTCGGATACGTCCTCGAGGAACGGCACCACGTCGAGCGCGGCATAGGAGGTCTGCCTCCTCGCCTGGCTGTCGAACGGGCTGATGCGGTACAGCCGGTGCACGCCCCGCTCGGCGGACAGCAAGCCGTAGGCGTACCTGCCTTTCACGATGAACGTGGCCGAGAGGATCCCGGCCTCCTGCCCCTCGGTGACCTCCTCGAGCTCGAACTCGAAGCCGCGGCGCTCGGCCCAACGTTGATACATGCGGACCAGCATCTGGGCCCAGTCCTGGGCGTCGGTCCCGCCCTCACCGGCGTGGACCTCGCACACCGCGTCGCGCTCGTCGTGCTCGCCGACGTAGAGCGACCGCAGTTCGAGCTCGTCCAGCTGGTGGGACAACGCCTCGACAGCCGTCTCCAGTTCGGCGTCCACCGAGTCGTCGTCCTCCTCGGACGCCATCTCGTACAGCTCGCTCGTGTCCTTCAACTGCTTCGCCAGGCCGTCGATCATGGTCAGGTCGTCGTTGACCCGGCTGTACTCGGTGGTGATCAGCTTGGCCGCATCCTGGTCGTCCCACAGGTCCGGACGGGCCATCTGCTTCTCCAGCTCGGCGAAGCGGGCCCGCTTAGCATCGATGCCGAGGTACTTCTCGGCCTCGGCCAGCCGTCGCCGCAGCGCGGCAAGCTCCTCCGTGAGATCGCGCACCGTCGACTATCGACCGTGGCAGAGCTTGTACTTCTTGCCGCTGCCACACGGGCACGGATCGTTGCGACCCGTCTTCTCCCAATCCGACTTCACGATCGGCTGCATGGTCGGTTCCTCGTCGGCGACCATCGGCTCGTCCTGATCCTCATCCGGCACCGGCCCGCGGGCCAGCGCCCGCTGGACCGCCCCTGAGCCCTGGACGGGATCGTCGGCGGCCTGATACTGAACCCCGCCCATGTCGGGAGCCTCGGGCAGATCTTCGGCCGCTTCGAGCACCTGTACCTGGGCGTGCATGGCGATCTTGACGTAGTCGTCGTCGATGGAGGACACCATCTGGCCGAACATGTCGTAGCCCTCCTTCTGCCACGCCACCAGCGGGTCCTGCTGGCCCATGGCCCGGAGGTTGATGCCCTCCCGCAAGTAGTCCATCTCGGAGAGATGCTCACGCCAGCGTTGGTCGATGAGCTGCAACATGATCTCCCGCTCCAGCTGGCGCATGGTGTCGGCGCCGCCCGGCATGGCTTCTTCCCGCTGCTCGTAGTAGGTGAGCGCCTCGTGAAGAAGACTCTCGTAGATCGCGTCGGAGTGGTTGGCGGCGCGCAACTCCTCGGCCGTGAACTGCGTCGGGTAGTACTGCCTGGCCTCGAGCAGCAGGGCGTCGACATCCCAGTCTTCTTGGAAGTCGGTCGGGCAGTTGGCCTTGACCACTCCCTCGATGGCCGAGGAAAGGATCTCGATGGTGCGCTCCTTGAGGTCTCCTCCATCGATGACCCGCATGCGCGCGCCGTAGATGGCCTTGCGCTGTTCGTTCATCACCTCGTCGTACTTGAGGACGTCCTTGCGGATCTCGGCGTTGCGCTGCTCGACGGTGTTCTGCGCCCGCTCGATGGCCTTGGTCACCATCTTGGCCTCGATCGGAACGTCGTCAGGGAGGGCTTTACCCATCACCCAGCTCATGGCGCCGGTGGCGAAGAGACGCATCAGCTCGTCTTCCAGCGACAGGTAGAAGCGGCTCTGGCCGGGATCACCCTGGCGACCGGATCGGCCACGAAGCTGGTTGTCGATCCGGCGGCTCTCGTGGCGCTCCGAGCCGAGCACGTACAGTCCGCCGAGCTCGCGGATCTTGTCGCCCTCCGACTTGCACTCCGCCTCGTACTTGGGCAGCAGCTCCACGTAACGGGCCCGGCCCTCTGCGCCCTCCGGGTCCATGCCCTCGGAGATGACCTCCTGGCGAGCCAGGCCCTCGGGGTTGCCCCCCAGCAGGATGTCGACGCCGCGCCCGGCCATGTTGGTGGCCACCGTGAGGGCGTGCAGGCGACCGGCTTGCACCACGATCTGGGCCTCCCGGGCGTGCTGCTTGGCGTTGAGCACGGTATGGGGGATGCCCCGGCGGTCGAGCATCTGGGAGAGGACTTCGGACTTCTCGACGCTGGCCGTGCCTACCAGGACGGGCTGGCCCTGGTCGTAGCGCTCGATGAGGTCCTCGATCACAGCTTCGAACTTGGCCAGCTCCGTCTTGTAGATCAGGTCGGCCTGGTCCTCGCGGATCATCGGCATGTTGGTGGGGATGGGAACGACCGGCAGGGTATAGGTGTTGGCGAACTCTGAAGCTTCGGTCTCGGCCGTCCCCGTCATGCCGCTCAACTTCTCGTAGAGACGGAAGTAGTTCTGCAGGGTCACCGTCGCCCAGGTGTGGTTCTCCTCCTTGATCTTGACCCGCTCCTTGGCCTCCACCGCCTGGTGCAGGCCGTCGGACCAGCGCCGGCCCTCCAGGATTCGGCCCGTGAACTCATCGACGATCTTCACCTCGCCGTCCTGGACGATGTAGTCCTTGTCCCGCTTGTACAGCTCCTTCGCCCGCAGCCCCTGGGTCAGCTGGTGGACCAGGTTGGCCGAGACCAGGTCATAAAGGTTGTCGACGCCGAGCTGGCGCTCGACCTTCTCGATGCCCTCTTCGGTGGGCGCGACGGTGCGTTTCTCCTCGTCCACCTCGTAGTCCACATCGCGGGTCAACGACCGGGCCACGCCGGCGAACTGGTAGTAGAGCCGGGCCGACTCGGCGGCGGGGCCGGAGATGATCAGGGGGGTGCGGGCCTCGTCGATGAGGATCGAGTCAACCTCGTCGACGATGGCGAACACGTGGCCCCGCTGCACCATGTGCTCGCGGCTGCGGGCCATGTTGTCGCGCAGGTAGTCGAAGCCGAACTCGGTATTCGTCCCGTAGGTGACATCACAGGCGTAGGCGTCCTTCTTGGCCTGCCAGTCATCGACGTCGGGCACGACCAGGCCCACGGTGATGCCCAAGAAGCTGTGCAACCGGCCCATCCACTCGGCGTGGAAGCGGGCCAGGTAGTCATTGACGGTGACCAGGTGGGCGCCTCGGCCGGTGAGCCCGTTGAGATAGATCGGCAGAGTCGAGACCAGGGTTTTTCCCTCGCCCGTCTTCATCTCGGCGATCCACCCGAAATGCAACGCCGCCCCACCCATCAACTGGACGTCGAAGTGGCGCTGCCCGAGGCTGCGCCTGGCGCCCTCCCGCACCACCGCGAAGGACTCGATGAGCAGGTCATTGACGTCTTCGCCTCGGTCCAGCCGTTCCCGGTACTCGACCGTCTTGTGGCGCAAGGCCTCGTCCGAGAGCCGTTCCATCTCCGGCTCGAGGGCGTTGATATCGGGCACCAGCGACTGAAGTGCCCTCACCTTCTTGCCTTCCCCGGCGCGCAAGATCTTCTTGAAGATGCTCATCTCGGATGAGAAGTCTACTGGCGGCAACCCCGTACCATTCGGCCCCACCTATGGCTCTTCGTGCCGGCGCTCACCGCAGACGGGGGTCGTCCCCCGGCGCCGCCGGCGGGTGGATGCGCGATCCGCGGTGGGTCCTGGCCGGAATGATCGGCGTGTACGTGGCCATTTTCGGCCGCCTCACCTGGACCCAACAGTCGAACTTCGGGACGTTCGGCTACGACATGGGCATCTACGACCAGGCCATCTGGCTCCTAGCCCACGGTCACTCCTTCATCACCGTCCGTGGCCTCTCGGTGTGGGGAAACCACGTCAACGTCATCCTCTTTGTCTTCGTCCCCATCTCCTGGCTCGGCGCCGGCCCCCATTTTCTCTACCTGGCCGAGACGGTCTGGCTGGCCATGGGCGCCGTCCCGCTTTACTGGCTGGCCCGGCACCGGATGGCGAACACCTGGCTGGCCCTGGCCGTTCCGGCCGCCTACCTGCTCTACCCGGCCCTGGAGTGGATGAACTGGTGGCACTTTCATCCCGAGGCGCTGAACACCACGTCGCTGCTGTTCGCCTACTGGTTCGGCCTACGCCGCCGGTGGGGCTGGTTCGGGCTGGCCGTGCTGGCCACCCTCAGCACCAAGGAGGACGCCGCCTTCGCCGTGTTCATCCTCGGGGTGATCGTGGCGTGGCGATGGCGCCAGCGCCGGGTCGGGATCCTCACCGCCGCCGGCGCGGCGGCGTGGTTGCTGATCTGCACCCGTGTGGTGATCCCGCACGCCGATCACGGCCAGAACCCTTTCTATGTGGACTTCTTCCCGGGGCTTGGGCACAGTATCGGCCAGATCGCCAAGAACGCGATCCTCCACCCCAGCCGCATCTGGCGGCCGGCCCTCATGAAGAACCGCCGCCCGTACTACCTGCAGCTGTTCGGTCCGGTCGGCTTCCTGGCCCTCGGAGCGCCTGTCGTCCTGCTGCTGGGTGGCCCGCAACTGGTGACCAATGTCGTCTCTGGCTTTGGATACACCCACGAGATCCACAACCACTATCACTCGCTGATCATCGCCGCCGTGTTCCTGGCCACGGCCGAGTTCGTCTCACGGTGGCGATGGCCGTGGGTGCGCGCCGTCCTGGCGTGTGTGCTCGTAGCCGCCGCCATCAACGGCAATGTCCGATGGTCCCCGTCGCCACTCGGGAAGGCGTGGACGACCGGCATCTGGCAGCGCCAGCCCGACCCGCGCGTCATCGTCGTCAACGACGCGCTAGCGAGCATCCCCCAGCACGGTGGCATCTCGGCGACCTACTACATCGTCCCCCACGTCACTCACCGCCGCTACGCCTACGAGTGGCCCAACCCGTGGCACCAGGTCAACTGGGCCATCCACAACGAGCGGCCCCCCAACCCGGCCACGGTCGATTACCTTGTCGTCGATCGGACCCTGTTCGGGCCCGATGACCCGGCCCTGCTGGACAGCCTGCTCGGACCCAGTGGCCCGTTCGACCTCGTCTTCGACAGGGACAACATCGTGCTGGCCCACCGCCGAGGCACACCGCTCACCGCCGGTGCTGGCGTAGGCGCCCGCTTCCGTCATCGAGTGGGCGACCAGACGCGCAGTGCCGAGCTGGCGCTGACCCTGGCCTTGGGCGCGGCCGTCGTGGGCTGGTGGTGGGTCCGCCGCCGAGAGTCGCTGGCCTACGACGAGTCGTCGCGGATGTCGAGCAGGCGCTCGCGCACGGCGTAGATCACTGCCTCCATGCGGCTGTGCAGATGGAGCTTCTCGAGAATGTTGCGCACGTGGTTCTTGACCGTGTTCTCCGAGATGTACAGCTCGTCGGCGATCTCCCGGTTGCTCATGCCCTTGGCCACCAACTTGAGCACCTCGAGCTCGCGGCTGGTCAGCGCTGGGGCCGGGAACTGCTGACGCTCCTCGGCCTTCTTGGCCAGCAAGTTGAACTCGTTGAGTAGCTTCGAGGCCATCGACGGCGAGATCAGGCTCTGGCCCTGGACCACCGCCCGGATGGCTTCGGCGACCTCCTCGACGGAGATCTCCTTCAACAGGTAGCCGTTGGCCCCCGCCTTGATGGCCTCGTAGAGGTCGTCCTCCTCATCGGACACGGTAAGCATCAAGATCTTGGTCGACGGCACATCCAGGCTGATCTGGCGGGCGGCGTCGATGCCGTTGATACGCGGCATGCGCACATCCATGAGGACCACGTCGGGCGCGAGTTCTTGGGCCTTGGCGATGGCCTCCTCGCCGTTCTCCGCCTCGGCCACCACCTCGATGTTGTCCTCCGTCCCGAGCACGACGTAGAGGCCCCGCCGGAACAGCGCCTGGTCGTCGGCGATCAGGACCCGGATGACCTCGGATCCGCCGACGCCCGTGCCGTCGTGTCGGTCTCGGTGGTTGTCACTCAAGGCGATCCCCCGGGGGTCAGGTGGTCGGGCGGCGACGGCCTCACGTGGCGTCGATCAGCCCGACGAAGCCGTCACGGCGACGGTAAACGACGGCGGCCGAGCCGGACTCGGCGTTCAGGAAAAAGAAGAACTCATGGCCTAGGAGATCCATTTGCAGTGCCGCCTCCTCAGGCGTCATCGGCTTGATGTCGAACTGTTTGGTCTTGACGATCCGGTTCTGTCCAACCTCATCGGTAGCTCTATCGGCATCGGAATCGTGGTCAATGAGGTCCTCGGGTGAATGGTCACCGTCCGCGGCAAAGTCTACAGACCCGTGCCTCCGGGGATGGGAACGCCCCACCAGCTTGCCCTTCAGCTTCTCCATCCGGTGCTCGAGCTTGTCGACGACCCGGTCCACGGCCGCGAAGGCATCCGGAGCCGAGGCGTGGGCCCGCACGATGTGACCATGCCCGTGCAAGGTCGCCTCACACACCTCCTTTTCGGAGATCCGGGGATTGCGCTCCTCCGAGAAGCACACCTCGGCCCGCTCCATGCCGTCGAGGAAGCGGGCGAGGCGGGTCACCTTCTCGTCCACGGTGGCCTTCAGTGCCTCGGAGACCTCCACGTTCCGGCTACGGATGACGATGTCCACGTCCGACCTCCTCGTGTGCGATGTGTGCCGTCGTGTTCCATCTGGGTCGCGTGCGGCTGACCTGGTCTTTGACCCCACACTCGCCTGCAGAGGAGGTGGCCCGCCCGGCGGCGGCGGTCCGAGGACCCAGCACCGCATGGATGGACGTGGTTCGCTCCTTCTCCGCCCCCGGCCGACAGCCGGCCGATCAGCGGGCAGGTCTTACTTCTAAGCCGCACCATGCTCAGCAACCACGGGTTGCCTTACGTGGGTCGTTTCGCCTGCGGCTGGCATCGACTTGCAACCACAGACCCGCACGCGACCCATGGCTCAGTGTAGGGCCCATAGGGGAAAGGGTGAGACGACGGATACTCTCCAGCCGTGTTCACCGTCCCCCCTGTGGCCCAGTTTCGACCGCGCCTGCCGCGTTTGATCGTCGGGCTGGTGTGCTGCGGAACGGGGATCGCCCTCATGGTCCTCGCCCATCTCGGCCTGTCCCCGTGGGATGTCCTCCATCAGGGGATCGCCAAGCAAACGGGCATCGGGATTGGAACCGTCGGTATCCTTGTCGGCGTCCTGGTGCTGATGTTGTGGCTCCCGCTGCGCCAACGCCTCGGTGTGGGCACCGTCCTCAACGCCATCCTGATCGGCCTCGTCGTCGACGGCATTCTGGCCGTCACCAGTCAGCCTGCCTCTCTCGGCGTTCGCGTGGTGTACCTCGTTGGCGGCGTTCTCCTGTTCGGCATCGGCTCGGGCATCTACATCGGTGTGGACCTTGGAGCCGGACCCCGCGACGGCCTGATGACGGCCCTCGCGGGGCGCACCGGGCTGTCGATCCGGCTCGTGCGCACCGTGCTCGAACTAGGAGCCCTGGCCGGGGGCTGGGCCCTCGCCGGCAATATCGGCCCGGGCACCCTGTTGTTCGCGGTTGCTATCGGCCCGCTCGTTCAGCTCTGCCTCAACCGGCTGTCGCTTGAACCGCTGATCGCCACGATCGGCGACTCCCCCGCCTCATAGAGTCCGTCCTCGGTGATGATGGCGGTCACCAACGCGGCCGGCGTCACGTCGAACGCGCGGTTCTCGATGGTCGTGCCCGCTGGCACCATTCGGCGACCGCCGACCACGGCCACCTCGTCGTCGGAGCGTCGCTCCATCGGTATGGCCGCCCCGGACTCGCAGGCGGCATCGATGGTCGACGTGGGGGCGGCCACGTAGAACGGTATGCCGTGATAGCGGGCCAGTACCGCGAGCCCGTAGGTGCCCACTTTGTTGGCCACGTCCCCGTTGGCGGCGATGCGATCCGCGCCGACGACCACACAGTCCACCTCGCCGGCCGCCATCAGCGAGCCGGCCATGACGTCGGCGACGACGGTGGCCGGGATACCCAGCCGGCCCAACTCCCACGCCGTGAGCCGGGCCCCCTGGAGCACTGGTCTGGTCTCGTCCACCCAGACGGAAAGCCGCCGGCCGTCCTCCCACGCGGCGCGGATCACGCCGATCGCTGTGCCGTACCCGACACACGCCAGGGAACCAGCGTTGCAGTGGGTGAGGACCCGCGCCCCTTCGAGCAGCAGAGGGGCGCCATGGGCGCCGATGCGCCGGTTGCGCTCCACGTCCTCGACGGCGATGGCGACCGCTTCCGCCACCGGATCGGAGGCGGCCAGCGCCCGCCGGACCCCCCAGGCCAGGTTCACCGCCGTCGGCCGGGTGGCGATGAGACGGTCGCCTGCCTCAGCGGGCGACTCGCCCGTAACGGACGCCAGCGCCACGCCCATCGCGCCCGCCGCGCCCAGCGCTGGCGCGCCTCGTATGGCCAGAGCGCGGATGGCGTGACACAGCTCGTCCACCGAGCGGGCCTCGATGAAGGCCAGCTCGTCCGGCAGCAGGCGTTGATCGATCAGCCGGACCAGATCGTGCCGCCACTCGATGGTGGGGGGAAGGGGATCGGGGTCCGGCATCGCGTCCTGCGATCAGTCCGTCGAAGCGCCCAGCTGTTGTTTCAGGGTGTTCAGGGCCGGCACCGGCCCGGGATCGAGTCCCTCCTGAGCCGCCAGGTGCAGCGACACGAAGTCTCCGAAAAGGATGAGGTCGAAGAGCTGGGCCAGTTCCCCCTCACCTTCGGCCCGGACCTCCTCGATGCCCGACACCACCTCCCTGACCATCGCATCGACCAGTTCGAAGCGGCGGGATACCTGCGGGTGCTCGCCGTCGTGGCGCAGGTTGACCAACGTCAGGACCTGGCGGGTGATGTCCCCGTGCTGGCCCCACCCGCACACCTCGTTGTGGCTCAGTTCGGGCTGCGAGTTCCAGAAGGCCGGCACCTTGGCGTTCTCGTTCAGCTGCGTCTTCCAGCGCATGGCCGCCGTTGCTCCGACCGCGCCACCGCCGTAGACCAGGGGGATGGTGCGGCCGATCCGCCGAGCCAGCGCCGCGGCCGGACTCGAACCATCCTCGATGCCCGCCACCAGCTGATCGCGCCGGCGGCGAAGCTGGTCGGCGGCCAAGCCGATCCAGCTCGATGCTCCCGGAAACAGCCCGATCTCCTCGAGCACAACGAGGGGCGGGATCGACATGGCCGCGATGGCCGCTCGGGGCTGCGGGATGCTGTCGGGCACAGAAACGACCGGCGATCCCCACGCCGAGGCCAGCTTGGCCAGCTCACCGCCGCTGGTGACGGCGACGACCCGCGCGCCGGCCATGGCTGCATCGGTAACCGCCTCGAGCGTCTCCTCGGTATTGCCCGAGAACGAGATGGCAAACACAAGTGTCCCCTCGCCCACGAACGCAGGGCAGGAGTACGACTTCACCACCACCACCGGCACCGGCATGAACGGCCCGGCGGTTGCCCGCAGGATGTCGCCCGCCACCCCGCTGCCCCCCATCCCGAAGACGACCACGTTCTCCGTGCTCCCCCGATCGGGCAGGCCCTCGAATCCACGCGCCGCGGCCGCCGCCGCCATCACCTGCTCGGGGAGTTCCGCCGTCGCCGCGAACATGTGCTCGGTGTCCGGCGCCCCCGGCGGGGGACCGACGGCAGAGGTCATGGAGTCGACTCGTCGAAGGTCGGCTTGATGCCTTCCTGTGCCGCCTTGGCCAGCAAGCGTTCGTGCTCGGCGTCGTCAACCGTCTCCGCCTCGTCGATCAACATCACCGGGATGTCGTCGCGGATGACGTAGCGCCGCTTCAGCCGGGGGTTGTACAGGCTGTCCTCGTCCGCGAAGTAAAGGAGGGGTCCCTTGTCCTCCGGGCAGGCGAGAATCTCCAGCAGCTTCGGGTCGAGCGTCACGTGTTCTCCCTGATCGTGGCCAGAACCTCGTCGGTGTGCTGCCGGCACTCGTCGGGGGTCTTGGCCTCCAGATTGAGCCGCAGCAACGGCTCGGTGTTCGACGGGCGGAGATTGAACCACCAGTCGCCCAGGTCAACGGTCAGTCCGTCGAGTCTGTCCTGCTCATGGTCGGCGTAGGCAGCGGCGGCGCGCTCGATGACGGCGAGCGGGTCCGCCACCTCGGTGTTGATCTCCCCGGAGTCGGCGTAGCGTTCGAACCTGGTGCGCAACTGGGAGAGCGGCTGGCCCGTCCGGGACATCATGGACAGCACAACCATCGACGCAATCAGTCCCGAGTCGGCGCGGTAGTTGTCGCGGAAATAGTAGTGAGCCGAGTGCTCGCCGCCGAAGATGGCGCCCGTCTCGGCCATCACCGCCTTGATGAAGCTGTGGCCGACCCTGGTGCGTACCGGCTTGCCGCCTTCCTCCAGGATGGTCTCGGGGACGGCCTTGGAGCAGATCAGGTTGTAGATGATCGTCTCACCGGGATGCGTCCTCAACATCTCGCTGGCGAGCATGGCGGTCGTGGTCGAGCCCGATACTGGCTGCCCTTTCTCATCCACCAGGAACACCCGATCAGCGTCGCCGTCGAAGGCCAGCCCGAGATCGGCTCCGGTTTCGCGCACTTTCGCCTGCAGGTCTCGCAGGTTGGCCACTTGGATCGGGTCGGCGGGATGGTTCGGGAACGACCCGTCCAACTCGCCGTAGAGGACCTCCAGCCCGAACGGCATGCCCTCGAAGACCTTGGGCACGACCAGGCCACCCATGCCGTTGGCCGTGTCGGCCACCACCTGCAACGGCTTCAGCGATGCCGGATCGCCGGCGAACTGGCGGACGTGGACGGCGTAGTCGGACAGGACGTCCCGGTGGCTCAGCTGACCCTTCTTGGCGGCGGGAGGAGGACCGCCCCCGGCGAGGATGGCCGCGGCCTCACTCTTGATCTCGGCCAAGCCCGTGTCCTGGCCGACTGGCCGAGCGCCGGATAGGCACATCTTGATGCCGTTGTACTTCGCCGGGTTGTGCGAGGCCGTGAACATCACACCCGGCGAATCCAGCTGGCCCGACGCGAAGTAGAGAAGGTCGGTCGACGCCAATCCGAGGTCGACCACGTCGGCTCCCTGGGACATGACACCATCGGCGAAGGCGGCGCTGAGTTCGACCCCCGACTCGCGCATGTCACGGGCGATCAGAACCTGCGGGCTCGCCGCGAACCGGGCGAAGGCCGCCCCGACCGCCCGGCACAGCTCGCCATTAAGTTGGTCCGGCACCGTGCCGCGCACGTCATAGGCCTTGAAGACTTCGTCGAGGGACGCCATCGCCATGGGAAAGCCTAGTAGGGGAGGCCTACTCCTCGTACCGGCCGGTACGGTCCCAACGCCGGATGCGCCACAGGTCGCTGACCATGCGCAGGGCATCGGCGAGCACGTGGACGCTCGAGACCTTGAAGTTCTCGACCGACACCGGGAACTCGGTGAGCGACAGCCCCCACCGCTTGGCCAGCATGAAGATTTCGACGTCGAAGGCGAAGCCGTCGATGCGGCTTTTGGTGAAAATGCGCCGGGCCGCCTCCGCCCGGAAGGCCTTCAGCCCGCATTGGGTGTCGCGTTCTCCCCCCAGCACCAGCCACGCCGTGATCAGGGTGAAGGCGCGCCCACCGATCTCCCGAACGTGGCGAGCACGCACCAGCGTGGTCGTATCAACGTGGCGGCGACTGCCGACCACCACGTCCCAACCCTCTTCCACCTTGGCCAGCAACGCCACCAGCTGGTCCGGTGGGTAGGCCAGGTCGGCATCGGTGAAGGCGATGGTGCGGCCGGTAGCGGCCAGCATGCCGGTCCGCACCGCCGCCCCCTTGCCGCGATTGGTCGGAATGGAGATGACCGCGTCCGCGCCCGCCGCCCTGGCCTCAGCGGCGGTGGCATCGGGCGAGCCGTCGTCGACGACGATGAGCTCAACCCCTCCGTCGGCCGAGACGCCGGCCAGCGCCTTCCGCAGCGCGGCGATGGTGGCCCCGATCCGAGGCGCCTCGGCGAAGGCGGGCACCACAACCGATAGCCGGGGCGGGTCACTCACGGCGCGCGACGCTACGCGTCAGTCAGCGTCGATGGGCTCGGCCACCTCGGCCGGCTTGACCGGATCGGCGGGATGGCCGTTGCCACCGTTGCCGCCGTGCTCGGCCTCGATGGCGGGGCGGGGCGGCCCGTCGATGGCCGGTACCACCGGACGGCGGGACGGCCCCCATATCTCCAGCCCCGGCAACGGCCAGGCCGGCTCGGTCGGAGGCCCGGTGGGTGGATCAGCAAGCGGGGGCGGCTGGTCGGCGACGGCATAGCCGTACGGCTCGAACTCGACCGGATGCCACGGATAGCCGGCCGCCACCTGGGCCGCCACCAGTTCGTCCTCGAGACGACCCCACGTCGCGGCCATGGCCCGATCGTCGGAGCTGGGCCGAGCCGCCCGGACCTTGGTCGGGAACTCCACGCCGCCCCGGCGGGCGAGAGCCACCACTCCGAGCAGGCCGAGCAGGGTGGCGAACCACCCGAACCCGTCGACCGGCGTGTACCCATAGTGAAGGTTGACGTGATGGCTGGTCGGTATGACGACCATCAAGTTCGGCGAGACGCGCCAGGGACCCTTGGCTCCGGACGCTTGCCAGTTGGGGAAGTACGACGTCTTGACCAGGACCGGTGTGCCGATCTTGTCGACGGTGAAAGAGACGTGGTCGTCCCCGGTAGAGATGTTGGTGATCGCGACCGGAGCGGTCGGAACTCGAGTGGGTGCGGAGACCTGATCGAAGCGCAGCCGCGGCCAGGATGCCGGGCCGCTGGCGGCCAGCGGCACGTCCCAGCGGCTCTGGTCCTGGTACCAGTTGACGGCTGCGTTCAGCCAGCCCTTGCCTCCCTTGGGCAGACCCTTGACCACATTGGGAAGCTCGGTGAGCGGCGTGACCTGGGCGGAATTGGCGACCTCGTAGATCTTCCACGTCCGCTGCTCGGCTTTGGCCGCGCCGTTGACGGTGTAGGTGACCGGCCACGGGCCGGACGTCGTGACCAGGTGGAGGTCCGGCTGCGCGTCCGCCTGCGCCTGCGCTTCGGGGCTGATGGCCATGTAGTACCGGACGCCGAGGAGATGGAGGTGGGCCACGCCGTCGGCCACATTGAGGTCGCGGTACGGCAGGGTGCGCTGGGCTCGGGACGGGACCTTCGACAGCTCGGACTGGTTCAGGAAGTGGTACGGCGTGGTCGCCGACGACTCGAAGAAGAGGCCTTCCATCGATCCGATGCAGCCCCGGGTCCAGTACGGCAGGAGCATCGGCGCCATCGGCGTGCCCATCTGATCGAGCTCGGGCTCGTACTCCCACATGGCCCGCCCGCAACCCTGCGTCTTGCCGACGCTGGCCATCGTGGCCATGAGCGCGAAGTACTCGTCATGGCGTCGCTTGGCGCCCACGCCAGAGGACTGTTCATACCCGCTGTAGTTCCACGCCGCCCAGTCCGGTATGAAGCTCCGGTCGAAGGTGGTGAATCCCAACCAGTTGTAGCGGCCCAGCGAATCGGTGTGCCCCCCCGGCAGGACGTGCAGCGGATAGCCGACGGCGATGAGCCCGAGACCGAGGGCCGCTAGAGGGGCCACGATGCTCGAAACGCCGAAGTCTGACCGGCGGCCGGCCAGGTAGCGCACCAGCTCCGCCGCCGCGATAGCGATCTCGGCCGCCAGCAGTCCGGTCAGCAGGTAGAGCGTCAGCCACCAGAATGGCAGGACGCGGGCGTTCCACAGGCGGCCCTGCGGGGCGAACATGAACACAAACGCAGAGATGGCCGCCATAGCCACCAGGAATATGCCCATCCGGCGGCGCCGAACGAGCGAGACCAGGCCGCCCAGCGAGGCCAGGAAGACCAGCCAGGTGAGCCGGCTCGGCAGCAGGTTGTTGGAGTACTGGGTGATCTTCTCCCAGCCCATGTCGTTCGTATAAGGCAGCCGAAACAGGAACGGAATCGTCCAGAACCCGGCGAGCAGTCCCCCCATCGCGAAGACCGGCACGCTCCAACGGAGGCGCCGCCAGTCCAGCCACGACAGCACGAGAACGCTGGCCCCCGCCAGCACGTAGAAGGTGGGGATCATGTGGCAGAGCCCGGTGATGGCGAGAAGTACGGCGGCCAATGCCCGGTGGCGTCCCGTCTCCAGGCCGCGGGCCAGCACGCCGAGGAACACCAAGCCCACCGAAAGGCTGATCGAGAAGGCGAACTCCCCCGCCAGGGTGGAGGCGATGTTGCCGCCGTAGATCGTGAACGTCCGGTCGAAGAGGAACGGCAGTGTGGCCACGGCCAGGCAGGCCGGGCCCGGGTCGGGCATGCGGATCATGCGGCCGAGGAACCAGGCCGCCGCCGGCAGCGTGACCAGCCCGAGGATGGTGACCACCTTGAAGGCGATCCCGTAGGGGATCACCACGTTGAGCAGGACGATCAACAGGCTGGGCAGCGGGAAGTAGAAGACCAGGGCCGGGAACCCGGCGTACCAGTCCGGAGTCCAGCCCGTCAGGCGGCCGTGGGACAGCAGGTGATCGCGGAGAAACGTGGGCTGCCAGACGTGGGCGCCCATATCGCCGCCGGCCGGCGTGTTGTTGCGAAAGATGAGCTCCGGATGCAGCTGGGCGAATACGAATAGCCCCAGGGCGGCCACCACGAACAGGTTGACCCACTCCACGAGCGTGAGCGGCCGTAGCCGGTCGCGGACTTCCGCCAGGCGGATACCGATCGAACGGCGCGTTCCATGGAGCGTGGCGGACCGGCGCATACCGCTGTCTATGTTGCCCCGAACTCGACCTGCCGTTGTGTCGGGACGAAAAAACCCCCTACTGGGCGGGTGCGGCCATCTCAAAAACCTGAGGAAGAGACACGGTCTCGCCGTCCCTATCCCACCAACGCAACTCGCAAGCGGAGCAGGATGAAAGGGTGAAACTCGACCCCTTCAACTTCACTCCGATGCGGACGACCTTCCTGGTGCGGCAACTCGGGCAGACCATCTCACGCCGTCCTTCGCTGGAAAAATCTTCCCCTTCGGTGCAACCATCGGTCGCGACGTGATCGGTCTTGAGCCGTGGCGGAACAAGCTCCGGTCAGGTCGATCGGGCCACTTGCGCCGTCCGAGCAACCCCTAGTGGTGGAGGAGGCTGTAGGTGGCCACGGCGTTGAACGCGGCGTGAGCGAAGATGCCAGGACCAAGCCGCCCCGTGCGTTCGGCCAGTACGGACAGCACCACACCGAATGCGGCCAGTTCGGCCACCAGCGTCACCTTCGAGCCGAGCGACACGTTGCCCTGCAGATGGGGCAGGGCGAAGACGACGGCGCTCACCGCGATCGCCGCGACGACGCCTATGCGGCGGGTGAGGGCCCGCTGCAATGCGCCCCGAAAGAAGAGCTCCTCGATCACCGGCGCCCCGATGACAAATACGGCGGCGACCAACACCTTGGTCCCTGTGGACGACGCGGCCGCCTTGTTACCCACGTCGATGGCGTGCTCGGACAATTTGAGATGGCGCTGGAAGTGCTCGACGATCGGCGTGACGGCGTAGCTGAGCACCACCTGGGAAAGCGCTCCGACCACGACCCCGAGAATCAGATCTCGAAGCAGATCGAACCGGAGCCCGTAGTCGGTGGCCAGGTCCCCTGCGCCCTTGGTCCGGCCGGCAATAACCAGCACCGCCACCACGCCCAACCACTCGCCGGCCAGGCCAGCCAGATCCGAGCTGAGATCGGTCGGGCCGGCGCCCGTCGCGGCTGCCCAACCACTCGCGAAGATCGTCGCCCCGAACAGGCCGGCCATGACCGCGACCGCTACGTCCCCCAAGCCCCAACGCTCGGCCCGAACCGCCCCGCCCTCGTCTGCCACTGCTCCCTTGTAGCCGATGGTGCCAGGTCCCGGCGAACGAGACCCCTTTCCTAGACGGCGATGGCCGTCTGGACGGACTCGGTCGCGGCCGACCGGCGCTCGTCCTGACTCGACCAGCCCACCGGGACCCTCAACCCGTCCGCGTGGGCGGCGCACATGCCCAGAGTCGTACCTTCTCGTTGGCCGCTCGGAAGGTCGAGCCACACCGTGCGGCTGGCGTAGTCGTAGCGCAAGAGGGCGGCGGCGAGCGCTCCGCAACCCGGCCGGGCGCAGAAGCTCGTGCGATTCATGAATGCAACGTATACACGGCCTCGTAACTCCACGTGGATGCCCGTGAACCCCGTAGGACCTACCCGCCTCTAGCATGGAGGCATGAGTCGTCCACCGGGGGACCTCCGTCCCGGCCGTCCCGAACGTCAGTTACCCGGCCAGGGGTCGGATCGTACGTGGCGGATTGTCGCCCTGGCCATCCTCGGCCTTTTCGTGCTGGTCCTTCTCGTCCAGGGGATGTCGGGAGGTTCGAAAAGCACGCCGCTCAGCTACGGCGAGTTCATCAACGCGGCGCAGAAGGGCCAGGTCCTGTCGGCCAAGGTCAACAACGACAACGGCCACATCAGCGGCAAGCTGACCGACACAAAGCAGACCAGTTACTCGGTCAACGGTCCCCATCCCCTGACCGACAGCCAGGTGCAGCTCCTCAAGGACCACGTCAAGAATCTGACCTTCGATCACTCGACGCCCAACCTGCTTTCCACCCTGCTGCCATTCCTCCTTTACGGCGGCATCATCATCGGCTTTTTCTTCTGGATGAGCAGACGGGCGCAGGGCCAGATGACCGGGATCATGTCCATCGGCCGTTCGAAGGCCAAGGTGTACACGACTGAGCGGCCCCGCACGACCTTCAACGACGTGGCCGGCTACCGGGCCGTCAAACAGGAGATCAGTGAGGTCGTCGACTTCCTCAAGGAGCCGGGTCGGTTCCGGGACATCGGCGCCAGGATCCCCAAGGGCGTGCTGTTGGTCGGGCCGCCAGGAACGGGCAAGACGCTGCTGGCTCGGGCCGTAGCCGGAGAGGCGGGCGTGCCGTTCCTTTCGGTGACTGGATCCGACTTCATGGAGATGTTCGTCGGGGTGGGCGCCAGCCGGGTGCGGGATCTGTTCCAGACGGCCCGCAAGCAGGCCCCGGCCATCATCTTTGTCGACGAGGTCGACTCAATCGGCCGCAAGCGAGGGGCCGGACTGGGTGGCGGCCACGACGAACGGGAGCAGACCCTCAACCAGATGCTCTCGGAGATGGACGGCTTCGAGACCACCGAGGGCATTGTGATGATGGCGGCCACCAACCGGCCCGACATCCTCGACCCGGCCCTGCTGCGGCCCGGACGCTTCGACCGCCAGATCGTCGTCCCGCTGCCCGACCTCGAGGAGCGCCTCCCCATCCTCCAGGTGCACTGCCGCGACAAGCGGATGGCGCCGGACGTGAACCTCGAGTTGGTGGCCCGAGGTACGCCCGGGATGAGCGGGGCCGATCTCGCCAACCTGGTGAACGAAGCCGCGCTTCACGCCGTGCGCCGAGGCGCCGACGCGGTGGGGATGCAGGACTTCGAGGCGGCCCGGGACCGCGTGCTCATGGGCCAGCGGCGAGAGTCCACCGTGCTTTCCGACGCCGAGAAGTCGCGAGTTGCCTACCACGAGGGTGGGCATGCCGTGCTGGCCTACGTCCTGCCGCACGCGGACCCCGTGCACAAGGTGACCATTCTCCCGACAGGCATGGCCCTGGGCGTGACCCAGCAGCTGCCCCTCGAGGAGCGCCACATCTATCCGCGCGAGTACATCGAGGATTCGCTAGCGGTGCGGATGGGCGGGCGGTGCGCCGAATTGCTGATCTACGGCGATCTGTCGACGGGGGCCAACAACGACCTGGTCGGCAACACGGAGTTGGCTCGCAAGATGGTTCGCGAATGGGGCATGAGCGATCGCATCGGCCCGATGGCGTGGGGCTCGCAGGGGATGGTGTTCCTCGGCGAGGACCTCATGCACTCCCGCGACTACAGCGATGAGACGAGCCGGGTCATCGACGAAGAGGTGGAGCGCATCCTCCGCCAAGAGGAGGAGCGGGCCATGACGTTCCTCCAGCAGCATCGGGGCGGCCTCGACCTGGTCTCGGCCGCATTGTTGGAGAAGGAGACCATCGACGGGGCGGAAGTGGCCCGGCTGGTCGACCAGGCCTACGGCCGGCCGGTACACGACCATGACGGCAAGGCTCCGATGCCGGAGAGTCTCGTTCCGATGGCCAGCCTGCCGGCGCCCGGCTCCCCGCCGGCTTCGGCGGCCGGCTATCCACCGCCCGCGTTACCGCGGTCGCCGGACGACGTCGAACTTTCGTCCTAGCTCGAGCCCGTTTCCCTGGCCTCGGCCACGGCCGCCCACAGATCGGTGGCGTGAGCCGCGCCGATGAAGCTGGTCCGCACGACGCCTTCACCGTCGGCGAGCAACGTCATCGGCACCACGTCCACCGCGTACCGCTCATGGAGGGCCTTGTCCGTCTGGTAGGAAACCTCCTGGTAGGCGACCTGGGGGCTTTCCAGGACGGACGCCTTGGCCGTAGCCCGGGAACACGAGTCGCAGGTGGCCGACGTGAACACGACGACCAGCCACGGCCGGTCGGCCCCGTCGAAATCGGTTCGATCCAGTTGCGCCGGTACCTGCCAGTGGGCTTGGGTCGGCGGTTCCGGGCGACGACGCCGTAAGACCAGGGCGGCCAGGGCCGCGACGGCGATGAGGATCCCCGCGACGAGCAGCCGGTCCATGGGGGCAGTGTGCCTCAATGTGCGCCGGAGCGGCAGATCTGATCAGAACATCGTGAGGGGAATCGAGACGCCGCTCAAGAAGGACGTCCACCTCCAGAAGATCTTCCAGGCCATCCTCACCGCTATGCAGCAACAGCAGCAACGCGAGACGTGACCGGCTGACGGGCATCTACCCCGACTCGTGTCTGGCGCCACGTTGCATCGACACCGAGTTGTCGACGTGACGCGGTTCGCGAGGTGTGCGCCTGGTGTATCCCTCGCCATCACATGAACGGGATACCCATAGTCGCGATCACACCGGGCCCGGTCGAGAGAATCCGCTCGGCCACGACCGGCGCCGTCGCCTCGACCAGCACGGCGAGATCGGGCGTCTGGAGATGATCGCTGAGGCGGACCGTGGTGCGCTGGCCCGGGCCCACGGTCACGTCCTGTAGCCCCTCGATGGGAAGGGCTCCGCTGACGATGAGCCCGGTCAACCGCAGGTGAGCATCCGATGAGCCCGGATTGAAGACGACCACCAACTCGTTGACCGACGCCGACGCGTCACCGAGGGGGAACGCCCAACGCAGGGCCGCTTCGGACGCTCCGGCGGTCTGCGCGATCCCGGCGCGGGTCGCGGGTGGGCCGGCGTCATAGCTCCGATCGACCACCACGCCGACCCCGTTGAGCGTGCGTATGGCGATGGCGTGGCCAACCCCCGGCGGTATGCGGGTCTCCTTGTTGGCCGCCAGCACGGCCGTTCCCAACGGCGGGACGGTCAGCGTGAACGGCTCCGCTGAACCCTGGTCCAGCGTTGGGCTCACCTCGACCCGAGCCTCCACCGGTGAGGGGTTGTAGAAGTGGAAGTTCTCCACCAGCCCGGTGGCCGCCAGTCCGTCCGGGAACGTCCAGGATGTCCCGGGCCGGGGCGTGCCGAGTTCGAGAGACAACCCGGTGGGGGCGCCGGCCGCCACCTTGGTTTGGAGTTGCGCGGCGACCACCCGGCCGGCTCTGGTGGCTATGGACGTGGCCAGGTGGTCGCGGCGGCGCAGGTGCTGGCCGAGGTCGATCACGACGAGGCTGCGCGGCCCGACCGGGATCGCCTGGAGAGCGCTCACGGTTCCCTCGCGGCCCTGCTCGGTCGTGAAGTTGAAGTCAACGACCGCATCGTCGGCGAACGGGTTGAACAACCCCACCAACAAGGTGTCGTCCTTGGCGGTGGTGCCGTCGGCAAAATGCCATTGCTCCGACGCCGAGGACGCGCAAGGCGAAGCGCCGCCGCCGGCGGACCCGGCCACGGCTTGCTCCACGGCCACTCCTCCGCCGTCGATCTCGACGAGACCGGCTACGAAGCTCGCCGTGCCCAGGTCCTGCTCGGGGACCGCGACTCGCGACCGGGGAGGGATCGTGACCGGCTGATCGCGTACCGGTCCGTCGCTCGTCACCAGGGTGATCGTGCCCGTGGCCGGAGCCGCACCCGGGTTCGCAAGGACGATGACGCTACGGGCGGCCCCATCCGCGGATACCGGGCCGAACGAGCAGAACCATGAGGAGGACAGCGCTGATGGCGGCGCCGCCACCGGCATGCCGACGCCGGCCGCAGACCGGCCGGCGGCCACCGATGGAAGGCGGGGCCGCCCCGTTCGATCGGCCACACCGCCGGCGACCAGCAGCGCCCCGATCGCCACGATGGCGGGCAAGCGACGGGATCTGGCCTCGTGGACACCTGTCATTGGCTGCGCCCTCGACGGTGGGCCGACCGGACATGGCCTGGCCTCGAGCGCCGCCGAATCGTCCATGCGATGGCGGCCAGCCAGAGGACGAGTTGTCCGGCCAGGGCCAGGGGACGCGTCCACGGGGTGCGATAGAAGAGGGAAGCCGGTCCGGCCGCGATGGCGGTGAACGCGASGGCCCAACCGAAGGCGCGGCGCCGCGGCGCGGAATGGCGCCCGACGGTGAGCTTCCACCCCGGCGCGGCCGCGGCCGCCACGTAAACGTCACCGGCCGACGGAATCCGGCCGGTGAACGACGCGGGTCCGTGCTGGGCGCCGAGCACCGGGGTGGCGCCGGTGAGGTCGGCGGCCTCCGCCGCCCGCGGGCCGCTCTGGCGACTGGCCGGGACGGCCGGCGCGGGCAGCAGCTCGCGGGCCGGCCCCCAGGCCGCGTTCTCATAGACAATGAGCGAAGCGTCCGTTTGCACCGACCGCAGATCCACCTGGGTGGCCAGCGCGTCGATCAGGTCGGCGGGCGGGAGCACCAGGCGGCCCCGGCTCGCCCCCGGCGCGGCCCGAAGCGGCAGGACGAGATAGCGCACGCCGAGGGGCGCCAGCAGTCGCCCGAGGCGGGTGACGTCACCGGCGCGGGTGAGTCTCAGATCCTCGACCACCAGATGGGCCGCTCCCGGTCGCGACGGCGGCCAGAGATTGCGGGCATCGGGGACGCCGCCCTCGGACAGGGCATACGCAGTGCCGGCCTGCAACCGCCATCCGCCCAGGGGCAATGCATCCGGGTCGCCCACCCACAGTACGCGGAAGGCGCCCTCGGCCCGATGATCGGGCATCCAGTTCAGGGCGCCGGCGATGTCCTGGCGCGGCGCGTACCAACGCCCGTTGATGGCCGCCGCCGCCGTCGGGAGCGCCCCCAAGATGGCGGCCACCAGCGCCACCACCGAAGCGCCCTGTCGCCAGCCGAACCGGTACGCGGGCAGGTCATCCTCGAAGGCACACACGCCCAGGGCGGCAGCCACGGCCAAAGCGGCCGCGGCCGCGGCGAGGAGCACCTCCGGGTCGGTCGCCGGCCCCCAGCCCCGACCGCCCGCCCACACCAGACCCCAGCAGGTGAGGGCCACCGACCACGCCCGGACCGCCCAGGCCAGCCGCCAGGACCGGCCGATGACCAGGGAAAGAGCCGCGGCCACCAGGAATGCCCACCCCAACACTCCCGCGCCGACCGGACCGGACTTGAACTGCAGCACAGCGCCGAGCCCGAGGCCGGCGGCCGGCGCCCCGGCCACCCCGAACAGCCCGCGACCGGGCGAGCGCAGGACGTCGATCGACCAGGGGGCCAGCAGGACCGCGGCTAGGGCGGACGCCGTCACCGCCACTGCGACGGCCCGGAGTCCGCCCAGCCAGCCGCCGGCCAGAAGCGAGCCGACCATCACGGCGACGGCCAGGACGATGGCCAAGACCAGGGCCGCCGGCACGAACGCCCCCAAGACGGCGATGAGCAATCCCAGGGAGACCACCTGGCGCCCGAACGTGTCCCCGGCCCGGCGGTACGGCAGGGTGTCGGTCGCCGCCGCCAGCCCGGCCAGCAGCCACGGCGCGGCCGCATAGGTCAACAATCCCGACCAGTGGCCGTGGGCCAGCGCGTTATACGGAACGGGGACCAGGGCGTAGACGGCCACCCCGGCCAGGCGGGCACCTCTCGATCCGAACGGTCGGGTCAGCCGGTAGGCGCCTGCGATCCCGGCGGGAAGCGCTCCCAACACCAGCAGCTTTTGCAGCAAACCCATGGCACCGACGAGCAGCGTCCCGGCCATGCCCAGCAGGCCGAAGGCGACCGGCGCAGGGGTGGCCGAGCCGAGCCCGTCGGGCCGCCACCCCGAGCCGTACAGGCGCAGGAGGGTGGCCGGGCTGTGCGGGAACACGCCCAGCTGACCGACTCCGGGCAGCGATCCACTGATCAGGCGGCGAGTCCCGATGGCCAGCACGACCACCACGGCGCCCCACACCGCGATCGGCAGGCGCCACGGCTTCAGCCCCCCCTCGCGCAGTGCGTCGACATCCACGCCGAGCGGCGCGCTGGACCGGTCTCGCCATCCTCGGTCCACTGCCGACCTGAAGACGTCGCTGATGAGGGTACCGCGCATCTGAAGATGGCGAACCTCCGCGTCGGCCACGGCCCGGATCCGGCGGACGCCCTTTCTCGCCCTGCGCAGGTCGCCGAACCGGCGGAGATTCCACGTCCACGCCCCGGCCGCGGCTCGGGCTCGGCGCGGATGACCGGTGACGACGGCCAGCAGCATCCGGGCGACCGTGAAGGCGGCCGCCTGGGGCAGGACGCGCAGCAGGTGAACCACGCCGTAGTTCTTGAGTACCGCCCGCAACCGGTGCCGCGAGCCCAGTCGGTCAAGCTCCTCGTTGTCGGGTGCTGACCGGTCGAGGACCCGCGTCCGCCGGCCGCTGGTCAGTCCCTCCAGATGGCGGACTCTGGCCGCCGGGGCGACGATGACGCGAGCGCCGGCGATCTGGGCTCGCCAGGACAGGTCGAGATCCTCGCCGATCAGGCTGATGGTGCGGTCGAAGCCGCCCAGCGTGGCGAACAGGTCGGCGCGCACCAGAACGCACGCCGTCGGCGCCACGAAGATGTCGCGCACCGAGTCGTGTTGCTCCTGGTCGAGTTCTCCTGGCTCCACGAGCGGCATGACGGCACCGACTTTGTCGGCCGACATGCCGACCTGTAGGAGCCGGTCAGGTTCGGCCCACGCCACCAACTTCGGGGCTGCGATCCCGGCATTGGACCGGAACGCCTCCTCGACCAGCAACCGAACGACACCAGGGTCAAGGGCGACGTCGTCATGGCAAAACAGAAAGTAGGAGGCTCCTTCGACCAGGCTTAGGACCTCATTGGCGGCCTGGCCGAAGCCGGTGGCGTGGTCCATCCGCCGGATGTACGCGGCGGGCAGTACGGCCGCCACGCGCGGCGACGGATCGACGTCCCCGGAGGCATCGATGATAAGAACCGAGAGGTTGGGGTAGTCCTGGCGGGCCAGACTGGTGAGCGCCTCCTCCAACCACTCCCCGGCCACGGCCGTGACCATCACGGCCACGACTGGAGGCGCGGTCGGAGGAGCGTCTTCGAGGGGGGCGAGCATCTCGGGGGAGGAACTTAGTGGCCGCACCTGCCCGCCAACCCCACCTCCCCCTCCTGTGGTGCTTGCAATGGTTAGCACTTTTCGCTACTATACCTAGCATGCCCGATGTCACCGAGACCCTGAAAGACGCCGCCTACGTTTCCATCGGCCTGGCCGTCCTCGCTTTCCAGCGAGCCCAGGTCCGCCGCCAGGAGTTGCGCAAGCAGCTGATTGGTCAGCGCCAGCAGATCGAAGAGCAGCTGTCCGAGGCTCGAAGCCAGCTCGAGAAGTTGGTGAAGGACCTCGACACGAGGTTCGAGCCGGTCCGCTCCGAGGTGGAGGACCGCATCACCGAGCTGGAGGGTCGCCTGCCCGATCCGGCCCGTGAGCTGCTCAAGCAGGTCCGCACCATCGCCAAGGAGACCGAGGCCCAGGCCCGCAAGGCACTGCTCAATAGCGCCGCCGCGTAGCCCGCCTCCACGATCTGCGAAGGGCCCCCACCAGGGGCCCTCGTCGCGTCTACCGGACCGGTTCCTCCGCCGCTACCGCCTCCCGCCACCACGTGAGCACATCGGCGAGGGTCCGCTCGAGGGGAATCTCGGGCGCCCACCCGGTGACCGCCATCAGACGGGAGGGGTCACCGACGACGCGCGGCACATCGACCGGCCGGGCCAACGCTGCGTCGACCTCGAGGCGCAGATCCACGCCGGCCAGGGCCATCAGCTTGAGGGCCAGTTCTTCCACGGCCACGTCGCGGCCCGAACAGACGTTGTACACCTCTCCCGGTTCGCCCATCTCGCTCAGCAGGCGGTAGGCGCGCACTGCGTCCCGAACGTCGAGGAAGTCTCGCCGGGCGGCCAGATTGCCCACCCGCAGGGTGTCGAGTCCGTCCCGTTCGGCGAGGGCCACCCGCTGAGCAATGGCGGACACCACGAACGACGGATCCTGACCGGGCCCGATCTTGTTGAACGGCCGGGTCCGGACGACGGGCTGGTGATGGCCGAGGTATGCCTGGATCGCGAGCAGCTCAGCCGCCGCTTTGCTGGCCGCGTAAGGCGTGACCGGCAGGAGGGCCGTGTCCTCGCCGACCGGGAGCCGGCTCGGATCGATGGCACCGTAGACCTCGGCCGAACCGATCAGCACGACCCGCGGGTTCGGTATGCACGCTCGGGCCGCGGCCAGGAGGCACAACGTGCCCAGCGCGTTTACGGAGAAGGTCCGGGCCGGGTCGGCCCAGGACTGGCCGACGTGGGCGAGCGCGGCCAGGTGGTACACCACCTCGGGGTTGGCTCCGACCAGCGCGTCGCGAACACCCGCCTCGTCGGTGATCTCCAGGTCAGGAGAGGCGACGACCACCTCATCGCCCGCGGCGCGCAGATGGTCCGCCAGCCATCGGCCGACGAAACCGGTGCCACCCGTGACGAACGTCCTCACCCCACCAACCTACCGACCGGCCAGCCCGCGGTAGACCAGCGCGTGAGCATCCGCTGTCGCCTCCCACGTGTAGGACCGCGCCACCGCCAATCCGGCCGCCGCGTCAGCGGGGGACCGCAGCTGGGCGGCCAGGGCATCGGCGAGCGCAGCCGCATCGCCGGGGGGCACGACGGTGGCCGCTCCGGCCGTGAGCTCGGCCATAACCGAGCCCGCGGTGGTCACGACTGGCGACCCGCAGGCCAGGGCTTCCAGGGCGGGCAGCCCGAACCCTTCCTCACGCGACGGATAGGCCACGACCGCGGCTCCTCGCAGCAACGCCGGCAGGTCCTCTTCCGGCAGGTACCCAGTGCACGTGATCCGGTCGCGATGGGGACTGGCCGCGATGCGCGCATCGACGTCGGCGGCGGCGCCGCCCCAGCCGGCTCCACCCGCCAGCACGAGCCGGAGTCCGGAATGTTCGCCGGCAATACGGTCGAAGGCCAGGATCAGGGAAGGGACATCCTTGCGCGGCTCGATGGTGCCGACGAACGCCACGTAGGGATCGACCAGACCCAGCGCATGGAGGCGGGCGGCGTCGGCCCCGGGCGAAGGCTCGGCGGGGCGGAACCTGGAGTGATCCACGCCATGGGGCACGACGTGGACAGCGGCGCGCGGCCGGCACAGCTCCTGCACGCGGTCGGCGGTGACGCGGCTGACGCACACCAGTGCGTCGGCCCGGGCGGCGGCCACCCGTATGGCCCGGCGGAAGACGAGGACCTTGGAGCGCTCGTGCCACTCGGGATGGTCGAAGAAGGTGCAGTCATGAATGGTGACAACCTTCGGAAGGGACGCCCGTTCCGGCATGGTGTAGTGCGGGCCGTGGTGCACGTCAACGCGCCGGCGGCGGAGGCGGCCGGCCAGTGCCGTCTGCTCCCAGGCCAGCCGGGCCGGCCGGCGAACCGGCGCCTCGGCGACCACCTCGGCGCGGGGGGCCAGCGCCGGCCACCGCCCGCCGTCGCCGATCCGGGCCACGAGCACCAGGTCGATGTCGTCGCGCCGGCCGAGAGCTCGGACCAGCTCGACGACATACCGGCCCGCCCCTCCGGGCCGGTCGGGCACCGCCGACACGTCAATGCTCACTCGGGGGCTCACAGCGTCCGCCACAGCTCGACGTGGCGGGACGCGGCGTTCGCCCACGTGAGCTGTCCCGCCCGAGCCCGTCCGGCCGCGACCAGCTGACGGCGCGTGGCTTCATCGGAGGCCACCTCCACGAGTGCCCCGGCGATGGCGTCCACGTCGAGCGGGTCGACCTCGAAGGCGGCCTTCGCCGTGCTAGGCAGCGGGCTGGCCACCACCGGCACGCCGGCAGCCATGGCCTCGACGGCGGGGAGTCCCCAACCCTCAAGGAGAGGAACGTAGGCCACCAGGCGAGACCCGGCGTACAACCCGGAGAGGACGGCGCCGTCCTGGCGTCCGGCCAGTACGACACCGGCCTGATCCGGGTGCGGAGCGAGCGAGGGCCCCCATCCCGACGGGCCGGCGACGACGAGGGGCCATGCCCCCGGGAGGCGCGGGCGAGCCCGGCCGTAGGCGTCGATCAGGCGGGCCAGGTTCTTGCGGGGCTCGAGAGTCGAGACCGAGAGCAGGTAGGGCCCGTCCACGCCAAGCCGCCGCAGCAGGGCCGATGCCCCGGCGGCATCCGGCTCGGGAAGATGGTCGCAGCCCTCCTCCACCACCTCGATCCGCCGCCCCGGCCCGCCCGCGGCCATCAGCTCGGAGGCCACGACCGACGACGGCGCCATGATCAACGCCGCCCGGGTCCACGCCCGTTGCAACGCGGCCTCGTGCCAGGCCCTCCCGCGCCGGGGATAGGCGTCGGGCAGCTGCCGCCAGCCGAGGTCGTGGATCATGACCGTGAGCGGCACGCGGCCCTTGGGCGGCGTGGCCAGCGAGGTGGCGTGCACCACATCGGCGGTGACGCGCGGACGGAACAGGCCGCGGTCCCAGGCCCGAGTCAACAACGGACCCGGGAGGGGTACAGCCCGGACGGGCACGCCCAGGTCGGCTACTGCGTCGGGCCCGGGTCTGACCCACGACGCCAGGGCTTCGACCTCCACCGACCCGACCGACCGCAGCCCTTGCACGAGACCCTGGATGTACGTCCCGATGCCTCCGGAAACCGGCCGGCGAAGCTGCTCGGCAACGACGACGACCTTCACGGGCCGGCTCCACCTGCAGCGTCGCGATAGAGGCCGGCTAGTCCCGACGCGCACCGGTCCCACGTGTACTCGGCGGCCCGAGCCCGTCCGCGTTCGGCCAAGCGGCCGCGCTCGCGTTCGTCGGCGAGCAACGCGCACAGCGCCTCGGCCAGCGCGGCGTCGTCGCCAGCGGAGACCAGCCGGGCCCCGTCGCCCACCACTTCGGGAATGGAGCCGGCGGTCGTGGTCACCACGGGCACGCCTGCGGCCATCGCTTCGAGCGGCGGTAGGCCGAAGCCCTCATACAGCGACGGGTAGGCCAGCACGGTCGCGTCCCGCAGCAACTCGGACCTCTCGGCGTCCGACACCCAACCCAGCCGGTCCACCCTGGCGCGGTGGCGGGAAAACGAGAGTGCCTCATCCAGAGCGGGTGTGCCCCAACCGGGCGGGCCGGCCAGCACCAGGCGCACATCAGGGATGGCGGCGGCGACCTGGTCGAAGGCCCGGACCAGCGTAGGGAGGTCCTTCCTGGGCTCGACCGTCGACATGGCCAGAATGTACGGCGCCGGCGGCGCGCCGGCGGTCGGCCCCGACGCCACGACCGGAGACGCCACCCCGGGGGGCACCGTGCGCACGCGGTCGGCGTCGACGGCGAAGGCTTCCACCACCTCGGCGGCCACGAATGCGGAGTCGGTGTGCACGAACGCGCCTCGCCTGATTGCCTGGCGCACCAACTCGGGGTAACGCCGCGAGGCCGGGCTGCACAGCTCGGGGAAATGCAGGGCGGTGAGGTCATGGACGCTGACCACTTGAGCCGCCCGGCGCGTGGGCGGCACGACGAAATTGGTCCCGTGCACGACATCCACCGTCCCGGTCCACCACTCCGCCGGGGGCAGGCCGGCGTGCTCCCAGACCCGCAGGAGCGGACCCGCCGGCATGGGCAGCCAGCCGCGCCTCTGGACCACCCCCGCGGGCAGGGCGGCGGCCAGGTGATGCCGGCCCGTCCATGTGACGCCGTATGCGGCAACGCGCAGATCGGGGGAGATGCCGGGAAGCGCGGCGAGTAGGCCGCGCACGAAGACGCCCACCCCGGTCCGAGATCCGAGGAGAGGCGTGGCATCGACAGCGACGGTAAGGGTGGCCATGCCGCCCAGGACCGTACCCGTCGGGCCGCCCACTAGGGTCACGCCGTGCTCCTCGCTTTGGCCGGCGGCGTCGGCGCCGCCCGCTTTCTCCGGGGCCTCGTCGATGTCGTCCCTCCGGCGGATATCACCGCGGTGGTGAACACCGGTGATGACTTCATCCTGCACGGCTTGTCGATCAGCCCGGACATCGACACCGTCACCTACACCCTGGCCGGCGCCGTGAACCCGGATACGGGCTGGGGCTTGATCGGCGAGTCCTGGGCGGCGATGGACGCGCTCGAGCGCTACAGAGGCCAGACGTGGTTTCGCCTGGGCGATCGGGACCTTGGCACTCACCTGTACCGGACCCAGCGGCGGGCCGAGGGCGCCCCGCTCAGCCAGGTGACCGCCGAGATCGCCGCCGCCTGGGGCATCGCGGTGCGGCTCCTACCTATGACCGACGACCGGGTGGAGACACGAGTCACCGTGAAAGACGAAGGCGAAATCGGCTTCCAGGACTACTTCGTGGCCAGACAACACGCCGTCGCGTTGCAGGCCATCCGATTCGCCGGCGCGGATGCCGCCCGCCCGGGCCCCGGGGTGCTTGATGCGGTGGCCGGCGCCGAGCGGGTCATCGTGTGCCCGTCGAATCCGTTGGTCTCCATCGGACCCATCCGGGCGGTTCCTGGTCTGGAGGAGGCGTTAGTGGCCAGACGGGACGACACCGTGGCCGTGTCGCCGATCATCGCCGGGGCTGCCCTCAAGGGACCGGCCGACCGCATGATGGCCGAGATGGGCCATGACCCGTCGGTGGTCGGAATCGCTCGCCTGTACGCCAAGCTGGCGGCCACCCTGGTCATCGACACGGCCGATATGCGACGCGCCGCCGAGGTCGAGGCGGAAGGGATCCAGTGCGTGGTGGCGCCGACCGTCATGTCCGACTCGGCCGCGGCCGCGGCCCTGGCCCGGGTGGTGTTGGCCCTATGAACGAGATCGAGCTCATCCCCGTCCGCGGCATCCCCGAACTCGGTCACGGCGACGTCCTGGCCGATCTGATCGCCGACCGGGTGGAGCTGGCGGCGGGGGACGTCGTAGTCGTGACGCAGAAGGCCGTTTCCAAGGTGGAAGGCCGTATCGTGCCCATCGACCCCGACGTTCCCAACGACCACAAACGGTTGGTCGAACAAGAATCGGTCCGGATCCTGCGCCGGCGCGGCGACTTGATCATGAGCGAGACCCGCCAGGGGTTCATCTGCGCCAACGCCGGAGTTGACCTGTCCAACGTCGAACGGGGCTTTGCCGCCTTGCTGCCCGTCGATCCGGACCGCTCCGCCCGGCGCATCAGAGATGGCATCCGGGCCAAGACCGGACTGTCCGTCGGCGTGATCGTGTCCGACACGTTCGGACGGACATGGCGGCGAGGCGTCACGGATGTGGCCATCGGTTGCGCGGGCGTGGCCGCGGTGGTGGATCTGCGGGGCACCGCCGATGCGCTGGGGCGGGAGCTCCAGGTGACCGAGGTGTGTGTAGCGGACGAGCTGGCCGGCGCCGCCGAGCTGGTCATGGGCAAGGCGCTGGGGATCCCCGTCGCGGTGGTGCGCGGCGTCGATCCGACGTGGCTTCGCGAGGCCTCGGCGCACGACGAGATCGTCCGGCCGCATAGCGAGGACCTGTTCCGGTAGTTGACACACCTCGTGCGTAGGGTGGACCTGTGCCCGACGCGCTCACCCCGACCCAGGAGCGCGTGGTCGACGAGTTGATGGCGTGGGGACAGCCGCGGCCCGGGTTCGAGCGAGGACTCTCGCGCGAACTACGAGAACACCTCGAGGCGGAGCTAGCTCCCTCGGCCGGCCGCATTGGCCGCGAGCGCGACCCCACGGCGGTGCTCCTGGTCGGCAAGCGGGCACTGAGCGAGGTCCATCATTGCGAGCGCCATCACATGGCCAGCCACGAGGCGGGATTTACTTGGACGGCGGCGACGGCGAGGGGTGTGGTCGCCCACAAGGCCCTGGAGCTGGCCGTGCACCTCCCCGGCGAGACGGCACCAGGGCGGCTGGTGGATGACGCCGTGGCGCGGTTGCAGGAGGACGACAGGGGCCCGGCCGCGTTCCTGGCGGCGGCGTCGCCGGTCGAGTTGGCCGAGCTACGGGCCGGCGCCAGCGACGTGGTCGCCAAGTTTCAGGATGGCTTCCCTCCACTGCGGACGGCCTGGAGACCCCGTTTGGAGTCGACGTTGGTGGCCGAGTTCTGCGCGGCGAGGATCGTCGTGCGGGGCAAGGTCGATCTCGCCATCGGGCGGGCCGAAGGATCGACCGCGCGCGTCCTCATCATCGACCTCAAGACCGGCCGGGCCGCCCCCGGCCACGCCGACGACCTTCGTCTGTATGCGCTGTTGGAGACCCTCCGGGTCGGTGTTCCGCCCTTCCGGCTGGCCTCCTACTACCTCGATTCAGGCACCTGGCACGACGAGGACGTGACCACCGACGTCCTGGATGCCGCCGCCCGCCGCCTGATCGACGGCATCCGCCGGCTCGTCGAGCTTCGATTCGAGGGCCGCGCCCCAAGCATCACCCCCGGTCCCGTCTGCTCGTACTGCCCGGCCCGCGAGGTCTGCGACGGCGCCCGCCAGTGGGCGTCTCGAACCGGCGGCGACGAGCTCTCGGAGGCCGCCGAAGTGGAGTCCTGACGCGATCCGGGCGGCCTGACCCTTTCTCCTGGTGGGTAGCATGGAGCGCTCATGGCCGGAAACCCTCCTACCACTGAGGCCACCCGGACCGCGGCGCTGGTTCATCTCCCCCGCCAGGCTCCCGACCCCGAACCCCCGCCGCTGCCCGACCCTCGCCGTAGCGACGTCGACGAGTGGGGTCGCTCCGAACACATGCGGCAGCTGGCCCGCCGCGTCTACGACCCGCTGTACCGGCACTGGTTCCGGGCCGAGTGGGAGGGCTTGGAGAAGATCCCCCGCGTCGGCGGCGCGCTGCTGGTGTCCAACCACGCCGCCGCCATTCCCTCGGACGCGCCCGTCATCATGCACGGCATCGAAGGCGAGCTCGAGCGGCCCGTGTACGGCTTGGCCGACCATCTCTTCAAGTCGATCCCGGTAGTCGGCACCCTCTGGGCCCGAGTGGGCGGTGTCCCCGCTCATCCGGAGAACGCCTACCGCCTCCTCCGCGAGCAGCAGCAACTCGTGCTCGTCTTTCCCGAGGGCAGCAAGGGTCCCGGCAAGCTGTACTCCGAGCGCTACCAGCTGCGGCGGTTCGGCCGGGGCGGCTTCGTCGAGATCGCCATGCGGGCCGGCGTGCCGATTATCCCCATCGCCGTGGTCGGCGCGGAGGAATCGATGCCGATCCTATTCAAGGCACCCCTGCTGGCCAAGGCCTTGAACCTGCCGTACTTTCCGGTGACCGCCAACCAGGTCCTCCTCGGGCCCGTACTCGGCGCGATCGGGTACTTCCCGGCCAAGTTCAAGCTCCAGGTACTCGACCCGGTGACGTTCGACGTACCGCCGGACCAGGAGCGCTACTCGAAGAGCCGGATCATGGACGAGGCCGAGATCATCCGCTTGAAATTGCAAGAGACGCTCTACGAGATGCTCCGCCAACGGCGCAGCGTCTGGTTCGGATAGGAGCACCATGGGCCGCCGCGTTCTGGTCACGGGCCTGTCGACGTTCTGGGGCGCCCGCGTGGCGCAAGCTCTCGAGCGCAACCCCGACGTCGACGTGATCGTCGGTCTGGATACGCACGAGCCATCGGTCCCGCTCGAACGGACGGAGTTCGTGCGGGCGGATCAGAGCTATTCCATCCTGGCGCGAATCGTACGGGCCACCCAGGTCGACACGGTCCTGCACACCTTCTTGGTTGTCGACTCCACCCACATGAGCGCGCGGGCGCAGCACGAGATCAACGTCATCGGCACCATGAATCTTCTGGCCGCGGCGGGTGCGGCCGACAGTTCCGTGCAGACGTTGGTGGTGAAATCATCCACGCTGGTCTACGGCTCGTCCTACAAAGATCCGGTGTGGTTCCGCGAGGAGATGACGAGAAACCAACCCGCTACCACGCGTGTCGAGCGCAGCCTGCTGGAGGTAGAGGAATACCTCCGGGACTTCGCCGACGACAATCCCCACGTGAGTGTCACGTTGCTGCGTTTCGCCAACGTCCTCGGCACCGACATCGTGACCCCGTTGTCGAAAGCGCTGTCGATGCCGATCGTGCCGTGCATCTTGGGCTTCGATCCGCAGCTCCAGTTCGTAGAAGAGGACGACGTCGTCCGTTCGATCGAGTTCGTGCTGCAAAACGATCTTCCGGGCATCTACAACGTGGCCGGCGACGGGCGAGTGCCGTGGAGCGAAGTGGCCGCCATCTGCGGCCGGCGGGTCGCGCCGATACTGCCACCGGTGTTCACCCAGCTGGTCGCCACCCCGCTGGCGCGATCCCGCGTGCTCGATCTCCCCCCCGAACTGCTCGCCCTGCTGCGGTATGGGCGCGGAGTCGACAACCGGCGCCTGAAGCAGGCCGGCTTCGAGTACCGCTATACGTCGGCGGGAGCCATCGACAATTTCGCCGAGGCAACGCGGTTGCGTTCGGTGATCGGTGACCGCGGGCCGAGCTATCGCTACGAGGGCGACGTGGAGGCCTTCTTCCAGCATTCCCCGGCGGTCGTACGAAGCCCCGAATCGTGACCGACCTGGTGACTGTGAAGGTGACCGAAGGGGTCGCCTGGCTCACCCTGAACCAGCCCGAGCGTCGCAACGCGCTTTCGCTCCCGATGGTCGACGAGATGACCGCCGCGTTCGACCACTTCGAGGCTGACGACGACGTCGGAGCAGTGGTCGTGACGGGTGCGGCGCCGGCGTTCTGTGCGGGGGCGGATCTCGGGCACCTGGGCGGCTCCGGAGGAGACGGCGCGGAACGCGGGATGCGGTCGATCTATGAAGGGTTCCTGCGGGTGGCGCGTTCGCCGCTTCCGACCGTCGCGGCCGTGAACGGTGCCGCCGTGGGCGCCGGCATGAACCTCGCCCTGGCATGCGATGTACGGATCGCGGCGCGGCGGGCTCGCTTCGACACGCGTTTTCTCCAGTTGGGGCTGCATCCTGGGGGTGGCCACACCTGGATGCTGCATCGCATCGCCGGCCCGCAGGTGACGGCGGCGATGGTCTTGTTCGGCGAGGTCCTCGATGGGGCGGAAGCCGAACGCTGCGGGCTGGCCTGGCGGTGCGTGGACGACGACGCCCTCGTCGCCACCGTCGACGCGCTCGCCGCTCGGGCCGCGGCCGCGCCCCGCCAGCTCCTCCGCCGGACCAAGGACACCCTGCATCAGGTCCCGGACATCGCCACACACGCCGAGGCTGTTGATCATGAGCTGGCGGTGCAACTGTGGTCCACCGCCCAGCCGGAGTTCGCGGCAAGGCTGGCCGAGATGCAGCGAACGATCCGTGGTGCCTGAGTCGGCCCGCTGGACGTGCACGTGCGGCCGGAGCAACTTCAGCCGGTCCTACCCGTGCATCGAGTGCGGCGTGCCACCTCCCGGCGGCGTCGAGCTTGATGCACCGCCATCAGGGAGTGCGGCGGGACCCTCCGACCGTTTTCCGGCTGCGCCCTCCGGGCCGGCCCTAGCTCCGCAGTGGGAACCGCCCCCCGGCTGGGTGCCACCTGAGCACTGGAGTCCTCCGGCAGCCGTTCCGCTCACCGTCGATCCGCCCGCGCCCCCCGCCGAGCCCACCGAGCCGGCAACCACCGAGCCGGTACCCGCCGACGAGGCGGCCTGGCCGTACCCCACCGCCCCCGTGCCGGCCCCACCCGCAGACCCTGCACCTGCCACCGCTCCGCCCTCGGTCGCCCCGCCCCCACTCGTCGCGCCATCGGGCTACTCCGGGACTCCCGCGCCGGCGCCGCCGCCCGGATACCCGCCGCCTCCGCCCACGCCTCCGCCCGGCTACCCGCCGCCTCCGCCTGGCTGCGTGCCCCCGCCGACCGCCTATCCGCCACCACCGCCCGCGCCGCCGGCCGCGCCACCGGCCGGCTACGGCTACCCGCCGCCGGGAGCGCCCGGACAAGGCGGCCCGTTGCCGTATGCCGCATCGAGTCCGGACTACACGTACGTCCCGGCCCCGCCGCCGTCGGCGTGGCGGCGCAACCTCATGGTGGCCGGCGGCATCGTCGCGGCGGTGTTGGTCTTGGCGGTGGTCGGCCTGGTGGTCGTCGGGTCAAAGTCGTCGACGACGCACCGTCCGACCGTCTCCTCGAGCGTGGCGTCCCAGCAGGTCGCCTCGACTCTGCTCGCCACCGTGCCGGCCGGCTACGTGGCTGTCCCGGCGGGGACGACCATTGGTCCACTCGACGCGGCGGCGGTGGCCAAGCTCGAGCATGATCCGGCCGGCGCGGCGCGCGCCCTGGCTCGGTACGGATTCGAGGGAGCATTCGCCCGAGGGTGGAGCCGCCAGGCGAAGCCGGGGGTCATCGTCGCCGTCGGCTATCAGTTCGCATCGTCAGGCGACGCCAAGAGCTATTACAACCTCTACCTGCTGGCGCAGCGCAACAAGCCGGGCACGAGCGAGTTCTCCGTCACCGCCCTCCCCACTGCCGATGGCTTCACGGATACCACCGACAAGGCGGTGACCTTGCAGACCGTCGTCCTGCTCCGGGGGCGGCGGGTGTTCGTGGTCGGCATCGGTGACCCGTCAGGCGGGGCGACGACCACCGACGCCATCACGTTGGCACACAGCCAATCCACCTCCGCTTAGCTGCGGAGCGGCCGCGGCGGCTACCCGACGAACCACTCGCGGATATAGCTGGATCGACGCTGAGACCATTCTTCGGCAGTAATCGCATAACGCACGTGGTCCTCCCATCTCCCGTTGATCTCCAGGTAGCGGAGAGCGATGCCTTCCTCGCGCAGGCCGAGCTTCTCGGCCACCCGGCGGCTGGCGTGGTTGCGGGGAATGATGGCCACCTGCAGGCGGTGGAGATCAAGCTCTTCGAAGGCGAACCGGAACAGGATGGCAGTTGCCTCCGGTGTATATCCCTGCCCGGCCTGGGCTTCGTCGATCCAGTAGCCGACGTAGGCGTTCTGGAAAGGTCCCCGCTGAATGCTCGAAAGATTGATCTCGCCCACGAAACGTCCCGCCACGAAGATGCCGAACCCGTAGCCGCTCCCCAACTGTCGTTCTCGGTCGCGGGCGCCGCAGCGCGCCGCGAACATGCGCCGGTCCTCGGCGACGTCCACCTGCCCAAGCAGAGCCTTCGGCTCCCACTTGGTCAACCAGTCGCGCGACCGGCGCCGAACGTCCTGCCACACCTCGAAGTCGGCGGCGATGAGCGGCCGGAGCGTGACCCGCCGCCCGCTGATCTCGAGGGGTAGCTGCTTGTTCGTCGTGCTCCAACTCATCTTGCCCCCTGTACTTTCTCCAGCGTGGCCGGGTCGTCGAGTGACGAAAGGTCTCCGGGATCCGTCCCGGTGGCAATCGCCCGCAGGGCCCGCCGCAACACCTTGGCATTGCGTGTCTTGGGGAGCGCGTCGGTGAATCTCACCACCGATGGACGAAACGATTTGCCGACCCGCGCCGCCACCAACTCGGCCAGCTCGGCGCGTAGCGCATCTGTTCCCTCCACGCCCGGCTTCAGCACGACGTAGACCCACAGCGCTTCGCCCTTGATCTCGTCCGGTACGCCGAAGGCGGCCGCTTCCACCACCGACGGGTGCGACACTATGACCGATTCGATCTCGGCCGGACCGAGCCGCTTGCCCGCCACTTTGATGGTGTCGTCGCTCCGGCCGTGCAGGAACCACTGGCCGTCCTCGTCGATCGACGCCCAATCTCCGTGAACCCAAACATCGGGCCAGCGGGACCAGTAGGTCTCCAGGTAACGCTCCGGATCCTTGTACAGACCGCGGGTCATACCCGGCCACGGCCTAGTGCAGACCAACTCGCCGACCTGGCCCCGCACCGGACGACCTTCGTCATCGAAGACATCCACGGCCAAGCCGAGCGCTGGGCCCCCGAGCGACATCGGCTTCAACGGCTCCACCGGATGCGGCGAAAGAAAACAGGCGCCCACCTCGGTCCCGCCCGAGATGTTGATGATCGGGCACCGACCCTTGCCGACGACGTCGAGATACCAACGCCACGGCCCCTCGTTCCAGGGCTCGCCCGTCGAGCCGAGGATGCGCAGACTCGAAAGATCGTGCTCCAGGACCGGCGCCTCGCCGTGGGGCAGGAGGGACCGGATGAGGGTGGGGCTGATGCCGAGATGGGTGACGCCGTGACGCTCGACGACGGCCCACAACCGGTCCGGGCCGGGATGGTCTGGCGTGCCCTCGTAGAGGACGACGGTCGCACCGCTGGCCAGGCCGCCGGTCACCTCCCACGGGCCCATGATCCAGCCCATGTCCGTGAACCAGAACAACCGGTCGCCCGGACCGACATCGAACTGATACGCCACTTCCTCCGCCACCTTCACCCCGAACCCGCCGTGCACCGCCACCGTCCCCTTGGGTCGACCGGTCGTCCCCGAGGTATAGGCGATGAACAACGGGTGCTCGCTGTCTACGGCAAGGGAGGGGAAAGGGTCAGCGGGCTCCGGCCAGGGCAGGAGTCCGGACCGGAGGGGTTGGCCGAGGCGCGGCACGACGACGATCGTGGCAAGTGACTCCACGCCCGCCGCAGCCTCCGCGGCCAAGGGCAGCATCTCCACCACCGCTCCCCGCCGGTAGAAGCCGTCAGCGGTGATCAGGGCCTTGGCCTCGGCGTCGGCCAGACGAGAGGTGATGGCGGATGCGCCGTAGCCGCTGAACAACGGGAGATAGACGGCGCCGAGCTTGGACACCGCCATCAGGGCGGCCACCGTCTCGGGCAGCATGGGCAGATAGATGCCGACCGTGTCGCCCATCCCGACGCCGCGGTCGGCGAGCAGCGCGGCCAACGCGTCAACCTGCGCGCGCAGCTCCGGGTAGCTCCAGCTCCGAACGGCGCCGTCCTCCCCTTCCCAGAGCACCGCCGGCTGCCGCGATGCCGCCGCTGCCCAACGGTCCACACACACCTCGGCCAGGTTCAGTCGTCCCCCGTCGAACCAAGTCGCCCAGGGGATGCCGCGGGTGGTGTCGAACACCTTTGAGTACGGCTCGTTGAAGGAAAAGCCGAGGTCGGCCACGACGGCATCCCAGAACCACTCGGGGTCCTGCACCGACCGGTGCCGAAGAGCGGTGATGTCGGCGCAACCATTGGCGGTGGCGAACCGGCCAACGCGGGTGGCGGCCATGCTGCCGGCGGGCGGAACCCAGGCGTACTCGCTCGTCCCCACGGGCGCATGCTAGTGATGCGGACCCGCGGTCTACCTGAGAGTCATGGCCAGGCCGTCGAGGATGTCGGCCTCGGACACCAAGCACTCTTCGAAACCGAAGTAGCGCATGATCGTCACGAGGATCACGCAGCCGGCGACGATCACATCAGCGCGGCCCTCCTCTAACCCGGGATTGAAGATGCGATCACGGCGAGGCTCGGTCGCCAGTGTTCGAAAGACATCCTCGGCGGCAGTACGGGTCAACACGAAGTGGTGGATGCGATCCCGGTCGTATTCGGCCAGCCCGATCTCCACCGCGGCCACCGTCGTCACCGTGCCGGCCAGGCCGACCAACTGGCGCGCCTCGTGCACGGCCGGCAGTTCCCGCGCCACGTCGTCGAGATAGTCCCGTACGACGGAGACGGCCTGCGAGAGCTCCTCCGGTCGAGCCGGATCATGGTGGAGGAACTTCTCGGTGATCCGCACACAACCGATGTCCACGGACAAGGCGCCGATCGGTTCTTGCGGGTGCTCCACGTCGGCGGGACCGACCGCGAACTCGGTGGACCCGCCGCCGATATCGACCACCAGATACGGACCCGCGGCCGGATCCAATTCGGCCGTCGCACCGATGAACGACAGGCGGGCCTCCTCTGCTCCGCTCAGGAGTTCTGGACGCACCCCGATCACCTCCTCGGCCGCGTCGAAAAACTCGTCGCGGTTGATGGCGTCGCGCGCCGCTGACGTTGCCGTCATCCGCACCGCTCCGACTCCGTACTCATCCATCACCTTGCGGTATTCGCGGAGCACCTCGATGGTGCGAGCGATCGCCTCGGGGGCCAGCTGGCGGGTACGGTCCACGTCCTGGCCCAATCGGGTGATGCGCATGCGCCGGTCGAGGATGGGGCCATCGTCGCCCACGACGAGCAGGCGGGTGGAGTTGGTTCCGCAGTCGACGGCCGCCACCGGCGCCATCACCTGATCTCCGGCGGCGCGCCCGACAACCGCGCCGCCACCCACCGACCGACCGGATCGTCACCGCCGGCCAGGTGCCAGGCGTAGTGGGCGTGAAGACACTTGACACCGGCGCGCGTGCCCCCTACCCCGCCACTCGGCCGCGGGCCGGTCCAGCCGGAGGCGATGCTCGCGTCTCGGTCAGCGGCGTACCGGGCGTGAGCGGAGGCCAGCTCGTCGGGATCGACGTCGGCTTCGGCCGCCCGCACCCCTCCCGATGCTTCCAAGCGATCGACGGCGGCCCGCGCCTGGCGACCGACCAGCCAGTACCGGGTCGGCATAGGCGTTCCGTCATCGAGGAGAGCCGGATTGCGGATGACGACGGGTTCACCGGTCTTGTCGACGACCACCACTTCGACAGAACTGCGGGGGCGCCGGCCGAGCAGTGCGGTCAGCCGATCGCGCCCGTCGGCATCGCCGCCGGTCAAGCCCGGTCGGTCCGCCGCCGGCGGCGCATGGCCAGCAAGATCAGCAAGATGGCGGCGACGAAGGCGGGGATCGCCCGCCGGGCGACGGAGCCGCCTGCTGCGTCGAGCAGGTCGACCGGCGCGGCCGGCCCGCTGTCGATCCGCCGGATGGTCCCCTCCGCTGCGCTGGGCGTCGAGCCATYGGMSGSCSCTTGGCTYYCGGKCGCCTCTCGGGGCTCGGCCGCGGGCGCGGCCGCCCCTTGGCTCCCAGCCGGCTCGGGGGCCGGCCCCGGGTTGCCCTTCAACACGTTGGCCTCGAGACACTCCACGAACTGGTCGAGCAGCTTGGCGCTCACATCGGCCAGAACGCCTCGGCCGAACTGCGCCACCCGCCCGCTGATGGCCAGGTCGGTGACCACGGAGACCTTGGTGCCATCGCCGTCGGGGGTGAGGGTGGCCGTGATGGTGGCGTTGGCATTGCCTTGGCCACGGGTGTCACGGCCCTCGGCGCGCAGGACAGCCCGGCCGCCGGCTTCGTCCTGCTCCAGGAAACGGGCCTTGCCCTTGTACTGGGCGGTGATGGGGCCGACCTTGACCTTCACCACCCCGCGGTACTCCTCGCCCTCGACCTCCTGTAGTTCGGCGCCAGGCAGGCAGGGAGCGATGCGCTCCACATCGGTGAGAACAGCCCAGGCTTGGGCGAGCGGCACACCCACCACGAATTCGTTGGTCAGCTCCATCGCCCGAGATCCTCCTCCGTGTCCACGTCGGCCGGTTCCCCCGTGCACGCTACTTCCTCTACGAGTTCGGGCATCGAGACCATGACCGCCCGCGCCCCGATGTCGCCGTCAACCGGGAGGAGCGGCCACACCTGGCGAGCCAGGCGCACCGGGTTGCGACGACGACCGCCGTACGTCGCCACCGCGATCGGGCTGGATGACGCGGCCACCGCCCGCCACGCGGCTGAAGGTAYGAGCGGTTGGTCGCCGAGRCCGAGCACCATGGCGTCGTGACCGGCGGCCTCTACGGCGGCCCGCGCCGCCTGCAGCGAGTGGGCCTGCCCGTCGGCCCATCGTTCGGCGTGCACAAACCGAACTCCTGACGGCAGGTCGAGATCCGCGAGCTCGACCGCACCCGTGATGACGAGCGTCTCATCCAGGCTGGCGGCCGCGGCTGCCTCGACCGCCCAGACCACGAGCGGGCGGCCCCGGAACTCCGCCCGCAGTTTGTGCACCGGGCCGGCGAAGCGCACACCCGCGCCGGCGGCGAGGACGACCGCCGCCGCGGTCACCCGACCGGCGCCGAGCCCCAATACACGCGGTGGATGCGGCGGGGTTGCGACAGCCCTTTCAGCGCCACCTCCTGGGCGTCACCGAAGGTGAACTCGCCGGTTGTGTCGCACAACTCCTTCAGCACCGAGGAAGCGTAAATCTCCCCACCCCTGGCCTGTTCGGTGATGCGGGCGGCCAGGTTCACGGTTCCGCCCAGGAAGTCGCCCTCATCGCGAATGGCCTCCCCCGTGTGCAGACCGACCCGCACCCGTACGGTCGTGGTCGGGTGGAGCGCGTTGTAGGGCTGGAAGGCGGCTTGGACGGCGATGGCACAGCGCAGCGCCCGGCTGGCGGACGAGAAGGCGACCATGAATCCATCGCCCTGGTTCTTCACCTCGAAACCGCTGAACATGGCCACTTCGGATCGGATCAGCTCGTTGTGCTCGTGCAGGACCTGCTGCGCGAGGCGATCGCCGAGCCGTTCGTTCAAGGCGGTGAAGCCCTCGATGTCGGTGAACAGAATGGTGACGGTACCGTCCGGCGCCGCCGCCGAACGCAGCTGATTGGTTGCCCCCGGATCCGCTTCGAGCGATGCACCGATGACCTCAGGCAACGGGCGGTGATGGTGTCGATCGCGATCCCGCCTTGCCCTCCGCTCCTCGTCGCGCTTGGCTCGGTCGAGTTCGCGGATGCCGACCTGCTCGACGCCAAGGAGCGGCTTGCTGCGGACCGACACCCCGCCCATGAATCCGTACGCCCGGACCCGCACGAGGGGGAAGCCGGGAAGCAAGGGCGAGGATCTGACGCGCGTCGCGTCCTTGCCGCCCATGAACACGAACCCTTCCAACTCCACGGCCACGCCTTCGGGGACGACGATCTCCACTGCTCCCATAGCGACATAGCAGGTGATGAGCACCTCGGGCCCCTCGACCTCGGCGGTGCGCAGATCCAGATAGCTGCCGCCCATGATCGCCAGGGCCTTGTGCTCGCCGCGGAGGCGCCACCGCCCCTTACGGGCCGATCCACTCATCACCGCCACCGTCCACGAACTGGGCTGGCGAATGGACACGGTCGCGGGCGGCGGCCTCATCGGGTACTGCGGCGACTCCACGGGAAGGGCCTGACTAGCCGGCGCTGGCAGATCGCGCAGCAGGGGCTCGAGCTCGCTGGCGGTGCGGGCCTCGTAGGTCGCCCCCACCCGCTCACCGAACTCGTCGAGGGTCAGGCGGCCCTCGGTGGTGGCCCGCCGCAGGATGTCGATGATCCCTTCCCGGTCGGCATCGGAGACGCGCACCTCCGGCCGGTCCGGCTCGTCCGGCCGCGTGGGCAGCATCCCGCCATTCTGGCCGATCCACCGGCCGCCCGTGTCGCTGGCCAATCCACGGCTCACGCGTGGATGGGCCCGGTCGTGTCTCGCAGTGACGGGGCGATACGGCCGGTGCGCAGAGCGATGATCTCGGCACAGATAGAGATGGCCGTCTCTTCGGGGGTGCGGGCGCCGATGTCGAGGCCGATGGGCGCCAGGACGCGGACCAGGCCCTGCTCGGAGACACCGGCCTCCCGCAGGCGTTGCACTCGCTCGGCGTGGGTTCGTCTCGAGCCCATCGCGCCGAGGTAGCCGACGCGCGTATCGAGAGCGGCGACGATGGCCGGGACGTCGAACTTCGGGTCATGGGTGAGCACGCAGACCGCGTCGCGCTGGCGAAGTTCGGGTCCGACTTTGGCCAGATACCGGTTGGGCCAGTCGACCACGACCTCGTCGGCCATAGGGAAGCGGGCCGCCGTGGCAAACACGGGCCGGGCGTCGCAGACCGTGACGCGGTAGCCGAGAACCTTGGCGATCCTCGCCAGCGCAGCCGTGAAATCGACGGCGCCGAAGATCACCATGCGGGGCGGCGGGGCGAACGACTCCACGAACACGGACAGCTCGCGCTGCCGGGCCTCGCCTTGCAGCCCGTAGTGACGGGTCACCGTCAGTCCCGCCTCCAGTTCGCCCAACGCGTCGCGCGCCGCCACCCGGTCCAGATCGGGATCGCCGAGCGTGCCGAGCGCCTGCTCGCCCGGGATGACCAGCAGCTTGGCTCCGAGCCGCTCGGTCGGACCCTCCACGACGGTCGCCAGCGCCACCGGCTCCTCGGCCTCGAGGGCCGCCTTCAGCCGGTCGTAGATGAGACCCACGACTACCAGTCGAGAGGTTCGACGAAGACGTGGATCGTGCCGCCGCAGGTGAGTCCCACCGCGAACGCGTCGTCGTCTGAGTAGCCGAACGTGCACAGCCGCGGAGTCCCTCCCGACTGCAGGATCTCCAGCGCCTCGGTTACTACGGCTCCCTCTACGCAGCCGCCGGACACCGAACCGGCCACTTCGCCTTCTTCGTTGACCGCCATTGCCGCCCCGGGCAGCCGGGGTCCGGAACCGTCGATGCCGACCACCCGCGCCACCGCCACGCGCTTGCCGGCGGACCGCCAACGGTCGATGTCGTTCAGGACCTCTCTCACCTTCGGTCTCCTCCAACCACGCGTGCCAGGTGCTCCAAGGATGCCAACGAATGGCCTTCTACAAATTCATCAACATACGGAAGGGCCGCCGCCATCCCACGGGCGAGCGGGGCATAGCCGGCGGACGCCTTCAATGGGTTCACCCAGATCACTTTCCAGGCCACCCGGTGCAGGCGGGCCATCTCCTGGGCGAGCCGGTCGGGATCGCCGCGATCCCACCCGTCGGACAGGATGACGACGACGGCGCCTCGCGCCATGCCCCGCACCCCCCAGCGATCGTTGAACGAGCGCAGCCCGTCACCCAACCGGGTGCCCCCGGACCAGTCCACCACGGCCCGGGCTGCCGCCGAGATGGCCGCGTCGGGGTCACGGGAGTGGAGTTCGCGGGTAATCCGGGTGAGGCGGGTCCCGAGGGCGAAGGTCTCGACCCGCCCCGCCCGGCCGGCAATCACGGCGGCATGCAGGAACCGGACGAGCGCCCGCGTGTAGGGCTCCATCGACCCGCTCACGTCGCACAGTAGGACGATCTTGCGGGGCCGCAGGGACGGCACCACCCACGCTCGCTTGAGCGGTTCCCCGCCGCTGCGCAGGGCGTTTCGCACCGTTCGCCGGAGATCGGGGCGGCTGCCGGTCCGGGCGGCCGGCCGCAGCCGGCGGGATCGGCGCAGGGCGCCGGTGAGGCGCAGATCGGCCATGAGCCGCCTCGACTCGGCGAACTCGGCGGCGGTATAGGCGGCGAAATCTTTGTGGCGCAGCACCTCGGTCGAGCTGAACCGAACGGCCAGGGCCGGGACCTCGGCGCCCCCGCCGCGGTCTTCCTGGTCGCGGTCCTCGCCGTCGTCGAGGCCGATCACGACCTTCTCGGTCGGCGGTTCGCCGGCGAGGACCGGGGTGGTCTGCATCCAGAACGCCCGGAAGGCCTGGTCGTAGACGGGGACGTCCTCCAGTCGCCGGATCAGGGTGACCCGTCCGGCCCAGTACACCCCGGCGCGTCGCTCAAGGCCGGTGGCGGCGAGGGCCTCGGTGTAGCTGGCCACGCTGCCGACAGGGACATCCAGGCCGGCTCCCCGCAGCAAGCGCCCAAAGGCGACCGCCAGTTGGTGGCCGTCAGCCACCGCGCAGCACCGCGGCCCGGACAAGGTCGCCGACGCCCGCATGGCGGACCCGTTCCTGGTCCTCGCGGTACTTGAGCACCGTGCCCAAGGTGGCGGCGACCGTATGCTCATCCAGCTCCGTGCGGCCCAGGGTGGCCAGGGCCTGGGCCCAGTCGATGGTCTCCGCCACGCCGGGGGGTTTGTACAGCTCCATGCCCCGCAGGTGTTCGACGGCGGCGGCGACCTGGCGGGCCAAGGCGTCGATGGCCTCGGGGGCGCGCAGCCGGACGATGGCGACCTCGCGGTCGAAGCTGGGGTGCTCCACCCAGTGATAGAGGCAACGGCGCTTGAGGGCGTCATGGACATCCCGCGTCCGGTTGGAGGTGATGATCACCACCGGAGGCACGGTCGCACGGAACGTCCCCAGTTCGGGGACGGTCACGGCGTAGTCGGACAGGATCTCGAGCAGGAACGCCTCGAACTCGTCGTCGGCCCGGTCCACCTCGTCGACGAGTAGGACCGGCGGTGGGCCCTCGCGGTCCTCGACCGCTCGCAAGAGGGGGCGGCGCACGAGGAACCGCTCGGAGTACAGCTCGTCCTCGACGTCGCCGGATCCGTTAGGCGAAAGCTCTGCCGCCCGCAGGTGCAGCAGTTGACGGGCGTAGTCCCACTCATAGACGGCCTGGGCCACGTCGATGCCCTCATAGCACTGCAACCGGAGTAGCTCCCCCCCGGTCCAGCGGGACAGCACTTTGGCCACCTCGGTCTTCCCGACCCCGGCTTCTCCCTCTAGCAGGAGCGGGCGGCGCAACCGCAGCGCCAGGAAGATGGCGGTGGTGAGGCCCTCGTCGGCCAGGTAGCCGTGCGCGGCCAACCCGCCGGCGACATCGTCCACGGAGAGGACCGGCGGGTCGGAGGAGGTCATCTCCCCCTCAGGTTACGGCCTGTCAGCCCCCAACTTCCTCGAGGGCCCGGCGGACGAGGACGCTGGCCAGGTGGCGCCGGTACTCGGGGGTGGCGTTGAGGTCCGACGGCGGGTCGAGGCCGTCCGCCGCCTTGGCCGCCGCATCCGCGACCGACGCCCCCGAACCGAGGGCGGCCTCGACGGCCGATGCCCGCACCGGGGTCTGGCCCATATTGACCAGGGCGACACCGGTGCCGCCATTGACCCGGGCCGCAGCCACCCCGACGATGGCCCAGTCCTGGGAACGGCGGTTGAACTTCTGGTAGGACCATCCGCCCGCCAACTTCGGCACCCGGATCTCGGTCAGCAGCTCGTCGGGCTCTAACGCCGTCTCCAGGAAGCCGCGGAAGAAGTCGGTGGCGGCGATCTCTCGCTCCCCGCCGCTTCCCCGGGCGACCAGCGTGCCCCCTAGCGCCAGGACCACGGCAGGGAGATCGGATGCCGGATCGCCGTGGGCGATAGATCCGCCGATCGTCCCGCGGTGGCGGACCTGAGGGTCGCCGACCAGGCCAGCGGTGTGGGCCAGGATGCCAACGTCTTTGGCCAACAGGTCCGACGTCTCCAGATCCCGGTGCCGGGTGAGGGCGCCGATGGCCACGTGGTCGCCGCCGTCGCGGATGTAGGAAAGCTCCTGCAGCCGGCCGACATCGATGAGCACGGACGGCGAAGCCAGTCGCAACTTCATCAACGGCAGCAACGAGTGGCCGCCGGCGATGATTTTGGCGTCGTCTCCGGCCTGGCTGAGAAGGGAGATGGCCTCCTCCGCGGACGCGGCCCGCTTGTAGTCGAATGCTGCCGGGATCATGCCCGTGCCTCCTTGGCCGAACGTGCGGTTGCGATCGCCGACCACACCCGTTGGGGGGAAGCCGGCATGTCGATGTCCCGTATCCCATACGGGCTGAGGGCGTCCACGATGGCGTTAATCACGGCCGGAGTCGACGCGATGGTCCCGGCCTCACCAATCCCTTTCACCCCCATGGGGTTGGTCGGACTGGGGGTCACCGTGTAGTCGGTGACGATGTTGGGGAACTCCGCCGCCGACGGGATGAGGTAGTCGGCGAGGGTGGACGTCAACAGGTTGCCGTCGGGGTCGTACACCGCCTCCTCGAAGAGGGCCTGGCCGATCCCCTGGACGATGCCGCCGTGGATCTGCCCCTCGACGATGAGCGGATTGACCTGGTTGCCGCAGTCGTCGACGGCCACATAGTTGAGCAGGGCCACCGCTCCGGTCTCCTCGTCCACCTCCACCACGCAGATGTGGGTGCCGAACGGGAAGGTGAAGTTCGGCGGATCGAAATGCGACGAGGCCTCCAGGTTGGGTTCCATGCCGTCCGGGAGGTTGTGGGCGGTGAACGCGCCAAAGGCCACGCCGGCCAGCGGGAGGGCCCGATCCGGTGATCCCTTCACCGAGAACGTGCCGGCTTCGAAGGTCAGATCCTCTTCGGCCGCCTCGAGCTGGTGGGCGGCGATGGCCCGGGCCTTCTCGATGACCTTCTCGGTGGCCAACCAGACGGCCGTGCCACCGACGGAGAGGCTGCGGGAGCCGTAGGTGTCCATCCCGTAGGGGGAGATGGCCGTGTCTGAATGGAGCACCTCGATGTCCTCGACCGGGACCCCGAGCTTGTCGGCCACGATCATCGACCATGACGTCTCGTGACCCTGGCCGTGAGGACTGGTCCCGGTCACCACCTGGACCTTGCAGGTCGGCAGGATGCGGACGGTCGCCGCCTCCCACCCACCGGCCGAGTAGTTCAACGACGCCAGCGCCCGGCTCGGCGCCAGGCCGCACATCTCCATATACGACGAGATGCCGATCCCCAGCTGGCGGGTCGAGCCGGCCGCCCGCCGCTCCGCCTGCTCGGACCGGAGGTTGTCGTAGCCGACCAGATCGAGGGCCCGCTGGAGGGCGGGTGCATAGTCGCCGCTGTCGAAGACCAACCCGCCCACCGACTGGTACGGGAAGGCCGAGGCCGCCACAAAATTGCGTCTGCGGATCTCGGCCGGATCGATCCCCACCTCCTTGGCCAGGGCGTCGATGGCCCGCTCGATGGCGTAGGTCGCCTCGGGGCGGCCAGCCCCCCGGTAGGCGTCGGTTGGGGTCTTGGTGGTGAACACCCCCGTGCAGCTGAACGAGTAGGCGGCGACGTCGTATACACCCGGATAGATGAATGCGCCGAGCAACGGGATGCCGGGTGTCACCAGCTGCAGGTACGCCCCCATGTCGGCGAGGAGCCGTACTCGCACGGCAGTAATCTTCCCGGTGGCGTCGGCGGCCAGATCGATGTGCTGGATCTGCCCTCGACCCTGGATGGTCGCGTGCGAGTTCTCGGAGCGCTCCTCGGTCCAGCGCACCGGTCGCTTCATTCTGCGAGCGAGCGCCAAGCAGAGTAATTCCTCGGCATACACGTTGAGCTTCGAGCCGAACCCGCCCCCGACGGCCGGGGCGACGACGCGGATCTTGCTCTCCGAGACGCCCGTCGTCAGTCCGAGCATGATCTTCAGGATGTGCGGTATTTGGGTCGAGGAGTAGACCGCGTACTCGCCCGCGAACGGCTGAGGCACGACACACACGCCGCGGGGCTCCATGGCCGACGGGATGAGCCGCTGCTGGACGTAGCGCTCCGACACGGTATGCGCCGCGTCGCGGAAGGCCCGCTCGACGGCGTCAGCGTCGGGCTCGAGATTCCAGGTGTAGGAAACGTTGGTGCCGAGGCTGTCGTGAATGACCAGGTTGTCCTCAAGCGCATCCTCCAGGTCGACGACGGCCGGCATGGCCTCGTAGTCCACGACGATGGACTCGGCGGCATCCTTGGCCTGTGACTCGGTCTCGGCCAGGACCACGGCCACGGCATCGCCTGAGTAACACGCCTTGTCGACGGCCACCGGGAAGTGCTCAGGGTTCTTCATGTCTGCGGTCACGGGCCACGCACACGGCATCGCCGCGGCCCACTCGTCGCGCAGGTCGGCCCCCGTGAACGCGGCCACCACTCCGGGGAGGGCCCGAGCACCGGACGTGTCGACGGAGAGGATCCGGGCGTGCGCGTGGGGGCTGCGGACCACGGCCATGTGGAGCGCACCGGGCACGACCAGATCGTCGACGAAGCGGGCTTCGCCGGTCAGAAGCTCGGGATCCTCACGGCGCAGCTGTCGAGTCCCGACGACGGCGGTCATGCGGATGCTTCCGCCGGCGCCGATGCCGCCGCCAGCACGGCCTTCACAATGTTGTGGTACCCGGTGCAGCGGCACAGGTTGCCTTCCAAGCCGTGGCGCACCTCCGCCTCGGATGGGTGAGGATGCTCCTGGAGCAGCGAAACCGCCGCCATGACCATGCCGGGCGTGCAAAATCCGCACTGGAGGCCGTGGTTCTCGCGGAACGCCTCCTGCATCGGATGCATCTGTCCGTCCGTGGCCAGTCCCTCGATGGTCGTGATACTGGCGCCATCGGCCTGGACGGCCAGCAGGGTGCAACTCTTGACCGACTCGCCGTCGAGGAGCACCGTGCACGCCCCACAGGACGATGTGTCGCACCCGACGTTCGTGCCGGTCAAGCCCACCACCTCGCGGAGGTAGTGGACGAGCAGCACCCGGGGCTCGACATCGTGGTCCTGGGCCCTGCCGTTGACGGACATCGAAACCTTCATGACCATCCCCCGTTTCTCTTGATGCCGGAGTCGCTGACGTCATCATGACGCGCATCGCGAGACCGTGCCCGGCGGCCATCCGGCGATCACGCAGGCCCCGGGCCCTCACTCCGAGCAGGTTCATCTGGGGGTCATTGTCGGTTTGGATGGCGTACACCAGGAGATGTCGCGATATGTACCGATGTTGACCCGCCGTCAGTTCTTGGGCGGGGCCGCGTCCGCCGCGTCCGCCGCCGGCCCGCCCGGGGGTGCCGGGACAAAACACCCCCTGCCCCCAGAAGGAGAAATAGGCGGTTTTGTCAGCCGCGGCGGGGCGGCGCGGCGGGGTGGCGCGAACCCGCTAGGACCCGGCGGCGCGGATGGCCTGCCACACCCGTTCGGGGCTGGCGGGCATGTCGAGGTGGCGAACGCCGAGGTGGGCCAACCCGTCGATCACGGCGTTCTGCACGGCTGGGGTTGACCCGACGGTCCCGGACTCGCCGATGCCCTTGGCCCCGAGCTCGTTGACGGGGGTGGGCGTCTCCATGTGGACCATCTCGAAGCTGGGGAGGTCGGGCGCCGAGATCATGGCGTAGTCGGCCAAGTTAGACGTGATCGGGTTGCCGTTCTCGTCGTAGCGGACCTCCTCCAACAGGGCCTGGGCGGCGCCTTGCGCCAGCCCGCCGTGGACCTGCCCGTCGGCGAGAAGCGGATTGAGGATCCGGCCGGCGTCATCGACCGCGACCAGCCGGATCAGGTCCACCTTGCCGGTGTCCATGTCGATCTCGACCACCGCCACGTGCGCACCAAACGGGAAGGTCGCTCCGGGCGGAGCCGAGTCGACCTCGGCCAAGAGAGGTTCGGGAGCGCCTACGGCCAGCTCGGCCCAGGACTTGCCGGCTCCCGGAGTACCGGCGACATGGAAGCGCTGTCCGACCTTGTCCAGCACGATGTCGTCAGGGTTGGCCTCGAGCAGCTCGGCGGCCAGGTGCCGGGCCTTGTCGACCACGTGCTCAGCAGCCTGATGCACAGCCAGCCCGCCGGCCTGCAACGAACGAGAGGCCATCGTGCCCTGGCCCGACCGCACCGCGTCGGTATCCCCGTGGATTACCTCGATGTCATCAACGGGGATGCCGAGTTGCTCGCTGGCCAGCATGGCCCAGGCGGTGGCGTGGCCCTGCCCGTGCGGCGATGTACCGGTCTTGACGACGGCTTTCCCCTCGGGCGTGATCTCGACGGATCCGAACTCGCCGAAGTTGCCGCCACCGTTGGTGATCTCCACGTACACCGACACGCCGATACCCAGCTGCCTCGTCTCGCCTGCTGATCGGCGTCGCTCCTGCTCGGCCCGCAGGCCGGAGTAGTCGGACGCGTCGAGCACCAGATCGAGGGCCCGCTCGTAGTCGCCGATGTCGTACACCGTGCCAACCGCGGTCGTGAACGGGAAGGCGTCCCTGGCAATCAGGTTGCGGCGGCGAACTTCGGCCGGGTCCATCCCGATTTCCGTAGCAAAGAGATCCATGGCCCGCTCGATGGCGGCCGTGGCCTCCGGGCGGCCGGCGCCGCGGTAGGCGACGGTCGGGGTGGTGTTGGTGACCAGCGACTTCGAGTTGAACTCCACCTTGGGGAGGTCGTAGACACCCGGGGCCATGGTGCGGGTGAGGAACGGCAGCAGACCCCCCATCTTCGGATACGCCCCGCAGTCCTGGAGCACGGTCAAGCGATACGCACCGACCTTGCCGTCCCGCCCGCCACCGATCTCCACGTCTTGGATCTGGGCTCGGCCGTGACCGAGGGAGACCATGCTCTCGCTTCGGGTTTCCACCCAGCGCACGCCGCGCCCGATCCGCTTGGCGATCCACGGGAGAAGCGATTCCTCGGGGTAGGGGCCCATCTTGGCTCCGAACCCGCCGCCGACATCGGGGGCGATGACGCGGATTTGTTCCGCGGGCACCCCCATGACCGCGGCCATGCCGTCTCGGGCGCCGTGGGGACTCTGGGTCGACAGCCAGAATGTGAGCCGGTCGTCGTCCCCCCACTGCGCGGCGGCGGAGCGGACCTCGAGCGGGCAGGGCGCGACTCGCTGGTTGACCACCCGCTGGCGCACGACCACATCGCAGCCGTCGAAGAAATCGTCGGTAGTACCGAAGGCCAGGTCGAAGGCCACGTTGGTACCGGCTTCGGGGTGGAGGAGGGTCGTCTCGGCCTTCGATTCCTCCAATTCGAGGACGACCTTGAGAGGCTCGTAGTCGAGAAACACCGATTCGGCGGCGTCGACGCCGGCGGCGCGCGTCTCGCTGACAATGGCGACCACGGCCTCGCCCACGTAACGGACGACTCCCTCGGCCAGCCACGGACGGGTCATGGCGCCGTTGAGCATGAAGATGTCCGGGCCGATCGGGGCCAGATCGACGTCCGCGTTGGTGAATACGGCCACGACGCCGGGAGCCTGGCGGGCCTCCTCCACGTCGATGGCGCTGATCGTGGCGTGCGCCATCGTGGAGCGCACGTACGTGACGTAGGCGAAGCCTTCAAATCGATGGTCGTCGACGTACGTGCCGCCGGCCGTCAGGAACTTGGGGTCTTCCTTGCGCAGAACGCGGTTGCCGAGGATGCTCACGGCCGGGAACCTTATCGAGTGGCATGTACGTCAAACGGGCCATGAGAACGCGCGTTGGCACCGGCCTGGTCCTAATGACTGCATCTGTCGTACTGGGAGCTGCTCCCGCCTTGGCCTGCGGGGGCCTGGTGGCGCCCAACGGTTCAGTGCACCTCTTGCGCACCACCACCCTCGCCGCCTGGCACAACGGGATCGAGCACTACGTCACTTCCTTCCAGTTCGCCGGCGGCGGTGCCGAGTTCGGCTCGATCGTCCCCCTCCCGGGGGTGCCGACCAAAGTCGAACGAGCCGGCGGGTGGACCCTTCAGCGCCTCGAACGGGAGACGACCCCGCCGCCCGAGGACGACTTCGGGGCGGGCGGCGTGAGGGCGGCCACAACCGCGGCGGCCAGCCCGGCCGTGGAGCTGTTCAACACCACGGTCGATGCCCTCGATCTGACTGTGCTGTCTGGCGGTGGGCAGGCGGTCGGCGACTGGGCCCGCCAGCATGGCTTCCAGCTGACGCCGGACACGCCTGAGCTGCTCGACTACTACGCCAAGCGGAGTCCCATCTTCCTCGCCGCTCGCTTCAACCCGGCCGCGGCCGTCGCCCGCGGTCAGCAGAACGGTGACGGGACACCTATCGACCTCACCATCCCCCTGCCCAACCCATGGGTGCCCTTGCGAATCCTCGGATTGGGGCGAGGCGCCCTCGAGCCCATTTCCGCCGACGTGTACCTGCTGACCGACCACAGTCCCACCATCCTGCCGACACCATCTGCGGACAACGCCATGTCGTTGTTCTTCTCGGCGAGAGCCTCCGATTCATTGCTCTCGGACCTGCGCTCCGACAAGAACATGGGATGGGTGCCGTCCTCGGGGTGGCTCACCGAGCTGAAGATCGATGGGCCGGCCTACAAGCTCAACCACGATCTGGCCATCGACGCCACCGGCGGCGACCGGCCCTCGTTGATTGCGGCCGGACTGGGGACCGGGCAGCAGGCCGGCCCCCGACCGGCGCCGCTATCCAGCCAGGTCCCCAACTTCGACGGGGATGAACACCCGCTGGTGACCGGCTGGCGGGTGGCGTTCGCCGTCTTCGCCCTGCTGATCATCGGCTGCTTCGTGAGCATCAGACGCGCGCAGGCGCGGTGACAGCAGGCCCGGTGATAGCGCGATGGCTGCTGGTCCCGGTCGTGGGGCTGGCCGCGGCCTGCTCTCCGGCCGCAGCCAGCGGGGCCCCGCCGCCGACGACGGTGGTCATCACTGCTCACTGGTCACGCTGGGATGTCGGGCGGCTCGCCTTCCGTACCGGCCAGCGGGTCACCTTCGTGGTCCGCAGCACCGACCCCATCGACCACGAGTTCATCGTCGGCGACCGGGCCACGCAGAATCGTCATGAAGCCGGGACCGATGCCCATCACGACGGCTCGGCGCCCGGCGAGGTGTCGGTCCCGGCCGGGGGTCAGGTGACCACGACGGTGACCTTCGGTCATCCGGGCACCCTCGAGTTCGCCTGCCACGTGCCCGGCCATTACGCCTACGGTATGCACGGCCAGATTGTGGTGCGCTGACGCGCTACTCCCAGAAGGCCATGTCGTGGCGGACCCGCGAGAACAAGCCCCGATGCGACTTCTTGGCCGACTTAGCCGGCGAGCTGGGCGGGTTCGACCGAGGGCTGGGGAGGATGGCGTACGCCTCCTCCCCCGGCTTGACCAGGAGGTACCGCTCTCTGGCCAGCTGTTCGATCTCGGCGCTCGAGTGCAGTTGCTGGACGCGCGTGGTGAGCTTGGCATTCTCGGCCGACAGGACGCGGACGCGGGTCGCGGCCGCCGCCAGGCTGGCTCGTTGCTGGAGGAGCGTGCGGCCAGGGAGGAAGAACACGAAGACCATTCCGGCCAGCGTCACCGCCACCACGAGAGGCCACATCATGCGCCGGAAGGTCACCGCCGACGGCCCTCCCCGGCGATTGCGGACAGGCCGCGGTAGGCGGCTGCGCCGGCCAGGTCCTCTTCGATGCGCAACAGTTGGTTGTACTTGGCCACCCGATCCGAACGGGCCGGCGCGCCGGCCTTGATCTGCCCGCAGTTGGTGGCGACGGCGAGATCGGCGATGGTCGTGTCCTCGGTCTCCCCCGAACGGTGCGACATGACCGATGTGTAGGCGCTGCGGGTGGCCAGGTCGACGGCCTCCAGCGTCTCGGTCAGCGTCCCGATCTGGTTGACCTTGATGAGGATCGAGTTCGCCACACCCTCCCTGATGCCTCGTTCCAAGCGCTCCACGTTGGTACAGAAGAGATCGTCTCCGACCAACTGGATGCGCATGCCGAGGCGGGCTGTCAGCACGGCCCAGCCATCCCAGTCCTCCTCGGCCATGCCATCCTCGATGGACACGATCGGATACCGGTCGACCAGGTCGGTCAGGTAGGCGGCGAACTCGGCACTGCCGAGGTTGCGGCCCTCACTAACCAGTTGGTACTCGCCGTCCTTGAAGATCTCGCTGGACGCGGCGTCGATGGCGATGGCCAGGTCGGTGCCGGGGGTACGGCCTGCCTTCTCGATGGCTTCCACGAGGAGACGTACCGCCTCCTCGTTCGACGGCAGGTCGGGCGCGAACCCGCCCTCGTCACCGACGGCCGTGGACAGCCCCCGCTCGGACAGGATCTGCTTCAACCCGTGGTAGCACTCAGCCCCCCAGCGCAGGCCTTCGCGGTAAGAGGCGGCACCGACGGGCACGATCATGAACTCCTGCAGATCGATGTTGTTGTCGGCGTGGACGCCGCCGTTGATCACGTTCATCATGGGGACGGGCAGGACGTGCGCGTTGGCCCCGCCGACGTACCGATAGAGCGGCAACTCGAGCTCGTCGGCTGACGCTTTGGCGACGGCCAGCGACACCCCGAGGATGGCGTTGGCTCCGAGCCGGGACTTGTTGTCGGTGCCGTCCAGGTCGATCAGGGCCAGGTCGATGCTGCGCTGATCCAGGGCCTCCTTGCCCTCGAGGTCGTCGGCGATCTCGCCGTTGACGTTGGCCACGGCCCCCATCACGCCTTTGCCGCCGTACCGGTCCTTGTCTTTGGTATCCCGCCGCTCGACCGCTTCACGCGCGCCGGTGGACGCCCCGGACGGCACCAGAGCCCGGCCTTTGGCGCCCGACTCGAGGAACACCTCGACCTCGACGGTGGGGTTGCCGCGTGAGTCCAGGACCTCTCGTGCCGCGATGTGCTCGATGGCGGACATGGTTCTGTTGTGGCTCCTGTGGCTGGTGGGGAAACACGCTACCGCGTGCTGCCTGGCCCCCCGGTCACCCCTCGTCCCGCTTGACCTCGTCCCAGCGGGCGTCGAGGCCGGCCAGATCGAGGGTCGCCAGCCGGTCGCCGGCGCGGCTCTCGACCGCCCGTACCCGGGTCCGGAACCGGGCCGCGGCGGCGCGCAGGGCCACTTCGGGATCGATTCCGAAGTGGCGGCCCACGTTGACACAGGCGAACAGCAGGTCGCCGAATTCGTCTTCCTGTCGCCTTCGGTCCGGGGCGGCCCGCACCTCGGCCCGCAGCTCGGCCAGCTCCTCATCGACCTTGGCCAGGGGTCCATCCGATGATGGCCAATCGAAGCCGACCTTGGCCGCCGCCTTCTGGAGGCCGACCGCGTACAACAGGGCGGGTAGGTCGCCGGAGACCTCCTCGAACAAGGACCCCACGTCGACGGCGTCGGCCGCGCCCTTTCTCTCGGCTGCCTTCAGCTGCTCCCAGTTGGCCTGCACCGCCGACGCCGTGTCCGCTGTGGCCAACCCGAAGACGTGCGGATGGCGGGCGACCATCTTGTCGTGGATGCCGCGCGCCACGTCGGCCAGCGTGAACCAGCCTTCCTCGGCGGCGATGGTGGCGTGCAACACCACCTGGAGCAGGACATCACCCAACTCCTCTTCGAGATGGTCGGCTCCCTCACCGTCCGGTCCGAGGACCGAGATGGCCTCCACTGTCTCGTACGCCTCTTCCAGAAGGTGGCGGGACAGAGACCGGTGCGTCTGTTCCCGGTCCCACGGGCAGCGGTCGCGCAGCATCTGGATCAGCGCGGCGAAGCGCAGCAGCTCGGCGCCGACGGGTGCGGCCAGCTTCGGTATCCACAGCGCGGTGAGATGGTCCGGGACCACCACCGACGGGCGGTCCATATCGGCCCAGGCCACTTGGATAACCGATTCGTCCGTCAGGCCGAGCCTCTGGAGCACCGTTACCGGGAGGGCGCCGTCGAAGGACGACAGGCTGAGCTTGATCTCGGAGAGCACGAGCGACGAATCGCATTGAGCGACCAGCAGTGGTCCGGTGCTGCCCGCTGCCTCGACCCCGAACCGGTGGCCGTCGATGACTCGTACGCCCGAAGCGATGGGATCGACGCCGAGCCGGTTCCATGCCAGATCCAGGAACGACACGCCCGGCAGAATCTCGATCTCCACCCCCGCCTCGCGCAGCAGCTCGACGGTGCGCTCGGCCACCGCCGGCGATCCAGGAACGGCGTACAGAACCGGTCCGCCGCCGGCGCCGGCCAGCGCGGCCGCGCCCGCGGCCCGCACCAGCTCGTCGACGATCGTCACGTAGACCTCGTCCATCGATGCCGCCGCCTCGTACATCGCATCAAAGCTGGTGGCCCCCGGGCCGACGGCGGCCGCCGAGGGATGTCGGCGGGTCCGTACGTAGCGCCGCTCGGGCGGTATGGCGGCGATGGCGGCTAGAGCGGCCGCCGTGAGCAGTTCGGGGCCAGCGGGGCCGAGCCCGATGACGACGATGCGACCGCTACTCGTCGGGTTCAGGGGCTGCTCCCGGGGACGGTCGTGCCCGGTGTCAATCCGGCCGCGGGTGCCGTGGTCGGATTCGGCGCGGTGGTCACCGTCGGCGGGCCGGGCGGCTGCACACCGATGAAACCGGTCGTCGGGTCAGGCGTGCCGTGGTAGCTGCCGTAGCGGGGGTTGACGGTCACCTTGGCCTTGGCCGCCAGGTTCCGGATGAGGGTGTTGAGGGCCTGCTCGGCCGGCAGGAGCAGTGTCTGGCGGATCGGCGCGGTCGCCGCCGCCAGAGTCGGAAGCCGGCGGTCATTCACCTTGATGATCAGAAACCCGGAATTGCCCTGGATCGGCGCACTGACCTTGCCGACGGCCACGGTGGCCAGCGTCCGGACCAGGGTGCCGAGCTGCGCAGCGGGAATGCAGCCGGCGTCCCCGCCCTTGGGCGCGGTCTGGGTGTCCTTCGACTGGGCCTTGGCCAGGTCGGCGAAGTTGGCTCCGGCGTCGAGTTGCGCCTTGATTGAGGTCGCCGTGGCCTGGTCGGTTACCGCGATGTCGCTGAGGCACAAGGCGGTGGGGGTAAGCGTGGTCTTGTTCTGGTCGTAGTACTTCTGGATGGCGGCGGCGTCGATGGCGGATCCGGCCAGGCTGTGCTCCAGCACCATCTGATTGGCGACGTTATTGATCTGCTCTTGTTGGTATCGAGGCGGAAACTTGAGGAACACGCTCTGGTCTTGCGACTGGCCGGTCGCAAGCAGCGAGGTGAGCTCGCCGTCCCGTGCCGCGGTCAGGTCGGCGGTGGTGACGGTGAGGTGGCGCCGGGCCACCTCCTCCCGGACCAGCTCGTAGAGGATGTCATTGGTCAGCCGACCGGCCACGAAGGTGCCATCGAAGGTCCCTGCGGCTGTCCCCAGCAACTTGCCCGGCGCCTGCTGTCCCGGCAGGCTGCCCTGGGTGTACAGACCGACGTACGTCTGGTTCTTGGCCACATCTTGCAGCTGGCCGTCGAGCGTGGACCGGCTGATGACATGGCCGTTGACCTTGGCCGCGTAATCGGGCGCGGCATTGCAGGCGGCCAGACCGACGGCGCCGATCAGGGCCGCGGCCGAACACGTCAGGGGAAGGAGAATTCGTCTCACGGTGGGCTCGATCCTAGAGAAACAGGCTCTGAAGGAACCATCGCGGCCAGAAATTCCACAAGGAGTGACGCCAGCTCGACCCCCTTGGGGACCTTGACACCGCCCGCGCCCAGCGGCAGCACCAGCTGGCCGATCTCCGCCTTCCAGATGGCCTTCGGCCAGCGCCGCTGGAGCCGGATCTGCTGGCTGGCCTTGAGTTGCAGGGGGCCCATCCGGATGGTGCCGGCCGCCCCCAGTCCACCCGTCATTCGGGACAGCACGACCGTGACGTCACGGACGCCCGTGCGGGCACATTCGGCTCGCAGCCGGGCGACTTGGAGCAACGCCGACGACGCCGCCGGCAGCGGTCCGTAGCGATCGAGCCACTCCGCCTGGATGTCGTCGACTTCGGCCTGGGTGGTGACCGTGGCCAGCCGGCGGTAAGCCTCGAGGCGGAGATCCTCACGGGTCACGTAGTCGGCGGGGAGGTGGGCATCGACGGGCAGGTCGAGCTTGATCTCGGCCGGTTCCCGGATCTCCTCACCCTTCAGTTCGGCGACCGCCTCGCTGACCATCGTCACGTACAGGTCGTACCCGACGGCCGCGATGTGGCCGGACTGATCGCCGCCGAGCAAGTTCCCTGCGCCCCGGATCTCCAGGTCGCGCATGGCGATCTTGAACCCCGATCCGAGCTCGGTGTGCTCGCCGATGGTCCGCAGCCGCTCGTAGGCCTCCTCCGACAGCGAACGATCCGGCGGGAAAAACAGGTACGCATACGCCCGCTGCCCAGCCCGGCCCACCCGGCCCCGGAGCTGGTGGAGCTGGCCAAGTCCGAGCAGATCGGCCCGATCCACCACCAGCGTGTTGACGGTGGGCATGTCGATGCCCGACTCGATGATCGTCGTGCAGACCAGCACGTCGTACTCGCCCTGCCAGAAGTCGAGCACGATCTTCTCGAGCGATCCCTCATCGAGCTGGCCGTGGGCTACCGCCACCCGCGCCTCGGGTACGAGCTCGCGCAGACCGGCGGCCACCTGTTCGATGTCCATGATGCGGTTGTGCACGAAGAACACCTGGCCCTCGCGCAGCAGCTCCCGGCGTAACGCTTCAGCGACAGCGCGCTCGTCGTACTCGCCGACATAGGTGAGAATGGGCTGGCGTTCGGCCGGCGGCGTGTTGAGCAAGCTCAGGTCGCGGATGCCGGTCAGCGACATCTCCAGGGTGCGGGGAATCGGTGTGGCCGTGAGGGTGAGGACGTCGACGTTGGTGCGCAGCTGCTTGATGGCCTCCTTGTGGGTGACGCCAAAGCGCTGCTCCTCATCCACCACCAGCAAGCCAAGGTCACGGAACTTCACGTCGGCCGAGAGCAGCCGGTGCGTGCCGATAACCACATCGACGGTCCCGTCGGCCAGTCCGGCCACCACCTGGGCGGCCTGGGCCGTGGTCAAGAACCTGGACAGCACTTCGACCCTTACCGGGTAGCCGGCGAAGCGGTCCGAGAACGTCTGAAAATGCTGCTGGGCCAGCAGCGTTGTCGGCACGAGGACGGCGGCCTGCTTGCCGTCCTGCACGGCTTTGAACGCGGCCCGGATGGCCACCTCGGTCTTGCCGAACCCGACGTCCCCACAGACGAGCCGGTCCATGGGGACGGGCTCCTCCATGTCGACCTTGACGTCGTCGATGGCCTTGGCCTGGTCCGTGGTCTCGACGTACGGAAAGGCCTCCTCCATCTCCCGCTGCCACGGGCTGTCCCCCGAGAAGGCATGCCCGGGCGCAGTCACCCGCCGTCGATAGAGGACGACCAGCTCCTGCGCGATCTCCCGGACAGCGGCCCTTACCCGCGCCCGCGTTTTCTGCCAGTCGCTGCCCCCGAGCCGGTTGAGTGAAGGCGATTCACCGCCGCTGTAAGGGCGAATGGTGTCGATCTGGTCGGACGGAACATAGAGGCGGTCACCGCCGCGGTATTCGAGGAGGAGGTAGTCGCGCTCGACGCCACCGATGGATCGGGTGACCATGCCGCCGTAGCGACCCACTCCGTGCTGGTGGTGCACGACGTAGTCACCGGGCTTCATGTCGTCGAAGAAGCTCTCGGTGACCGCGGAACGGCGCCGGGGTCGGGCGGCCCGGTGGGCGCGCCGTCGGCCGGTGAGGTCGCCTTCGGTGACGACCGCCAGCTTCACCGACGGCAACACAAAGCCGCGCTCGAGCGGCTCGACGATGACGCGCACTCCAGCCTTGAGGAGGTCGTCGCCGCTCAAGTCGCCCGTCTCGTCGAAGGGGGCGGCCAGGCCGGCGTCCCTCAAGGCCCCGGCCATGCGGGCGCCGGTGCCTTTGCCGTCGGCGCAGACGACGACCCGGAAGCCATCGGCGGCCAGTTCGGCCAGCTGCTTGACGAGGCGGTCACCGTCGCCGACCACCGGGTCCCAGCCGCTGGCGAGCAGGGTGGCCGTGTTCGGTCCCTCGGCCGCGGCCGTGACCGACCAGGCCGGCGCGCGGGTGTGGGCCAGGAGCCGGTCGAAAGGAAGATGAAGACGGGGAAAGGGTTCTTCTCCGCTGGCGGCGGAGGTTCTCGCCCCCCAGGTCTGGGCCAAGGTGTCGGCCAGTGCGCCCTCTTCGTCGAGCACTTCGGCCGCCCGGTCCCGCATGCGCCTTGGCTCGACCAGCAGGACCTGGGCGTCGGGCCCGATCAGGTCGGCCAGCAGGTGCTCGTCCTCGGCCATCCAGGGAAGCCAGGACTCCATACCGTCGAAGGTGAGCCCTTCGGCCAGTCGCTCCCACTGCTCGCGTCCCCACGGCTCCCGCCCCACCARTTGGTTGGCGCGGGCCCGGACCTCGTCGGTGGGGAGGAGCTCTCGGCAGCCGAACAGCTGGACTTCTTCCAGGTCGTCGGTAGAGCGCTGGTCGGCGACGGAGAACTCGGTGAGGCGGTCCACCTCGTCGCCCCAGAGGTCGATGCGGATGGGCGCGTCAGCGGTCGAGGGAAAGACGTCGACGATCGAGCCCCGGACCGCCAGCTCCCCGCGGTGCTCCACCTGGTATTCCCGGCGGTAGCCGATCGCGGTCAGGCGAGCCACCAGGTCGGACGGGTCGATCTGGTCGCCCGGGCGTACGACCACCGGCTCGACGTCCTCSACGTGGGGCCCGAGCCGCTGGAGCAGAGCCCGGACCGGCGCCACCAGTACCCGGGGGGCGGCGTCGCCGCCCTGCCGCAACCGCCACATGGTCCGCAGCCGGCGGCCCATCGTCTCCACGCTCGGGCTCACCCGCTCGAACGGAAGGGTCTCCCAGGCCGGGAAGCTGTCGACCTGGTCCGGACCGAGGAAAGCGCTCAGATCGTGGACCAGCCGGTCGGCGTCGGCCACCGTGGCCACGGCGACGACCAGCGGGTGGCGGCCCGACAGGGTGGCCAGACCGGCGATCACGTAGGCGCGGGCCGGCTCGGCCACGGCCAGGACGGCGTTACGGGATCCGGCCAGGCCGGTCAGCGTCGGATCTTGGTGCAAAAGGGTGGGCAGTGAACGCAGGCTCACGGTGTTCCATTGAAGCGGTTCTGGGCGGCAACGATGCCGTCGGTGAGGATCAGTTCGGTGGCATCGGCGGCCAGCTCGACGGAGACATCGAGTTCGCGCCGCTCGGAGGCACCCGGCCGGCGCAGGACGTGATCAATACCTTGCTGGCGGCCGGGAGGTTTGCCGATGCCGATGCGGATCCGCGCGAAGGCGTCGGTGTGGACGTGGGCCTTGATCGACTTCAGGCCGTTGTGTCCGGCCAGGCCTCCTCCGAGCTTCACGTGGATCCGGCCGACGGGCAGGTCGAGCTCGTCGTGAATTACGACCAGCCGCTCGTCGTCCTCGATCCCGAACCGGCGCATGAGCAGGCCGACGGCCAGTCCGGAATCATTCATGTAGGTCTGCGGGAAGGCCACCGCCAGGCGGCGGCCGGCGACCCGCAACTCGGCGACGTGGGATCGCTCCTTGCCTCGCTTGAGCCGGCCCCCATGCCGGGCGGCCAGCAGGGCCACGGTGTCGGCGCCCACGTTGTGACGGGTGTGGGCGTACTCCTCGCCCGGATTGCCGAGGCCGACGGCCAACAGGTCGGCGGCCAGCGGTTATCCCTCGCCCGCCTCGCCGCCCTCGGCGACCGGCTCTTCGCCCTCGACCGGCACTGCGCCTTCCTCGACCGGAGGAGCTTCCTCGACGACCAGTGCGGCTGGCGCCTGGGCGACGACCACCGGGTCCTCGGCGTCAACCTCAGTGGTGACACCTTCCGGCAACTGCAGATCGCCGACGCGGATCATGTCGCCGACCCGTAGCGCCGTCACGTCCACTTCGATCGAACTGGGGATGCGATCCGGGGTGGCGTGCACGGGCAGGCTGAACACCTGCTGCTCCACCAGGCCGTCCGCCCGGTGCACCTCGATGGCGTCACCGACCAGCTGCACGGGTACGTCCGCGGAGACGACCTCGTCGCGCCGGACCACGAGGAAGTCCACGTGGGTGACCGTGCCCCGAACGGGGTGGCGCTGGATCTCCCGGGCGAGGGTCAGATGGGTGGCCCCGTCCACTTGCAGCGCCAGCAGGGTGTTGAGCCCGGCCGGGCCGGTCAGGGCGTGCCGCAGCTCTCGGCCCTCGACGGCGACGGGCATCGGATCGATGCCGTGGCCGTAGATCACGCCGGGGATCTTGCCCATGCTCCGCAGCCGCCCGGACGAGCGCGTGCCCACGGGACGACCCAACTCAGCAACCAGGGTGATCTCGGCCATGACGCGCGCTCCTCAAACCTCGGGCAGGGGGACCAGCAAGTCTAGACGAGTCAGCTCAGGTTCTCCCCACCGAAGATCTCGCTCACGGACGTGTCCTCGAACACGGCGTCGATGGCATCGGCGATGAGGGGCGCCACCGACAGCACCTCGATCTTGTCGATGCGGCGGTCGGCGGCGAGGGGAAGCGTGTTGGTGATCACGACTCGATTGATGGGAGCGTTCTTCAACCGGTCGATGGCGGGGTCGGAGAGAACGCCGTGGGTGGCCATCGCCCACACCTCGGTGGCGCCGTGGTCGGTCAGAATCTCGGCGGCGGCGCAGATCGTCCCGGCCGTGTCGATCATGTCGTCGATGATGACGCAACGGCGACCATGGACGTCTCCGACCACGTCCAGGGCGACGACCGAGTTCGGCCCTACCTTGGGGCGCAGCTTGTGCACGAACGCGAGGCTGCTGTGCAGGTGCTGTGAAAACCGCTCGGCCACCTTGACCCGACCCGCGTCCGGAGCGACCACCACGATGTCGTTGTCGGATTCGGCGCGAAGGTATTCGAGGAGTACCGGCATAGCCGTCAGGTGGTCGACCGGGCCGTCGAAAAACCCCTGGATCTGGCCGGAATGCAGATCGACGCTGATGAGCCGGTCGGCGCCGGCCGTCTTGAAGAGGTCGGTGACCAACTTGGCTGTGATGGGTTCCCGGCCTGACGCCTTCCGATCCTGGCGTGAGTAACCGAGATACGGACACACGGCCGTGATCCGCTTGGCGGATGCCCTTTTGGCCGCGTCGATCAAGATGAGTTGCTCCATGATCGAGTCGTTCACCGGCCGGTAGTGGGTCTGCATGATGAAGACGTCCGCGCCGCGCACCGATTCACCGAACTGCCCGTGGGTTTCTCCGCTGGGAAAGTCGCTGATGTTCGGGTTGCCCAGCTCCACGCCGATATGCCGAGCGATCTCGATGGCCAGGTCGGGGTTGGATCGGCCCGAGTAGAGCAACAGCTTCTTCTTGGTGATGATCTCCATCGGCCGCCCGCCTTCTTACTCTTCGCCGTCCCCAGCGAAGAATGGACCAGTCACCGTGCCCGGTGCCAACCGGCTGCCAGGCCCGAGCCGGGCGAAGGGTCCGACCACGGCGTCGGCGCCGACTTCCGCCTGGTAGCCGACCGTATATTCGACAACCGCGCCCTCATGAATGACGCAGTCAACGAGACGCACCTCAGGGCCGATCTCGCAACGTTGCCCGAGAACCGTCGAGCCCTGGAGGAGGGTCCCCGGGTAGAGCGTGACGTCCGGCGCGATCTGAACCGATGCCTCGATGTAGGTCCGTTCCGGATCGAGCATGGTGACGCCCCTGCGCATCCACCGTTCGTTGGTGCGGTCGCGCAGCTCGGCTTCGGCCACCGCCAGTTGGGCGCGGTCATTGACGCCCGCGGCCTCCATCGGGTCGTCCACCACCATCGACACCACGCTGTAGCCGGCCTGGTGCAGAACCTCGATGGCGTCTGTGAGATAGATCTCGCCCTGGACGTTGTCCGGCGTGATGCGGCGCAGGGCGGGGGCCAGCACGGTGCGCCGGAAGCAATAGATCGACGTGTTGACCTCGTCGATCTCCCGCTCCTCATCGGTGGCGTCGGCGTGCTCAACGATGCGGGCGACGCGACCGTCGCGGCTGCGCACGATCCGGCCGTAGCCGGTCGGGTCGTCAAGGCGGGCGGTCAGGATGGTGGCCGCCGCGTCCGCCTCGCGGTGGATGCGCACCAGGGCGGCCAGCGTCGCCGGCCGCAGCAGCGGCGTATCGCCGGGGACGACGACCAGGTCGCCGCCGTCGTCGAGGTCCTCGTCCGGGAAGGCGGTCAGGGCCACGGCGACGGCATCGCCCGTGCCCCTCTGGATGTGCTGCTCGACGAACTCCAGGGCCAGGCCGGGCGGGGCCTGCTCCTGGAGCGTCTTGGCCACCCGCTCGGCTCCGTGGCCGATGACGACCACCGCCCGCTGTAAGGGCAGTTCAGCCAGGGCGTCGAGGACATGAAGGACCAGGGGACGCCCACAGAGGCGATGGAGGGGCTTCGGGCGCGCCGACCGCATCCGGGTCCCTTCCCCGGCGGCGAGGACCACAGCGGAGAGCGGAGCATCGGTCACAACGTCTGTTCTACCTCTTCCCCAGCCTCGTATGGTGACGCCCATGGATCCGGAGCAAATCGCCTACGAGGTAAAAGACCGCATCGCCACCATCACCCTCGATCGGCCGGACCAGCTCAACGCGTTCACACAGCAGATGGCGGAGGAGCTCATCGCCGCTTTCAGCCAGGCCGACCGCGATGACGACGTGCGGGTGGTCATCGTCACCGGGCGCGGACGGGGCTTCTGCGCGGGGGCCGATCTCTCCGCTGGCGGAGGAACGTTCGACCACGAGCTGAACGGGCAGGACCCGGTCCACCAGCACCGCGACGAAGGCGGCCTGGTCTCGCTGCGCATCTTCGAGATGACCAAGCCAGTGATCGCCGCCATCAATGGGCCGGCCGTCGGCGTCGGCATCACCATGACGCTGCCGATGGACATTCGGCTGGCCGCGGCCGGCGCGAAGATCGGCTTTGTCTTCGCCCGGCGCGGCATCGTGCCGGAGGCGGCATCGAGCTGGTTCCTGCCTCGCGTGGTTGGTATCAGCAAGGCCATGGAATGGGTGGCGACCGGCCGAGTGTTCCCCGCCGAAGAGGGCTTGGAGGCCGGTCTGTTTCGCAGTGTTCTGCCGGCCGACCAGCTCCTACCGGCCGCCTACTCCCTGGCCGGGGAAATCGCCGACAACACGTCTGCGCTCTCGGTCGCGCTGTCCCGTCAGATGCTGTGGCGGATGCTCGGCGCCGACCACCCGATGGAAGCGCACAAGATTGATTCGCGTGTTATCGACGCGTTGGGCCAGGGCCCGGATGCTCAAGAGGGCGTGGCGTCGTTCTTGGAGAAGCGGCCGCCGCGATTCACCGGCCGCCCATCGGTCGACCTCCCTGACTTTTACCCGTGGTGGACCGACCGGCCGTTCGCCTAACCCACGCCGGCGGACGCCACTCAGAAACGCTGCGCGACACGGAGCTGCAGCGGCCGGCCGTCGGGGTCGAACAGCAGGCGGTAGACGACGTCCGCCCACGAGCGCGTGATGTCGGGGTCGGGCGTGAATGGGTGGGGCCGGACCCGCCCGGCGGGGCGGGGCCCCGTGCGTCCCTGGCGGTGCCAATGCTCGAGCGCCTCGGCCGTTTGACGCCAGAGCGCGAACCCACGCGCCGGGTCCACCAGTTCGGGGTCGGACGCGGGCCGCCCAAGATGCTCGGCCCACAGTGACAAACGCAGGTTCCGGGCGAAGCACCGGGCCCCATCGCCGAGCCCGCCCGGATCGAGGGGTTCGCGGTCGTCGAGGTCGGCGTCGATCACCGCGCAGGCCAGCTCCGAGTCGTGGGTCCATGACCGGCGGTTGAGGTTGTCCGAGCCGACGGTGGCCCACACGTCATCGATCACGCACACCTTGGCGTGCACGTAGACGGGGCAACTGTCGTCGTTCTCCACGTCGTAGAAGGCGACTCGATCCCCGCCCGCCGCCCGCAGGATGGACATGGCCCGGTGCTGGGGGACGCGGTTGGGCGGCCCCGAGAAGTGGCCGTCCTTGTCGGGATAGCGGGGCACCACGACGATGACGTGCAGGTCCGGACTGCATGACAGAGCGACCGCCAGGAGTTTCGCGATCTCGCTCGACCAGAGGTACTGATCCTCCACGTAGACGAGCCGTCGGGCCCGGCGAAAAGCTTTGGCGTTGGCCCGGGCGATGCTTCGCTCTCCGTCCGGCGCGAACGAATAGGGCGGCCGACTGCACGGGTAGGTCCGCAAGACCTGCACGGCGTGGCGTCCGACGGGCGGTGGGTCGGGCAGGGCATGGGGCAGCGGGTCAGGGATGCGGTCACCGGACATGCGGCTCGACAACCAGGCTCGAATCGGATTGCTGTGGTTGAGGGGCGTCTCGTCGGTCCACCGCTCGCGGAACGTGAAGTCGAGATCGCCCACGGCCGGACCGCGCACGTCGAGTTGCAGGTCGTGCCACGCCGGATGCGAGCCGTAGCGTTGATCGAGCTCGACCGCCTGGCGATCTCCGCTGTGCTCCCGGTCGTCGCGCCGACCGTGACACAGGTCGATCCCTCCGACGAAGGCCACGTCGGCCCGTTCGTCGCCGGGGTGACGGAGGACGACAAGTTTTTGATGGTGCGAGCCGCCCCGGCGGACCCGCTCGTCCAGCTGCACCTCGCCGCCGGCCAGGTTGATCTCGGTGGCCAGTTGTTTGTTCTCCTTGGCGCTGAACGACAGTCGATCGCTATGTGACCGCCAGACCAAGCCGCGCACGTCGACTCCGTGCCGGCAGAGTTCCGAGAAGACGGTTCCGATGGCGCGCCCTCCGTCGGTCAGCCGCTCATCGGCGTCGCTACGCCAGTCCGTGAATCGCACCTGGTCGCCGTGGCCCAGTCTCGCCAACTCCGTCGCCAGGCAACCCATGTACGAGGCCCCGTCCACAAGCGGCACGACCAGGTTGCCCTCCGTCCACGCCAAGCCTCCGGGTCTCCTGCAATCAAGGCTTGTCGCGGGATTGCCTCGCTCGTCGGCTCGCAGGAACCAGTCGTCTAGCCGCACTCGCCCGCCTCCCGGTCGCGTCGACGGGGACCGGTCATGGCTGCCGAGCGTCGGCGGCGCCGGTCGCCTGGGCGGCCGGCGTCCCGAAGTGAAGAACGCGTGCTCCGAACGCGATGGACGAAACGGCGATCCACGCCCACCCGAGGGCGAGCCCGGCCAGCACATCGGTGAGCCAGTGGACGCCGAGAAAGACCCGGGTGCAGGCGATGCTGGAGGCGAGTCCAACCGCGACGCCGGCGAGTACCGCTTTGACCCGTCGCGAGTGGCCTTGACCCATGATCACCGCAAAAGCGGCGAAGGTGGCCGCCGCTGCGGCCGCGTGCCCGGAGGGGAAGGAAGCCCCGCTGAATCCCGTCAGACGATGGATGTTCGGACGGGCCCGGCCGACGATCCACTTGATGACATCGACAAGGAGAAACTGGCCTCCGACCGTCACCGTCAGGAACCCGGCCAGTGGCCAGGCCCGCCGGTGGCGCCGTTCGACCAACCAAACGACGGCGGCGAGCGGCGCCAGAACAACGGCGCCACCGAGTTGGGTCAGCACCCGAAGCACGTGGGTGGAGAGGCCGCTGGCGTGGCGAGCCCCGAACCGGGCAGCGCCGAGATCGAGGCGGGCGAAGCCCCCGTGGGTGCGGACCATCACGAGCACCAGCCCGAACCCGGCCGCACTGGCCGCGAGGACCACGCATGCGAAGCTGAGCGCCATGCCCGTTGGGGTGGCCAGACCCGGCGCCGAACGCGCCGCTGCTGCCAGTGTTGGGTGACGGCGGAGCTCATTCCGGATATCGGCGGCTTCGACCGACGGCGCGAGGGTCCCGTCTCCGTGCCGACGCACGGCGATCAGCCAGGCGACGAGGCCCGAGACGACGGTTACAAGCGCCGTGATGATCATCAGAAGCATGAGGGATCTAGCGATTCAGTAGCCGATCCGCTCGGATTCCGCCACTTCGCTCACCCCGACGATTCGGGCACGCAGACGGTGATGGCCGCCGGTTCGATAGTGGCACACAGTCGCCGTCGCGCCGGACGAGCGCCACCATCGAGCTCGTACGGTGTTGCTCGGTCGAGCTTGATACGGACGTCTCGACCGCGGGTCATCTGGACGAGGGGAGACTTGTCCGGGTGGCCAGTCGCCACCCGGCTGAGCATGCGGGCCCACTGCAGCGACCCTTCGGCGGTGACGACGCCGATCTCGAGCAGCCCGTCGTCGGGTTTGGCGTCGGGAAATGTCGTGAGCCCACCACTCACCGTGCCCATGTTGCCGAGCAGCACACAGCTGGCCCGCCCCTCGAACCAGTGTGTCCCGTCCACTGCAATCCGTAGGTTGCGAGCCTTGATCTTCGTAGCTCGCGCGCCCGTCCAGACATAGGAGAGCCTTCCCAGCCGATCTTTGAGTCGTCCGTCGGCGTGCTTCATCATCATGCCGTCGAATCCGGCGCCGGCCATGACCGCAAACCTCTCGCCGTTGAGGACGCCGACGTCGATCGGCCGTCGGGCGCCGTCCAATGCGACGTCGAGTGCCCGCTTGAGATCAATCGGTACGCCGAGATTGGAGGCCAGCAGGTTGGCCGTGCCGGCGGGGAGGATTGCCACCGTCACGCCCGATCCGGCGACGGCGTCGATGCATCGCTGGATGGTCCCATCCCCGCCCCAGAGCAGAAGCAGATCGGCCCCGTCCTTGACTGCTTGCCGAGCCATGGCCGGGGCCTTGCGGCTCTTGGGCACCTCGTGCCAGATGGGATTCGCAAAGCCTCGGTCAGCCATTAGGCGCCGGAGCTCGGTGAGCCCACCACCGAGGGTCTTTTTCCGGTGGGCGATGACGGCAATCGAGGTCATTGTCGCGACGCCATCCGTCCGGCATGGGCCTTGGTGCTCGAAGCTCCCCAGGTCCGAATGGCGAACAAGGCGGTTGCCAGGGCGCCGATGCCAAGTACGAGCCCGGCCAAGGTGTCGGTGGGGTGGTGCTCGCCTCGATAGATGCGCGAGAGGGCGACACCGATGGCCAGCAACCAGGCAAGACCCCACGTCAGGATCCGGGGGACCGGCCGCCGAGTAGCGGCGGCCACCAGCAGGGCGATCCCACCGTAGAGAACAACGGTGGCCGCGGTGTGGCCGGACGGCCAGCTGTACGTGGAAGGCGTACTGCCGAGACGCGGAAGATGCGGACGGGGCCGGGCCACCACATAGGTCGTCGACAAGAACACCGCCAGCTCGACGGCCAAACCGAGGAACAGCAGCATCGCGTTGCGGCCCCAGCGTCGAACCAGCAGGACGATCGTCGTCACCGCCGCCACTGCGGCCACGCCGGCGGTGTCACCGAGTCGTGTCAAAACCGCACTGAACGAGTTCCACGGAGAACCGCGACGCGCAACGAACCACGCTGTGGCCCGATCGTCCCAGTGGCCAATCCGGCTGTGGGCGACCACGTGGGTCATCGCCGCACCCGAACCGATCATCATCACCGCCAAACCGGCGAAAGAACCGAGGAGCACGGTAAGGACGGCGAGGACCGGATGCACCCGACCGAGCCGCGCTCCGATGCGTGCCGACCAACTGGCTGGCGTCGGTTCGAGGAGGCCTTGGGGAACCCGCTCCCTGTCGCCGACCCAAGCATGCGTGTTGGTCTTCGGTGCGATTGCGGTTGCCATCACGTGTCCCTTTTGCCGGCGGGTGTCCCCGCCGATGCTTGGATCTACCCCGTTCCGCGCAGGAGGAACCGCGTCAGCGTGCGTCGCAGAAGGCGAGCAGGCGTTGCCTTACGCGAACTTCCCGGCGTCGCCGAAGGGGTGGACCGTGCCGTCGCCTTCGACCAGCCAGTAGCCGGCGCCGTCAGGCGTGGCGGTCATGCCAGTGATGGCGTGGCCGAGCGGTGTCCCGCCCGCCGACCCGTAGAAGGCGCTGGCGCCGAAGGTGAAGATGCCGCCGTCGGATGCCACCAGCCAATAGCCACTTCCCGAGGCGGAAGGGGCCATACCGACGACGGGCCGGTTCAACCGCATGGCACCGGTGGAACCGGCGAACACGGCGTCACCGAAGGTGAAAATGCCGCCGTCGGATGCCACCAGCCAGTAGCCGCGACCCGTCGCCGTAGGAGCCATACCGACGATGGGGGCGTTCAGGTGCATGGCGCCGGTCGAGCCGTAGAAGCCGGCGTCGCCGAACGCGAAGATGCCGCCGTCGGACCCGATCAGCCAGTACCCCCGGCCCGAAGGGGTGGCGGCCATACCGACGATCGGGGCGTTGAGGTGTATGGCCCCGGTGGCGCCGTAGAAGCCGGCGTCTCCGAAGGCATAGATCCCGCCGTTGGCGTCGACCAGCCAGTAGCCGTGTCCGCTCCGGGTGGCGGCCATAGCCATGACGGGCACCCGAACGGGCACCCCGGTGGGCGCTCCGAGGAAGGCGGCGGCGCCTTTGGCGTATACCGTGCCGTCCGTGCTGGCCATCCAGTACCCGGCGCCTGCCGGATCAGCGGCGACACCGTGGACCACGGCGGCGGACCCCCCGGCCATGAACTCCTCGACGACGTACAGCTCACCGTTGGAGACGACCTCGCCCACCCCGACCGCGCTGAAGCGAGGATCGATCATGTTGGCCAGGTGCGCAGGACTGGCCATGAAGGCACTGTTGAGCGACGAGGCCGAAGCGCCCACGCCGACGTTCTCCCCGACCGCGGTCCAGCCCGGCGGCGCCATTTGGGCCAGCGCCGGGTTATGGGAGATGCCGCCGGCGGCGGCCATCTGACCCGCCCACCATCCGGCCCCGCTGGTCAGGCGAGGGTCAACGACCAGCGGGCCGGCGCCATTGGCGGCGCGCGCCGCGTTGATACCGCCGACCAGCATGGCCACATCCGATGCGGAGTCCGCGCGGGCCACCCCCATGAGTCCGGGCGCGCTCAGCAGCATGGCGCAAACCACGCCGACCACCATCGCCGTGCGCCGTCGGATCCACCGACCCATCGTTCTCGCCCCTTCTCCGTCCGATGCCACCAATAACCACTGTCCGTGGTATTAGGGGTCGGACGGATCGGGGCAAATCTGTAGCGGCAACCTCCGAATTGGCCGGATCCGACGGGATGGTGATCAGGGCGTCGGGAAGAGGCGCAGCCGGCGTGGGCGCACCGTCCACAGCCGCAGCCGGCCGGGTTGGCCCGGAGCGGGCGTCCGGTCGGGGCGGGCCTGGCGGGCCAGGCGGTCGGCGGCGGCCTGCCTCTCGAACTCCTCCCGGCGCACCGCGACGAAGGTCTCAAGCAGACAGGGGTTCATCGCTCACTCCGGCCGGGCGGTCGCCGGGCCGCCGCCAAGCTGAGGCGGTGCGGGCACGGAGTGGGCGGGCGCGTAGCCACCGGCGTGTGCGGTGGTGTTGGCATAGGCCAGCCCACCGCTCAGCCCGATCGCCAGCAGCGCGCCGAACACGGGGGCGGCCACCCGGCGGAAGGTGCGTGTGGATGTCGACATGGGGGATGTCCTCCGATTCGCGAGCACGGCACGTGCTCATCAGCAGGATCTGACAGGTGCCGTCCGTTCGGAGCGAAGACCGAACAACTCCGAACAGATGTGGGAACAGTTGTGGGATCATTTGCCGCTGATTCAGCCGCTGCACCGGGAGTGGAGGTGGGTGATGGCGACTCCCGAACTCGAGCTCGCCCAGGCGCTTCGGCAAGCAAGGCAGACACAGGGCCTTTCGCTACGCGAGCTGGCCCGGCGCCTTCACCGCTCCCATAGCAACCTCTGGGACTACGAGCGCGGTCACCGTGTGGCCACCCGAGAGATCGTGCAGGACTACGAGCGCGTTCTCCGGCTGCCGCTGCGCAGCTTGCTGAACCTGTGGCAGGCCGCCGAAGACGCGGCGGGCGAGGCACGGAAGGGCCGGCGCAGCGACGAGCACGACCGGGCCATGCCGTCGGGCACAGTGACGTTCCTCCTGACCGACATCGTGGGATCGACGCGTCTGTGGGAGGCGCACCCCCTGGAGATGGAGCAGGCACTCGAAACCCACGACAAGATCATCGAGACGGCAGTGACCAGAGCGGGCGGCTCTCTCCTGAAGATGCGCGGCGAAGGCGACAGCACGTTCAGCGTCTTCTCGCGTGCTACGGACGCACTGACCGGCGCCACCGACGCGCAGAACAATCTGGGGGCCGAGGTCTGGCCGTCGGGGTTGCAACCGGCCGTGCGCATGGCGCTTCATACGGGCGAGCCGATCGAGCGCGCCGGTGACTTCTACGGCTCGACCGTGAACCGCGCCGCCCGCTTGCGGTCACTCGCCAAAGGTGGCCAGATCGTCGTCTCCGGCTCGACCACCGCGCTCCTCGGCCATCGCGTGCCCGCCCCCTGGATATTGGCGGACCTCGGCGAACACCGACTCGACGGCTTCGACCACCCAGAACATGTCTGGGCGCTCGAGCTCGAGTCCGCCCGGGGGGTGGTGACGACCGTGCCTGCCGTCACCGAACCGGCCACGCCGCGAAGGCCACCGGCGGCTCGCCGGGTGGTGACCGGACGGCGACGTGAGTTGGCGACGCTGCAGCGATGGGTGGCCGAGATGTACGGGGGCCGGCCGCGGGCCGTGCTCATCGGCGGCGATGCAGGAATCGGCAAGTCCACGATTGCCGCCGAGTGCTGTCGCCTGGCCGAGGGGCGCGGCGCGACGGTGCTGGCGGGCCGTTGTCATCAGGATGTCAGCGTCCCCTACTTGCCCTGGGCCAGCGCCCTCATGCCCTTGTCCGACGATTCGGGACCGGTGATGCGCGGCGACCGGGATCTGGGGCCTCTGCTCTCCCTCCTGCAGGCCGAGCCGGAGTCGCGACCCGAGCTGGCTCTCTACGTCGCCCTGGTGCGCACCCTGCTCGCCGCCGCTCGCAGCCGCCCGACCCTCGTGCTGCTCGAGGACGTGCAATGGGCTGACCAGGCGTCGCTGAACCTGCTCACCCACGCCGTGGCCGCACTCTCCCACGAGGGAACGCAGCAGCCGACGACGCTCATGTTCGTGCTCACGTATCGGACGCCGATCGTCGAGGATCGGGTCGAGCGCACCCTGGCCCGCTACCGCGTCGAACCGGTGTGCGCCGAAATCAACCTGGAGGGCTTGGACCCTCTTGCACTCAACGAAGTCCTGGCCGAATGCGGGCCCTTTCCGCCGTCACCCGCACTTCTCCAGGACATCGCCGATGCCAGCGGGGGCAATCCCCTGCTAGCGACCAGCTTGCTGCGCCGGCTGTGGCATGACGGTCACCTGACCGTCGAGCGCGGCCGCCTGACCGGCCGGTCCGATGGCGATGCGGTGGTGCCTCGCCGAGCGGACCTCCAACACGAGCTGCGGGCGCGCGTCGACGACGTCAGCGGGCCGTGCCGGCAGTTGCTCGAGACCGCCAGCGTGCTCGGTGATGGCCGGCCGCTCGCCGAACTCGTCGCGCTGAGCGGCGCCACCCAAGAAGACGTCGAGCCGCTGATCGATGAGGCCATTGCCGCCCAACTTCTCTCGGACGACGGCGAGTGTTACCGCTTCGAGCACCCGCAGGTGCGAGCGGTGTGCGCCGCGACGCTCAGTCAACGGCGTCGGCAGCAGTTGCACCATCGCATCGCCCTGGCCCTGATCGACCGCCACGGCGAGCGCGCCGCCGGTGTCGCCCCGACGATCGCCTATCACCTGGCACGCAGCGGAAAGGACGCGGCGGACGACCTGCTGGCATCGTACGGCGTGCTGGCGGGAGACCAGGCATTCGCGATGGCGGCGTACGGCGATGCTGCGTCCTATTACGAAGCGGCGCTGACCGCAGGCGCGGCGCAGTCCGATCCGGCCCGGTTGTGCCGACTCCATCACCAGGCCGGCACGGCCCACTTCCGCAACCACGACATCCCCGCCGCCGTCGCCCAGGAGGAGCAGGCGCTGGCGCTGGCGGAGAGCCTCGGCGACCTCGAACTGTGGGGCCACGCCGCGGTCACGCTCGGCAAGTGCCGGGTCGCCCACGGCGCCCCCCTCGGCAGTCCGCTGGCCGACCTGGCCCCGCTCCACCGGTTCCTCGAGGCGGCCGGCCCGCGCCTACCCCATGTCCGAGCCGAGGTGCTCGCCGAGATGGCCGAGGCCCACTACGTCGCCCTCGACTTCGAGTCCGGCCTGCGAGTCGCCAACCAGGCCCGGGCCCTGGTGCGACAGGACGGCGTCGATGGCGCCGGCTGCAGCGTCGAGGCGGCGACCGGCCTCCAGTATCTGGCGATGCTTGACATCGACGAAGCCGAGGCGTGCTTCGGGCGCAGCGCGACCCACGCCCGGCGGTTGGGCGACCATTGGATGGAGGCGTGGGGCGTCAGTCGCTTGCCGCTCGTGCACTGGATGCGAGGCGACCTGGTGCGGGCGGAGCAGGGGGCCAAGACGGCGTGCGCGCTGGCCAGTGCCAATCAGGACTTCGCCGAGCACTCGCTCGCCTCGGCGTGCTGGGCCGGTCTCGCCGCCAGCTGTGGGCGCTTCGAAGAAGCGGAGGAGCACGCCGCCCAGGCCCACCTGATGCAGCTCCGGTCGGACTACTCCTTCTCGCCGATGCTCTATTGCCTGGCTCTCGCCCACGCCCGGACGTGCCGTGGCGACCGAGAAGGCGCGCGCCAGGCCATCGACCAGTGGCGTGAGGTCGGCGGACGCGGTCTCGGCCGTTGGCTCGTGCTCATCGACGCCCTCATCGGCGGTCCGGATGAGGTCGCGCCGGCTCTCGCCGCCCGCCCGTGGGGCGCCGCCGGGCTCGACGGACCCAACCTCTTCACGCTGCCACTCACCGGCGCGGCCGTCGAAGTCGCCGACGCCATCGACGACATCCCTCGGCTCCAGGCGGCGGCCGGGGTCTTGGCGGCGGCCGAGCGCCGGAGAATCCGGTGGTCGGCAGGCTGGCCGCATTTCATCCCGAGGCTCAGCGGGGTGATCGCCCTCCGCCTCGGTAGGCTCGACGAGTCCGTTCGTCGCCTGGAGGAGGCGAGGGTACTGGCCGAAGGCATGGGGTCGATGACGGAGGACGCTCGGAGCCGGTTGGACCTGGCCCGCGCCCTCGTGGCGCGTGACGGCGCCGGTGACCGATCACGAGCCACGGACCTCGCCGGATCGGCGGCCGACGCCCTCGCTTCCCTCGACGTCGCCCCCCTGGCCGCCCGGGCCCGAGTGCTGTTCCGCCTCTGATCCGGGGGAACTGAGACCAACTACAAGGAGGCAGGCAATGCCGACGATGCCCTACCACCTGGAGAAGGGACCGACGCTCAGCGTCCTGGAGGACTTCCTGGCCAACCCACAACGGCTCGTCACGGCGGTGGGCCAACTGCGCGCCGGTGCGGCGCTCTCGGACATCGGCTTTCTGAACAGCGGCAGCCTGAACGCCGGGCCGAACGCCATGCTGGCCAGCCGAATCGCCTACCTGAACGAGGAATGGCTCGGCATGGAACCCGATGGTGCGGGAGGGTGGACACCGCAGGGACCTTTCGGCCCAGGGGCGGCCACCACCGGCAGCTGGAACCGCTGGTATGGCGACGCCAACGGGATTCTGCGCGTGACGTTCCTCCGGGCCGGCGAGATCGCCCTGGGTATCGATCACGGGGACCCGCTGCCCGCGTTGCCCCTGGCCCAACCCCCGAAGCCCATCCAGGTCCTCTGGAAATGCGCCCAGCCCTGGTTCGAGGGCTGGATCACGTGGCAGCCGGAGTCGGTCACGGTCATCCTGTGCACTCCGGCGACCGATGCCAAAGTCTGGACCAGTCCCGACCCCTACACAGGCAAGCCCGGCCCCGCGCCCGCTGACTTCGCACGAGACCCTGTCGTCTACCCGCCCGCCTTCGGCATGGTGGTGGTCACCCACGAGCACACCCAGAGAACGACGGTGGGCACGAACACCGCTCCCGCCACCCACGGGCAGATCAGCCATCCCCTGCACGTGTGGGAGGGCCAAGGACCCGTCATCGCCGTCAACACGGCCGAGAAGGACGGCGGCGTGCTTCATCAACGGAGGCCCTTCTAATGAACGACGACCGCGAAGACGAGACCTATCAGCTGGTTCTCGCGCAAGCCGAAGACGACATCAACGAAGGCCTGCGAACGTTCTTCGAGCCCGCCGCCGGCTTCCGTCTGGAGGACTTTGCCCAGGTCCACGTTGTCAACGGCGGCGCCTGGGTGCCGTGGACCTTCGAGGGCGTGCACAGCACCAAGAACTTCGCCGGCATCGAGCCCACCGGCCTTCCCATCACCGTGCATGGCGTCACCTTTGTCGACGTCACCAAGGATCCGGTGGAGTTCCGCCGCTACATCGACTGGATCCACGTCTGCCAGCAGCTCGGGCTGTCCGTGACCGGCCGGCCGGCCGTCGACCCCCGAACACCGGACCTGCGGTAACGACGGGCTCCGAGGCGAGGACTCACGGATCCCAACGGCTGGCTACATCCCAGGAGAAGACGACGTCGTCGGCTAGGACATGGATCGATCGGTTGGTTAGCGCGATGCCCTCCTTTATGAGGGTGGTCCCTAAGGCACCGACGGCCTCCGTGCCGCGACCGATGATGATTGGTGCTACGCCCACGATGATCCGATCGACGACGCCACTCGAGAGCATTGACGTGATGACCTTGGCGCCCCCCTCCACAAGCAGGGTCTGGACACCGGCCTCGCACAGTGCCGTCAGGGCCGAACGGAGGTCAACCCCGTCAGGCCCGCGCGGCATCACTTGAACGTCAACATGCCGCTGCCGCAACGCTTCACGACGAAAGGGCTCAGATCGCTGTGTCGTCAGAACGATCGTCGGCGCGTCGGGCTCGAGGATCTTGGCGTTTGATGGCATGCGCAGTGTGGAGTCGAGCACGACCCGAGCGGGCGACGCGCCAGGCACCATCCGGACGGTCAGCTGCGGATCGTCGTGGAGTATCGTTCCGACCCCGACGAGCACGGCGTCACAAGCGGCCCGGAGAGCATGGGAGATTCGTCGTTCGCCTTCCCCGCTAATCCACTTGGAGTCGCCCGTTGAGGTGGCAATGCGCCCATCGAGGGTTTGGGCGTATTTGAGGACGACGTATGGGCGCGCCTCGTGCTGTCGGACGGCGCCGATGAGTTCGCTGGCGTCCACTGCCCGAGACATCTCCGGGAATATTTGCTCGGCGATGATGTCGCCGGTCGGCTCTGCATGGAATAGCCGGCGCTGCTTGGTGCGCATATACGCAAGATTTCGGCTGTGCGGAGCGGTCGCCAAGGGCTCTACCGTGGCTACGGAGATCCCTGCGCATCGGAGGCCTTCGACCTTCCCGGGGTTGTTGGTGAGAAGGCGCACCGAGCGCACCCCGAGTACCTGCAGGACCGCGGCCGCGTCAGCGTAGTCACGTCCGTCGGCTACCAGACCTAGCCGCAGGTTGGCTTCTAGAGTGTCAGCGCCGAGATCCTGTTCGACGTAAGCCCGCAATTTGTCGATTAACCCGATACCACGCCCCTCGTGCCCGGTGACGTAAACCAACACGCCTGTCCCGGCACCGGCGATGGCCCGCAAGGCGAGGTGGAGTTGCACGCCGCAATCGCAGCGGAGCGAGCCCAGCGTGTCTCCGGTCAAGCATTCGGAGTGAACTCGCGTGAGGACATCGGACTGGCCCTCGACCTCTCCTCGGACGAGGGCCAGGTAGACCAACCCTGACCCACATTCGAAGGCGCGCACCTCGAATAGCCCGAATCGGGTGGGGAGCGGGACCCGCGTCAACTCCCGGGGCCGCGGAGTGAGCCCGTTTGCACGCCGTTGGAGCATCTCCGAAGATGTAACCGGGATGACCGATAGTGAAACAGGGATGCGACGGGCCCGTGCCGTTGTGTTCGAGGGTCCGGGTCGGGTCGCGATAGGAGACGTCGAACTCCGTGAACCCGGTGAGCACGAGGTTCTCGTGAGGACTCTTTGGTCCGGTATATCCCCCGGCACGGAGATGTTGGCCTACCGCGGGCAGCTCGATCGCACGTTTCCCATCGATGAGCGGATCGGCGCGCTCAGCGGGACCTTTGACTATCCCTTCCGCTATGGCTACAGCTGTGTCGGCCGCATCGAGCGCTCCGGTCCGCATGGTTTGACAGAGGGCCGGCAGGTCTTCGCCTTTCACCCTCATCAGGACTTGTTCGTCGCACGCGCTGAGGAGGTGGTGCCCATCGACGACATCGATCCGCGGCTGGCCACCCTTTTCCCCTTGGTCGAAACCGCACTGCAGGTCGCACTCGATGCCGGCTCCATCCTGGAAGAACTCGTGATGGTGATGGGATTGGGTCCGGTCGGCATTCTGTGCGCGCTGTTGCTCCAACGCGCCGGCGCCCGGGTGATTGGAACAGACCCGCTCAGTTGGCGTCGGATGGTCGCGGAACGAGCAGGCGTGGAGGCGGCGACACCGGACGAACTGCCGGGTGTGCTCTCACGCGACGGTCGCTCTGGCCGCGTCCCCCTCGTCGTGGAGGTGAGCGGCCGGCCCGAGGCGCTCCACGACGCTCTCGGGCTTCTCGACCACGAGGGAGAGGTACTCGTCGTTTCGTGGTACGGCACCAAAGAGGTAACTCTGCCGCTGGGGGCCGACTTCCATCGCCGCCGGCTGTCCATCCGTAGCACCCAGGTTTCCACGATTCCGGCCAAACTCAGTGGGCGGTGGAACGTCACTCGCCGTCGCCTCGTCGCAAGTGGCCTTCTGGCCACGTTACCGGTCGAGCTCCTAGCCACGCACAGCTTTCCATTCGTGCACGGTGCAGACGCGTTCGCGGCCGTCGATCGGGGCGAACCCGGGCTCGTGCACGCCGCCTTGTGTTACACATGAGTCTCATGTTTGAGGTGGGCATAAGCGTGGACGTCCGGGCCTTTCACGTCATGCCAGGGATGCCGGGCCCCGAGGGCGAGCGCCATTCGCACGACTACAAGATCGAAGTCGTCGTCGAGCGGTTCGAGCTTGATGACAAGGGCATGGTATGTGATCTTGATGTACTCGACGCGGCCCTGCACGCGATCGCAGACAGAGTCCGCGACGCTGACCTCGACGCAATCGTTCTCGGCGACACGGTCACGGTCGAGGCGTTCGCCCGATGGGCGCACCGGGCCATGGCCGGGGCCGTCCGGCAGGCGGGCGGCGAAGTCCTTTCCGTCCGTATCTGGGAGTCCCCGGTGGCCTTCGGGGGATTCCGGGCCGACGTCGTTTGACCGCCTCGGTCAGTTGAGGATCCGACGGTAGGCGGTCAGGCATCGGACGGCGCAGGCGGCCCAGGTGAAGCGTTCCGCGGCGATATTCCTGGCGGCGTCGCCCAACCTGCGGGCCAGCCGGTCATCGGCAACCACCGTCACGAGCCGGTCTCGGAGAACGTCGATATCGCCGGGCGGAACAAGGAAGCCCGTTTCCCCATCCACAACAATCTCCGGCAGTCCTCCGATGCGGCTGGCGATCACGGGCGTACCGCTCGCCATGGCCTCGAGGACGCACAGACCAAGGAGTTCAGAGATCGCCACCGACCTGCCGTAGCAGGTCTTTTCAACGGAGGGCAGAACCACTACTGCGGCCCGTCGGTAAAGCAGTGGGAGTTGCTCCTCCGTGACGGCTCCCAGGAAGCGAACCGGCCGATCGGCGGCCAAGCGGCGAACGTGGTCGAAATAGTCCCGCTCGGGTGGGAGCCGATCGTGGCCCGCGGTGCCTGCGACGGTCAGTTCAACACCTGGCGGCAGCGCTTGGATCAGCCGATCCAGGCCCTTGTGCGGCGTTATCCGCCCGACGAACAGCGCGCCCGCTCGGCTCTCGTCGGCCTCGGGGCGGAACCGCTCAGGATCGGCGCCGCCATAGATCACTGAGGTCTTGCGCGTCGGCGTGCCAAGCGTTTCAGCCGAGAACCGCGAGACGGGGAGCAAACCGTCGAACAGCCGAGGAAGAAGGCCCCACCAACCCCCACCTCCTAGCCCATGGTCAGTTGTCACCACCGGTATATGCCGAGCACGACAGGCGATGGCAGCGAGCCGGCTCGGTGCGCTGCGGACCTGATGAGTGTGGACCAGATCCGCGTCTGCGAGTGCGGGCATCAGTCCCGAGCCCAGTGGGTGAACGGGATGGTGCCGCAGGCGGCCGACCGTCCGGAGGACCCGCACGTCTAGGCCCGACGGGTCGTGCTCGAAGCCGGCTTGCCGGCCGAACGTCACCAGTTCGCAATCGACGCCATCTTGTCGCGCCAGGGCTCGGGCCAGTTCAATCGGGTAGCGTTCGCCACCACCGAACAGGCCTTCACCGCCGAACATTGTCGGTGCCACATGAACCACCCGGATGCTGACCATCTCCCTCGTTACGCTCGGCTCGCCCGACCAACTGACCGGCGGCTATCTCTACCACCGCCGGATGGCAGCGTTTGCGCCGGCGCACGATGCCACGCTCGATTTCGTTTCCTTCCCCAACCGTCCCTTCGCGCTGGCGGCGGCGGCCGGTGGCCGGCTTTTGCGCCAGGCGCGGCGTGCCGACGTCACGGTTGTTGACAGCATCGCCGCCGCCTTTCTGGCGCCATGGCGGCTACCCCGGCCGACGGCGGCCGTCCTCCACCAATCACCGGGCGGGATCGATGCGGGAGCACTGAGGCGGGCGTTTCAAAAGCGCCTGGACGACCTCGTTTACGCCCGTTGTGACCTGCTCATCTTGGCGAGCCGCGCGCTCCTTGGCGAAGTTCCCGGTCGGCCTGCCATCGTGGTGCCGCCAGGGTGCGATCCGGCGGCGCCGGCGTCTGGACCTGTTCCAGATCTTCGCCGTGGGCGACGAGCTGCATTCCTCAGCGTGGGCAACTGGGTGGCGCGCAAGGGAACCATGGACCTCCTCGCCGCCTTCGCCCGGGTTCCATCTGAGGCGGCGACCCTTCACCTGGTCGGACGTACGGACCAGGAACCGGGATACGCCGATCGGGTGCGATCTCGCCTGGCCGAGCCCGACCTCGCCGGCCGAGTAGTGGTGCACGGTTCACTGCCGCCGGCTGAGACGGCGCGGCTGTACGCATCGTGCGATGCCTTCGTGTTGCCGAGCTACCGCGAGCCGTATGGAACAGTTTACGGTGAAGCCCTTGCCGCCGGTCTCCCGGTAGTCGGATGGCGGGCCGGCAATCTGCCGAATCTGATCAACGACGGCCATGAGGGCGTCGTCCTCGAACCGGGCGATATCAGCGGATTGGCGGCGGCATTGCAGCGGCTAGCCGTGGACGACTCGTACCGGCACCGGATGGCCGCCGCCGCCCGAACCCGCGGAGCTGGCCTTATGACCTGGGAACAGACCGCCTCCGAGTTCTTCGGCGCGCTCAAACATCTGGCGGATAGCGCTCGTTGAACGATTGGAGGACGGGGAACCCCGCGGCAAGCGTGATCCTGGCGACCGCGGCGTCTTGGACGAAGAGATGCCAAGCGACCTCGTCACCGACATCGAGGGCCCACGCTATGGCGGCCTTGATTGGGGAAACGTGGCTCACGACCACGACGTCGGCTTCGGCGGCGACCTCGGCGACGTCATCGCACGCCTGTCGCACTCGAGCCCCGAGCGTCCGAAGGGACTCACCGCCGGCTGGTGCGTAATCGCAGTCCGTTCGCCAGTGACGCCACACCTCCTCGCCAACACTGGCAATCGGCCGCCGATCGAAGGCACCGTAGTCCAGCTCGATCCAGCGCTCATCCAGTTTCACTGGACTACCAAAGGCGGCGGCCGTCTGCTGGGCCCGAATGAGCGGGCTCGATACCACGAGAGCTGGTGCCGGCAGCGCCGCTGCAAGCGCGGCAGCCTGACGGCAACCGGTTTCGTTGAGGCCGATATCGGCCCGGCCCAGAAGTAGCCCATCAGCATTCGCGGCCGTCTGTCCGTGGCGTACGAGGATCAGCACGGGCGCACACTACGGGATCCCGGCTCGCGCCTAAGAAGGGTTTTCGAACTCTGTCGAGCAGACCTCCTCGGGACTTACGCGAGCGTGAACCGCGCTTCCTTTTCTGCATCGTTCACACCGATCGGCCCCACGAGGCAGCGACGGTGGCTGGATCGGTGGTAATCACGCCCGGATTGGTGGCCGCGGCCTGGTCAAGAGCGGCAAAGTACGTGTTGGCACAGTACTCCTCCGGAATGCTGGTCCAGCGGTCATCGGGGTTGACCGCCGTGCAGTCCCAGCTGTCCGGTCCACTGCTCGCGCCAGCGACAAGCCGGTAGGCCTGCACCGCACTCCACTGACCAGAGCTCGGGGAAAACGCGTGAACCAGGGCTGAGTAGCTTTCTGAACGCCGGTTGTTCTTGATCGGCAGGGTGTAACAGGACAGCGCCGGATTGTTGCACTGGCCCCCATTGACCGACAGGGTCCGTTGGTACCAGGGCGGCCCGGTCGTTGACCAGGCGTTCGTGCCCGTACCGTAGAGGCGCCCGAAATCAAAACATGTCTGCGTGACATCGGTTTGCACGGTCGCAGTATTCTTCCCGCCGGAGGCGTAGGCGAATAGTCCGTTCGACCCGATCATTCCGTGGGCGGCAAAGGCCGGAAGAGAGCCACAAATGTCGGCCTGCTGGGCGGCAAGAGAAAGTTTGGTGACGTCGGTCTCCGTCAATCCCTGGCTCACGAATCGCTACCCGTCGATGGCCTGCAGATTGCCGAGGTCTACCCATGAAGCTTGTTGATCGACACCTCGGCACAGCCGGGTGGTCTCGGCGATACGGTCGAGCACGACGGTGGCCGTTCCAGCCAGTCCTCTCGTGTGCAACCCGTCGGCGATGTCTTGGAGCGTGAGGGCGCCCGGCGTTTGCGCGCAGTGGCCTCCTACGGAAGTCCATTGCGCACGCCCGAATAGCAACGTCAGATAGCCGGCCGCGGGAGCGCGGTGGCTCTTAGCCGCCGACGCGCGTCCTCCATGGGCCGTGAACGCGGCGCTGCCCGATCCGACCAGGGACACCGTCACGGCTAATGCTGATAGAGCGCTCCGACATTTCCCCATATGGAATTCTCTTCGGCACCGCCCGGTGGCACATGAGTGCCACCACCCCAATGAGTCCAGTGACTCATCGATCGGACACTTGATCATTCCGCGCGACCGGATGACCAGTGGTTTTGGTAGCTCCGAGGCGAGGACTCGAACCTCGATTCGCGGATCCAAAGTTGAAACCCACTTGTTCCCCGACGACCACTAAGTCGCAAAACAGCAGGTCACGGCCCGTTCGATGTTCCTTCGGGACCATTGAATATCAGCGAAAGTCGCTGAGTCGTAGGGATGAAAGTAGGGACAGGAGCGGCCCCGGCGGTGCTTGCGACACCCCGGGGCCCGGCCACCACCTAACCAGGAGGCGGTTGACAATGTCAGAGCGTAGGACAACCGACGTCGACATTGAGGCGAGGATCGAACGCCTCGAGGCGCGTCTCGATGTGATCATCCGGCAGCTCGACGAGGAGGAAGCGGCGCGGGGGAAATGACCAACCTCACCGGCCTCGACGACCGGGTCGGCGCGCTCGAAACCATGTTGGCCGTCCACCTGGTCGACATCAAAGCCGAGCAGCTCCTCATTCTCGAAAGGCTCAGGCAGATCAGCAAGGCTATGAAGGCGGCGAGGCGCCCGGCGCGCGCCCCTAACCTTCCATCGGCGTCGGCCGACCAGTTGTTACTTCATTGCCCCGATTCTGCTCCCCAGACTGTTTCGTGGCAGGCCGTCCGGGGAAGGGTGGCGAGATGTTTCTCTTTTTCTCCAATCGGCTCGGCTGCTTCGGATCGCTTCTGTTCTCGGTCATAGCGACAGTCATCCTCATCGCGCTCTTGAACCGCTGAGCGTCACGAGTCGAGCGCTCCGGTGCCATAGGATGTTCGCTCCCAATCCTTCAGCCGATGCTCGCGGCGACCGGCGCGGCGCCCTACGGGCCGCGCTGGTCGTTTGAGGGGAAGTGGGACGGTTGGCGCGCCCTGGTCTACGTGGACCGGCCTGGTCGTCCGGACCCGGACCGGGCGGAACGTGACGACCACTGTTCCCGAGCTGGCCTGCCTCGCCGACGCTCTCGACGGCCGCCAGGCGATCCTCGACGGCGAACTGGTTGTGTGGCGAGCGACTTCTGCTGATCGTCGGCCACCTGGCCGGCGGTGTCCGCGACGTGCTTCAAGGAAGACACTGTCATTTGCCGGCCTCAACGTCTCGACCGAAAGATCAGCGATCGTGATACCGGCAACCCCCGTTGCCAAACGGATCTTCACCACGTCTCGGTCATGGGCAGAAGCGTTAGACGGCGGTGGCCCGATCGGCGCTGGCTCCGCCGGTGGCGCCGCGCCACTCTCTGGGGCCGAACCAGTCGATGCACAGCGTGGTGGCGTCGTCGGGGAGCTTCCCGCCGGTGGCGTCGAGCACATTGCGGGCCAGCTCCTGCACGATCTGGCGCGGGTGACGCTCGAGCGTGCGGGTCAGGATCCCTTCGATGTCCACCTGGGCGGCGTTGCGATCCAGGTAGCCGTCGCTGACCAGCAGGAGCCGGTCGCCCGGTTCAAGGCGGAACGAGTCGGACCGATACCGCCAGTCGGTCACCCCGAGCGGAGGCTGCGACCCCACGGCGAGGTTGACCGCTCGGCCGGCGCGGATCAGGTAGGGCGGGGGGTGGCCGGCCGAGACGATCTCGGCGTCCCCGTCGGCGAGCCGGACCCGCAGGATCAGGCCGGTGACGAACTGGTCCTCCTTGGCCCAGCGGCGCAGGCTGTCGTTGGTCGCGTCGGCCTGCTCGGCGGGAGAGGCCAGGGCCCGGCGCCGGTTGCGGAGAGTGCCCAGGGCCAGGGTGGCGAGTAGGGCGGCTTCGGTGGAATGGCCCATGGCGTCGGTCAGCGAGGCGTAGAGGTACTCGCGGTCGATGCTGTAGTCGAAGCTGTCTCCGCCGGCGTCGTAGGACGGCTCGAGCCAACCGGCGAGCGTGAAGGAGCCCGCCTCAGCGGTATAGGCCGAGGGCAGGAGGCGGCGCTGGATCTCGGCCGCCACCGAGAAGGGGATGTCGCGCTGCGCCCACTCGAACAGGTCGGTATGGCGACGCGACGCAATCAGCACGTAGGCTAGGGAATGGCCCGCTGACACGAGGTACTCGAGGGTCTCGGGACCCGGTTCCTTGGCCAGGGTCAACTCGAGGATCCCGATGGTGTCGCCCCTCTCGGTCACCGGCACCAGGACCGACCACGCCCCATCCGAGGCGGCCACGTCGATGATCTGGCTGAGCAGAACACGCTCGTACACCGATCCGGGCAGCGACAGGGATTGGCCCCTCTCGTTGTGGCCGTCCTCCTGGGTCCCATCGCTGACGTGGGACATGCGCACCACCGCGTTGCCGCTCAGGTTGGCGATCAGCAGCCCGACTCGGCGGGCTCCGACCGCTGCCGCCATCTCGGCCGCCACCACGTCGACGGCATCGATGGGCGAAGCCTCCTCGACGGCTGCCAGCAATGAGCGCATACCCACCCGCTTCTCCTAAAGGCCGACCGAAGGCGCTCAGTAGCGGGAGTCACGGGCCGGCCTCCGGCCCATGCCCATCACGAGCAGGCTACCGCCCAGCCGCCCAGCCGTCACTCTGCCTGAGAGCGCGCCCAAGCCGATGCGCCCTGCGATGGACCGCGCCGGGGACTTCCGAAAGCGCTCCGACGGCCCCGGTTTCCGCCGCCAGCTCCAGCTCGGGGGCGGGTCGCCCTCAGCCCCTCGGCCCGTTAAGGCCGTCCGCACATCTCGCGAGAATCGGCAGGGAGATCTGGGCGGTCCCGGCCGGTCTTTAACGCGTGATTCTGTCGAGCCACACCCGGCCGCAGAACCGTGAGGAACTGCCGGATCTAGACCGGCCGAACCGGGCTACGCCGGCCCGTCGCTCGCGTCGTCCAGCACGGCACGAAGCCGACTGACCAGGTCGGCGTGGCGACGGTCCAACCGTTGGAGGCACTGCAACTCCTCGAGGATCCGCATCGCTTCCTCCCGCTTCAGGCTGGCCGGGGCGGAGCATGGCGATCGAGCGGCGCAGCCGCTTCTGCCGGAATGGCAGCGTCGCTGGGGCAACGCCTCCCGGTGGTGGGCGTCCAGCACGAGCCGCGCCTTGCTCAGCGCTCCTTGGTGAAAGCCGAACGAAGCTGTTAGCAGTCCCAAACGGCGGTTGACGGGACTGCCGGCCGACGTACGCGCGTAGCTCCTAGACACCCGGTTTGCGTTCCCGCATGGTGCCTCTCATGACTGCGGTGCTACCTCGTATTAGGGATGTTGTAGGGATTGCGCTTGCGGGCCCGGGGCTTTCACGTACCGTCGCACCCGTGACCTGCATGTTTCCGTGGCTCCGAGGCGAGGACTCGAACCTCGATTCGCGGATCCAAAGTCCGCTGTCCTGCCATTGGACGACCTCGGAAGGCAGAGCATTAGCTTTCCGCAGATGGCGTGGCCCCACGTAGCACGGTAGCCTCTCGGCCCTCATGGGATCGCTTATCAAGAAGCGCCGGAAGCGCATGCGCAAGAAGAAGCATAAGAAGATGCTGAAGGCGACCCGCTGGCAGCGCCGAGCCGGGAAGTAGCGACCCCAGGGTCAGTCTTTCTCGGCAGTTGCCACGATCCGGCCAGGGCCGGGATGGGCGCCGGGCACGAACCACGTCGAGCCGCTTCCGGCCAGAACCGGTGTCTTCCCGGTCGCATCGGCCAGCGCGTCGCGCCAGTCCGCCAGCCTGGGTTCGACGGCAAGGGCGGCCGACTCGAGATCGTTGGCGGATGCGCCGGTGGGCCCGCCAAGCGCATCCCACGCCCAGTAGACCTCGGCGGTGGAGACCCCGAAGGGCGGGATGGAAAGGGTAAAGACGCCGGGTTGCCAGGGTCGCGGCTCGACCCTCTCCCCTATGCCGGTGACCCGGGCCCGCCCCCCCACCACGCAGAACGGCACGTCAGCCCCGAGGCTCGCGGCGACGGCGGGATCCGCGCAGCCGGCCCACCGCAGGACGGCGGCGGCGTCGGCCGACCCCCCGCCCAGTCCGGCCCCGGCCGGGATCCGCTTCTCCACCCGCACCGCCGCCGTCCGGCCCACCGCCCGTAGGGCCCGTCGGATCAGGTTGTCCTCCCCGACCGGCACATCCCCTCGGGCCCCGCCGGCCACGGTGAGATCGTCGCCCTCCGAGAAGGTCACGAGGTCGGCCAGGTCGAGGGTCACCATCTCGGCGTCGAGCAGATGGAACCCGTCCGCCCGCACGCCCGTGATGCGGAGCGAGAGCGTCAGCTTGGCCCGAGCCAGCACGATCAGCTCTCCGGGAGAGCCCATGCCGCCAGCCTGCCCCATGCCTCCACGTCGAGCTCCTCGGCCCGGGCCGTGCCGGGTATGCCGGTGGCCTCGAACGCCTCCGGCGCGATGAGTCCGTCCAACGACCGGCGCAGCATCTTGCGGCGATGGCCGAAACCGGCCCGGACTACGGCGAAGAGCCGCTCGGCACTCACCTCCGCGGGGTCGACGGCCGGAGCCGGACGCCTCTGGATGGCGACGAGCGCTGACTCGACCTTCGGCTGAGGCACGAACACGGTTGCCGGAACGCGGCCTGCGACGGACGCCGTGGCCCAATAGGCGACTTTGACCGACACCGCCCCGTAGGCGGCGTCGCCCGGACGGGCGGCCAGCCGCTCGCCCACCTCCCGTTGCACCATGACCAGCATGCGGTCGATGGCCGGAACGCCGTCGAGGAGATCGGCAACGAGAGGGGTAGCCACGTTGTAGGGGAGGTTGGCTACCAGCACGCAGGGCCCTTGACCGAGGAGGGACGCCCAGTCGAGGCGAAGGGCATCGCCTTCGACCACGTTGACTCCGGTGCTGGCGACGACCGAACGAAGCACCGGCACGAGGCGCCGATCGATCTCGACGGCGGTGAGCGTCGCCCCCGTCTCGGCTAGGGCCAGCGTGAGCGAACCCAGACCGGCTCCGATTTCGACCACCCGGTCGCCTGGTCCAACCGCGGCCAGGCGGGCGATGCGCCGAACGGTATTGGGGTCGGCCACAAAGTTCTGACCGAGGGCGCGCGACGGCCGCAAGCCGTGCGTGTCGAAAAGATCGAGCACCTGACTTCGTGTCAGGGTCAGCTCGGCGTTACCACGTGAGGCGGACCTGGACCACTCCGGCCGACAGCGGTGCCAGCTTGGCGAAGGTGGCTTGATCGAGATCGACAATGAAGGTGCCGCCGTACGGACCGCGCCCGCCCACCCGGCACGTGGTCGACGCGCCCGTGCCGACATTGGTCACCGTGATGATGGTCCCGATCGGAAGATACGGATGGGCGCACGAGCCGGCCGGTCCGTTGTACCAGGACGCCTCACCGCTTTCACTGTGGGCGACGACGGTGGTCGGCGGTGCCGGGATCGGGCCGGGCGGCACCGGCCGACGGGTCGTCGTGGTGGTGCTGGCTCGGTGGACGGTGTGGACGACGCGGGTCACCAGTGTGGTGCCAACCGTGGTCGCCGTCTCGGTGACCGGAGGGGTAGCAGGGGTGGTGGACCCAGGATCGGCAGCGGCGGCGAAGGCGAAGCGGTCCACCGACCGGGTGGCGGCTCCGTCGAAGGCGTGGTCAACCGGGATGACCGCGGCCGGCGCGGCCACGGCGGATAGGCGCGCCACCGCTTGGCGGCTGTGGGCGAGGACAAGCGCCGGCACCACCAGCATGCTGCCAGCCAGAACCAGCGCCAGGGCTGGCCGTGGCGATTTCCGAGCGGCCTTGTGCTGCAGGGTCTCCACCCTTTCCCGGTCGGCCATTCCCGAGCCAGCGGCTGCCCTGCCCGACCACCGCCGTTTCGGGGAAAACCCGAACCTAATCCATTACTCTTCGAGCGCCAAACGGAACGCCGAAGCCGTAGATTTCCACGTGGCCGCCTCGATCTCCTCCGCCGGGACGCCGCGGGCGGCGGCCACCCCCGCCCCCACATAGGGCAGGTAGGCGGGCCGGTTGGGCTGACCCCGGAACGGCACCGGGGCCAAATAGGGCGTATCGGTCTCAACCAGCAGGCGGTCGGCTGGGCAGAGGGCGGCCGCCTCTCGCACCGCAGTGGCGGATTTGAACGTGACGATGCCGCTGAACGACAGGTACGCGTCAAGGTCAAGTCCTCGGCGAGCCTCGGCGGGGCCGCCGCTGAAGCAATGGAACACCGTGCGTTCCGGCACGCCCTCGCTGGCCAGGATGGCGAAGGTGTCGTCCCACGCCTCGCGGGTGTGGATGACCAACGTCAACCCGTGGGTGTGAGCCAGGACGATCTGCGCGGCGAACACCTCGCGTTGCACCGGCCGGGGCGAGTGGTCGTAGTGGTAGTCGAGCCCGCATTCTCCGACCGCGACCACGCCGCTCTCCCCGAGCATGGCGCGAATGCTGTCCACTCCTTGGACGGCATCGTGGGGATGCAGGCCGACGGTGGCCCACACGCCGGCGTGGTCTCGCGCTACGTCGATGGCGGCTCGCGACTGCTCGGCATCGGTTCCCACCGTGATAAGCCGGGTGACACCGGCCTGCTTGGCCTCGTCGATGGCGTCGACACCGACGGTGTCGCCGTAGGGAACATGGCAGTGGCTGTCGGCCCACACGGCTCCGGTCCTACCATACCGACAACATGGAGCGGACCCGTGCGGCACGGAAGGTCGACGGGCTCGGCCGCGTGGTCCTGCCCATCGAGCTCCGGCGTCAGCTCGGCATCGACCCCGGAGATGAGTTGGCCATCGGCGTCGAAGCCGGCCGGCTGGTGCTGGAAAAGGTGCAGGACCACTGCGTCTTCTGCGGCGGGCAGGCCGAGCTGCGCGAGTACCGGGGCAAGCGGGTCTGCGCGCCCTGCCGCGCCAATATCGCCCCGAGCTAAACGTCCACGGCGACGTCGTAAACAGCTCGCTTGGGGACCCCGAGCGCGCGGGCCACGGAGGCGATCGCCGTCCGCTTGTCGTCACCGGCGGCCAGCCGGGCCGTCAGCGCCAGCCGGATGGCCTCGTCGTCGGCGGGGACGGCCTCGGCCTGTGGCCGGCCGCCCAGGATCACGACGTACTCGCCCCTCGGCGCGGTGGCGGCCAGGTGCTCCACCGCCGATGCGAGGGTGCCTCGCCACACCTCCTCGTGCAGCTTGGTGAGCTCCCGGGCCAACGTCACCGGTCGTTCCTCTCCGCAGGCCGCGGCCAGATCGCCCACGGTTCGCCTGACGCGGTGCGGCGCCTCGTACAACACGACGACGCGCTCCTCCTCGGCGAGAGCTGCCAACCGTCGGCCCCTTTCCCCACCTTTGGGCGGAAGGAAGCCCTCGAAACAGAAACGGACGGCCGCCAATCCGCTCACCACCAGGCCGGCCACGGCGGCCGAGGGCCCGGGCACCACCGTCACCGCGGCGCCGGCGTCGGCGGCGGCGCGCACCAGTCGGGCTCCGGGGTCCGAAACGGCCGGCATCCCGGCGTCACTGACCACGGCCACCGTCTGGCCCGCCGCCAACCACTCGAGGACCCGCGGCACGGACGCGGCTTCGTTGTGCTCGTGCAGCGCCACGAGCCGAGACCCGGACACACCGGCGTGGGTGAGCAGCCGGCGGGTATGGCGCGTGTCCTCACAGCAGATGACGTCGGCGCCGGCCAGCGTTTCCACCGCCCGCGCCGACAGGTCACCCAGGTTCCCGATGGGCGTGCCCACCAGGACCAGCGTTCCGCTCACATCCGGAGTTCGAGTTGGTCGCCGGGTCGCAATCGCCAACGTTCGAACGCCCCCGCCTCCGCCTCAATCACGCTGCGCGCCCGCCAGCGGGGCAGGCCGACGCGATGAGGCACCATGCGCCGCGTCGTCACGACCACCAGGTCGCCGTCGCAGAACGCCACATCGATGGCGAACCGCATCCCGACGGTGTGGACGCTGCGAGCCGGCTGCAGCAGCAGGGCGCCCTCCAGGTGATCCCGTCCCAGCGCGCCGTGCAGCCGATCGCGGCGCGACGAGGCCACCTCGACGGCGGCCAGGACTTCCCCGTCACGGAGCAGCCACGCCATTCACACATTGAATCTGATCTCGAGGACGTCGCCGTCGACGACCTCGTAGTCCTTGCCCTCGACCCGAAGCTTCCCGACCTCCTTGGCCGCCTGCCAGGAGCCGAGCTTGAGCAGTTCGTCCCAGCGGATGACCTCGGCCCGGATGAATCCTCGCTGCAGGTCGGAATGGATCACCCCGGCGCATTCCGGCGCCCGCGCCCCGGCCCGAAACGTCCACGCCCGGCTCTCCTTGTCGCCTGTCGTCAAGAACGTTCGCCGGCCCAGCAGCTGATACGCCGACCGGGCCACGCGTGGCAACGCCCCCTCCCCCAGCCCCAACCCGTCGAGCAGCTCGGCCCGCTCCCCCGGATCCAGCTGGGCCGTCTCCGCCTCGAGCTTGACGCTCACGCCCAGCACCTCGGCGCCGTGGCCGAGCTCATCGGCGACCGGCTTGGTCAGCGCGTCGGCGTCACCCAGGCGATCCTCACCGAGGTTGACGACGGCGAGAACGGGTTTGTTGGTAAGGAGGAAAAAGGGTCGGAGCAGGCCCAGTTGGTCAGGGTCTAACCGGCTGCGGTACAGCGGCGTCCCGGCCTGGAGTTCGACCGACGCCGTCTCCAGGGCCTCCACCTCAGCCTTGAGGGAGCTATCGCCCTTAGCCGCCCGGCGGCGCTTGTCGACCTGGCTCTCCACCGTCGCGACGTCGGCCAGCACCAGCTCGAGCTCGAGAATCTGGAGGTCCTCGACGGGGTCGCTGGCGCCCGGAACATTGTCGTCCTCGAAGGCCCGCAGGACCAGGCACAGCGCATCCGCTTCGCGAACGCCGGCGAGGAAACGATTGCCGAGGCCCTCCCCCGTCGATGACCCGGCCACCAGCCCGGCGATGTCAACGAACTCGACGGTGGCGTGCACGGTCTTGCGGCTGTGGCTCATCTCCGACAGAGCCAACAACCGGTGATCGGGGACCTGGGCGACGCCCACATGGGTCTCGGTCGTGGAGAAAGGATGAGGGGCGACGACCGCCGAGCCGTTGGTGAGCGCGTTGAACAAACTGGACTTGCCGGCGTTCGGCCTCCCGATAATCCCGAGACGCTCCATTCGCTAGAGGCTACTGGGGCCTGTAGCGTCGCAGTTCATGTCGAAGCGCACCAAGAAGGCCAAGGTTCGGGCTCATCGCAAGAAGGCCAACCACGGTCGCAAGCCCAACCGGGGCCGCTAGCGGTTGCGGATGCCCACCCTCCGCTGTCTGAGGGTGGCCGACCCGCCTGACATCTGGCAGGGTCTGGGCTTCGCAGTAGACGGCACTCTCTGCTTCGTCGACGGTGTCGTGCATGTGCTCGACGGCGCGTCCGAAACGGAGAGTCGCGGCATCCGGTCGTGGACGGTGGACGGCCTGGTGGTGCCGGAAGACGGCGGGATCGACGGCTTGGATACGGTGGCCGAGGAATCGGCCTCAGGTCACAGCGTCGCCGTCGCCGCTCACCCCAACGGGGTAATTGGCATCGACCACCTCGTCGTCGTCAGCCCGGATCTGGACCGTACAGTGCAGGCCTTCGAAGTATCCGGGCTGCAGCTTCGGCGCACCCGCGAAGGGGAGGCCTACGGCCACCCGATGCGCCAGGCCTTCTTCAAGCTCGGCTCCGTCGTGCTCGAAGTGGCCGGCCCGCCCAGTCCGATGGGTGAGGGTCGCGCCAGTTTCTTCGGGATCGCGTTCACTGTCGCCGATCTGGATGGCACGGCCGCCCTGCTCGGATCGCGGCTTCACCCCGCCAAGGCAGCCGTCCAGCCCGGACGCCGCATTGCCACCCTCGACAAGCACGCCGGGTCAAGCACCGGCATCGCGTTTATGTCACCCGGCTCTGTCGACTATTCGTAGTCATTTTACCCGCCCGCCTCAAGCGGCTTGACGTGGTCGGTCCAGCCTTTGCCGTCCCACCACCGCAGCTGTTCGGCCCCGCTCGGATCGGGATACCAGCCCGACGGCGGACCCACGGCCACCGGCACGGGCTCCAACATGGCCGGGCCGGCGCCGCGCGCCGCCCGGTCGGAGCGCTCGGAGCGGTCGGTGCGGCTGGCGGCGTCGACGGGTGGCAGCGCAGATACCGGAAGTTCCGGCACCTGGCCCTGCCCATAGGCCGCCACCGCCCGCTGGAACTCCTCATCGGAGATGGCCTTGGCCTCGTACTGCAAAGCCACCGCGTTCAGTGCCTTGACCCGTGCCACGTCCTCTCGGTTCAGCACCGCCCCGTTGCTGCAGATCGGGCACATCAGCATGTGCGTCCGGGAGAGAGGAATAACCGGGATGAAGTACAACCGAAACCAGCGGGTCCGGCTGGCGTAGTGGTACATGACGCGATTGTGGCAGCGCGCACAGGTCACGGGGAGGGTCGGGCCGAAGTCGTGCAGCTTCCCCGAGCCCAGACCGAAGATGATCACTGTGCCGCTCCGACCCAGCGGCGGTCTTGGTGCTCGAGAACCGTCTCGAGGACGCTGGGACGATCAGACATGATTCCGTCCACGTCGAGATCCAGCAGCCGCTCCATCTCCTCGGGCTCGTCGATCGTCCACACGTGGACCGCCAGACCGGCGCCGTGGGCGGCTGAGACGAATGCTTCGTCGACAACGACGATGTCCCCTACGGACGCGGGCACCTGCAGCGCGTGGTGCCGGGTGGCGGCAACGGGTAACAGGGATCCGTCATGGACCGCACGGTGGAACTCCGCCACAGCGATGGTCCCCGCGGAGGTGCTGATCTCGGGGGCGAGCGCACGAAAGGCGTCGGTGGCCGCATCGAGGAACGAGGCCACGATGACGTCGTTGGACCGGCCACGGGCTCGCAGCAGGGCCGCCAGCGCCGCTTCGTAGGGCGCGACGGCGGGGGCCGTCTGTTTGATGTCGAGGTTGAGAAAGACGCCGGGGAAGGCGTCCAGCACATCGGCCAGGCTGGCGATCCTGAAGGCGGGGTCGGTCGGCCCGCGTCCCCGCATCGGGTAGTCGGCGTCCGGGCGCCCGGGCGCCACCACTTCGCCCGGTACCCACCAGTAGGCGTTGTCGAGGCTCTGGAGGTCCTCCAGCGTGAGATCGGCGATGCGACCGTGGCCGTCCGTTGTGCGGTCGACGGTCTCGTCATGGCAGACAACGAGCTGCCCATCGGCGGTGGCGTGCACGTCAAGTTCGAGGGCGTCGGCACCGGCCGCGACGGCCCGATGGAGGGCGAACAGCGTGCTCGATGGGGCCTCGCGCGCCCCACCTTGATGGGCGTAGTTCAGAACGCGGCGGTCGAGCCACGGATTGGCGGCCATCACGGTGAGGCTAGCCCCGCCCGACCCCCGAACCGTCCGTAGTCAGCCGTGACCGAACGAGCTATATCCGACATGGCCCGATCGGATGGCGAAATAGTCGCTCCGGGCGGTTCTCCTGGGCCTCCTTTCTGCCGACAACGTCCTGAAGGCGCAAGGAGAAGAGACACCCGTGAGTGGTTCAGCCGTTGCCAGTCGCGATCCGAGGTTGTCGGAGCGCTCCGCCCGTCAAGCGTCCTGGCTGTTCCTCGTGGCCGGCGTCCTCACCATCGTCACGGCCTTCCTTCCCAACGGTCAGCGCGTCGACCGACCGCTGGTGACCGTCCTCGGCGTGATCGCCATCGCCCTCGGCGGTGTCGTGCGGGTCCTCCCCTGGGCTCACTGGCCGGCCCGGGCCACCCTTTCGCTGCCCATGATCGGCCTCGCCCTTATCGCCTTTGGCAACCGCTTCGGCGGCGTTTCTCCGTACACCTACGCCACCTACTTCGTCGTCGTGTTCTGCTGGATCGGTTTGAGCCAGCCCCGGTGGTCGTCGGCCCGGCTGTGCATGCCGGCCGCGGTGGCCTACTTGGCGCCCATCCTCACGGTTCGCCACCCGGACGCGGCGGCCGTCAGTTCGGTCGTGCCCGCCCTGGGTGTCGCCCTCCTGGTCGGCGAGACCGTAGCGTGGGCCATTGCCGAACACGGCCGGGCTATGGAACAACTGGAGGGGGCACGCGCCGACGCGGACCACCGGTCCGAGCTCCTGCGATCGGTCGCTCGGGCGGCGGGCACCATCGGCGCCCTCGACTCGGACGCGGTGCTGGCCGGTGTAGTGGACACGCTGATCGGCCTCGGCTTCGACATTGCCAACTTCTGCCTCTTCGATGACAGCTCGGGCACCTACACGGTTGCTCACTCACGCGGCGCTCCCGTCGCCTATGGCCGGTCGCCACAACCGGCCTCGCAGGGACTGCCGGCCCTGGTGCGCCAGCGCCGCACGGCCATCGCCGTCGACGACTACCCCTCCCATCCCCACGCCATCCAGGCGCTCATCGATGCGGGCATCCGTTCCGCGGTCGCCGCCCCGGTCTGGATGCAGAGCCGGATCGCCGCTGTCCTGGTCGCCGCCAAGCGGGCCGGCGGCATCACTCAGGTCGAGGACATCGAGGCGTTCGAGTTGCTGGCCGGGCAGGCTGGCCTGGCCCTGGAGAATGCGCGGCGGTTCGAGGAGGAGCGCCACGCTCGCGAGGTGTTGGCTGAGGTCTCCCTTCGGGACGAACTGACCGGCGTCGGCAACCGCCGCCACGCGGTGGCCCTGCTGCGGGCCGTGGCGCCTGGCGATGCCATCGTGATGATCGACCTCGACCACTTCAAACTGGTCAATGACAGCGACGGTCACGCCGCCGGCGACCATGTCCTCGTCGCCTTGGCCGACTACCTCCGGCGCAGTGTGCGCGATGCCGATCTGGTCGCTCGTTACGGGGGCGAGGAGTTCCTGGTCGTGTTACGGGAAGTAGGCCCCCGGGCCCGTTGGGCGGCTGAGCGCCTCGTGCAGGGATGGCGCGACGCCAACCCCAGGACCACGTTCAGCGTCGGGGTGGCCCTCCACCGGGTCGGTCAGACGGGCCAGACCACGCTCGACCTCGCCGACGACGCGCTCTACGCCGCCAAGCGGCTCGGCCGGGACCGGGTGGCCATGCACGATCTGGCCGAGCCCGTCGTCGCGGTCTAGAGACCCGCCGCCGATACCAGCTCTCGCAAGGACGTCTCGGGCCGCGGTCCGAGGTGGGCGATGATCTCGGATGCGGCCAGGCCTCCCAATCGGGCGCACTCCTCCAAGGACCGTCCTCGAGTCAATCCGAAGAGGAACCCCGCCGCGTACAGATCTCCCGCCCCGGTGGTGTCCACGATGTCTTCGACGGGGTAGGCGGGCACTTTGACAGGGATACTGTCCTCGGCGATGACGACCGATCCTCTTGCCCCACACGTGACCGCAACCACCGAGCAGTGGCAGCGCAGCGCGTTGATCGCGTCAGTCAGTGAGGACTCGCGGCTGACCTCGAGAACCTCTTCCTCGTTGCCAAAAAGCACGTCCACGGAGGGCATGAAGTCGGCGAAGGCCGGACGCTGCAGCTCGACCCATGTCGGATCCGACAAACTCAACGCCACCAGCCGCCCGGCTCGGTGGGAAGCCTCGACCGCCCGAAGAACGGCCGCCGTTGATTCCGGGATGCCGAGGAGGTAGCCCTCGACGTAGAGGACCTGCGCGGCGGCGACCCACTCCTCGTCCACCTCATCGGCCGGGATCTCCGATGCGACGCCCAGGTACGTGCTCATCGTCCGCTGGGCATCCGGGGTGACGACGACCATGCTGCGCGCCGTTGGCGGGCCACCGGCGTCAGCGGGCGCCGGGGGCATCTGGTAGTCCACGCCTGCGGCCCTGATGTCGTGGGCGAAGATGCCCCCCAATTGGTCGTCACGCACTTTGCCGATGAATCCGGCGGTTCCACCCAGCGAGGCCACCCCGACGGCGGTATTGGCCGCCGATCCGCCGGACACCTCGATGGCCGGCCCCAAGGCTGCATAGAGCCGCAAGGCCCTCGCCTGATCGACGAGACCCATGGTTCCCTTCCGCAGTCCGTGTTCGGCCAGAAAGCTGTCATCGGCGTGAGCCAGCACGTCGACAATGGCGTTGCCGATGGCGATCACGTCGACGGATGGTGGCGCGGTCATGGCGGCGACGGTAGCCGACAGTTCCGCTCGATAGGCTTGTCCGGATTACGGCCCCCAGGGGCCGCCACCCCTGCAAACTCGATGAGGAGTTTCCTGTGGCCGACTCGGCGATCGCGCCCTACCGCCTGCCCCGAACGGTGGTTCCTGACCGGTATGAGCTCACGCTCACGCCAGATCTCGAGCAAGCCATTTTCGCCGGCGAGGCCCGGGTGACCGTGCTCGTCCGCGAACCCGTCACCGAGATCGTCCTCAACGCCATCGAGCTCGACATCCACACGGCCGAGCTAAGCAGCGACGACGGAGCCGTCTCTCTCGCCGGAACGGTCACCTATGACACGGCCGAGGAGCGGGCGGTGATCGCCTTGAGCGGGACGGCCGAGCCGGGAGATTGGCATCTGCACCTGACCTTCACCGGCACGCTCAACGACAAACTGCACGGCTTTTATCGCAGCACCTTCAAGTCCGAGGATGGGACCGAACACGTCATCGCCACCACCCAGTTCGAAGCGACCGATGCGCGTCGGGCGTTTCCGTGCTGGGACGAGCCCGACTTCAAGGCCACCTTCGCGGTCACCCTCATTGTCGATGACGGATTGACGGCCATCTCCAACGGAGCCGTGCTCGACGACGAGGACCTACGCAACGGGAAGCGCCAGGTTCGCTTCGCCGAGACCATGCGGATGTCGACCTACTTAGTGGCCTTCGTGGTTGGCCCCTTCGTGCTCACCGACCCTGTCGACGTCGATGGAGTACCGCTGCGCGTGGCTTGCATCCCCGGGCGGGAACACCTCACCGCGTTTGCCCTGGACACGGGGGCGGCGTCGTTGCGATTCTTCAGCCGGTACTTCGGGATCCCGTACCCGGCGACGAAGCTCGACCACGTCGCCATCCCCGACTTCGCCTTCGGGGCCATGGAAAATGTAGGGGCCGTCACCTACCGGGAGACCGCCCTCCTCGTAGACCTGGATCATGCCTCCCGGGTCGACCTGGAGCGGGTGGCGCAGGTGGTCGCCCATGAGACCGCCCACATGTGGTTCGGGGACCTCGTGACCATGAAGTGGTGGAACGGCATCTGGCTCAATGAGGCCTTTGCTACCTTCATGGAGCTGCTAGCCACCGACGACTTCCGGCCCCAGTGGCAGTCCTGGGTCAGCTTCGGTCTGTCGCGGGCGGCGGCCATGCTCACCGACGGCCTGGCCACCACCCGGCCGGTCGAGTTCCATGTCGGCCGTCCCGCCGAGGCGGATGCCATGTTCGACGTGCTCACCTACCAGAAGGGGGCGGCCGTCGTTCGCATGCTCGAGCAGTACCTCGGCGCCGAGCCCTTCCGCCTCGGCATCGCGCGCTACCTCGACGCCCACCGCTACGGCAACACCGAGACCACAGACCTGTGGGATGCCATCGAAGCCAGTTCGGGCGAGCCGGCCCGCGCCCTGATGGACAGCTGGATCTTCCAGGGTGGATATCCCCTCGTATCCGTCGAACCAGGCCCCGACCGTTCCACCCTCACGATCAGCCAGGAGCACTTCCGCTACCTGGGCGGCGGCGAAGGCCGCTGGCAGGTGCCGATCGGTATCCGGGCGGCCGTCGACGGCAACGTCGTACACCGCAAGACCCTGCTGACCGAGAAGGAGACGACGCTCGATCTCGGCGGCCCCGTCGACTGGGTGGTGGTCAACGAGGACGGATGGGGTTTCTACCGGGTGCGCTATCAGGCCGGCCTCCTGCAGAAGCTGACCGCCGACCTGTCCCGGCTCAGCCCGCTGGAGCGCTTCTCACTGGTGAGCGATACGTGGGCGGCGGTGATCGCCGGCCGCTCGCCGGTGTCCGACTACGTGGGCCTGGCCCGTCTGCTCGGCGACGAATCCGATCCGGATGTCCGCCGCGCCGTCCTGGCCCCGCTGGGCCTGATCAACCGTTGCCTCACCGACGACGAGCGCCCCATCCTCCGGCGGTTCGTGCGCGAGCTGATGGGACCGGCGTTCACCCGTCTGGGCTGGACCCCACAGCCGGGAGAGGACGAGCGCACCGGAACCGGACGGGCCGATCTGCTCCTGGTGCTCGGAACGCTGGGTGACGACCCGGCGGTGCAACGTCAAGCGGCCGACTACCACCAGGCCTATCTCGCCGACCGCTCGTCGGTCACCGCCGACCTGGTCGACGCCCTCGTGGCGGTGGTGGCTCACGCCGGGGGCGAGGAGGACTTCGAAGCGTTCTTGGACCGCTTCCAGCATCCGTCCACGCCCCAGGAAGAGGTCAGATACCTGTTCGGTCTCACCCGCTTCCAGGATCCCGATCTGCTCGTGCGCACGCTGCAGCTGTGCCTCTCGGGCCAGGTGCGGACCCAGAACGCGCCGTACGTGATCGAGAGTCTGCTGGCCAGCCGGGTGGCCGGCCCGATGGCCTGGGCGTTCGTCGAGGACCACTGGGACGAGATCAACGAGCGATTCCCCGACAACAGCATCCCCCGGATGCTGGAGGGGCTGGGGCAGCAGGCCGACGAAGAGCTGGCCGCCCGGGCCAGGGATTTCCTCGACGCTCACCCGGTCCCGCAAGGTGAGAAGTCGGTGGCCCAGACCGTCGAACGCATGGATGTGAACGTGGCCTTCCGTCGCCGGGAGGCCGCCGGCCTGGCCGCCGCCCTGACTCCTGACCCCGGGGCCATGGCGTACTAGTTCCTCGTCAATGCCAGAAATGATGAGTTTCGGCGCTGGCCAGAACGTTCCTAATCGCCCAAACTCTCTATGTGCCGCCGCACCGCCCACCCGGAGTGGCAATGGGCGGCATGGTCCCGGCGGGTGGGACCAGCCGACGTCAAAGCCGGGAGGGGACCGGCTCGGACGCCCGGCCAGAACCTGGTGGTGTCGTCACCCGGGGACGGTGACGACGCCCCGGTTCCTCGCGGTCGGTGTCGATGAGCTACACCTGCGGGATGCCGGCAACACCCTTTGAGGTCTTTGCCGTCGAGGAAACGGCCGTGCAGGTCATGTGGGCCGACCTGCCCGACGGCCCGCACCAGCTCCAGGGCGGCCCGGTGTCGGTCACGGTGGCGGGCGGTCCAGGCCCGGGTGCAGTCCTGCTCGAAGGGCTCGAGCCAGCCACGTCCTACCCCGTAACGTGGCGGGCGGACGGGCAATCCCGCCGGCCGGTCGGCACGGTCACCACTCTGGAGCCTCCCCCTGGCCGCCGGTTATGCCGGTTCGCCACCATCAACGACATCCACCTCGGCGAGCGGGGCAACGGCGCGCCGATTCGAATTCGCGAACCTCATCCCCTCCCCCCGGGCGTGGACGCCTACCCGGTGCGCTGCGCTCGGGATGCGCTTGACGAGGCGTTGTCCTGGGGAGCGGAAGCGATCGTCGTGAAAGGCGACCTCACCCGTCGATCGGCGCCCATCGAGTTTGCCGAGGTGGCTGCCCTCCTCACCGGTCTCCCCGTCCCCGTCGACGCGGTGCTCGGCAACCATGACGTCGAAGACCCCCACGTGGACGGCATCGATGAACTGGCCGCCGGCGGCCTGAAGATGGGCCGCCGGCCCTGGGCGAGAGATCTGCCGGGACTTCGCCTTGTCTTCGGGCAGAGCTCGGTGTCCGGCCGCAAGAGCGGACGAGTGCGCCAGGCGCAATGCGACGAGATCGCGGAGCTGGCGGGGTCCTCTGCCAGCCCCGCCTTCGTCGTCCTCCACCATCAGCTCCAGCGATGGACGCTGCCCGTGTACTACCCGCCCGGGATCCCCGGCCCCGACGCCCGCCGCTTGACGGCCGCGTTGGCCGCCGCCAACCGCAACACCGTCATCGTGGCCGGCCACACCCATCGCAACCGGTCACACCGTCAAGGTCCACTCACCATCATCGAAGTGGGCTCGACCAAGGATTTCCCCGGGGTGTGGGCCGGCTACACCGTCTATGAGGGGGGCATCGTCCAGGTGATCCGTCGCACGGCGAGTCCGTCAACAATTGCGTGGACCGAGCGGAGCCGCGGCACCATGCTCGGCATCTGGCAGCACTGGGCGCCCGGCACACGGTCCCAGCGCTGTTTTACGGTGAGGTGGGCGAGCTAACCTTCGCCCGATCCCGCCGCGAGGCGATCGATGCGCTCTTGGACACGCGCCAACCGCCCGGCGGCGAGGGCATAGAGGTGCTGGGCCTGCTCGTAGAGCTCGGCCGCCTCCTCGATCCCGATGTCTCCTGATGCCATACGGGTGGTGAGCGCCTCCAGCGCGGCCACCAGCTGCTCAAATGTCATCGCCGCGGGGTCGGCGCCGGCCGCCTGGGGGTCACCGCTCACCGTCGACCACCTCCACCCGGGCGCAGAGACGACCGACCGCCAGCTGCACGTCGATGGCCGTCCCCGGTGGCGCCAGCTCGGACCGGCGTACGACCACGTCGCTGTCAGCCAACCTCACGACCGCATACCCTCGCTCGAGCACTCGGGTGGGCGAGAGTGCCTCGAGCTGAGCTCGCCGTCCCGCCAGCCGATCCGCGGACCGATCGAGGCGTACATGCAAAGGTCCGGCCCAGTCGAGCGCGGCCAGCCGATGCCGGGCCGCACCGAGGGGGCGGGAAGGATGGAGTAGCTCGAGCCGCGTGGACTGGAAGCCGAGCCGGCCAGTCGCCAGCCTGAGCCCGGCGCGCAGCGCCACCCCGGTGTCCACGGCGGCCAACCGACGCTCCGCCACCGCGACGGCCGAGGCCGTCGCGGCTCGCACGGTGACCATCAGTCCGGTCAGCTCGGCCACCAGCGCCTCTCGGTCGGGAACCACCGCGGCGGCGGCCAGCGACGGAGTTCCGCAGCGCAAGTCGGCGACCTCGTCGACCAGCGGGCGGTCCCCCTCGTGACCGATGGCCGCGACCACCGGCGTCCGCGACGCGGCCACCGCCCGACACAGATCCTCGTCGCTGAAGGGCAGGAGCGACACCGCATCTCCGCCTCCCCGGGCCAGCACGATGACCTCCACGTCCGCTCGACCATCCAGCCCGCGAATCGATTCGATGATCGCATCGACCGCGCCCGGGCCTTGCACACTGACTTCGACGAACTCGACGGGATAGCCCGGGAAGCGCACGGCTACGACCGATTCGATGTCGGCCCGGACGGCCGCGTCGGCGCCGCAGACCACGCCGATCACGGCCGGCAGACGTGGGACCGTCCGCCGGACGCGGTCGAGTAGGCCATCCGCGGCCAGCCGCCGCCGAGCCTCGGCGATCGCCGCCGCCACCGCCCCCTCTCCCACCGGCGCCACCTCGTCGGCCACCAGCAGGAGCTGACCCCAGTCGTTGAACCAGGACAGGGCGCCGCTGACCTGCACCCGCTCACCCGCCACCGTGCGGGAACGGGCCAGCCGGCTGGGCGGCACCGTCACCGACAGCTGGGCGGCGCGATCGCGAAGCGTGAAGAAGACCCGTCCGTTGGCGCGCCGGTTTGGCTTATGGATTTCCCCCTCAACGGTGAGGCGGCCAATGGCCACCATCGATCGCGCGATTTCGCCCGCCAGCCGAACCAGGCTGACCGGTCGGTATCCGGAGCTGTCCTCGTCAGGGGGGAACAGGGTCACGCTTCTCGACCCTAACGCCCCATCCGATACCTCGGTCTCCCGAGGTCTAGCTAGGTCGAGGCGTCGGCCATCTCTTCGCGCCGCTCGGCCAGCCGGCGCGCCACCTTGCCGATGCGCTCGATGCGCCGGACCAGCCGAGCGCGGGCGTGCTCAGCTTCCGGGGTCAGCCCCTCGAGGCTCTCCACCTTCCAGTGACGCAGGACGACGGGCACCAGGATCTGGTCGTGATGAATAGCGAAGTCGTAGATCCCTGCCCCGGCGATAGCGGTGGCGTGGGTCTGGAAGCCAAGTATCCCGGTGCCAGGCATCTCGAACTCACGCACCTGCCGTTCGATGGCCAGCACCATGCGCGACGGGTCACGTTCGATGGCGGCGGTTGCCACGTCTCGGTAGAACAGGTAGTGCAGGTTCTCGTCGGCGGCGACTCGGGTCATGAGCTCGCGGCCGGCCCGGTCAGCCAAGAGGCGGCCGGTGTTGCGGTGCGATATCCGCGTGGCCAGCTCTTGCAGCGTCACGTAGGCCAGACCCTCGCAGGCTCCGTCGATGGGCTGGGAGAACCCGGTGCACACCTGGTGCATGCGTCCCCGTTCAAGCGCCACCGGGTCAATGGCGCGGGTGATGGTCAGCCAGTCCCGTATGACGATGGAATGGCGACCTTCCTCCGCGGTCCATCGGCGGTTCCAGGTGGCCCAGACCGATCCGGCCGGGTCTTTGGTGGGGAACAGGCCCTCGATGGCGTGGAAGTAGTACGGCAGGTTGTCCTCGGTCAGTAGATTGACGAGGAGCGCGCTGCGTACGGCGGGAGGCAGGGGGTACTCCTCCGGATCCCAGGGCTGGCTCGGGTCGTAGTCGCGGCCGGACCCCCACGGGACGAGCTCGTGAGGAAACCATTCCTTTGCCATCGACAGGTGGCGTTCGAGGTACTGCTCGGCGATCGGGGCCAGATCGACAAGGAGAGCGGTATCTTCCATCCCCCAAGCCTACCGACAGGTAGGTAGGCGTTCAACACGCGGGGCAAACGGGCGTTCGTGCTACTCTGGGTGACGACGAGGGAGTCCGCTGTCGTGGACCCTCGTGGGTCACCCTCACCTGCTGCTCACCATCGGGAGTCGCCTCGAGGACGGCCCTCGGACGCTTTCCTCGGACAGCTGCAAAGAGAGCAGAACTTGTGAAGACCACCTTCGAGGCCCTTGGGGTCTCCGCCGACCTCGTGTCGGTCCTGGCATCGGCCGGCATCGTCGATCCCTTTCCCATTCAGGCCATGACCATCCCGGACGGCCTCGCCGGCCGCGACGTGTGCGGCAAGGCCAAAACCGGCTCAGGCAAGACCCTCGCCTTCGGCCTACCGCTCCTCGACCGGACCGCACCGGCCCAACCCGCCCGCCCACGGGCGCTCATCCTCGTCCCCACCCGAGAACTGGCCAAGCAGGTCTTTGCCGTCCTCGAACCGTTGGCGGCCGTCCGGGGCCTGCGCATCGCCGCCATGTACGGCGGAACCAGCCTGGACGCCCACCGCAAAATTCTGCGCCGTGGGGTGGAAGTCGTCGTCGCCACGCCCGGCCGGATGATCGACCTTGGCAAACAGGGCGAGTTCTCCGTGGCCGACATCTCCACGATCGTCCTCGATGAGGCCGACCGGATGGCCGACATGGGCTTCCTCCCCCAGGTCGAATGGTTCCTCCGCCAACTCCATCACGGCCATCAGACCATGTTGTTCTCGGCCACCCTCGACGGAGACATCGACCATCTCGTTCGCCACTATCTGCGCGACCCGGTCCGCCACGAGGTCGAAGCCGAGACCGAGACAGTCGAGGCCATGGAGCACCGGTTCCTCTCGGTGCACCAGATGGACAAGGTGAAGGTGACCGCGGCCATCGGGCGCGGCGTCTACAAGACGCTCGTGTTCGTGCGGACCAAGCGAGGGGCGGACCGGTTGGCCCAGCAGCTCCGGCGGGAAGGGGTGAAGGTCGCGGCCATCCACGGTGACTTGCGCCAGCAGGCCAGGGAGCGGGTCCTTCAGGATTTCTCCGAAGGCAAGTTGCCCATGCTGGTCGCCACCGACGTGGCCGCACGCGGCATCCATGTGGACGGCATCGATATCGTCATCCACTACGACCCGCCCGAGGACGCCAAGGCCTACCTGCACCGCTCCGGACGCACCGCTCGCGCCGGGGTCGAAGGGCTGGTCGTGACCCTCGTTCTCTGGAACCAGGTGGTCGAGGTGGAGCGAATCCAGCGTCGTATCGGTGTAACCCAGCCCATCGTCGAGGTGTTTTCCAACGACCGCCGGCTGGCCGACCTGCGAGCGTGGGATCCCTCCGTCGCGGGTGCCACTTCGGTGGCCTGACCAGCCACCCCTTGCTGAACGCCACCATGGAGCCCGTCGCTGTCGACGTGGTGGTGTTTGCGGCCGGTGCGTTCGTCGTTGTCGCCACGCTCGCGTCCGCGGTGCGCTCGGTCGTACTGCCGCGGGCCATTCCTGCCCGCCTGACTCGCAACGTGTTCCTCGGGGTCCGGCAACTGTTCCGGTTGCGGATCGGCCGCGACGCCACGTATGAGCGGCGCGATCGCGTGCTCGCGATGTACGGGCCGACCTCGCTGCTCGTCCTGTTGTTCGTCTGGTTGTTCCTCGCCTTTGCCGGATACTCGGCCATCTTCTGGGCGCTGCACGCCCACCCGTTACGCCGGGCCGTCACCGTCTCCGGCTCGTCTCTTCTGACGCTCGGATCGGCCACCGCGTCCGGTCTTCCGGGCACCATCTTCGAGTTCACTGAAGCGGCCGTCGGTTTGGTCCTCCTCGCGCTGCTCATTACCTACCTGCCGAGTATCTACGGCGCGTTCTCGCGACGGGAGACATTCGTGTCTCTTCTCGAGGTGCGAGCGGGCACGCCGCCCTCGCCGACGAACTATCTCGTCCGGGTCTGGAGAATCGACGGTCTGGAAAAGCTGAGCGGGGTATGGCCCGATTGGGAGCGTTGGTTCATCGAGTTGGAGGAGACCCACACCTCCTTCCCGGCGCTGCCGTACTTTCGGTCAACGTTGCCCCAACACTCGTGGGTCACCGCCGCCGGGGTCATCCTCGACGTCGCCGCCCTGCGGGCGTCGTCGATGGACGGACCGCGAGACGCCGACGCGGAGCTCCTGCTCCGCGCCGGCTACCTCTCCCTGCGCCGGATCGCCGCCTTCTTTCGCATCGTCTCCGACTCCGACCCGCGGCCGGACGATCCGATCAGCATCCGGCGGGCGGAATACGACGTGGTCTACGACCAACTGGCGGCCGAGGGCTTGCCGATGAAGCCCGACGGCGACCAGGCGTGGGCCGACTTCGCCGGCTGGCGGGTGAACTACGACACCGTGCTGCTGGCCCTGGCCCGACTGACGGACGCCCCGTACGCGCCCTGGATCTCCGACCGCCCCCCCATCGTCCGCCAGCGTCTCCGCCGCCTCAACCGGTAGCTCGGCGGGAGTCGGGACCGGCTGGGCGGCGCGCGCGCGTCACGAACCGGCTGACAACTCATGCTGCGCGCGCATCAATTATTCGCCGGTTCGCCGTCTCGGCAGGAACTGGTCGCAAATTCGTACGCGGCTACGGCCCAATCCGCCTACCAGTTCAGCCGGGCGCTTGC
>JRHI01000033.1_pt1 | contig 122273 bp, 127 predicted proteins | sample 215371 | NCBI WGS metagenome assembly JRHI01 (sample SAMN02929681, study PRJNA255918) | sediment metagenome | biome: cave system; feature: Ice Cave; material: Sediment; isolation source: sediment from deep within a dark volcanic ice cave with no known source of... ...
GCCGCAAGCACCGTCTCCAACTCTGGGCCTCCGCTTTCGCCGAATAGCAGCCGCGCCCGGCCCTCGAGCTCGGAGAGGTCGTTCGGCCGATTGCCGACGAGCATCAGCTTCACATCGCTATTTGCCGCACGCGCGAGGCGCTCCGCCGCCTTGAGCATCGGCACCAGCCGCTCGAAGTGCTCGGCCACAGCGACGACGGGCCCCGATGAGACGCGCGCCGCCGGCCCGGCAACCATGACGCCGGTCGTATCGCTTACGCTCGCGAACACCTCGCGCAGCCGCTTGTCGTCCGTCGCGGCGAATGGCTCGGCGATGGCGACGACGTTCCACGGACCGTTCTCGGCGCAGGCCTTGGCCAGGGCGCCGAGCGGATCGTCGCGCATGGTCCGCGCGCGGCACGGGATCGCGGCACGCTTCGCTGCATCTGCCACCTGGCGCTGGAGCGCCGCGCCCACGAAGCGCAGCTCGTGCTCGAGATCGGGCGCGGCCATCGACCGCCAGCCCTCCCCGGAGGCGAGCTGACGCGCGAATGGAAATTGTGCGAGATCGAAGAGCTGCTTATCCTCCACGAACAGGCTCTCGACCTCGGAGCCGAAGGCGCGGGCGAGCATCATAGCCGCTTCGATGGCAGGCGGGCTTGCGCGCCCAGCGGTCGGTAGCCAAACGACGACGCGGCCCCGTTCCTCGCCGGCAGCGGCGACATGCGCGATCATGACAACGACCTTGGCCCGCGCTCGGGAGAGCGGCCCGTGCGCTCATCGAGCGCGCGTTTAACGTCGGGACCGGAGGTGATTTTGCGCCCTTCGCGCCCGGCCCAGTGGTCGGCCTCGCGGCAGATGTCGGCGATATGGCCGACCTCAAGCGACAGCTTGCCGTTGCCGCCGGCCTTACGTGCGGCCTCGTCGATGAGCATAGCGACGCCGCCGGCATCGACCGGCTTCAGGGAGTTCTGCGCCACGATGCCCGCGATCGTGCGCGCATAGGCCGTGATGACCTCATCGGAGCGCTCGACTGCGTCCTCGAACTCGGCCTCTGCCTTGAACAGCCGGACGAGATGCGGGCAGCTCTTGGCGAGCGCGCGCTGATCCTCGGCGTCGCCGAGGACGATGAGCTTCACGTTGAGCGGAATGGCCTCGAGGTCCGGGATCTCGCTTGAGCCGAGCGCTACTGGCTCCGACGGCGGATCGAAGCGGATCTCGCCTGCTTCCAGCGCGCGGGCGAGCGCTTCGGCTGTCGTCCGGGCGGCAAGCAGCTCGCGCGCCTCCAGCAGCAGGAAGCCACCGTTCGCCTTATGCAGCGCGCCGGACTTGATGCGTCCGACCTGCGCGGCGTGCCCTTCGCCGCCGCTCGCCGATTCGACGCGACCGAAAATGTTGGCATAGGTCGGGTTGGCCTCGGCCACCACGGGCGCGCCGGGCGTCGCGCCACTCGCCGCCATGATGTGCACGCGGTAGCGTGTGAAGCGCGGATCGCCGATCGAGCCGACGGGAATCTTGACGCTGTCGTTCGCACCGGAGCCGAGGAACAGCGCCGCGTTGCGTATGAGATCGCGGCCAGCGGCCTTGATGAAGCTCTCGACGCCGGACGTGTCGCCGAACTGAATCTTCAGCTCGTCCAGCGCTCCGCGCACCTGGCGCCCGGAGACCTGCTCGTTCAAGGCCAGTAGGCGGTCGCGGCGCGCCTTCTCCGCGCCGGGGCGCTCGGCGAGCAGTGCTTCGATCTCCGATTCGAGCGCGGCAATCTTGGTCTCGACCTCGCGGCGCAGCGATTCCGGCACCGAGTTGAATACGTCGGTCTTGACCACCTTGCCTTCGAGGATCGGCGCCACCGCGACTCCGGAGGGCGTGCGCAGCAGCGCGATGTTCTGTGATTCCGCCTCGCGGCGCAAATTCTCAAGCGCGTCCTCGCGGCTGAAGCGGAACTCCTCCTCGATCGTGCGGCGCTTCAACTCGTAGTCGTCTGCCGCGAACGCGGCGGGGAGCGCGTCGGCGAGGCGGTCAATGACTTGCGCCATACCGTCAGCGAAGGCTTTCGCCGTGCCGGCCGGCAGCTTCAGCGCGCGAAATCCGCCGGTTGAGTCAAACGAACTGACGTAGACCCAATCGGCGGGCTTCTCCGCGATCCGGGCAATCGATTGCAGCTCGGAGCGCACGGTCACGGCGTAGCCGGAGCCGTCGTTACCGGTGACGAGGATGTTGTAGCCGGGACCTTTCATGCCGGCGCCAAAGGTGAGCGCATTCAGCGCGCGCGCCTGGCCAACGAGGCCGTCCCCAGGCTCGATGTCCGCGGTCGTCTCGAAGCCGAGCGTCTTGGGGTCGAGCCCCTTGGCATCGAGGTTCGGCAGCGGCGAGCTCGACCCATTCAGACTCGCTTGCGCGTCGGGCGGTGGCGCAACCGCGGACGCCTCCGGTTGGGCCGCCGCGGTTTCGGCGTCGCCAGACTTGCTCTTGCCTTGCTTGGCGCGTTTGAAGAACATGGGGTTAGGCGCTCGTCTTGCTTAAGAGGGGGCAGATGAGGGGCCACAACGCCAAGAACAGGGCCGGGCGGCCGGAGACACGGCACGCACGACGGGGAAATGTCAACGGATCAGCACGCTCCCCCTACCCGTCCCGTGCCACCAGCTTGCGGCGGATCGATGACGGCACCAGAGGATAAAGCCGGGGATATCGGCATCGGTGTGGCGGAGGACGCCGGCGGCGGAGCGGCCGAACAGGACGGAGGCTGCGCGACGTCCGAGCAGGAGCTGCGCCGCGAAGCCATCACGCGCGAGGTTTGCCGCGGCGTTTGCCGGCTCATGCGCGACCTTGGCCACGCCTGCATTGCCGAGATGCCGCTGCCGAACGGGCGGCGCGCCGACGTGGTCGCTCTCGCGCAGAACGGCGATCTGTGGATCGTCGAGGTGAAGTCCAGCGTCGAGGACTTCCGCACCGATCACAAGTGGCCGGAATACCGGGATTTTTCCGATGCGCTGTACTTCGCGGTGGCGCCAGCCTTCCCGGTCGAGCTGCTCCCGGCCGACACCGGGCTCATCCTCGCGGATCGCTACGGCGGTGAGATCGTGCGTGCAGCGCCAGAGACGCGGCTTGCGCCGGCGCGCCGCAAGGCCATGACGCTGCGCTTTGCGCACTGCGCGGCGTTGACGCTGCAGGCCGTGCTCGACCCGGCCTTGAAGATTTCCTGATTACGCATCTGAGCCGCGGGCGTATAAACGCCCAAAAGGCATCGATTTAATTGGGGCGGGGTCCGGGCGGTCATGGGCAAGAAAAAGCACGACGACGATGACGACGACGAGCTTTCCGACGATACGCAGACCTATACGGACGTGCCCGATCCCCGGCCGCGAGCCTATCAACCACCGTCGCGCCGCAGTCTCTTGCCCACGCTCAGCGTCGGCGACGTGATCGCGCTGCTCGCTTTGGCCGTCGTCTCGGCGGCCCTGCTGCTCGAGGGCTTCAACAAGGACTTCAAGGATTATTCCAAGGAGATTGTGGCGCTGTTCGCCATCGTCGTCGGCTTCCTGCTCGGCCGGAAAACCTGAGCGACCCTACTTCGGCGCGCGCTTGGCGAGGATGCGCTGCAGCGTGCGCCGGTGCATGTTGAGGCGGCGCGCGGTCTCCGAGACATTGCGGTTGCACAGCTCATAGACGCGCTGGATGTGCTCCCAGCGTACTCGGTCGGCCGACATCGGATTCTCGGGCGGCGGTGCTTTGTCGTTGGCGGGCGCCAGCAGCGCATCCGTCACATCGTCGGCATCGGCGGGCTTCGCCAGATAGTCGACGGCGCCGAGCTTCACCGCGGTCACCGCGGTGGCGATGTTGCCATAGCCGGTCAAGACGATCGCCCGCGAATCGGGGCGCGCACGCGACAGTTCCGCGATGACATCGAGACCGTTGCCGTCCTCGAGCCGCATGTCGACGACGGCGAAAGCCGGGGCACGTGCGCGGATCAGCTCGATCCCCTCGGCAACCGAGTGGCCACCGCGCACCTCGAACCCGCGCAGCTCCATGGCACGCACGAGACGCTGTGCGAAGGCACGGTCGTCGTCGACGATGATAAGCGAGCGATCTTCGGGCAGCTCGTCCTGCCGGAACGAAAGATCCTCTGCCGTTATGCTAGCCCCTGACGCGTCCGTCACGTCGTCTGCCGACACAACTGCCTCCTTGCGAAATACGTTTGGCCGTGGCCCATCGACGCGGCTGATGCCGATCGGCCGGGCGGGCATGCGCTCAGCGCATACGTAGGTTGTCGCGCGCCAAACTGCCACCTTGTTGGCGCTCTGTCAGCCCGAACGTGTGATTTTTGTCAACGTTCTATTAGGGCAACAGCTCCCTGCCTGTTTTGCAGGTGCTAAAAATAATTCTGCAAGCACAATAAGTTAGAGGCTCTGCGCGGCTCAGCGATTCAGTATGAACGTCCGCGGCCAGCTCACGCGCACCACGGCGCCCGAGCGCGGGCCAACCCGGTTGGCGAGGCTCACCGTGGCCCCCGACCGCTCCAGTAACGTCTTGGCGATGAAGAACCCCAGGCCCAGGCCGGAAGCCTCCTCGACCGCGTTGGGCTCATCTTCCTCGAAGCCTTCGGCGGGCCGCGTCGTGACGTAGGGCTCCCCGATGTTGTCCATCACCTCGTCGGGGAAACCAGGACCGTCGTCAGTGATGCTGACGACTAGGTCCGGTGAACTCCATTCCCCGCTGATCTCCACCCGCGCCTTGGCGAAGTCGGTGGCGTTCTCGATGATATTGCCGAGCCCGTAGATGACGCCCGGCCGGCGTTCGACGACCGCATCGCCGACGGGAGACCCGGTGTGTTCGGCCGACGGCCCCGCGGTGATCGAGATGGCAATCCGCCCGGAACGATACGGTTCGGCCGCCTCCTCCAGCATGGCACGCACGCTGACGCGCGCGTGCAGAGGGTCCTGCTCGCCGGGGCTGCGCGTAAGCTTTTGCAGGATCTCTCGACAGCGCAGCGCCTGGGTGCGCAACAGACTGATATCCTCGCGCAGCGGGCTGTCGGCGGGGAGCGCGAGCTCGAGCTCCTTCGTCACCAGCGCGATCGTCGACAGCGGCGTGCCGAGCTCGTGCGCGGCGGCGGCGGCGAGACCATCGAGCGCGTGCAGTTTCTGCTCACGCGCGAGCACGAGGTCGGTCGCGGTCAGCGCCGCCGACATCTGCCGGGATTCCTTGGTGAGCCGCCAAGCATAGAGCGCAAGGAACGTCGTCGAAGCGCACACAGCGGCGAAGGCGCCGAACTTGTAGATCAGCGGCAGCTCGAAGGAGAGGCCTCGGTACCACGGAAGCGGCTCGTGAAAGACGACGAGAATCCCGGTGGCGGCGAGCGCCATCAGCCCGAGCGCAACCGTGTTGCGCAAGGGGAGCGTTGCGGCCGAAACCACGATCGGCGCCGCCATAAGCATGATGAAGGGGTTGTCGATGCCGCCCGTCAGGTAGAGCAGCGCCGCGAGCTGCGCGATGTCGTAGGCGAGCAGTGCGGTAGCGAACCACACGCTCAACCGATGGCGCGAGGGGTACCAGACCGCGAGGAAGACGTTGAGCCACGCGGATATGGCGATCACGATCAGGCACATGCCGATCGGCAGCGAGAAACCGAGCCCGAACGATACGACCAGGATCGCCACGAGCTGGCCGAGCACCGCGATCCAGCGCAGGCGCACGATGGTATAGATGCGCAAGCGGCTGTCGACGGAGTCGACGAGGACGCGGCCGTCCCTGCCTTTGCGAAACATTAGCTGCACCGCTGCCTACCCTTAACCAATGCCGGCGGCGCGCACGTTAGCATGTACGGGCTGAAAATGCGTTGCGGGCGCCATCTCTGCAGCGCGACAATAGGGCGTGGCTGAAGCTGGTTGCAGCCGCGTGCCCCGCGCTTTAGCTGGTGTTCTAAGAACGAGGGAAGCTCATGGCTGCAAGATCGATCGTCATCGGCATCGCCGGCGCGGCATTGGGGCTCGCGGCCGCGATCGCCCTGCTGCCGGATGTGCGTGAGCGGCTCTTGCCCTCGGTCGGCCAGCAGGTCACTGGCAAGGCGCTCATCGGCGGCGCATTCACGCTGACCGACAACACCGGCAAGCGCGTCACCGACCAGGACTTCCACGGCAAGTACACGCTCGTGTTCTTCGGCTTCACGTCGTGCCCAGACATTTGCCCCGCGGGGCTGCAGCTCATGGCGGGAGCGCTGGAGAAACTCGGGACGAAGGCTCAACGTATCACGCCGATCTTCATCAGCGTCGACCCGCAGCGCGACACGCCGGAAAAGCTCGCAGCGTACGTGAAGAATTTCGATCCCCGACTCGTTGGCCTCACCGGAACACCGGAGGAGATCGCCGCGGTCGCCAAAGCCTACAAGGTTTATTACGCCAAGGTGCCGAGCAAAGAGCGCCCAGACGACTACACGATGGACCACACGTCGATCATCTACGTGATGGACCCGAAGGGTGAGTTCGTCACACACTTCACGCCGTCGACGAGCGCCGACGACATGGCCGCCAAGCTCGACAAGATCGTGAGCTAACGCAATCATGCAGGCTGCGCGCTACGCGGCAGGTCCGCCACAGTGTGGCAGATTCGATTGCCTGTCACTTCTTCGCACTGGCAGGACAACGGAAATTCCTCTACGTGTGAGACACCCTCACGGTGACAGGAGTGTTGCACGTTGGCTTCGACGAGTTCGAGCCACGCGGGTTCTGCGTCCACACGAGGGACGATCATGCGGCGCACGAGAGCGCTCGAGGAGCAAGTATTGAAGCGTCCCCGTATCGATGAGCTCGGCTGCGAGGTCGAGGTTCGCCGCCACCCCGGCGCCCGCCGCCTGACACTCCGCGTGAGCCGCACGAGGCGCGCCGTCATCGTGACGCTTCCCGTGCAATGCGATCTCGACGAGGCCGGAAGCTTCCTCAACCGCAATCTCGAATGGGTGCGCGAGCGCCTCGACAGCCTGCCGCGTCCCGTGCCGTTCAGCAACGGCGCGCTGATGCCGTTGCGTGGCGACTTCCACCGCTTAGCCTTCAGCGGCAAGCGCAACGCTGGCGGCGTCGTGCAGCGGCGCTCGACCAACACCGGGGTTCCCGAGCTGCACGTCAGCGGGCGCAACGAGCACGCCGCGCGCCGCTTGCGCGACTGGCTGTTCGAAGAAGCGCGCCGTGATCTCGATACGCGCGTTGTCCATCACGCGCGCCGCCTCGACGTTGCTCCGAAGCGCATCGTTGTGCGCGACCAGGCATCCCGCTGGGGCTCCTGCTCCACGACGGGCGTACTCTCGTTCTCTTGGCGGCTTATTCTCGCGCCGGCGCACATCCTCGACTACGTCGCAGCGCACGAGGTCGCGCACCTCAAGGAAATGAACCACGGCCCGCGCTTCTGGGCCCTCGTCGAGCGTACCGTGCCGGCGATGAAAGAGGCCAAGAACTGGCTGCAGCTCTACGGTCTCGATTTGCACCGGTACGGGTCCGACGGCCGCGCCTGACGCGGGCCCTTGCACTAATCCCTGAATCGCCCGAGCGACATGCGGCCGTCCTGCAGCGGCCGCGAATCCGCCGCGCCAGTCTCCTCGGGGGCGGGCGGCTCGTCCTGCAATGCGCGGGCGATGAAATCATCGGCGATCCCGTCCTGCGGATGCGTGGCCGGTGCCGGAGCGGCCGGAGACTGCGGAACGCTCGAGGTCACCACGCCCTGCAGCGGTGCCGGCGGCCGCGCCTCGTGCGCGGCGAGCATCACTTCGCGCCAAATGTCGGCCGGCAGGCTGCCGCCGACCACGCGGTTCATGGGCGCGCCGTCGTCGTTGCCGACCCACACGCCCGTCGTCAGCTCCGCCGTGTAGCCCATGAACCAGGCGTCGCGGAAACCTTGCGAGGTGCCAGTCTTGGCGGCCGCCGCGTAGGGGAGCGCCGCACGCTTTCCCGTGCCAGAGGTCAGCGTCGCGTTGAGCATGTCGGTCATCGCGGCGACCTGTGGCGCGGCCACCGCCTGCACCGGAGGCTGCGGCTGGTAAGCGTAGAGCACCGTGCCCGATCGCGTGACGACGCGGCGCAGCACGTGCGGTTCGACCGCGCGCCCGCCGTTGGCGAACACGTCGTAGGCGCCGGCGAGCTCAAGCAGCGACACCTCGGAAGTGCCCAGTGCGAGCGAAGCGTCCTTGCGCAGGGGCGACTGGATGCCGAGCCGGCGCGCCGTCGTGGCGACGCGCGAAGGCCCGAGCTTGAGCGCGAGCCGCACTGCGACCGCGTTGACCGAGCGCGACAGCGCCGCGCGCATGGTCATGGTGCCCTGGTACTCACCGTTGTCGTTGCGCGGCGCCCAGCCGGAGACACTCACGGGCAAATCTTCGACCATGCTGTCGGGCGTGTAGCCGGCTTCGAGCGCCGCGAGGTAGACGAACGGCTTGAATGCGGAGCCCGGCTGCCGCTGCGCCTTCACGGCGCGGTTATACTGGCTCTCCGCGTAGGAGCGGCCGCCGACGAGAGCGCGGATCCCGCCATTTGGATCGAGCACGACGAGCGCGGCTTGGCCCGCCTGCAGGCTCGGGCCGCGCGCGGCGATGTTGCGTGAGAGGATCTCGGAGGCGCGCGCCTGCAGCAGCTTGTCGAGCGTCGTTTCGACGAGGATCTCCCCGTTGCCGGTACGCGCCTCCGGCGGCAGGCTGTCGAGCACGTAGTCGATGGCGTACTCGGCACCAGCGTCCGCCGCCCGGCTCGCCTGCGGCATCCCGCTCATCTGCGCAGAGGCCTCGCGCTCCTCGTCCGCCGAGATGAAGCCCGCGCCGCGCATCTGCGCCAGCACGATGCGTCCCCGTGAGCGCGCGAACTCGGCGTTTGAGGTGGGGGAATATTTCGACGGCGCCTTCAGCAACCCGGCGATGAGCGCCGATTCGGCGATAGTGAGCTTGGGCGCCGGCTTGCCGAAGTAGCGTCGCGCCGCCGCATCGACGCCATAGGCGCCGCCGCCGAGGTACATGCGGTTGAGATAGAGCTCGAGGATGTCCGATTTCGTCAGCCGCGACTCGAGCCAAAGCGACAGCGACACCTCCTGCAGCTTGCGCGCGAAGGTGCGGTCGGAGGTCAGGTACAGGTTCTTGGCGAGTTGCTGCGTAAGCGTGGAGCCGCCCTGCACGAAGCGCCCCGCGCGCGCATTCGCGATGGCCGCGCGCAACAGACCCAGCGGGTCGATGCCGTAGTGCTCGAAGAAGCGTCGGTCCTCGGTGGCGATGACCGCGTTGATGATCGAGCGCGGCATAAGATCGAGCGGAATGTAGTCGTCGACCCCGCCGCGCTCGGCTAGCAGCGAGCCGTCGCGCGCGAGGATGCGGATCGCCGGCTCGCGCGCGTGCGTTCGCATCGTCGTCAGCGGGTCGGAATAAAAGACCTGGTTGCGCACCTGCATGGCGCCGAGCGCGGCGCCGCCAGCGACCGCCAGATAGAGCGGCCACACGAGGAACAGCTTCATGGCGAAGGAGGAGCGCTTTTTCGCGGGCATCCTCGCTGGCGGCGGAGACGGCGGCTTCTTGGCGGAAAAGCGCCCCATGACCGGCTGCGTGCTCCCGAGGTGAAACTGGCTTCGCGACAGCCGCGAGCGCAGTCACCCCGGCAGGCCGACCGTAGCGGCGGCCTGCTAAGAGCCGGTTAACCATCCGCTAGGCGAGCCGGTTGCGGATCATGAAGAAGGGCAACGCGACGAGCCAGAGGACGATGCGCGCGAGCACGACGAAGAACATGAAAACGAGCTGGCGGTCGTCCAGCAGGAATTCGATCCATACGTTGTATTTCGGATCGAGCGAGGTGCCGGTGATGATCTCCTTCACGCTGTGCGACCAGCGCAGCAACGAAGAGAGCGTCTCCGGCGAGTGAACGCCGACAAGGGCGAGCAACACCGCGCCGAGTATGAGCGACAGGACGATATTGCCGATGGAGAGGAGCATACGCAGCACGCCACGGTCCCCCTTGAAAGCCAGCGCTTGCCGCGCCTTCGATCGCCCAAGCTAGCCCGAGCCGGCGCGCCATGAAAGAACCTTAGCGGTGTGTGGAGATGCGTGCCGCTTTGGAACTCGAGCCGCGTCTTGCCGGTTTCGGGACCGTGGCGCCGCCGGATCATCCGGCGCTGTTGCGCATTTGTTGGAGCTTTCCAATGGCCTACGCCGCCGCCGGTGCCCGTCCCCGCATCGAGCGCCTGGAGCGCGAGGCGATCGACGCCGCCATGGCCCGCGTAACCCTCGTCGCCCGCGCGATGGACGCCTTGTTCGTCATCCCCGGCACACCGGCATCCGGCTGGGCTTCGATGCGATTTTAGGGCTCGTGCCGGTCGCGGGCGACCTCATCGCGCAGGCAATCTCAAGCTACATTATCTGGGAGACGCACCAGCTCGGCGCCGGCAAGCTCACGCTGATGCGCATGGTGGGCAACACGCTCATCGACACGGTGATCGGCTCGATCCCGATTGCTGGCGATGCCTTCGACGTCGCCTTCCGCGCCAACATGAAGAACCTGCGGCTGCTGCAGCGCCACCTCGAGAAGCAGGGCTATAAGCCCACCGGCTCCGATGGCCCGATCATCCAGGGCGACTGGCGCCGCGTGGCTTAGCCGGGCACGGCCGTTTCCTTCTTTGCGTCATCCCGAGCAGGACGACGGGCGAACGGAAACTCGGCGCCTCGCCTCAAACGTCGAGGTTGGAGACGGAAAGCGCGTTTTCCTGGATGAACTCGCGCCGCGGCTCGACCACGTCGCCCATCAGCTTGGCGAAAATCTCGTCCGCCTCCGACAGATCGCCGATCTTGACCTGCAGCAGCGTGCGCACGTCGCGGTTGAGCGTCGTCTCCCAGAGCTGGTCGGGGTTCATCTCTCCGAGGCCCTTGTAGCGCTGCATCGAGATACCCTTGCGCCCGGCCTCGTAGACGGCCTCAAGCAGCGTGCGGGGACCGTAGACGGGAATCGTCTCGCTCTTGCGCCGCAGCTTGGCGGGGGTGCCGTAGACCTCGGCCAGATGCTGGTGGCGCTCGTTCAGTCGGCGCGCATCGAGCGAGCCAAGAAAGGCCAGATCGAGCGCGTGCGACTCGGTCACGCCGCGCACCTCGCGCTTGAAGCGGAAGCCGTCGTTGCCGTAGCGACCCTCCCAGCCCTTCTCCGTTTCCTCGGAGATGGCGTCGAGGCGCTCCGAGATCACGTCGGCGATACCGTTCGCCTGCTCGGCCGAGCGGAGGATCTGGGCATCGAACGCACCTGCGATCGCCGCCTGTTCGACAACGGAGCGCGAATAACGCGAATGCAGCCCGTCGATCAGGCCGACGAGGCCGCGCGCTTGATCGACGATCGCCCGCAGATCCTTGCCGGCGCGCTCCTCCCCAGTGCCCGACACGAGCACCGTCTCGTCGAGACCCTGCTCGACGAGGTAATCCTCAAGCGCGCGCTGGTCCTTGAGGTAGGTCTCCGACTTGCCGCGCGAAACCCTGTAGAGCGGTGGCTGCGCGATGAACACGTGCCCCTTCTCAACCAGCTCCACCATCTGCCGGTAGAAGAACGTCAGCAGCAGCGTGCGGATGTGAGCGCCGTCCACGTCGGCGTCGGTCATGATGATGATCTTGTGGTAGCGCAGCTTCGACAGATCGAAGTCGTCGCGGATGCCGGTGCCGAGCGCGCCGATGATGTTGGTCACCTGCTCGGATGACAGCATCTTGTCGAGGCGCGCGCGCTCCACGTTGAGGATCTTGCCGCGGATCGGCAGCACCGCCTGATACTCGCGCTTGCGGCCCTGCTTGGCGGAGCCGCCGGCCGAGTCGCCTTCGACGATGAAGAGCTCGGTGTTGGCCGGATCGCGGTCCTGGCACTCGGCGAGGCCGCCGGGGAGCCGCAGGTTGTCGAGCGCGCCCTTGCGGCGCGTCAACTCGCGCGCCTTGCGCGCCGCTTCGCGCGCGAGCGCCGCCTCGACGATCTTGCCGACGATGTGCTTGGCTTCCTTGGGGTGCTCCTCAAACCACGCGCCGAGCTGCTCACCGATGATGCCTTCGACCACTGGCTTCACCTCAGACGAGACGAGCTTGTCCTTCGTCTGGCTGGAAAACTTCGGGTCGGGCACCTTGACCGAGAGCACGCAGGTGAGGCCCTCGCGCGCGTCCTCGCCGGAGAGGTCGACCTTCTCCTTCTTCGCAAGCCCGCTTTCGCCCGCGTATTTGTTGATGACGCGGGTGAGCGCCGCGCGGAAGCCGGCGAGGTGCGTGCCGCCGTCGCGCTGCGGGATGTTGTTGGTAAAGAGCAGCACGTTCTCGTGGTAGCTGTCGTTCCACCACAGCGCCGCCTCGATGATGACGCCCTCGCGCTCGCCGCGCAGCATGATCGGATCGGGGATCAGCGACTGCTTGGAACGGTCGAGATAGCGCACGAAGGCAGCCGTGCCACCGTCGTAGATCATCTCCTCACGCTTCACGTCGGCGTGACGCGCGTCCGTCAGCACGATCTTGGCGCCGGAATTTAAGAATGCGAGCTCGCGCAGGCGGTGCTCGAGCGTGGCGAAGTCGAACTCGGTCTGCGTGAACGTTTTGGTGCTGGGCAGGAATGAAACCTCGGTGCCGCGCTGGCCCTTGCCGTCGCCGACCGCCTGCAGCGGCGCGACGGGCACGCCGTCCCGGAACTCGATCACATGTTCCTTGCCCTCGCGCCAGATGCGCGCCCTGAGCCATGAGGACAGCGCGTTGACGACGGAGACGCCGACACCGTGCAGGCCTCCCGACACCTTGTAGGAGTTCTGGTCGAACTTGCCGCCGGCGTGCAGCTCGGTGAACACGATCTCGGCGGCCGAGCGCTTCGGATCGTTGTCGTCGTCGTTCTTGATGCCGGTGGGGATGCCGCGGCCGTCGTCGCGCACCGTGGCCGAGCCGTCGGGGTTGAGCGTGACGAGGCATTCCTTGGCGTGGCCGGCGAGCACCTCGTCGACGGCGTTGTCGACGACCTCGTAGATCATGTGGTGCAGACCCGAGCCGTCATCGGTGTCGCCGATGTACATGCCGGGCCGCTTGCGCACGGCGTCGAGCCCCTTGAGCATCTTGATGGACTCGGCGCCGTAATCGTCGGCGGCCGTGCTTTTTTTCGCGGGCAAAGCGCTCATCTACCGGGGTGTCCCTGGGACGGTTTTCGGGGTGCTGTAGGCCTCGCAGACTTTATACCACGGACGGGCCGAAAACGGTGCGAAAAAGAGCGCCTAACAGGCCATAAACTGTCCGCAAAAGCGCTATTTTCTCAATAACTTATATGGGGTGCTAAATGGCCCCGGGGGATGCGGCAAAGAAGTCCGTCAAAACCCCCTCCTCGACCCGCCGGAATCGGGCCCTCCGGGCGAGCGCCGAGAAGGCCTGGACGTCTGTGCCCGTCATCCACGCCTGGGCCCTGAGACGGAGCACTTCGGCGAACAGCGCGGCACGCCGCGCCTCGTCGAAATGGGCCGTGACCTCGTCCAGGAGCAGGATCGGCGCAATGCCTTCGCGGCGGCGGGCAACTAGCTCGGCGTGCGCCAGCACCAGGCCGAGCAGCAGGCCTTTCTGCTCACCCGAGGAGCACAGGCGCGCCGGCATGGCCTTGTCGAGGTGCGAGACGAGGAGGTCGGAGCGGTGCGGGCCATCGAGCGTCCGCCCGGCTGACCGGTCGCGCTCGCGCGCGTCGCGCAAGACGGCGGCGTAGGATTCCTCCACCTCGACCGCGGCCATGCGCTCCAGATCCGCTTCGAGCGTGCCTTCGATCGCAAGGCCGGCGGCGGGAAACGGCGACTGCGGATCGCGCACGCGCCGCTCTGCCGAGATTCCGGCAAGCGCGGCCACCACCTCCGCGCGCGCCGCGGCAATCGCGGTGCCGGTCTCGGCCATGATGAGCTCGAGACCCTCGAAGCGGGCGTTATCGCCCACGCCGTCGGCGAGCAGACGGTTGCGCTGTTGCATGGCGCGCTCGAAGTGGCCAACGCGCGTGCGGTAGCCCGCGTCGAAGCAGAGGATGAGGCGATCGATGAAACGGCGGCGCTCGGAGGCGGGGCCGGTGAAGAGCGAGTCGAGCGCCGGGGTCACCCAGACGAGCTCCACGTACTCAGCGAGCACGCCGGAACCGCCGGAGGGGGCGCCGTTGATGCGCACGATGCGGGAGCCGCGCTCGCTCTGCGCCGCCGCCGGGGTCAGACCGGTACCGATGTCGACAGGGCCCGACGGCGCACGCACGTGCGCGGCGACGGCCCATCCCCCGTCGCCGGCGGCGCGCGCCAGCTCCGGGTAGGTGGCGCGGCGCAGGCCGTGCCCGGGCGCCAGCAGCGAGACAGCCTCGAGCAAGTTGGTCTTGCCCGCGCCGTTGGCGCCGATCAGCACCTGCGGCTCCGGCCCCGCCTCGAGCACGAGATGGGCGTAGTTACGGAAGTTCGTGAGCGTCAGCCGCTCGACCCAATGCGTCGCGTGCGCGCCGGGGTCGGCGGACGGGTCTTGGGACGTGTCGTGCGGCTGCAACCGCCTACACCCGCATGGGCATCAGCACGTAGAGCGCGGTCTCATCCGCCGGGTCGTTGACCATGGTCGGCGAACCGGGATCGGCGAGCTTGAAGCACGCCTCCTCGCCCTCGAGCTGCCCGGCGATGTCGAGCAGGTAGCGCGCGTTGAAGCCGATCTCGAGCGGGCTCGAGGCGTACTCGACGCCGATCTCCTCCGTCGCGCTGCCGCCCTCCGGGTTGTTGACCGAAAGCACCAGCTTGTCCGGCTTGATGTTGAGCTTCACGGCGCGCCCGCGTTCGCTCGCGATCGTCGACACGCGGTCGACCGCGCCCATGAACTCGGCGTTGGAGACCTTCATCTCCTTGTCGTTGCCCTGCGGGATGACGCGGCTGTAGTCGGGGAAGGTGCCGTCAATGAGCTTCGACGTCAGGGTCACACTGCCGATCTCGAAGCGCACCTTCGCCGGGCTCACCCCCACCTTGACGGCCGCCGAGCTGTCCTCAATCAGCCGGTGTAGCTCGTGCACGGTCTTCCGCGGGACTATGATGCCGGGCATGCCTTGCGCGCCTTTCGGCAACGGCAGCTCGACCTGCGCCAGCCGGTGGCCATCCGTCGCCACCGCGCGCAGCGTCGCCTTCTTGTTCGTCTGCGCCGTGTGCAGGTAGATGCCGTTGAGGTAGTAGCGCGTCTCCTCGGTCGAGATGGCAAAGCGCGTCTTGTCGATCAGCCGCTTCAAGTCCTGAGCCGAGAGCTCGAACTCCTGGCCCATCTCGCCCGAGCCGATGTCGGGGAAGTCTTCGGCGGGCAACGTCTGCAGCGCAAAGCGCGCCTGGCCGGCGGCGAGCGTCAAGCGCTCCTTCTCGCCGTCCTTGCGGATGTCGACCTGCGAGCCGTCGGGCAGCTTGCGCACGATATCGTGCAGCATGTGCGCCGGGACGGTTACGGCGCCCGGCGCGCTGATGTCGCCCGGCACGCCTTCGATGACCTCGCGTTCCAGATCCGTCGCCTTGAACTCGAGCTTGGAATCGCGCGCGCGCAAAAGCACGTTGGAGAGGATCGGGATCGTCGTACGCCGCTCGACGACGCTCGTGACATGGCCGAGCGCCCGCAAGAGTTCACCACGTTCAATCACAAGCCGCATGGCTGTTTCCTCGGCGCGTTCTTGAGGGCCAAGCCTGCCTCGCTGCTGGCGGAGTGAGGCCACCGGTCCTGGGTGGACGGCGGAAGCGCGGGCTGGGTCCGGGATTTGGCGTCGTTTGAAGGGATTCGCGCGCCCCGGGCAACTTGACCCGATGCCGGAGCCTTTTTCAAGCACGGCTTGAAAAGCGGAGCAAAACCCTGGGGCCAAGTGTCAGGAACGGCGCCACAAGCGGCGTAAGGAGCGGCGCCATACGACGCCGCCCCTCCCCGCTTTGACCCCACCGTACACGCCCTGTACGGCAGGCCCAACCTTGGTCGAGCCGCTAGTGGCTCAACAGTTTTTTCAGCTCCTCGAGCTCGTCCTTGAGCCGGGGATTGTCGGCAAGCTGGCCTTCGATCTTGCGAATCGCGTGCAGCACCGTCGTGTGGTCGCGATTGCCGAACCGGCGCCCGATCTCCGGGAGGGAGCGGGCCGTGAGCTGCTTGGCGAGATACATCCCCACCTGCCGAGGCCAGACGACGGAGCGGTGGCGGCGCTGCGAGAGCAGGTCGCCCTTCGATACGCCGAAGTGCCGCGAGATGATGCGCAGGATGTCCTCGATCTTGATGCGACGGGGCTCTAACCCCTGCACCAGATCGCGGATCACGGTCTCGGCGATGTCGAGCGTGATCGCGGTGCGCATGTACTGCCACGTCGCATAAAGACGCGTCACCGCACCTTCGAGCTCGCGCCCGCTCTCGACGAGCCGCTCCGCCAGCAGATCGAGGATCTCGCGCCCCAGCGTGAACGAGGGATCGAGCGCCCGCTTCTCCGCGAGCCGCTTCTCGAGCACCTTCAGCCGTAGCTCGTGGTCGAGACCGCCGATCTCGGTGACGAGGCCCCGCTGCAGCCGCGAGCGCATGCGCTCGTTGAGCCGCTCCACGTGGTTGGGTGCGCGCGCGGACGCAACGACCACCTGGCGCCCGCCGTCGAGCAGCGAGTTGATGATGTGGTCGAACTCCTGCTCCGTGCGCTCGCCGTGCATGAACTCGAGATCGTCGATCAGGAGAATGTTGATTAAGCGGAACTTCTCCTTGAACGCGAGCGGGTCCTGGCTGCGCAGGGCTTCCACGAACTGATAACGGAAGCGCTCCGCCGTCAGATAGAGCACCTGCGCGTTGGGCGTGCGCCGCTTCACCTCCCACGCGATGGCGTGCAGGAGATGCGTCTTGCCGAGGCCGACGGAGGAGTGGATGTAGAGCGGGTTATAGCCGCGCCCATCGCTCATTACCGTATCGGCGACCTGCACGGCGCCCGCATGCGCCATGCGGTTCGAGGCGCCGACGACGAAGCTCTCGAAAGTGTAGCGCGGATCGAGCGGCGAGCCCTCGAAGCCACCGACGCTGGTGCGCCCGGCCGCCTGCGCGGCCGCGAGAATCCCGGTGCCTCTGGCAGCATCGGCGTTGCGCACGCCGTTGACGCTCGTGTCGGCCCCCGGACTAGCGGGCTGACCGTCCGCACGCGCGACCGCACGCGCATGAGGCTGCCGCAGGGTTACCTCGACCTTCTCCGCGCCTTTGAACTCGGCGCGGCAGCAGGACAGGAGATCGTCGGAGTAGTGCGACTGGATCCAGGTCTTGAGGAACTTCACCGGCACCGAGACCTTCACGGTCTTGGCATCGAAGGCCTCGAATTCGAGCGTATGGAACCAGCTCGTGAAGATGTCGTCGCCCAGTCTCGCCCGCAGCATGGCACGTGTCTTCTCGCCGCGAGGCTCGTTGGTGCCGTCGTCCGTTGGCCCTTGTGGTCCCGCACCGGTGCGCACGCCGGCCACGACTGTGCGCTCCGCTTTTTCGATCGTTTGCATTGAAACCCCCGCAAAACTTGTCGACTTGCTCCTCAAAGTCTTCTGAGCAAATTCCGATTGTCGCCCTCCGCCGCCGCGGCTGCGTAACCGGTCTCTGTCTCAGTCTTCCGAAACGGGCGCTCTAACCTTGCACCCAAGACAAGCCGGCAGCTTTCCAACCGGCTACCTGCCCTCGATGACGGCTGGCATCGAGAGGCCCCTCGAAGCCATCCGCAACATTCCTGCACTGCCGATAGCCGACGCCCGCCATGGCTTCCGCTGCCATGCGACTTCGAGCACCCGACCGACAGATAAAAAGCAACTCTGAATCTTTAGTGGCGCCCGCCGCATCGAGCACCGCCGTCAGTCGCTCCGGAAAGCCCGCATCTATTTTGCTGTCCGGAGACGTCTGCCACTCGACCGTGAGAACCCGCTTTCCGATCTTGCCTAGATCGGGAAGGCCAACGAAGGTCCACTCGGCGCGCGTGCGTACGTCGATCAGTACGGAGCCAGGATCCTTCTCGAGGCGTGCCCAAGCCTCTTCCACAGGCACGTCGTCGATGTGGACAGCTTCGCTCGACTGCACTTCGTCCTCCACTCGTCCAGACCAGCGCGACTGCGCTCACGCGGTCCGTCTTACAGAAAATGGCAAGGTTCTATAGAACAACGCCTCAACTCGCCGGACAATTGTCCAGAAAGATACGCAGTTACACTCAGATATGACGCTGGAACCAGGGACGAGATACTAAAGTAAACCTGGTGTCGTCGTTCGCCGAGACTGGCATACACATGGCTGGGCCCGTCGGGGCGAGGCGACCATTTCGACCGTAGCTCTTAACTTTCCCCTAATCAAGTGCACCGACAGCCCACAGCGCTATCCACAGTGCGCGGAGGGATGCTGATGCCTCCAGTGGAGAACCTGTGAATTCGCTCAAACGGCTGTGGGTAGCGGGCTGGAGAAGTTGAGGATTTGCTCAAGACCGCCTGTGGATCAACGGAGCTGAAAATTCGTCCCCCGTCGCGTCAGCAAATCGTCATTTTTCTTCTTGGTCGGAATGCGCCGCCTGCGAGGCGAAGGGGCGGAGAGAGACTTCAGCGCAGCGGGAGCAATCGGTGAATCCTCGACTTACGGCCGTTCACGACTCTCGCTGCGCAACTCGCCTCGCGTCGATCGATGTGGCGAACATACCGCGTCCGCTTTTTCGAGCGACGAATGCGTGACGGTCAGTCCGCCATCGCTTTTACGCGCGCGCTCAGCCGCGACACCTTGCGGCTTGCTGCCTTCTTATCGATCACGCCTTTCTGCGCCGTGCTCGCAAGCACCGGCTCCGCCGACTTCAGCGCGACTTTCGCCGCAGCCTTGTTTCCGGCCTTGATCGCAAGCTCGACCTCGCGCACGGCGCCGCGCGCGCGCGAAGTGCGCGACTTGTTGACCTCGGTGCGCCGAACTGCCTGGCGCGCGGCCTTCTTCGCCGACTTCGTATTGGCCATGTTGTGCCTCGTCCTCGATACTTGATGGGTTGGATCGGTTGGGGTCGATGCTCGCCGCAGCAGCAACGGCGGCGGAGCTTGAATTTGAATGCGCTTGCCGCCCGAAACGCTGGCGCTTCGAGCGGCAGAACGGCCGATGCTATAGACGGGGCCCAATCCAGGGTCAACGCGCAAGCTGCGGCGTAAAGGATTGGCCGGCCTTACAGAACACCTTCCCGTGACGCGAAATCTGCTAAACAGGCGCCGACAAGGGGAGCTGGGGAGCTTGCGATGACCTCCACATTCGGCTGGGCCTACGCGCTGGTGGTCAGCGTCGCCGCCGTCGCCTTCGGCGCCTGGAGCAACGATCCGGGGTTGCAGATGACGCTCGCCGCCGCCGCCTGCCTGAGCTTTGCGTTGCTGGCCGTCATGCAGCGCCGCCGCCTCGCCGCTTCGGGCGCCAACGCGGCGGCGCTCTCGAGCGCCACGGCGACCGCCATGGCCGTCGTGTGGCTGTGGGCCGCCGCGACCCTGCTCGTCACCTACGTGTTCATTTCCACGTGGGAGGAGTGGTGGCAGTACGTGCTCGGCGCCGGCATCGTGGGGCTCCTCTACCTCTTCTTCGCCGCGACGTTGTCGCGCGATGCGTCTGCCGGCCGCGAGGATGCGACGATGCTCAACCTTGCCCGCTACCTCACGATCGGCCAGCTAGCGGGCATGGTCATCGCCATGATCGGGCTCATCGCCGACGCCAAGATGCCCCGCGACCCCAAGAAGCCCGACTGGGCCGCGTGCGCGATCTTCTTCTTCGGCGCTGCATCGCTCGCGGCGATCAGCGCGGACGCCTTGCGGCCGACCGCGTCCTCGCGCAAAACGTAAGGGCCCGCGCGTTACCGCAACGAGGCACGCGAAGTGCCGGCCAACAAGCCCCGAAACCACAGACGCCCAGAACCGCCCCACGATGCCCTTGAGACCCATGCTGCCGGTCATTCTGCTCGCGCTCTTGTTGAGCATCATGATTGCTGTGCTCGCGGCCGGCCGCGGCTCGGGCTGGACGCTGGCGTTCGCGGTCGCGCTTTTCGCCCTGCAGATGCTGGTCGTCGCGCTCCGCCTCAACGCGCCGTTCTGGGGCTCGAGCCCTCCGGCGACCGAAGGGCCGGCGACGGTCGCGTGCGCACAGACCAACGCCGTGCTCACCGGCCTCGTCTATGCCTGGGGCGCCATCGCCATGCTGGCGACCTACTCGCTCACGCCGCTGAAGTGGCAGCACTGGTGGCAGTACGGCGCCGCCATGCTGCTGATCGCGGGCGCGATCTTGCTCTATGCGTATGTGCTCACCGCTGGCCGCGAGAGCTACCGCAGCCCGCGCGCACTCGAAGTCCTCGTGGGCCTAACGGCCGCTCAGGGGCTCGCCGTGGTGATCGTGATCTGTTGGATTCTGGTCTCGGGCAAGATCCACACGCCGCGCGGTGACTGGGCCGCGAACGAGATCTTCATCGGCGGCGCAGTGATGCTCGCAGTGCTGTCGGGGATCTCGATCCTGACCTACCGCAACCTCACGCGGCGACCGGCGCCGGCTTGAGCCAGGCTCAGCGCTGACACTTGGGGCAGTAGAACGTCGAGCGCCCCGACTGCACGATGCGCTTGACAGTGCCGCGGCAGCCTTCGCCCCCGCACGGCTTGCCCTCGCGGCCATAGACCGCGAACGTGTGCTGGAATTCGCCGAGCGCGCCGTCGGCGCGGCGGTAGTCGCGCAAGGACGAGCCGCCGGCAGCGATCGCATCCTTGAGCACGGCGCGGATGGTCGCCACCAGCTTTTCGGCGCGCTCCGTTGGGCGGCCGCTCCGGGTAGCAATCGTCGCGGCCTGGCGCAGGGGCGATAGGCCGGCGCGGAACAGAACCTCGCACACGTAGATGTTGCCGAGACCCGCGACGATACGCTGGTCCGACAGAAACGCCTTGAGGTCGACTTTCTTGCCGGCCGCGCGCCGCGCGAGATACTCCGGGCTCAAATCCGCGCTCAGCGGCTCGACGCCGAGGCCGTGCATCAACGGGTGCTCTTGGAGCTCCGTCTCGGGGATCAGCAGCATGAAGCCGAAGCGGCGTGCATCGTTGTATGTGACGGTCGCGCCCTGCTCCATGTGAAACACGACGTGGTCGTGCTTCCGATCAGCGCCGGTCTCATGCACGTACTTTCCGACGCGTTCCAGCCCTGACGCAGGGGCATGCACCGTGAAGCTGCCGGTCATGCCGAGGTGCATGAGCAGGACGTCGCCGCCCGACAGGTGCGCCAGCAGGTACTTGGCCCGCCGCTCCAGCCGCTCGATCTTCCGTCCGCGCACGCGCGCGGCAAAATCCGCCGGCAGCGGAAAGCGCAGGTCCTTGCGGTTCTGGTCGAGCTTGGCGATGCGCTTGCCCTCGAGCACGGGCAGAAGCCCGCGCCGCACGGTCTCGACTTCGGGCAGCTCGGGCATGCTTAACGTGCGCGGGATGGGATTTTCATGGGTCGCTGCGAGCATAGCGTGGCCTCCGCCGCTTCGCTATTGTCGGCCCCATGGCAGAAACGATGACAGAAGCCTCACCCAATGCCGCAGAGACCAGCTTCGGCTACCGCAGCGTGCCGGAAGAGAAGCGCCAGACGCTCGTCAACCGCGTGTTTGCCACTGTCGCCGAGCGCTACGACCTGATGAACGATCTGATGTCCGGTGGCCTGCATCGGCTATGGAAGGACGATCTTCTCGCCATGCTGAACCCGCCGCGCGGCGACCAGCCCTACCGGCTGCTCGACGTTGCCGGTGGCACCGGCGACGTGGCGATCCGCTATGCGCGCGCGAGCGGGCCCAATGCAACGGCCGGGCTGTGCGACATCAGCCCGGAGATGATCGAGGTGGGGCAGCGCCGCGTGCATGCGGCGGGGCTCGAGGATCGCATCACCTTCGCGCAAGGCAACGCCGAAGCCCTCGCCTTTCCCGACCGTGCCTTCGATGCCTACACCATTGCCTTCGGCATCCGCAACGTGACGCACGTCGACAAGGCACTCGCCGAGGCATTCCGCGTGCTCAAGGTCGGCGGGCGATTCCTGTGCCTGGAGTTCTCGCGCGTCGAGGTGCCGATCCTCGACCGCATCTACGACTTCCACTCCTTCGAGGTCATCCCGCGGCTTGGCGCCATCGCCGCCGGCGACGCCGAGCCCTACCGCTACCTGGTGGAGAGCATCCGCAAATTCCCGAGCCAGGGGCGGTTCGCCGAGATGATCCGCGCGGTCGGCTTCGAGCGCGTCACCTATCGCAACCTGACGGGCGGCATCGCCGCCATCCACTCCGGCTGGAAGCTCTGAGCACCGGCCCCCTAAGCCCCGCCCACAGGCTGGAAGCAGACGTCATCTTCCGAATTGCATCGTCCGCCAGTGACCCAAAGCGGAAATGGTCGCTTCGAGTGGCAAGAGGTCTTAATTCCGCGTGGATCGTGCCGGGCACTACGGGCCGCGGGATGGGTGGCAAATGCGGCACGCTCTCCGTTTCCTTGCGGCAGAACCGGCTTGCAGCCCGCCGATTCTGTTGTCCAGGGCCACGCGCTCAACTAGCTTCGAGACCGGGATGGATCATTTTTTGGAGGGGCAAATGCGTTCTTTAAAACTGGGCTTAGCCGCCACCGCGGTGATCTGCGCACTTTCGGCGACGGCACAGGCCGACTGCATCAAGGTCGAGTCGCTCGGCGAAGCTGTGACCCACGATATCGCCGAGGTCTTTGCGACGCACGGTCTTGCAAACATCATCTATGGGAAGGGTCGCGTGGGCAAAGGCCCCGTCCACACGACGTGCAAAGATGGCTCGGGTACAACGACCTGTCGCTCCTGGCAGACGGCGTGCAGCGCGACGGCACCCCATACATGCTTAGGCGCTTGGCTTTGCTTGCCCATGTGATTCCGATGGTTGGCGCAAATGAAGAATAGCGCGACTTGGCAAGTTTTCGCCTGTCCGCTTTCATGCGCGCGCCGCGACAAGATGGGCATGGACCGTGGCACCGGCTCAGGCGGCGGCCTTGCCGCGCGCGGATTCCGCGGCCGAGCGGATCGCCGCGATGTTGGCGGCGTAGCTCTCGCGCGTCCCGCCCGTAAAGACCGCCGATCCCGCAACGAGCGCGTTGGCCCCAGCCGCCGCAACGAGCCCTGCGGTGTCGGGCCCGATGCCGCCGTCGACCTCGATATCGATCGGGCGGCTGCCGATCATCGCCTTCACGCGGCGGATCTTGTCCACCACCGCCGGGATGAAGCGCTGACCGCCGAAGCCGGGGTTTACCGTCATCAAGAGGATGAGATCGAGGTGGTGCAGCACGTAGGCGATGGCATCCTCGGGCGTGCCGGGATTGAGCGAGACGCCGGCCTTCTTGCCCAGCGCCTTGATCGCCTGCAGCGAACGGTCGAGATGGGCGCCCGCTTCCGCATGCACGGTGATGATGTCGGCACCGGCCTGCGCAAAGGCTTCGATGTAGGGGTCGGCGGGCTCGATCATCAGGTGGACGTCGAACACCTTGGCGGTAGCGCGGCGGATCGCCTTCACCACCGGCGGCCCGAAGGTGATGTTGGGCACGAAATGACCGTCCATCACGTCGAGGTGGATCCAGTCGGCTCCTGCCGCCTCGACGGCCGCGATCTCCTCGTTCAGGCGGCCGAAATCAGCCGAAAGAATCGACGGAGCGATGATGATCGGGCGGGCCATTTGCCAAGGCTCCCATCGATTGCCGGCTGGCGCAGCGCGGAACGCCGTCCTAGCGCCGGCAGCTTTCAGAAATCGTAACAGAAAGCCGGCCGCGTCGCTCAAGAGGCCCTACGCCGCCGCTCCACAAGCGTCAAGATGAGCGGCGTCAGGATGAGTTGCATGGCTAGGTCGAGCATGCCGCCGGGGATGACGATCGAGTTGGCGCGCGACATGAAGCTCATCTGGATCATCGACAGCAGGTAGGGGAAGTCGATGCCGCGCGGATCGCGGAAGCGGATCACCACCATCGACTCGTCCGGCGTCGGGATCCAGCGGGCGACGAACGGGTTCGAGGTGTCGACCGTCGGGATGCGCTGGAAGTTGATGTCGGTCTCGGTGAACTGCGGACAGATGTATTTCACGTAATCGGGCATGCGCGTCAGGATCGCGTCGATCGCTACTTCCTGCGAGTAGCCGCGTGTTGACTTGTCCCGCGTGAGCTTCTGGATCCACTCGAGGTTGATCACGGGGACGACGCCGATCTTGAGGTCGGCATGCTGCGCCACGTTGACCTTCGCCGTCACCGAGGCCCCGTGCAGGCCCTCATAGAACAAGAGGTCCGTGTTGCGCGGAAAATCCGCCCACGGCGTGAAGGCGCCGACCGGCGCGCCGTGCAGCTCCGCCTCGCGCTCGTCGTGTACGTAGTGACGCGTGCGCCCCGTGCCGTTCTCGCCGTAGTTGGCGAACACGTCCTCGAGCTCCTCGAGCAGATTGGCTTCGAGCCCGAAGTGGCTGAAATGGCTGTTGCCGCGCTTCTTCGCCTCCGCCATCGCCCGCTCCATCTCGGCGCGGTCGTAGCGATGAAAGGCGTCGCCTTCGATGAAGGCGGCCGTGATGTGCTCGCGGCGGAAGATCGTCTCGAAGGTCTGCTTGACCGACGTTGTGCCTGCGCCCGACGAGCCCGTGACGGAGATGATGGGGTGCTTTGCCGACATGGGTTTCCACAGAAGCCTAGCTCAACCGGTTTAAGAATGCCCTAGAACCGCAGCAGTCCGCGGCGGCTGAACAGGGGCGAGCGCTCGCCCCGGATCTGCGATCCATCGTGCAGGCGCGCTGCGTGCTCGACCTCCATGCGCGAGCCCGCGATCAGCGGCACCCGCTGGTGCAGCGACTTCGGAGCGATTTCCAGCACACGCTCGCGTCCGGTGGTGGCCGCGCCGCCCGCCTGCTCCACGATCCACGCGATGGGGTTCGCCTCGTAGATCAGCCGCAGGCGACCGTTGCGGAAGTCGCGGCGCTTGTCGCCCGGATAGAGGTAAATGCCGCCGCGCGACAGGATGCGGTAGATGTCGGCGACCGGCGTGCCGGTCCAGCGCATATTGAAGTCGCGGCCGCGCGGACCATCCTTGCCGCGCTTGCAATCATCGACGTAGGTCTGGATGGGATCGTCCCAGTGGCGCGCGTTCGAGGTGTTGATGGCGTACTCGCTGGTGCGCGGGGGGATCTCGACCTTCGCGTGCGTGAGCACGAACTTCTGCTGATTCCGGTCGAGCGTGAAGATCTGCGTGCCGGCGCCGACGCTGACGACGAGCACGATCTGGGGACCGTAGAGGAAGAAGCCGCCCGCAAGCTGGTTGACTCCCGGCTGCAGGAAGGCCGACGGCTCCTCGTTGTGCTCGAGTGCGGGCAGAACCGTGAAGATCGTGCCGATCGAGGCGTTGGCGTCGGCGTTGGACGAGCCGTCGAGGGGATCGATGGCGACGAGCAGCGGCGCCTTGGCGTCGAGCAGAAGCGGGTCTTCCATCTCCTCGGAGGCGACCGCCGCGACCGGGGCTGAGCGCAGCGCCGTCACGATGCGGTCGTTGGCGAGAACGTCGATCTCCTTCTGGTCGTCGACATCGCCGCGCTTGCCCGTCGACCGCCCGAGCGGGCCCGCGAGCGCGCCCTGGCTCAGGACATCCGCGATGCCAAGACTAGCGTCTGCCAGGGCGCCGACGACGCCTGCCACAGCCAGCCGCGCAGACCTCCCACGGGCCCAGCCGGCAAAATAGCCGGCAAGCGACTGCTGCTGGTTCATCCTTGGAGCGCTCCCATTCGCCCTTGTAACGGCCGCGCTGCTTTCGCGGCTCTGTTCGTTCTTTGTATTCTAAATCCGGCCACCTGCGCGAGCGCGGTCTGCTTTTTTCCTTGCGGGAACAGGGTTTGAGTTGTGCTGCGCAACCTGGAGCCCCTCCCTGGCGCCCTTCCCGCCAAAAGTGACTAAAAAACACTCACACAACCTACCGTAGTGCTTCGCGCGAGCCTGAAGTAGCCTCGACACGACGCGACTCGGAGCCGGATGGGCGCCGGCTTCATGGTCGGCACCCGCCAGCGGGTCTCGTTTCGTGGCGCGAGGGGGATTTTGTGCGGCGAGCGGTGCGGAACGGGCCGCAGGCGAACGGCTGTGCGGTTGCCCAAGCGTTGCGGCGATGCCGGGGCCGGCTGATCGCGGCCGCTCTCCTGTCCGGCCTGATCAACGTGCTGGCGCTCGCCGGCTCGCTCTACACGCTCGAGATCTACAACCGCATCCTGCCCTCACGCAGCGAGGTCGCGCTCGCGCTTTTGACGCTTGCCATGGTGGCGCTCTTCGCCGCGAGCGGCATCCTCGATTTTTTTCGCGCGCGCCTGCTCGGGGAAGCGGCGCTGCGTTTCGACCGGGCGCTGAGCGCGCGCGTCTTCGCTAGCCATGCGAGATCGGCGGTCGCGTTCTCGAAGGGGAGCGTCGACGACCAGCCCCTGCGCGACCTCGACCAGATACGCGCATTCCTGTCGGGCCCAGCACCGGCCGCGCTGTTCGACGTGCCGTGGCTTCCCGTCTGTCTCGGCGCAATCTACCTCCTGCATCCCCTGCTCGGCGTCTTCGCCACGGGGGCAGCGGGCCTCCTGCTCGGGCTCACGCTCGTGGCGGAGCGCGGCAATCGCGGCCGCGGGGCGCACGCGGCCCGGACAGCGCGCGCAAGATGGTCCTTTGCGAGCACCGCACGCGGGGCGGCAGCGACTGGGCAAACGTCTATCGAGAGCGGATTGCATCGGCGGTGGACGAGGCTCAATCGCCGGCACCTGCAAGCGCAAGCACTTGCGGCGCGCCGTGCGAGTGTGCTCAGCGCGGCCGTAAAAGCGGTGCGGCCGGCGCTGCAATCTGGGATCCTCGGGACCGGAGCCTTTCTCGTCATCGACGGCAAAATGGCCGCCGGGGCGATATTTGCGGCCTCGATCATCCTCTCACGCACGCTCGCGCCGTTGGAGATGGCGGCTGCGCATTGGCGCAGCCTCGCCGTGGTGCGCCAGTGCCATGCCCGGCTGAGCGCGGTGCTCGGCGCCCGCGAGCAGCATGCCCCTCCGTCGGCATCGCGGCCGCGACCGCACAGATCCCTCGTGGCGGAGCGGCTGTCGGTATCCGTTCGCGGCCGCGCAGACCCAGTCCTGCGCGAGGTAAGCTTCGAGCTACAGGCCGGAGATGGCCTCGCCATCATCGGACCTACCGGCTGCGGCAAGTCCACGCTCGCCCGCGCGCTCGCCGGCATCCTGAAGCCCGAGTCGGATCACGGAGCCGTCCGGGTCGACGGCGTCGCTCTTGCCGATTGGAGTCCCGCAGAGCTCGGCGCTCACATTGGCTATCTTCCGCAGGACGCCCGCCTGATCGATGGAAGCATCGCCGACAACATTTCGCGCTTCGATGAGAGCGCGAGCGGCGAGAAGGTCGCGGCCGCGGCGCGTGCCGCCGGCGTGAACGGCCTGATCGAGCTCTTGCCGCTCGGCTACCGCACACAGATCAACGGCGTGCACGAGGCGCTTCCTCTCGCGCTTCTGCGCGGCATCGCTCTTGCGCGTGCGCTCTATGGCGACCCGTTCCTCGTCGTGCTCGACGCGGCCGACACGAACCTCGACGCCGAAGGCGATGCCAGATTGGCAAGCGCGATCGCGACCGTGCGCCGGCGTGGCGGCATCGTCGTCGTCGTGGCCAATCGCAGGCAGCCGTCGAAAACGTGCTTGCGCTGGCCGATGGCCGCGTCGCGGCGTTCGGGCGAAAGGAGGAGGTCCTCAGCGCGGTTCTGCGCCAATCGCCGGCTCTGCACGTGCGGCTGCAGAGAACGGGGACGCAGTAACCCGCCAGCCGGCGACGTGACGGCTCCGCGGCCTAGCCCGCCTCTCCGCGGCCGATGCCGAGGTACTGGAAGCCCGCGTCCTTCGCGAGCTGCACCGGAAAGACGTTGCGCAGATCGACGAGAACGTTGCCGCGCATCGTCTTCCTTGCCTGGTCAAGGTTGAGCGCGCGGAACTCGTTCCACTCGGTGACGACGGCGAGAATGTCGGCGCCATTCGCGGCATCGAGCGCGCTCTCGCACCACACGACGCCGGGCAGCAGCGCCTCGCCATGCTTCTTGCCCTGCGGGTCGAACACCCGCACGGTGGCACCGCGCTCCTGCAGCATCGGCACGATCAGCAAGCTCGGAGCATCGCGCATATCGTCGGTGTTGGGCTTGAAGGTGACGCCGAGCATGGCCACCGTCTTGCCGCGCACCGAGCCGCCCGAAGCGCGCTCGATACGGCTCGCCATCGCAATCTTGCGCTCGTCGTTGACGCGCTGCACCTGCTCGACGATCGACACCGGCGATTTGGCCTCGCGCGCCGTGCGGATGAGTGCGGACACATCCTTGGGGAAGCAGGAGCCGCCGTAGCCGGGGCCCGGGTGCAGGAACTTGTCGCCGATGCGGCCATCCTTGCCGATCGCGGAGGCAACCTCCTGCACGTCGGCGCCAAGGCTCTCGCACAGATCGGCCACCTCGTTGATGAAGCTGATCTTCAGCGCGAGGAAGGCGTTGGCGGCGTATTTCGCGAGCTCCGCCGACTCGCGGCCGACGAACATCACGGGCGCATTGCGCAAGGCGAGCGGCTTGTAGAGGCGGCCCATCAGCTCACGCGCGCGCTCATCGTCGGCGCCGACGAGCACCCGGTCGGGGTGCATGAAGTCCTGGATCGCGGAGCCCTCGCGCAGGAACTCAGGATTGGAGCAGACGGCGAAGTCGCCGTCGGGACGGATCGCGCGCAGGCGCCGCTCGATCTCGCGGCTCGTTCCGACCGGAACCGTCGACTTCGTCACGATCACCGTGAAGTGGTCGAGGTGCGGGGCGAGATCTTCCACCGCGCCGTAGACGTAGGAGAGATCCGCGTGGCCGTCGCCGCGACGCATGGGCGTGCCGACCGCGAGCAACACGATGTCGGCGCCCTTCACCGCGCCCGCGAGGTCGTCGGTGAACAGGAGGCGCTTGGCCTTCATGTTGCGGGCGAGCAGATCGTCGAGGCCCGGCTCGTAGATCGGCGAGTTGCCGGCCTTGAGCTCGGCCAGCCGGTTCGGGTCCTTGTCGACGCAGGTCACCGTCCAGCCGAACTCGGAGAAGCAGGCGGCGGAGACGAGCCCGACATAGCCGGCACCGATCATGCAGATGTTCAAGGCTTTCCTCCCCTATGGCGGGTCCGCCGAACCAGTGCCCACGGCATACGAACGCACGCCTACCCCAGGCGATCGGGGGATGGCAATTGCGGCTTATTTGCACCGCCAATGCGCAGCGCGCCGCTCAGACGTCGAACTCGTCGATCTTGGTGAATGCCGGGTCGGGCTGGCGCTATATCAGCGCCAAGACCATCCGAGCAATGATCTATCGACACGAAGTCATTCAAAGAAGACTTCCTTCACGAGAACATCGGCCGAGGGTGGCGGCCGGCGCGAACTGGGGGTTGATGGAGGCAGCGGCGGAGTAGCGATGAATGAGGGGAACGCATGACCACACGCCGAACGGAGCGCCCAAATTTGACTCCGGTGCCCGCCGAGCAGGGCGAGCGCCACTTGTCCGAAAGAGAAGCTGAGCAAGCGGTAATCGCCCTGGTGCGCGCAATGGGGGAAGGGGACCTCATCGAGGGGCTCTGCAAACTCGAGATGCTGCAGACGATCGATGATTTGCGATGTGATTGGATGGAGGTTCTTCAGCATGGCCTCCCCGAGTTGATACCGAAGCCAAGCTCGCCACGCGCTCCCAAGCTCGTGCACGTCAAGAAGCGCGAGGACTAATCACCCCATCGCCCGTCGCGAACCACACACTGTTGATGCGCAGTGCGCGGCGCTCAGACGTCGAACTCGTCGATCTTGGTGAATGCCGACCTGAGCGCCTCGGACCAGGCGTTCGAGAGCTTCTTGAAATACTCGTTGTCCTTGTCGATCCGCTTCTCGCGCCGCAAATCGAGGCTGTCGCGCTCGTAGACGAGAATATCGATCGGCATGCCGACCGAGAGATTGGAGCGCAGCGTCGAATCGAACGACAGGAGGATCAGCTTTGCCGCCTCGCCCAGGCGCATGGTCGGCTGGGCCACGCGGTCGAGGATCGGTTTGCCGTACTTGTGCTCGCCGATCTGGAAATAGGGCGTGTCGTCGGTCGCCTCGATGAAGTTGCCCTCGGGATAAATCTGGAACAGCCGCGGGAGCTCCGTCTTGATCTGGCCGCCGAGGATGAACGATCCCGCAAAAGAGGTTTTGGCGAGGTCGAGCGCGGGACCATCGAAGGAGCGCACACTGCGCACGGCGTCGCCGACGAGGCGGGCTGCCCTGTACATGGACTGCACGTTGAGCAGGTTCGACTTTTCCGGATCGGCGTCGAGAAGCTGCTCGTTCAGGACGCTCACCACCGACTGCGTAAGCGACAGGTTGCCCGCTGCCAGCAGCACGATCACCCGGTCGCCGCGCTCGCACCAGTAGTGGATCTTGCGGAACTGGGCGATGTTGTCGACGCCCGCATTGGTGCGCGTATCGGCCGCAAACACGAGCCCGCGGTTCAACCGCAACGCGACGCAATAGGTCATCGCCTGCCTCTGATCTTCCTCTGCTCCGGCCGGCGGCCGGCGGCTCACTGCTGGGCGCTTTGCTGCTGGACTTCGACGACGACGTCAAGCACCTCTTCGACGCCGCCGCGGCGGGTGCCGCGAATGGGCGCAGCCGAGCTCGCGTCGAGGCCGCAGGCGAGGCGGATGTAGCGCTCGGTGGGGCAAAGGCCGTTGGCGGGATCGAACCCGAGCCAGCCCAGTCCGTCGATCCAGGCCTCGGCCCAGGCGTGGTGGGCCTCCGCCGGCTCCTCGCCTCCCGTGACGAAGTAGCCGTTAACGTAACGCGCCGGAACTCCCAGGACGCGCGCCGCCGAGATGAAGATGTGGGCGTGGTCCTGGCAAACGCCGCGCCCCTCCTTCAGAGCCTCCGCCGCCGAGGTGTGGGCATCGGTCACCCCGACGAGATAGTCCACGCTCTCGTGCACCGCCGTCATGAGCGCATGCATGCGTTCGAGCATCTCCTTTCCCTTCACGCCGGCGGCGAGCGCGCGGATGCTTTCATCAGGCGCCGTCGTCGGCGTCTCCCGCTTGAACACGCGGACGGGTGCGGTCTCGACGAGGCCGCGCACAGAGCCGGCGCGGTCCTGGGTCTCGACGAGCCCCTGCGCGATGATGGTGATGGCGCTGTGCGGCTCCGGGATCGAGACGAGGTGAGCCATATTGCCGAAGCTGTCGCGGAACGGCACCGCGTCGATGCTGTGCGGCATCTCGATGCCCCAGCTCACGACCTTTTGCCCGTCGAAGGACGGCGGCGTCAGGCGCAGGCTTTGAATGGAGTAGTGGGCGGGAACCGCCAGCGTGTACCGCGTCACATGGGAGATGGAGACGATCACGGCACGCTTGACCTTCTCAGGCGTTGAAGTGGTAGGCCTCGGCGATCTCGCTGCCCACCCGGTTGTTGCGCGAGATGAAATCCTCGATGAACTCGTGCAGCCCGGATTGGAATATCCGCTCGATATCGCCTTTTGCGAGAATCTCCTGCGTCGCCTGCGCGGTGGCGTGGCAGGCGAAGCGGTCGCCGTAGAGGCTCGCGAGCTGGTCGAGCGCCTCCGCCATCTCGTGGTAGCAGGAGCGCAGCGACCTCGGCATCGCTTGATTGAGGATAAGATATTCGGCGATGCGCCAGGGCTTGTAGTTCTCCTTATAGACCCAGCGGTAGCTGCGGTGCGCGGAGACCGAGCGCAGTATCGCGCCCCATTGCACGTTGTCGACGCCGCCGCCGACCATCGCGAGCTCCGGCAGCAGCACGTAATATTTCACATCGAGGATGCGGGCCGTGTTGTCGGCGCGCTCGACGAAGGTGCCGAGCTGGCTGAAGAAGAAGGTGTCGTTGCGCAGGATAGTATTGAGCAGCGCGCCGCGGTAGAGCGCCGAGCGCGAGCGCACCCAGTCGAGGACGCGCGGAAGCTCGCTCGCGGTCATTCCGATCGGCTTGATGTTGCCGAACTCGATCCAGGCGCTGTTGAGGCTCTCCCACATGTCGCGGGTGAGCGATGTGCGCTGAGCGCGGCCGTTGCGGCGCGCGGCCGACAGGCACGCCTTCACGCTGGAGGAGTTGTTGCAGTCGAACAGGAGGTAGTTGATGACGTCGCGCGTGTTGAGCGACTCGTGCTTGGCAAAGTAGCCCTGCGCGCAGCCGGCGCTCGCGAGCGTCGAGCGCCATTCCTCGTCGTGGTATCCGGCACCGTCGCGCGGCAAAAGCGCGATGCGGTACCCGACCTCGATCAGGCGCGCCATGTTCTCGGCGCGCTCGACATAGCGCGCAAGCCAATAGAGGTCGTTGGCGGTCCGTCCCAACATGCGAGTGTCTGGCTTTCGCCGTTCCTTAGCGTTCTTCTCTAGCGTTCAGTCCTGCAGGACCCAGGTGTCTTTGGTGCCGCCGCCCTGGCTCGAGTTGACGACGAGCGATCCGGGCTTCAGCGCGACGCGCGTGAGGCCGCCCGGGGCAAGCCGCACGCGATCGCCGTAGAGCACGAACGGGCGTAGGTCGAGGTGGCGAGGCGCGACACCCGCTTCGACCAGCGTGGGGCAGGTCGAGAGCGCCAGCGTCGGCTGCGCGATGTAGTTGTCGGGCTGCGCCTCGAGCTTGGCGCGGAACGACGTTATCTCCTCCTTCGAGGCCGTCGGCCCGATGAGCATGCCGTAGCCGCCCGAGCCGTGCACCTCCTTGACGACGAGCTTCGACAGGTTGTCGAGCACGTAGGCGAGGTCCTTCTTGTTGCGGCAATTGTGGGTCGGCACGTTTTGCAGGATGGGCGCCTGGCCGGTGTAGAACTTGATGATCTCAGGGATGTAGCTGTAGATCGCCTTGTCGTCTGCGATGCCGCAGCCCGGCGCGTTGACGATCGTCACGCGGCCTGCACGATAGAGGTCGAACAGTCCCGGCACACCGAGCACGGACTCGGATCGGAATACCAGCGGATCGATGAAATCGTCGTCGATGCGCCGGTAGAGCACGTCGACCTGGCGCAGGCCCTGCGTCGTCTTCATGTGCAGGCCGCCGTTGGCGATGGTGAGATCGTGCCCCTCGACGAGCTCCACGCCCATCTGGTCGGCGAGGAAGGAGTGCTCGAAGTAGGCGCTGTTGTATTGGCCGGGTGTCAGCAGCGCGATCGTCGGTTCGCGATCGAGATTCTTCGGCGCGACGCTCTCCAGCGTCTTCAGCAGATAGTCGGGATAGTTGTCGACGGGCGCGACGCGGTTCCTGGCGAACAGGTCCGGGAACATGTGCATCATCGTTTCCCGGTTCTCTAGCATGTAGGAGACGCCGGACGGCGTGCGCGTGTTGTCCTCCAGCACGAAGAAATCGTTCTCGCTCGTGCGCACGATGTCGATGCCGATGATGTGGCTGTAGATCCCGAGCGGCGGCTCGGCGCCGATCATCTCCGGCACGAAGGCGCTGTTGCCGATGACGAGCTCCTCGGGGAGCTTCCCGGCCTTGATGATCTCCTGCCGGTGATAGATGTCGTACATGAAGGCATTGAGCGCGCGCACGCGCTGCTCGATGCCGCCAGTGAGGCGCCGCCACTCCTGCGCCGACAGGATGCGAGGGATGATGTCGAAGGGGATCAGCCGCTCAGACGCGTCCTGGCTGCCGTAGACCGCGAAGGTGATGCCGGTGCGGCGGAACAACGTCTCCGCCTCCACGAGCTTCTGCTTGAGGTCGTCGAGCCTCTGGGTCTCGAGCCATTCGGCGACCGCCTGATAGGGCACACGCACCCCATCGCCGGCACCGTTCATTTCATCGAAAGCCGCGCACAATGCCGCCTCGCGTCTCAACCCGCTTTTTTCAACGTTCGTCACAAATCGACCCGCAATTGCCGGGCCGCTGCGCACCCGCACTAGTACTCGCACCCCGCATTGCAACAAATAGCACCAAATCGCGCCGAGCGGCCTGCCTTAAGCGAGGGCAGTTGCCCGAAGAAACGGCAGCATTCGTCGGCGCCCTTTGAGGGTTCGGATCTCAGAAGAGACCCTCCACCTGGCCTTGCGAATTGATGCGTATCGACTCAGCGGCCGGCACGCGCGGCAGGCCCGGCATGGTCATGATCTCGCCCGTGATGACGACCACGAACTCCGCGCCCGCGGAAAGCCTCAGCTCGCGCACGGGCACCGTGTGTCCGGTGGGAGCGCCGCGCTTGTTGGGGTCGGTCGAAAACGAATACTGGGTCTTGGCCATGCAGATCGGCAGCTTGCCGAAGCCGCCAGCCTCCAGGTCCTTGAACGCGGTCTCGACGGAGGCGTCGCAAGCGATGTCGGCAGCGCGATAGATCTCGGTCGCGATGATGCGCACCTTATCGCGCAGCGGCAGGTCGTCGGAGTAGAGCGGCTTGAATGCGGCTTTGCCGCTGTCGGCGAGCTCCACGACGTGGCGCGCCAGCGCCTCGGTGCCGGCGCCGCCGTCGGCCCAGTGCGTGCACACGAAGGCCTTGGCCCCCATGCTCTCGGCAGCGTTCATGACCTCCTTCATCTCCGCGTCCGTGTCGGTGATGAAGCGGTTGATCGCGACCGCGACGGGGACGCCGAACTTGGCGATGTTCTCCAGGTGCCGCTTGAGGTTCTCGCAGCCCTTGTTGACCGCCATCACGTTCTCGTTCTTCAGGTTCTCCTTGGAGACGCCGCCGTGCATCTTGAGCGCGCGCACGGTCGCCACGAGGACGGCGACGGAGGGCGTCAGCCCGGCCTTGCGGCACTTGATGTCGAAGAACTTCTCGGCGCCGAGGTCGGCTCCGAAGCCCGCCTCCGTCACCACGTAGTCGGAGAGCTTGAGCGCCGTCTTGGTCGCCAGCACCGAGTTGCAGCCATGCGCGATGTTGGCGAAGGGGCCGCCGTGAATGAACACAGGGTTGTTCTCGAGCGTCTGCACGAGGTTCGGCATCAGCGCGTCCTTCAGGAGCACCGTCATGGCGCCGTCGGCCTTGAGCTCGCGCGCGCGCACCGGCGTTTTGTCGCGCGTGTAGCCGATGATGATATTGCCGAGGCGCCGCTCCAGGTCCTTCAGATCGAGCGATAGGCACAGGATCGCCATGACCTCGGAGGCAACCGTGATGTCGAAGCCGTCGGAGCGGGGGAAGCCGTTCGACACGCCGCCGAGCGAGTTGACGATCTCGCGCAGCGCGCGGTCGTTCATGTCGAGCACGCGCCGCCAGGCGACACGGCGGGTGTCGAGGCCGAGCGAGTTGCCCCAGTAGATGTGGTTGTCGACCATCGCCGACAGCAGGTTGTGCGCCGACGTGATGGCGTGAAAATCGCCGGTGAAGTGGAGGTTGATATCCTCCATCGGCACCACCTGGGCGTAGCCGCCGCCGGCCGCGCCACCCTTCACGCCGAAGCAAGGGCCGAGCGACGGCTCGCGCAGGCACATCATGGCCTTCTTGCCGATGCGGTTGAGGCCGTCGCCGAGGCCGACCGTCGTCGTCGTCTTGCCCTCGCCGGCCGGCGTCGGGCTGATGGCGGTGACGAGAACGAGCTTCCCGTCCGGACGACCCTTCAGCGAATCTATGTAGTCGAAGGAGACCTTGGCCTTAGTCGTGCCATAGGGAACGAGCGCGTCGGCAGGTATGCCCACCTTGGCGGCAACCTCGGCAATCGGCCTCATCGTCGCCGCACGCGCAATCTCGATGTCGGACTTGACGGTCACGGGTCTCGTTCCTCCAAAAGCGTTTCTGTTTGTTGGGCGGCGCCGGCGGAGTCAACCCGTACCAGGCCGATCGTCAGTTCCGAGCCGATATTGGCTGTTCGAGCGGCGCCCGCCAAGCCTCCACTTTCTGACAGATGCCGGGCAGACGCCATGCCGCACTGCACGCGCGATGCGTCAGCCGGGGCTCGCCCGCGCCCGTTTGAGAAGAGCGCCGACGGAGACGACGAGCAGGGCGCCGAACGCGGCGCTCCAACGGTCGAAGATATGCAGGCTCACCCCCAGGCGCTGAGTGATCTCGGCAACTAGCGGCTGGAGGAGCTGCTCGCCGACGATCAGCTCGGCGGCGATCCAGCCAAGTAGCGCGGCGCCGCCCCAGACCAGCACCGGAAATTTGTGCAGGACCGCCATCACCAGCGTCGAGCCGCCGACGACGAGCGGGATGCTGATCAAGAGGCCGATGACAATCAGCATCCAATCGCCGCCCGAGGCGCCCGCGATGGCGAGCACGTTGTCGAGGCTCATGACGGCATCGGCGATGGCGATGGTCTTGACGGCATCCCAGAGCGTAGCGCCGCTATCCACGTCCTCCCCGGTCTGCTCCTCGGCGAGTAGAAGCTTCAACGCGATCCAGAAGAGGATGAGCCCGCCCGCGAGCCCGAGCAGCGGTACGCCGAGCAGCGAGCTCACGGCCAGCGTGAAGAGGATGCGCATGGTGACCGCCGCGGCGGTACCGAGCACGATGCCGGCCATGCGCTGACGCGGCGGCAAGGTGCGGCAGGCGAGTGCGATCACGACCGCGTTGTCGCCGGCGAGTACGATGTCGACGCCGATGATGCGCAGGACCGAAAGCGTATATTCCCCGAGACCGAGCGTTTCGACGATTTGGTCGACGCCAAAGGCCGTTCCCGCGTCTGCGATCATGCTCGAAAACGTCCCCACCGGTCTCACCTGAGCACCCAGAGGGACGACGCCAACTCGAAGGACGCAGGGCTTAGCCGCAATTGTCATGTACGCAAGGCAGGGGGGTAAGGCAACCTTGGCCGCCCCGCGACCCTTAACGCCGCAAGCTCAGGTTAACGGAAGCCCTTGACGGCTCTACGACCGCACCATGAGCGGCTTCACCTCTGGCGCATCACGGCCGCGTGCGATACTCCAAGCTGGAAAGCCTCACGGGACGACATGGGCCACAATCACAGCCACGATCACGGCAGCGGCAATCCGAACGAGCGCCGCCTGTTCTGGGCGGGTCTGCTCACCGCCGGGACCATGCTCGCCGAGTTGATCGGCGGTATCTACGCGGGATCGCTCGCGCTCGTCGCCGACGCCGGCCACATGCTGACCGACGCCGCCGCGCTCGGGCTCGCCTGGCTTGCCGTGCGCATGGCGGCGCGGCCGGCCGACTGGAAGCGGACCTACGGGTTCCAGCGCTTCGAGGTGCTCGCCGCGTTCGCGAACGGGCTGGCGCTCTTCTTCATCTCCGCAGCCATCACATGGGAGGCGGTGACACGCATTTTCATGCCGGTCGAAGTGCTCGGCGGGACCATGCTCGTGGTCGCGACGCTCGGCCTCCTCGTGAACGTCGGCACGCTGCTCATCCTGCGCAACGGCGGCGGCATCGGCACCAATCTCAACGTACGCGCCGCGCTCTTGCACGTGATGAGCGACCTGCTCGGCTCGGGCGCCACCATCCTTGCCGCGCTCGTCATCCTGTGGACGGGGTGGACACCCGTCGACCCGCTGCTTTCGGTCGTCATCGCGCTTCTGATCCTGCGCAGCGCCTGGCTGATCACCAAGGACGCGGGCCACATCCTGCTCGAAGGCGCGCCGACCGGACTCGACGTCCGCGAGGTGCAGAAGGATCTCGAGGCGTCGATCCCCGAGGTCTTGTCCATCCACGACATTCACGCCTGGTGCCTCAACGAGGAGCGCCCGCTGATGACGCTGCACGCACGCGTCTCGGAGGCGGCGCCGCCCGAGGAGATCGCCGCCGCCATCAAGGCGCGGCTCAAGCAGGTCTATGGCATCGTGCACGCGACCGTCGAGATCGAGCACCGCTCGTGCTCCAACGTCGCGGCGGTTAAGACCTGCGGCGAAGTCTTAAAGAATAGCGCGTGAAGCGCCGCCAATTGCACTCCGCCCGTCTTTGATCATGCAATGTTCAGCGTTCGACGCTACGAAGTCCTGATGGCAGACCCGTCTCCATCGCCCCCGACCGCAGCCCCACCGGCAGCCGCGCGCCCCAAAGTGGTGATCGCGGACAAGAACCCCGTTGTGCGCGCCGGCCTCAAGGACTTCATCAACGGCGATGGACGCTTCGAGGTCGTAGGCGCCCTCCCGACGGGCGCCGCGTTCCTCGTGTTCGTCGATGAGAACCCTACCGACATCGGCATCATCGGCTGGTCGTTGCCCGACATGACGGGCGCGGATGTGTTGAGCACCTTGAAGCGCCGGCACGCCGCAACGCGCATCGTCGTCTATACGGGCGAGCCGGGTAAGGACGTGCTGCGCCAGGCGGTGCGCCTCGGCGCATGGGGCTTCATCTCCAAGAGCGACGAGCCCGCGATCCTGGTCGAGGCGATAGCGTCGGTCGCGCGCGGGCGTATGTCGCTGCCCTACATCGATCTGCAGACGCTGACGAGCGATCCGCTGGGCGAACTCACCGCGCGCGAGCGCGAGCTTCTCGTGGCGCTTGCCAATGGCTGGACCAACTTGCAGATCGCGTCCCGAACCGGCATCTCGCGCAACACGGTCAAGTACCACCTCAAAAATCTCTACGACAAACTCGGCGTCAGCAATCGGGCGATGGCGGTTGCGCTCTACGTCTCCGCCACCATGGACGCGCGCTGAGCCCTGACTGATCTTCGTCAGTGGTTAAGAAGAACGCGCGCAGTGCAACATGGCTGGGTTGGCGGAGCGCCGGCGAGCCGCTAAGGTTTGCGCGGGTTAGCGGCCGGTGAAGCCAGCGCATTGCCTACGGTTGGTTCGCCCCTCGTTCTCGGCGGGTGGGGAGGCCTACCCGCAGGTGTAGCCGAACGGCTACCCTACGGCGTTCCGCCGCTGCCCGATCGGGTGTTGCAGAAGCGCCGCGCAATATAGATGCTCCGCCCCGGAACGGCTGCCAAACATCCGTGAACGGAACCCTGCATCGCAGGAGAAAATCGCAGCACTCGCGGGCGGCACAACAAAAGATCAGACGGCTATCGGAGGAAACGCAACATGCTCGTCACGACGCATCTTTTTATTCCCGGGCCTACCAACGTCCCCGAGGCCGTCCGCTCGGCGATGGACATCCGCATGGAGGACATGCGCTCGCCCGAGTTCCCGAAATTCACGCTTCCCCTGTTCGAGGACGTCAAGAAGGCGTTCAAGCTCACGCAAGGCCGCGTCTTCCTCTATCCGTCGTCCGGCACCGGCGCCTGGGAAGCCGCCATCTCCAACACGCTCAACCGCGGCGACAAGGTTCTCATGAGCCGCTTCGGCCAGTTCTCGCTGCTTTGGGTCGACATGGCCCAGCGGCTCGGCCTCGACGTGACGGTGTTCGACGAGGAGTGGGGCACCGGCGTGCCGGTCGAGAAGTATGCCGAGGCGCTCGCCGCGGATAAGAGCCACCAGATCAAGGCCGTGTTCGCCACGCACAACGAGACCGCGACCGGCGTCGCGAGCAACATTGGCGCGCTGCGCAAGGCGCTGAACGACGCCAAACACCCCGCACTTCTGTTCGTCGACGGCGTCAGCTCGGTCGGCTGCATCGACTTCCGCATGGACGAGTGGGGCGTCGACTGCTGCGTGTCGGGCTCGCAGAAGGGCTTCATGCTGCCGACGGGTCTCGGCCTGCTCGCGGTGAGCAACAAGGCGCTGGAAGCGCACAAGTCGTCGAAGATGCAGCGCTGCTATTTCTCCTTCGAGGACATGGTCAAGAACAACGACCTCGGCTACTTCCCCTACACGCCGGCGACGCAGCTCCTGCGCGGCCTGCGCGTCTCCCTCGACCTATTGCAGGCCGAAGGCCTCGACAACGTCTTCGCCCGGCACAACCGGCTGGCCGAGGGCGTGCGCAAGGCCGTCGCCGCGTGGGGCCTCAAGCTCTGCGCCAAGGAGCCCAAGTGGCATTCCGATACGGTGTCCGCGATCCTCGTGCCTGAGGGCGTCGACAGCGCCAACGTCGTGAAGACCGCCTACTACCGCTACAACCTCTCGCTCGGCGTCGGCCTCAACAAGGTCGCCGGCAAGGTGTTCCGCATCGGTCACCTTGGCGCGCTCGATGAGATTATGGTCGGCGGCGTGCTGTTCGGCGTCGAGATGGCCTTGCGCGACTGCGGCGTCAACGTCGTCCCCGGCTCGGGCAGCGGCGCGGCGGCGGAGTACTTCCGCTCCACCACCAAAGCGTCCGCCACCAGCCGGCCGGAGCCGAAGCTGAAACTTGCAAGCTGAATTCCCGGGGGCGGCGCCGACAAGCGCCGCCCTTTCTCTACGCGAAGCTAGCAGAGCGGGCTTCTAAGGCTCCGCGTGCCGCCTTCATGCAAGCCGCTGCAACCGAACAAAAACGCTGCCAAGAGGAACGCCCACGATGAGCTACACACTCTTCCCCCTCCGCAAAGCCCGCCTGCAGCGCAGCGAGCTCGCTGTCCCGGGTTCCAACCCCACGATGATCGAGAAGGCCGTGAAGAGCGCGGCCGACTACGTCTTCCTCGACTGCGAGGACGCGGTAGCGCCGCCCGACAAGGAGCAGGCGCGAAAGAACATCATCCAGGCGCTGAACGACATCGACTGGCGCGGCGCCGGCAAGACCGTCTCGGTGCGCATCAACGGCCTCGACACGCACTACATGTACCGCGATGTCGTCGACATCATGGAGCAGGCCGGCTCCAAGCTCGACACCATCCTCATCCCCAAGGTCGGCGTCCCGGCCGACGTCTATACGGTCGAATGCATCGTCAGCCAGATCGAGGTGGCGAAGGGCTTCACCAACAGGGTCGCGACCGAAGCGCTGATCGAGACGCCGCTCGGCATGGCCAACGTCGAAGCCATCGCCGCCGCGCCGAGCCGGCTCGAGGCGATGCACTTCGGCGTCGCCGACTATGCCGCCTTCAACAAGGCGCGCACCGTCGTCATCGGTGGCCTGAACCCGGATTACCCCGGCGATCAGTGGCACTTCGCGCTGTCGCGCATGACGGTCGCCTGCCGCGCCTTCGGCCTCCGCCCGATCGACGGCCCGTTCGGCGACTTCTCCGATCCCGATGGCTACACGGCGGGTGCAAAGCGCGCAGCCGCACTCGGCATCGAGGGCAAATGGGCGATCCATCCCTCGCAGATCGAGCTCGCCAACGCCGTGTTCTCGCCGACGGCCAAGGAGGTCGAGCGCGCGGAGCGCATCATCGTGGCGCTGAAGGAAGCCGAGGCGCAGGGCAAGGGCGCCGCTTCGCTCGACGGCAAGATGATCGACGCTGCCTCGGAGAAGATGGCCAAGAACCTCATCGCCACCGCCGCCGCCATCAAGGCCTCGGACGCAGCCCGCAAAGCGGCCTGACGCAGAAACTCTTTCAGTCTAGGGAGCTGACAAAAATGGATATCCACGAATACCAGGCGAAGGAGCTGCTGTCGAAATTCGGGGTTCCGATCCCGCGCGGCGGCATCGCCTACAGTCCCGAGCAGGCGACCTATCGCGCCACCGAGATCGGCGGCAAAAAGTGGGTCGTGAAGGCACAGATCCACTCGGGCGCGCGCGGCAAGGCCGGCGGCATCAAGGTGTGCTCCAACGACACCGAGATCGAGCGCGCCGCCGAAGCCCTCCTCGGCAAGAAGCTCGCGACGATCCAGACCGGCCCCGGCGGCAAGCTCGTCTCCCGCCTCTACATCGAGGAAGCGACCGACATCGCCAAGGAGATCTACCTCGCGTTCGTCATGGACCGCGGCTCCGAGCGCATCGTCGTCGTCGCCTCGGCGGCGGGCGGCATGGAGATCGAGGAGATCTCGGCCAAGCAGCCCGACACCATCATCCGCGTCGTCGTCGACCCCGCGGTGGGCATGCAGGCGTTCCAGGCGCGCGAGGTGGCCTACGGTTTGGGCGTCGATCCCGAGATCATCAACAAACTCGTGACGACCATCATGGGCACCTACCGCGCCTTCCGCGACCTCGACGCCACCATGGTCGAGATCAACCCGCTCGTGATTACGAAGGACAAGAATCTCCTCGCCCTCGACGCCAAGATGTCGTTCGACGACAACGCGCTCTTCCGCCGGCCGCACATCGCGGAGCTGCGCGACAAGAGCCAGGAGGACCCGCGCGAGACCTACGCTTCCGACCGCGGCCTCGCCTATGTCGGCCTCGACGGCGACATCGGCTGCGTCGTCAACGGCGCGGGCCTCGCGATGGCGACGCTCGACATGATCAAGCTCGCGGGCGGGGAGCCGGCGAACTTCCTCGACATCGGCGGTGGCGCCTCGCCCGAGCGCGTCGCCAAGTCCTTCAAGGCCGTCTTGAAGGACAAGAAGGTGAAGGCCCTGCTGCTCAACGTGTTCGCCGGCATCAACCGATGCGACTGGGTGGCCAAGGGTGTCGTTGACGCCATCACGGAGCTTCACATCAAGATGCCCGTGGTCGTCCGCCTCGCCGGCACCAACGTCGAGGAGGGCCGCCGCATCCTGAACGAGAGCGGACTTACCGTCATCACCGCAGAGACGCTCGCAGAAGCGGCCCAAAAGGTCGTCGCCGCCGCCAAAAGCGCCGCGCACTAGGAGACTTGCTCACATGGCTATCTTCATCAACGAGAACACGCCCGTGCTGGTCCAGGGCTTCACCGGGCGCATCGGCACCTTCCACGCCCAGGAAATGATCGACTACGGCACCAACGTGGTCGGCGGCGTGACGCCCGGCAAGGGCGGCACGACCCACCTGGGGCGGCCTGTGTTCAACACCATCAAGGGCGCGGTGGAGGAAACGGGCGCGCAGGCGAGCATCGTGTTCGTGCCGCCTCCGTTCGCGGCGGACGCGATCATGGAAGCCGCCGACGGCGGCATCCGCTACTGCGTGTGCATCACCGACGGCATTCCCGCCCAGGACATGATCCGCGTGAAGCGCTACATGCGCCGCTACAAGAAAGAGAACCGCATGGTGCTGACCGGACCCAACTGTGCCGGCACCATCAGCCCGGGCAAGGCCATGCTCGGCATCATGCCGGGGCATATCTACCTGCCCGGCCGCATCGGCATCGTCGGCCGCTCGGGCACGCTCGGATACGAGGCCGCGTCGCAGCTCAAGGCGCTCGGCGTCGGCGTGTCGACCTCGGTCGGCATCGGCGGCGATCCGATCAACGGCAGCTCGTTCCGCGACGTTCTCGAGTATTTCGAGAAGGACCCGGAGACCGACGCCGTGCTGATCGTTGGCGAGATCGGCGGCCCGCAGGAGGCCGAAGCCGGCGTCTACGTGCGCGACCACATGGAGAAGCCGGTCGTTGCCTATATCGCTGGCCTCTCGGCCCCCAAGGGGCGCAAGATGGGGCACGCGGGCGCGATCATCTCCGCGTTCGGCGAATCGGCGCCGGAGAAGGTCGAGATCCTGAAGGGCTGCGGCGTGACCATCGCCCCGACTCCGTCCGAGATGGGCTCGACGGTGGCGAAAGTGCTGTCGCAGATGAAGAAGGTCGCTTAAGCGGCGCATCAAGAGCGGCGCATCAAGTCCGGGGCCTGCTCGTGCCTGCAGGCCCCGACCTGGCGTTCCCGAACCCTGCGCAGCCGCGGCGGTTTGCGTAGAGAGGAGAGCGTATGCAGGACGAAGTGAGAAAGCCCGCGCACGCCAAGCTCGACGAGCTCAAGCTGCGCGATGACTTGCGCGCTCTCCGCCGGCAGATCCCCGACACGCCGGCGCTCAACCCCATCGTCAGCGTCGCCTTCGACCTGTCGCGCCGGCTTGAGGCGGGCGAGATCACCTTCGAAGAGCTCAAGGCGCTCGCGAGCCGGCTCATGGATCGCGCCTGCGTCGAGCGCGCGCGCGAGCTGCGCGCCCGCGACGGCTTCGTCGACCCGGCGACGACGCTCAAGGAGTTCTCGGCCTACATCGAGCAGACGGCGAAGGGCGTCGACTTCGAGGCGTTCAAGGCCCGCTGGGAGCGGGCACGCACCGGCATCGTCTTGACCGCCCACCCCACGTTCGGCCTTTCGGCCGCGCTCTCGCGCCGCATCGTCGAGATCGCGGTCTCCGATGACGCCGCCGACAAGCCAATCGGCCTGCCGCACCGGCCCGACAGCCCCATCACGCTCGAGTACGAGCACGCCGCGGTGCAGGCCGCGGTCGGCCACCTGCGCGAGGCCTACGTCGAGCTGCTCGATCGCTTCTACGAGGTCGCGGTTGCACGCTACGGCGACAAGGCGTGGAAGCTTGCGCCGCGGCTCGCGTCGATCGCGTCCTGGGTGGGCTACGATCTCGACGGCCGCACGGACATCAAGTGGACCTTCTCGTTCCTGATCCGCTTGCGCGAGAAGCAGGCGGCGCTGAACGACATCCGCGACCGCTTCCTTGCGCTCAAGAGCGACGTTGGCAGCGGCGCGGAAGTGCAGCGGCTGTCGCGGCAGCTCACGGGCAAGCTCGACCTCGCCATCGCGGCCGTCGACGAGCAGATCGCCGCGCTCGAGCAGATCGGCCCCGGCGGCTTCACACTTGCCGAGGCCGCCAACGCGGTCACGCGCGGGGACAGCTACAACCTCGTCTCCGCCGAGCCGCTGATCGAGCTGTTCGACCAGCTTATCGCGGCGGCACACGATGCAAAATCAAAGCGCGCCATTGCCGGCATCTCGGGGCTATTGCGCGCGAACGGCCTCTCGATGTCGCACATCCACCTGCGCGTCAACGCGGTGCAGATCAACAACGCCTTCCGCGCCTTCGTGCACGAACCGTGGACGCGCGACCTCGGCGAGCGCCAGGCGCTCGCGCGCATCGTCGAGATGATCCGCAACGTCAAGCCGGCGAGCGTCAACTTCGAGACCCTCGACCTCGAGACGGCAACCGCCATCCGCCAGTTCGCGCTCGCGGCGCAGATGGTGAAGCACGTCGATCGCGACACGCCGATCCGCTACCTCATTGCCGAATGCGAGAGCCCGGCGACGATCCTGATCGCGCTGTTCTTCGCCAAGCTGTTCGGCGTCGACAACATCGTCGACATCTCGCCGTTGTTCGAGACGCCCGCCGCTCTCGAGACCGGCCCGCGCCTGATCGAGCGGCTGCTCGTGGAGGACGCCTACCGCGATTACGTGGTCGGGCGCGGCCGGCTGTGCGTACAGACGGGCTATTCGGATGCCGGCCGCTTCATCGGCCAGATCGCGGCAGGGCTCGCGCACGAACGCCTGCACTTCGGCCTCGTCGACGTGGTACACAAGGCCAACCTGCCGGGCGTCGAGACGCTGATCTTCTCCACCCACGGAGAGAGCATGGGCCGCGGCGCCCACCCCGGCCCGCTGCGCCGCCGCCTGCGCTACGTCCTCTCGGGAGAAGCACGCTGGCGCTTCTTCCGCCACGCGCTCCCCGTGAAGCACGAGACGAGCTTTCAGGGCGGAGACGGCTACCTGTTCTTCGGCGACCGGGAGCTCGCGACCCGCGCGCTCGCGACCATCATCATGTCCGGCAAGGACCCGGGCGAGGGCGAGGACCCGTTCTACACGGACATCAATCTCTCGCTCGACTTCCAGCTCCGCCTGCGCGCCTACCAGCAGCACCTCTTCGCCCATCCTGGCTATCGGGCGCTGCTCGGCGCCTTCGGGGCTAACCTCCTGTTCAAGAGCGGCTCGCGTCCCGTGAAGCGCCAGGGCGAGCACACGAGCGACCGCGGCGATCCCGCCCGCATGCGCGCGATCCCCAACAACGCCATCCTCCAGCAATTCGGCTACGTGGCGAACGTGGTGGCGGGCCTCGGCGCCGCCGTCGGCTCGGAGCGCGAGCGTTTCGTGGAGCTGGCCAAGCGCTCCCCGCGACTGCGCATCCTCATCGAGATGATTGCACGCGCTAAGCAGATCTCGAGCCTCAACGCCGTCGTCGCCAACGCCATACCCTTCGACGCGGGCTTCTGGGCGCTGAGGGCCTCCTGGGGCCGGGAGCCGGGCCACGAGGCGGCGTTCAAGACGCTGGCCGCGCGCCTGCTGGAGGACGACCGCGCCGGCGCCATCGACGGGCTTGCCCACCACCTGCGGCTCGATGCCATCGAGCTGCATTCGATTCTCGAGGACATCGGGCTCGAAGGCGGCAAGATCCCCGACAATCACCGGCTCGAGCTCGACCTCCTGCAGGCAATCCGGCTCGCGCTCATCATGCGCATCTTCATCCTCGCCGCGCAGCTTCCGCGCTTCACGCCGACGAACGAGGTCTCCTACGACCAGATCTTCCAGTGGGCGATCGGGCTCGAGATCCCGGCGGTGGTGCAGATCGTGCGGCAGGCGTTCCCACGGCGGAGCCTCGGCGCGCACGACGCAGCGGCGTTCGACGAGCCGGCGACCTACCGGCCGCACGGCATCGACGACTACGGCCGCATCGAGACGGAGATCCTCGAGCCGATGGAGCAGGCCTACGAGTTCGTGCGCGAGATCGGCACCGGCATCTCGCACCACTGGGGCGCCTTCGGGTGACGGATGGCAAGCCTCCACGGTCTCGCGGCGTTTCCGTCCGAGGAAGAACGAGGGAGCGCGGGCGCCGAAGCGCTGCGTTCTAGTTTTCCGGGCAGCCTTGTCATGGCGGAGCCATGCTTCGCATGGACGCCCGCGCGCGGCATCTCCAGGCCGAGGGTGCGGACACATACGCGAGCGGGCCTTTGGTCCCACCCGGCGGCTTGGCGCCCGGGCTCTCGTCGTTCGGGGACCTCTGGCGGCTGCGCCCGCGAAACCCAGATGTGAGCCTGCGAGCGCCGTTCGCGACGGGCTGCCGTGCGTCTCGTTATGGCGGAGCCATGCGCCGCATGGACGCCGAGGGTGCACAGCCTCGCTCCGCCTGGCCCAGGATCTGAGGAGAGCTGTTCCTCGCGACGACGTTGCGAACGGAGCAACGCCGCCTCACCTGGGCACCACTCCCCGCCCCGCGTCAGACGCTCAAGCTTGCCGCGTCCCTCGTGGGCAGGGATGGTGTAGTATGGCGGATGCCCGCGGGGGCGAGGATAAAATAGAGCGATCGCGAGATATCCAGCGATGTCGGCTATGGGCCAAGAGCTCAGCGACCCCAAGAACAAACTCGGCCGCATCGTCGCCTGCCCGTCGCGCTCAAGACCGAACGCGGTGACGCGCCTCCGCATCACACTCCGCTGCTGCGCTCCGGGATCACCTCGACCGACCAACCGCTCCCGGCCCGCTTCGCCTTCGCGGCTTTGCGAAGCTGCTTCGCGACCTGGCGTGCCGCGGCCGCCTGAATCTCCGCCCCGTTGACCCACACCCGTCCTTGCTCCGGCGCCATGTCGAGCGCCGCCGCCAACCCATCGGTCGATTCCGCCGAAACGAAGCGCACCAGCGGATGCTCCAGGTCCATGTGCTCCATCATGGCGACGCGCTGCATATCTTCCGCGTCCTCCCGCGCCAGCCCCTGCTCGCTGAGCGCCGTCAGCTTGATCCCCCGCCCATCCTGCGTGGTTATGCGGCGCGCATCGAGATCCGCGATGCGCAGCTGCTGCGCGTTGTCCTCCTGCTTCATAGCGAGCACGTGCCTGAACTTCGCCTCGACGCACTTGCTCACGGTCAACCCCGCCGCGAATGCCACCACGCCGAACATCAGCACCGCTGTGATCGCGCCCGGCGACAACCGATTGGCCACGTGCTTGACGGCGTCGGCCGCGGCATTCCATTTGCCGTAGTTGCCGCCGACCATCTCGCCGCCATGGTCGTCGTCGGCCGCCAGCTCCTCGAACAGGTTGATCGTCTCGCCGCCCGCGACGCATTCCATGGCGCGCGCCCTGGCCGCGGCGATGCTCCCATTCATCGCGTTCGACATGTCGACGACCAGCGTGTGGTCGCCTTCGAAATGCGCGCTGAGCTTCGCCGCCGCCTTGTCCGCGCCGGTCATCAGCCGCAGATCGGAGCGCCCGAAGCGCACGAGGCAGTAAGCCCGCTGGGCCCGTTCCTGCATCTCCTCGATCCGCGGCGCGCACCGCACCAGGTCGAGCGGCTCCTCGGCGACCATCCGGTAGAGCGGCCACCCTTCAAACCGCACATTGCCGATGAGATGCCCTTGCGGACCCGCCAGCACGTCAAGCGCATGCCGATGATCCCTCTCGCTGCGCACCACGAGTTCCGTCATCCGTCCCCCGGATGGGCGACGCGCACACGGATTCGGCCCGGCCAGATTAAACGGCGTCGAAGCGTCGATTTCAAGGGCCTGCAACCCCCGTGCACTAGACCGGGGGCGCCGCTTCTGAGTCGAATTTTTGATTCGCTGTGTCTGAAGGGCCATGGCCTTACGGCGGCCTTCCCGCCAGCGGGGACCAAATAGCAATGGTCGGCCTTCTGCGGACCAAGGCCAGCAAAAAGGGGCCGGCGCGGTGCGCCGGCCCGGCAATGCGATAACGCTATGTTAGCTCAGTGGTGGCCCCAGACCTCCACGGTCGCGTAGGCCTTGTCGCGCTTCGACGTCGCCAGCACGCGCGAACGCCACGTCGCCTGGATCTCCTTGATCGAACCGTCCTTCTTGAGGTCCACCGGCCCGAACGCGTCGTCGGCCGCGACCTTGATGCGGTCGTTCTCGACATCGTCCTTGGCACCGTCCGCATAGACGACCGCGAGCTTGGTCATGGTGATGTCGCGGTCCTTCACGGAGACGCGGAGCTGCTTGAAGCCCTGATTGTCGCCGACGGGGATCTTCACCTGGTCGAAGCCGACCGAGCCCGCCGTGTCGGTGCCGAGCAGCACCCAGCCGTTGTTGTACTTGCGGCCCTCGCCATCCGGCCCGAGCCAGCCCGGCGCATATTCGCCGAACACCTCGACCCGCGCCTGGCCCTTGAAATCCGGCTTGGAGCGATAGACGAGCTGCAGCTCCTTGATGAAGCCCTTGTTCTTGAGCGCGATCCAGTCGGTCTTGCGGTCGCTGCCGATCTTGGCGTCCTTCAAGAGCGTCTCGCTGTCGCCGTTGTCGTAGATGGCCTTCAGCTCGGTGATGAAGATGTCGTTCTTGAGCACGCGGATCCGGATGCGGTCGAACTTGCCGATCTCCGGCCCGACGCGGATTACGTCGCGGTCGACGAGGAAGCCGACATCTTGCGTGCCGAACAGAACCTCGCCGTTGTTCGTCGGCTTGCCCTGCAGTGCATCCGTCTTCTCGGGCGCCGTGGGTCGCGTATCCACGTCGCGCGAGCGGCGCCGCACCTCGACCACCGCCGAGCCGGCCTTGCCGGCCTTCAGCACGGGCCCCATGGGCGCGACCTTGGCGTCCATCGCCCGTGCCGTTGCGCCCAAGGCGACCGTCGCCAGCACCAGACTCGCAAACACCAGCCTAAGAGACATGAGCCCCTCTCCTCGCGTTCAGAATCGTTTGCGCACCCCGCAACCCGTGTAACGCACTCCGCGGCGCAAAAAAAGGCTCTGTCGACGGAAGCCCGGATTGTAGGGCATTCGGCATTTGCCGAGGCGCCGCGCAGACCCAGCGCCGGCATTTTCCTGTGCATGACGGAGGCACGCTGCCGGCCGCCATGCGCTTAACCGCCCGCTATCCAATCGGCCGCCTACAGAAATTAACGGTCTAGGGACTAAGCAAGCGATCAGAAGGGTGGGCGCCCGTCGCGGACAACGGCGAGAAGCACGTGAGCAATCGAGCGGCGTACAATCTGATCTTCAACGCCGTCGGCGTGCTGATCGGCGTGACCGCCGTCGGCTACGTCGCCTGGTCTTTCTTCCAGACCGAGCGCAAGGAGCCCTGCCGCGCGCGCTATCCGGCGCCGACGCGGTTCTCGCTGGCCACATCCGCCGGGGCTCCGCTGTCGCCGATCGAGCTGCAGGGCCGCGCTGGCGTCGGCGAATGGGGCGTCCTCGACAACAGCAAGGTCGTCACCGTCGATCAGGCGCCTGGGACGGCGCTCGAGGTCAAGCTCGTGCCCGTGCCGAGCGAGCTTGCCCAATCGGAGCGCAACACCAACGGCATCGATTTCCGCTGGACGCCGCTCGGCATGAAAGCTGCGACAGCGGCATGCCTCGATTACAGCGTCTTTGTCCCGGAGAAATTTTCCTTCAACGAAGGGGGCGGCGTACTCCCCGCCGTCATCGGAGGCACGCCGCCGCCGACCAAGTCGGAGAATGCCGATCGCTTTTCGGTGCGGCTGGAGTGGACGGAGGACGGCAAGGGCGTGCTCTCCGTCGCGCCCGCGGGCCTCGACTTCCGCGCCGTAAACCTGAGCGGCTTTCCGCTCGAGCCCGGCCGCTGGGTGCGCGTGCAGCAGGAAGTCGTGCTCAACACCCCCGGTGCGGCCGACGGCATCGTCCGCCTGTGGGCCGACGGGGACCTCATGGCCGAGGACACAGGCATCGAGCTGCGCAAGAACAAGGACGACGGCATCATCGGCGTGCTGGCCGACATCGGCTACGTGCGCCAACCGCCCGCCGCCCCGGGCAGCTTGCGGTTCTCCCCCTTCGAGATCTCCTGGCGGTAGGCCGCCGCGCAGCCCCTCCTCCCGCTTTAACCATAGCGTCCCCATATCAGGCCGACGCCGTTCCCCGGCGCACGTTCTCGGGGAGAAGGGGAATTAGATGCGCAACGTTCTGGGTTTCTTGGGAGAAGGCCTTGCCGGAGCGGGCCCCGGCCATGGCTCGGCGCACCAGCTCGGCACCGGCCCATCCGACGAGGTTCTGCTCGATTCCTATTCGCGCGCCGTCGTCGACGCCGTCGATGCGGTGGCACCCGCCGTCGTTCACGTCGAGATTGCGGGCGTGCGCAACGGCCGCCAGGCGTCCGGCACCGGCTCGGGCGTGGTCATCTCGCCCGACGCGCTCATCCTGACGAACAACCACGTCATCGAGCAGGCGAAGGCGATCTCCGTCTCGCTCGCCGACGGCCACAAGTTCACCGCGCGCGTGCTCGGCCGCGATGCCGACACCGACTTGGCTGTGCTGCGAGGCGAGACGGGCGAGACCTTGCCCGCAGCGAGGCTCGCCAACTCCAAGCACGTGCGCGCCGGCCAGATCGCCATCGCCATCGGCAATCCCTTGGGCTTCCAGTCGACCGTCACGGCGGGCATCGTCAGCGCCGTCGGGCGCTCGCTGCGGGCGCAGAACGGGCGCCTGATCGGCGACGTCATCCAGACCGACGCCGCGCTCAACCCCGGCAACTCGGGCGGCCCGCTCGCGAGCTCGGCCGGCGAGGTGATCGGCATCAACACCGCCATGATCATGGGTGCGCAGGGCATCTGCTTCTCGGTTGCAGCGAATACGGCGATGCACGTATTGACCCAGATCCTCGCGCACGGCCGCGTGCGGCGCGGTCGCATCGGAATTGTCGCCGAGCAGATTCCAGTTTCGGCGCGGCTCGCCTACAAGGCCGGGCTGGCGCAGGGGAGCGCTGTTCGCATCCGCGAAGTGCAGGCCGGCAGCCCGGCCGATCAAAGCGGCTTCAAGGCCGGCGATATCCTCGTGCGCCTCGACGCCGAGCCGGTGACGGGCGTCGACGATGTCTTCCGGCTGCTGGATGAGCATCGCATCGGCAAGGCCGTGAAGGCGACGGTGATCCGCTCGAGCGGGCTCGTGGACATCGAGGTGCGGCCGGACGAACGCGAGCGCGAACGCTGATCAGAAGTGCAATTGGCGATTGCAGTAATGCTGCATCGCGAAGCAAAGTCGTTTGCAATCTAAAATGAGCCGCCATTGTAATTGTTCTTTAACGTTTCGGAGACGGGCCGAAAGAACAACTTGCCTACTTCAGGGAAATGGTATTCAATTCTGTTTCCAACGTGGCGCCCTCCCACCTGTCCCCCCTAAGCGGCGTCACGCATTGCAGCCCGCGCTCTTCCCCCGGAGCGCGGGCTTTCTCGTTCTGGAAAGGATACCTTGCCCTCAGGACTGCTCGGAGGGCTTCCAGCCGGCTTGCCGTGCCTCGGATTCGCTGCAGAACCAGCGGTCGCCCTTGCCGCTCATGCGCACGCGCTCGTAGCCTTGCGCCCAAGGCAAAGTATAAATCCGGCGTCCGCCTTTTAGATTGCCTTTGATGGGACAGCCATCGGGGGCATCGCGTTTGGCTTCTTCCCATTTCTGCGCCCGATAATCGTCGGGACGCGCGGCTTCCCCGCCCCAAACGCCGACCTTGTTGGCCCGCGCCGCGCTCTCGAGCGAGCCATAGGTTGTAAATAGCCCTGATGTCGCGAAGACGTGGCCCCCGTTAACGAGCTCGGCGGCAATGTCTTTCTCGCCTGTGTGGCAGGTGCCGAAGCGGCGCCCGTCGCCGTCCTCGCTGCCGAGCTTGCAACGCACGCGGCCCTTGGCGAGCGCGCGGGCCAGGGCATCGCGGGCCACGGCATCGCAACGCCACGAGGCAGCGTTGGCGGATTCGCACGTCTGTCCGGGAACGGGCGCTTCGATGCCGGAGAGGCGCACCGTCGTACGCCCGACGCGCAGCGTATCGCCCGTGAGCGCGTAACCGCGACCCTCGACCTCAGAAGCGTCGCGGACTGAGCCGCCATGTCCCGACGAAGCACCGATCGCGCGCCATCCGAGCACGGCCGCGCCGACGACGAGCAGCAGCACGACGGCGACGCCAACGCCGCGTCCGATGGAGCCAAAGCGCTCACGGCCGCTTTCGAGCCACGCGTCGACCCACTCGGGCCGACCCTCGGACCAGCGGGCGGCGAGCAGTGCGGAGAGGATCAGCAAGCCGATCAGCAGCGCGATGACGGCGTCGCTGTCGCCGCGCGCAGAGAGGATGCGCCCCGCCCCGCCCAACACGGCAACCGCGCCGGCGATGGCGAGCGGCACGCTCAAGCTCGGCTGGCGCAGTATCGCGAGCAACGGGTCGAGCCGGCGCCATCCGGCTGCGAGCAGCGGGGCGAGCGTGTCCCACAACCACGACGCGGCCTTTAGCAGCGCAGTCAGCAGCGCGAGGAACGCCGTGTAGAGTGTGACGGCGAACATCCTGAGGCCGGAGCCGAGCACAGGCAGGCCGGCGCGCAGCTTGTTGTCGGCGGCGCGCAATCCGGCGGCGCCGTAGACGACGCCCTTCTGCCCGGCGGCAGCGGCGCCGCGGCCGAGTGCCTGCGCCCCAACCGCGCCGGCGGCGGCCCCACGCTGGCCCGCGGCCTTGAGGTTGTGAACCGCGTCCTTCGCGACCTCACCGACGCGATCGCGCCGGTTCCTGCGCCGCACCAGGATGGTGGTGCGCACGTACTCGCGCCATTCGAATCCGTCGTTGCGCTTGCGCCAACCGAACATGCGGCCTCCGAACTCGGTGTCAGTGGGTGGCGATGCCGCTGCTCAGGGCGCAGCGGCTGGAATCGGGGGTGTCACGATGCAAAGCGATGATGGCAACGCTTTGGCCTCCACGCGAGCCTAAAGCTCAATGATATCCCTCGCCTTCGCGCACCTTTCCCCGGAACGTCCAGTAGACGAACACCGTATAGCCGAGGATCACCGGCAGCATGATGAGCACGCCGATGAGCGTGAAGATCTGCGACTGGGGCACGGCCGCGGCCTCCCAGATCGTGATCGACGGCGGCACCAGATACGGCACGTTCGAGATCGCCAGCCCGACAAAGCCCAACAGAAACAGCCCAACCGCGCAAAGGAACGGCACCACCTCGCGGCCCGTGTTCAATCCGTGCCAGCACGCCCACGCGAGGATCGCAGTCGCGATCGGCACCGGCGAGAGGTAGAGGATGTTGGGCCAGGCAAACCAACGGTCGGCGATGCGTTCGAAGGCGAGCGGCGTCCACACGCTGATGATGGCCATGATGACGAGCACCGCGGGCAGGAGCTTCTTTGCCCAGCCGCGCGCGTCCTCGGCGAGCGGCCCGTCGATCTTCATGACGAGCCAGGTTGCCCCCAGCAGTGCGTAGCCGCCGAGCAGCGCTACGCCGGTGAACAGCGGGAAGGGTGCGAACCAGTCGAGCGAGCCGCCGGCGAACGCCTTGCCCTTCACCTCGATACCCTGCAGGTAGCCGCCGAGCACCACGCCCTGCATGAATGTCGCAACGATCGAGCCCCACGAGAAGGCGTTGTCCCAGAACTCGTGGCTCGGTTTCGCGGCCCAGCGAAACTCGAAGGCGACGCCGCGGAACACGAGCCCCAAGAGCATGATGATGATCGGCAGGTAGAGCCCCGGCATGATCACCGCGTAGGCGAGCGGGAAGGCGACGAGCAGTCCGGCGCCGCCTAGGACGAGCCAGGTCTCGTTGCCGTCCCAGAAGGGGGCGACCGAGTTCATCATCAGATCGCGGCAGTTCTCCTTCGGCTCGAGCTGGAACAGAATGCCGAGGCCTAAGTCGAAGCCGTCGAGGATGACGTAGAGCGCGACCGCGATGCCGATGAGCGCGGCCCAGACGAGGGGAAGCCAAAAGGCGATCGCATCCATGGCCTTATGTCTCCTCCATGGCGACGTTCGCCGCATCCTCGGCCGCCGACAACGGCCGCGATGGCACGCCCTCGGTCGGCGCGGTGGCGGCGCCCTTGGGACCGTATTCGATCAAGCGATTGATGTAGTAGATGCCCATCGAGAACACGACGCCATAGACGAGCACAAACAGGACGAGTCCGAACAGCACCGCGCCGAAGCCAACGGGCGAGGCCGCGTCCGCCGTGCGCAGGATACCGGTGGCGATCCACGGCTGACGGCCGACCTCGGTCACGTACCAGCCTGCGAGGATGGCGATGAAGCCGAGCGGCCAGGCGTATTGCACGGACTGCAGGTACCAGCGCGTCTCGAATAGGCGCCCACGCAACCATAGCCACGCACCGACCCATCCGATGGCGATCATCAAGACACCGAGGCCGACCATCAGGCGGAAGGCGATGAACACGGGGAAGATCGGCGGACGGTCGTCGGGCTTGAACTCCTTCAGGCCGGGAAAGCGCCCGTCGAGCTCGTGGGTCAGGATGAGGCTCGCGAGGTTCGGGATCGCGATCTCGAAGTCGTTGCGCTCCTCGCGCGAGTTGGGGATCGCGAAGAGGACGAGCGCGCCCGGATCGGACCCTTCCCAGTGGCTCTCGATCGCCGCGATCTTTGCCGGCTGATATTTCAACGTGTTGAGGCCGTGCTGGTCGCCGAGGAAGACCTGCAGCGGCGCCAGCAGCGCCACCATGCCGAGCCCCATGTGCATCATGGTGCGGCTTTCCTCGCGGAAGCGACCGGCGACGAGGTAGCGCGCGCCGACCGCCAGCACGACGAGCGAGGTCGTGAGATAGGCCGCGGTGAACATATGCGCGAAGCGGTAGGGGAAGCTCGGATTGAAGATGACGGCGATCCAATCGACAGGATAAGCGATGCCGTCGCGCACCTCGTGCCCGGCCGGCGTCTGCATCCAGCTATTGGCCGAGAGGATCCAGAACGCCGAGAGCGAGGTGCCCAGCGCAACGAGGATGGCAGAGATCACGTGCAGGTTTGGCGGCACGCGCTGCCAGCCGAACAGCATGATGCCAAGGAAGGTCGCCTCGAGAAAGAACGCGGTCAGCACCTCGTAGCCGAGCAGCGGCCCCATCACGTTGCCGACCACGACCGAGAAGCGGCTCCAGTTGGTGCCGAACTCGTAGGACATGACGATCCCCGAGACGACGCCCATCGCGAAGGAGACCGCGAACACCTTGGTCCAGAAGCGCGCAAGCCGCAGCAGGTGGTCTTGTCCGGTCGCGCGCCAGCGCACGAGCAGCGTCGCGATGAAGGCCGCGAGCCCGATCGTGAAGCTCGGAAAAATGATGTGGAACGAGATCGTGAACGCGAACTGGATGCGGGCGAGCAGGAGAGCGTCGAATTCCATGGGGCCGCCGCCTTGGCTTGTCGAAGGGCGCGCATTCTGCCGCCGTTCGCGCGATCCGTCGAGCGACGCAAGCGCGCGCATTGTCATAGTTCGCGGAAAACGAAAAGAACGATTGGCCGCCAGGCTATTCGGTCGCGAGTTGCGCGAGCGGTGCGGCCCAGAAGCGCATCATGCCGTTGGCGCCGGCCGACGCCAGATGCTGCCCATCGGGCGCGAAGGCGACAGCGGTCGCGCCGCCGCTATGGCCGCTCAGGGCCCGCAGGATGCGGCCGCGCCGGACGTCCCAGACGCGCACGGTGCCGTCCTCGCTGGCGGAGGCAAGCAGGTCCTCGCTCGGCGAGAAGGCTACGTCGGAGACGCGCCCCTTGTGACCGGTAAGCGAGCGCTGCCGGCGGCCGTATCCGATCGACCACACGTCGACGCGCCCGTCGAGCGAGCCGGCGGCGAGGTTGCGGCCATTGTGGGAGAAGGCGAGCGCGGTCACGAAATCGCGCGGTCCGTTGAGGGTGCGCTTGAGGCTCAGCGTCTGCAGGTCCCACAGGCGCACGGTCTTGTCCGCGCTACCGGATGCTAGCAGAAACGTCTGCGGAGAATAGGCGAGCGATTGCACCGCGTTCTCGTGGCCGTCGAACACGTGCAGCGGCGCCGACGGCTGGTTGGCGTCCCACAGCGTCACCTTCCAATCGTGGCTCGCGGTGGCAAAGCGCGTCGCGTCGCCGGTGAACACCACCGCCCATATATTGGCCTCGTTGCGCTGGACGGTCGCGACCTTGGCGGCGCGTTCGAGGTCCCACAGCACCACCTTACCGTTGGCGTGGCCGGTCAGCGCGCGCGTGCCGTTGAGTGCCAGCGCGGTGGCGCGACCGTCGTCGAGCTCGATAGTGCGGATCAGCGTGTGGTAGGCGGCGTCCCACACTTTCAGCGTGGCGTCCTCGCCCGCGGTTATGATCCAGCGTCCGTCGTCGCTGTAGGCCATGCCGGTGATGGCGCCGCGATGCGCCTCGACCTCCGCGATGGGCGTGACAACGGCCGGGCGCCCCGGCGTCTGCAGCGACTGCGTCTGGCTGAGGGGCACGGCCTCGCCACGGCTTTCAAAACGCGGGAAGCGATCCTGCAAGGCAACAGCCGCGCTGGCGACGCCGACGCCGATGAGAAGCTTGAATGCGATGGGTATCCAGGCGCGCCGACTGCCCTTCACCGGCCGCGGCCGCGGCGGACGCTTGACCTCGACGAGGGCGCGGTTCTTGGGGATCGGCTCGGGCGCCGCCTTCTTGACGAGCTTTGCCGGTTTCGCCGGCTTGACCTTGGCTTCTTTCTTGGCCGGCGCGGGCGCTTCCACCTTCGCTGGCTCGGGCAGCGCCTTTGCCGGTGCGGGCGCCGCGGCCGACTCGGCGGCGGGCTTCTTGCGTAGCCCGTCGAGGATGTTGAGCATGCTGCCCTTGGCCGCCGGAACGTCGGGCGGCGGCAGCACGGTCGGAGGCGCCGACACCCGCTCGGTGACTTCGTTGGGAGCGGCGACCTCAGGCTCCTCGAGCTTCTTCTCGCGTCCGCGCGCGCGCCAGCCGGTGCGCGGCGGATCGGGCGCGAGCAGATCGCCGCGCCAGGCGGGGATCGACTGCGGCCGCTGCTCGATGCTGAGCATTAGCGCCTTGTCGATCGCCTTGAGGAACCCGACACGATAGGAGCTCAGCGCGGCTTCGGACGCGGGAATGATCTCATCCTTGACCATGCGCGATGGCGCATCGGGGGGCCGCTTGCCGGTGACGGCGTGATAGAGCGTGGCGCCCATCGCATAGATGTCGGTCCACGGCCCCTGCTGGCGGCTCGTTTCGGCGTACTGCTCGTAGGGGCTGTAGCCCGGCTTCACCAGCGCGGAGATGGTCTTGGAGCGCGAGGCGACCTCGCCGCGCGCGGAGCCGAAATCGATCAGTACAGGATCGCCCGACTTGCGGATGATGACGTTGTCGGGCGCAATGTCGCGATGCAGGAAGTCTGCCTTGTGGATCATCTCCAGCGCGTCGAGGAGCGGGGAGAGGATGGTGTCGAGCTCCTTCTGGCGCGGGGCGCGCCCCAGCGCCTTGAGCCACCCTTTCAGGCTCTGGCCCTCCTCGAAGTGGAGCACCATGTAGCCGGTCTTGTTGTCGCGGAAATAGCGGTGGAGCTGGACGATATTGGTGTGGTTAAACTTGGCGAGCGTCTGCGCTTCCTCGATGAAGCGTTCGAGCCCCCAGTTGTAGTCGCCGGCCGCGTCCTGCGAGCGCGGCAGCACATCGATTCCGTCGGCGCGCGCGGCGATGTCGCTCGGAAAATATTCCTTGATGGTGACGGGCCGGCCGAGCGCAAGCTCCTCGGCGAGATACGTGACGCCGAAACCGCCAGCTCCCAGCACACGCTCGATGCGGTAGTCGCCGACCAGTACTGTCCCGCTTGGTAGCGCGATGAGATTCGTCATGGTTCCCCAAGACGAGCAAGCCCAGGCAACCGCATCAGAATCGCCCGGGCCGTTCGTCGATGACGCGTGGCCTCCGAACACATTGTTGGCGCACAAATGTGGCGCTCGCACGGGCGATGGTCTCGTGTTGAACAAATCTTGGGCCAGACGTTTTGCGGCCATGTTGCTGCCGTCATGCGGCACGACTCTACTCATCGATTAGCTCAAGAGAAGACCATGAGACCGGCGTGGTCGTCGTTTCTGGCGCTTGTGGCCGCAGCGGCGGCCCTCGACGCTCATATCGCGGCGGCGGGTACAACCGAATCGCGCCATGCCATCGCTTTCTCCACGCAAGACTTTCTGCTGCGCGCTTCCATTCTCGACGGGATGGCGGACCGCAGCGCCCAGGTGTTGGCACCGGTGCGCCAATGGATCGGCGAAAGCTACGCGCGCGCTCCCGCACTCGTGCTCGGGCTCTCGGTCGTGATGGTAGTTCCGCCGCTCGCGCTCGTTGGACTGCTCGCACGCAGGAAGCGCCGCACGAGCGCAGCACCGTCGCCCGATACGACGCTGGCGTTGACACGCGCCGGCAAGCGCGGCGCTGCGCTACTAGAGCCGAACACGTTGAAAACAGAGGGATTTTCGTGGCCGACAGAGGCCTGGGTCGACATCCAGGGTACCCCCGGCGGCCGCTACGTCATCGGCCGCACGCTGGTGAGGATTGGCCGGGAGGCGGACAACGACATCCGTCTCTCGGCCAAGACCGTGCATCGCTATCACGCCGCGATCCGCCGCACGACGGACGGCGACGTGATGGTCACGGACCTCTCCGGCAACGAAGGCAACGGCGTACTGGTCAACGGCAAGCCCGTCGACGAGGCGCGGCTCAAGAAAGGCGACATCATCAACGTGGGTGAGGTCAAACTGCACTTCGACGCTAAGCCCGTTTAGGAGGCTGCAAGCGTCGCGCGGGTGGAAGCAGGCAACGGCATGAGACTTTTTCCAGCAAGGATCTTTGGGAGATTTGCAATGTCAGAGGATCGCGGAAGCGGAGCGGAGGCCACGATGACACAGGCAGCGAAGGCAGGACGGATCTTGGGCTCGCTCAAGGATGCATTGAACGCGGCGAGCCGCGACGACACGCAACGCAAGGCTGCTGCCGGCGCGGACGCTGCAAACGTGACGCGGGCGGAGACGGCGGTCGTCAAGCAGCCGGCTGCCGTTCCGGCCGACCCGACACGCAAGGACGCGCCAGCGACACCTGCCGGCGCCGGCATGAGCGCAACGGAGGCCGCGCGTGAGGTCAAAGGTCAAACCTCGCTGAAGCAGGCCGACAAGCATGTCGAGTACGCGACGACGCCGACGACGCGCGTCGTCAAGCCCGAGCGCAAGCAGCAAGAGGATACCGGCCGTACGCAGCTGGTACGCGGCAAGGCCGACGTGAAGCGCGGGGCCTTCGAGCAGGATCCGGTCGTCGGCTGGCTCGTCATCGTGGGCGGCCCCGGCATCGGCTCCTACCGCCCGATCTTCGAAGGCAACAATACGCTGGGCCGCAGCTCCACCCAGCGCATCCCCTTGGATTTCGGCGATGATTCGATTTCTTCGGAGGAGCAGGCCTATATTCGCTACGATTCGGCCGCACGCTCGTTTCTGTTCGTGCCGAACCTTGCCAAGACCAATGTCGTTTCCATCAACGACAAGAGACCAACAGGAGCGGTCGAGCTCAACCAAATGGACGTGATCACGGTGGGTCGTACCCAGGTGGTGTTCGTGCCGTTCTGCGGCGCGGAGTTCGATTGGGCAGAGCTGACCGATGCCAAAGGCTGATGCGGGCATTCGATTTCGCCGCGCGCGCCACCAGGGGCGCACGGGACTACCAGGAAGACGCGAGCGCATTCTGGCCGCCGGAGGGCTCTTCCGGCGGCGGATCTGACGCGCCGACGGCCAATTCTGCGCGGCTCGTCGCCGTGCTGGCCGACGGCATGGGCGGGCACACAGCGGGCGCGCTCGCGAGCCGTGTCGTCTGCGAAAGCTTTATCTCCGCCTATAGAGGTCTCAACGGCGCGCGGCAGCAGCGCTTGCTGAAGTCGCTGCAGTCGGCCAATGACGCGATCGCGATCAAGGTGCGCGCCAACCCCATTCTCTCCGGCATGGGCTCGACGCTCGTTGCCGCGGTGTTCGCGGACGAGGGCGTCGAGTGGGTGAGCGTCGGCGACAGCCCGCTCCTGCTCTTCCGCCACGGCGAGATCGCGCTCCTGAACGAGGACCACTCGCTCGCGCCCGAGCTCGATCGCCTCGCCGCTATGGGCCGCATGACGCACGAGGAGGCGAAGGCCGATCCGCGCCGGCACATGCTGCGCTCGGCGGTGACCGGCGATGACCTCGACCTCGTCGACGTGTCGAAGCGACCGCTCGCGCTCGAGGCCGGCGACTACGTGATCCTGGCGAGCGACGGACTGCAGACTCTGGAGACAAGCGAGGTGCAGCGCATCGTCAAGGCCTACGCGGAAGCGGGGCCAGAGGCGGTCGCGGATGCGCTCATCCGCGAGGTCGAGGCCATGCGCGACCCGCACCAGGACAACACGACGGTAATCGCCGTGCGGTCCTTGCCGGACGCGAATCCCACCTAAATCCGGCCGCCATCCGCCCCTTGTTCCCCGAATGTTCTTGCGTGTGGTGCCCGCCCACGCTAGCGTTGCGCGTGCATTGCTAGCCGCCGGCTTCGGCGGCCGGGGGGCGCATGTACGGCCAGATCTCCACGCTTGCGTTCGTCGGCATCGAGGCGCGCCCGGTCGAGGTGCAGGTGCGCATCACGCCGGGACAGACCGCGCTCGTCATCGTCGGCCTGCCCGACAAGGCGGTGGCGGAAAGCCGCGAGCGCGTGCGCAACGCGCTACACGCCATCGGTCTCGGCATGCCCTACCGCCACGTGACGGTGAACCTCGCGCCCGCCGACCTGCCCAAGGAAGGCAGCCAGTTCGACTTGCCGATCGTGCTCGCCATGATGGTCGCCATGGCGGCGATCGCGCCCGACGCGATCGCCGGCTACGCCGCGATCGGCGAGCTCGCGCTCGACGGATCGATCCGAACGGTGCCGGGCGCGCTCCCCGCAGCCATCGGCGCCAACGCCATGGGGAAGGGCCTCATCTGTCCTGCCGCCTGCGGGTCGGAAGCCGCGTGGGCGGGCGAGGACGTCGACATTCTCGCGGCGCCGCATCTCCTCTCGCTCGTCAATCACTTCAAGGGCCACCAGTTGCTCGCGCGGCCCAAGCCCGTCGTCGATCGCGACACGGCCTCGCTGCCCGATCTGCGCGACGTCAAAGGCCAGGAGAGCGCCAGGCGCGTGCTCGAGGTCGCCGCCGCCGGCGGGCATAACCTCCTCATGATCGGGCCGCCCGGAGCGGGCAAGTCGATGCTCGCGGCGCGGCTGCCCTCGATCCTGCCGTCGCTATCGGCCGAGGAGATGCTCGAGGTGTCGATGGTGCATAGCCTCGCCGGCGAGCTGATGGGAGGCAAGCTCCTGAGCGAGCGGCCTTTCCGCGCCCCGCACCACTCAGCCAGCATGGCGGCGCTCGTCGGCGGCGGCACTCGACCGCGGCCTGGCGAAGTCAGCCTCGCGCACCTCGGCGTGGCTCGACGCGCTGCGCCAGCCGCTCGAGACCGGCGAGACGGTCATCGCACGCGCCAACCATCGCGTCGCGTACCCTTCGCGCATCCAGCTCGTCGCCGCCATGAACCCATGCAAGTGCGGCTCCGGCGGTCCCGGCACGAGCTGCAAGCGGGGTCCGCGCTGCGCCGCCGACTACCAGGCGCGCATCTCCGGGCCGCTTCTCGACCGCATCGATCTGCAGATCGAGGTGCCGGCGCTGTCGGCCGCCGACCTCGTGCTGCCGGCGCCAACCGAAGGAAGCGCGGAGGTGCGGGCGCGAGTGGCGCGGGCGCGTGAGCTCCAGCGGGCGCGCTTCGTCGCTCTCGGCGCGCGCACGATGCGCACCAACGCCGATTGCAGCGGGCGTATTCTCGAGGAGATCGCTACGCCCGACGCCGAGGGCGTAGCGCTGTTGCGCCAGGCGGCGGAGGCGCTGCACCTGTCGGCGCGCGGCTTCCACCGGACACTGCGGGTCGCGCGCACGCTCGCCGATCTCGACGGCGCCGAGACCGTCGGCCGCATGCATGTCGCCGAAGCGCTGAGCTACCGCGGCGAGACGTTGCGGCAAGCAAATGCCGCGTAACTAGGCCGCCGCGGCGATCCCGCGCTGCATCTGCGCCGCCTCGACCGTGTTCTTCAAGAGGCAGGCGATCGTCATCGGCCCGACGCCGCCGGGGACCGGCGTGATCGCGCCCGCCACCGCGGCTGCCTCGGCAAAGGCCACATCGCCGACGAGCTTGCCCTTGCCGTCCGGCTTGACGATGCGGTTGATGCCGACGTCGATCACGATGGCGCCGGGCTTGATCCAGTCGCCCTTCACGAACTCGGGCTTACCGATTGCCGCCACCACGAGGTCGGCGCGGCGCACCACGTCGGGAAGGTTCTTGGTGCGCGAATGCGCGATGGTCACCGTGCAGTTCTCGCGCAGCAGAAGCTGAGCCATAGGCTTGCCGACGATGTTGGAGCGTCCGACGACGACCGCGTCGAGGCCGGAGAGATCGTGCTTCACCGTCTTTGCAAGGATGATCGAGCCGACCGGGGTGCAAGGCGCCAGCGCGCGCTCGCCGATCGAGAGCTTGCCCACGTTGACGGGGTGGAAGCCGTCGACGTCCTTGGCCGGATCGATCGATTCCAGCACCCTCACGCTGTCGACGTGCTTGGGCAGCGGCATCTGCACGAGAATGCCGTGCACGGCCGGGTCGCGGTTGAGGCGCGCGACGAGATCGAGCAGCGCGGCCTCCGTCGTCTCCTCCGGCAGCTTGTGCTCGAAGGACTGCATGCCGACCTCGACGGTTTGCTCGGCCTTGTTGCGCACGTAGACCTTGCTCGCCGGGTCCTCGCCCACGAGCACTACCGCGAGCCCGGGCGCAAAGCCGTGCTGCGCCTTCATGCGGGCGACGTCGGCCGCCACATCGGCTCGCACCTTGGCGGCGATCGCCTTTCCGTCGATGATGTAGGCATGGCTCATTGGCGGCAGTCCCTCCCGACTTTTCTTCGTTMCCCGGCCGCCACAAGCTTGGCCCGCAGGCGCTGTTCCAGGCAACCCAAATCTCCGCTGATCGTAAGCGACTTGACTCGCGATTTGGCGCCGTGGGTCAGGCGCACCGTACTCTTGGGAATGTCGAGCCAGCGCGCCACCAGCCGCTCGAGCGCCGCGTTGGCTTCCCCATCGGATGGCGCCGACCGCACGCGCGCCAGAAACGCCGCGCCTTCGGCTGTCGCCCCCACGCCCTCGACGGCTTCTAGCGAGGATTTCGGCGTCAAGCGGACGCGCACGATGACGCACCCGCTACTCACCCGCCAGGGGAGGCCGGCCGGCCGGCTCACGCTCCGACGAGGAGGGGGATCAACACCTGGCCGATCAGGCCCTGAATGAAGAAGCAGCCGAGCAGCAGGATCAGGGGCGAGATGTCGATGGCCCCGAGATTTGGCAGCGCGTTGCGGATCGGCCGCTGCAGCGGCTCGGTCACTGCGTTGATCGCCTGCCAGATGCCGCGCACCGTCGGGTTGTAGGGGTTGACCACGCCGAACGCCATCAGCCAGCTCAGGATCACGCCGGCGATGATGACGTAGACGTAGAGCTGGATCAGGTAGCTGATGAAGGTGAGGAGATAGACGAGCAGCTGGATCATGGGCGAGTCCGGTTGTGGAGAGGCAGACGTGTAGCCTCGCCAAGCCGCGGGAGCAAGGCCGCCGGAGTTGGCGCAAACAGGGCGAGCGCCCCGCATTCCTTGACAAGATTCGGGGGCCGCCCCTAAATGCCGCTCACTCGGCCGGGGCCGTAGCTCAGATGGGAGAGCGCTGCAATCGCACTGCAGAGGTCAGGAGTTCGATCCTCCTCGGCTCCACCACCCCAGCATCCATCGCACCGGAAGAGCCCCCTCTTCCAGTGATTCCATCCCGAGAGAGCGCCGCTCAGGCAGCCTGAGCTTTTTCGCGACGTCCCCTCAAGCAAGCGTTGAGAGGAAGTGCCGTCATGGTTTTATCGACGCCTGCCGCGACAGCCCGTTCCGCGACGAGCGTGGCCGCACGGTGTGCGGCCACCGCGGTCTGACGCGTGTGAAGGCGGCACGCCGCAGCGTCGTGCAAGGGCGGAGAAATGTTCGTGAAGAACTCAATTCACCCAGACGTGCTCCGGTATCCCCATCCCGTCGTCAAAGCGGACAAGCTCAAGAAGGGCGCTGTTCGCGAGTTCGCCATCCTCGGGAAAAGCTATGTCCTCTACCGGGACGCCGAGGGCAAGGCTGCTGCCACCCTGGGCAACTGCCCCCATAGAGGCGCGCTGCTGGCAAAGGGGAGCGTGAATGCACAGGGCGAGCTGGTGTGCGCATACCACGCCTGGAGAATCCGTTCGAACGGCACCGCCATTAGTCCTTCCAATCCGGACAAGGTCTGCTCCATCCCGATGCTCAAGACGTGGGAAAAGCACGGCTTCATCTGGGTGGCACACGCGGATGTCCCGGATTCGGCGTTCCCCAACTTCACGCGTCCGGGGTTCCAATTCGTTGGTGGATTCACAGAGCCGTTCCGGGCGCCGCTGCCAGTGGTGCTGGACAACTTCGGCGAGGTCGAGCACTCCTTCCAGGTCCACGTTTTCGTGGGGACGAGTAGCAAGTCACCGGACACGCTCTCATTCGCGTCAGAAACCCGGGAAGACGAGACCATCGGACGATCTTCGTCCAAGTACCGCGGGTTTCCACTGAAGCTCCACCGCCTTGTCGGTATCGGGGATCGGGACAACTACCACATCGATTGGGTGTTCCGTTTCAAGCCTCTTCACGGGTCCTACCACAATTACCTCTCGGACCCGGTCAGTGCGACACGCCGGCCGGTTTCCTATATCGTGACCGTTTTTCTCGTGCCGGTGCGCGACAGAGAAGTCGACGTCCACACCTTTGTCCAGATGGCCATCGAAAGTCCTGGGCTGCGGTGGCTTGCTCCGATCCTTCGCTTGGGCGCGATGGCGGTCACCAAGTACGAAATCAAGAACGATGCGGACATCGCGCGCTATGCCCCAGAATCGAGCGATGGCCGGCAGTGGAACTTGACGCACCTGGACAAGCAACTGTTTGTGAACCGCCGCATGATGGATCGCATCTATCTGGCTCCGCAGGCGGGCAACGTGACTCCACCAACCCCTGCAAGCTAACGAAGAATTGTCCACTCCGTCGACAGCGATCGAGCGCGGGAGCAAATGGAAACGATTTGCTCGCAGATCGAAGCGGATGATTAGGAATAGTGGGCTTATCTCGGAGCCGGCGGCCGGCGGTCGCGTGCAGTTGCGGAGGCTTCGATGACTTCGATGAAATGGCTTTGTTGCATGGCTTTGGCGTCTGCTCTCGCCACGCTCACGATGCTTGCGCCCAGTGCAGCATCCACGACGCCCAGCTACATCGAGGCAGTCCCCGACGAGCTTACCAAGAGCTATGGCGAGGATGTCGCCAAACGCGCCTTCTCCGATGAACTGACGGAGAAACGCAAGACGCTGATAAAGGACACTCTCACGCGCGAGCAGAAGTGTCCCGTGGACCCCAAGTTTGTCGTGCGCGATGTCCATCCCTATCAGGTCGCTCCGACCGACGTCGCTTGGGTCGAGCGCTACGAGGTTGCCTGCCGGGGGACGGTGCATCGCGCAGCGCTGATGATCCTCGACGACGGCAAGGTCGAAGCCATGCCGTTGCTGGCAGGGTCGACCATTGCGGACCCAAGCCTGCAAGTCGACGCCGCCACCATCGTCACGACTGCGGCCCTGACCCGCGAGGCCAAGGAGTGCAATCAGGCAACCATTACCGACACGGAGCTCACCGATAGGCCGCAAGCCGGCCGGCCGTGGAAGGAGCGCTGGTCGGTGAACACGTGCGGCGATGTGCAAAAGGTGGATGTCGTTTTCACGCCGTCGGCGCAGGGCGGAACGGACATCTCCGTGACGCAGCCTTGACCCGGTAAGATCCGCTGCACGTTGGTCGAATCCGTCTTGCGCGGCACCTCCAGGGCCCACGCGCCCCCAACGCATCTCGGTGCCGCCTGCTACCGCAGACCGCTGTTCCCCAGGGAACAGCGGCGCAGCGCAAACAGGTTCAGGAGACGGGGTCGGACATTGCGGGACGGATCGACCATGAACTGCCACACCAAAACACGGGACTTCGCCCGCGGCGAAATACCCTCTCCAGAGGCCACGCCGACCAGGCCCACCCGCCGCGACGTCGCGTTCGCGAGCGGCGGCGTCACCTGCCGCGCCTGGGCCTATGCGCCGGCCGCGCCCGCCAAACGGGCCGCGCCCTGCATCGTCATGGGCCACGGGCTCGGCGGCACGCGCGACGCTTCGCTCGAGCCCTACGCGGAACGCTTCGCGCAAGCCGGATTCTACGTGCTCCTATTCGACTACCGCTATCTTGGCGCCAGCGACGGCGAGCCGCGCCAGCTCATCTCGATTTCGGGCCAGCTCGACGACTGGGCGGCGGCCATCGCCTTTGCGCGCTCCATGCCGGGCGTCGATCCCGCACGCGTCGCGCTGTGGGGCTGCTCGCTGTCGGCCGGTCACGTGCTCACGACGGCTGCGCGCGACCCCGCGGTCGCGGCGATTTCGGCGCAATGCCCCATGTTCGACGGCGCCACGAGCACGCGCCTCTTCGTGAAGAATGCAGGCGTGCTCGCGGGGCTACTACGGCTCATTTGGGCCGGCGTCGCCGACGCAGTGCGCGGTCTCCTCGGCAAGTCGCCGCGCTACGTGCCGCTGGTTGCCCCGCCGGGTGAGCTTGCGGCGATGTCGAGCGAAGATGCCTACGTGGGCTGCCTCGCCATCTTCCCCCCGGGATGGCGCAACGAAGTTGCCGCGCGCTTCTTTCTGACAATGCCGCTTTACCGGCCCGTACGCTACGCCGGCAGCGTCGGCTGCCCCGCGCTCATCATCGCGTGTGAGAGGGACACCGTTGCCTCGACGGATGCCGCACGCGAAGCCGCCGAACACATGGGTGACAAGGCGCGGCTCATCGAATTGCCGATCGGGCATTTCGACGTGTACCTCGGCGAGTGGTTCGAGCGTTCGTCGGCGGAGCAGGTGAGGTTCTTCCAGGAAGCCTTGTGCTCTTAGCAGCCCATTCGCGGCAATCGGCTAAATTGCAAACGCCTGTGATCAATCAATGGTGATGATCGACGGGGCCTATGGCCTTGTTCGTGGAACCGATTTGACTACTTCTACTTGTGGGCAGAGCTTGCGTTCGCTGAGGCGGTAGGCTCGACGCCGCTTCGACATTAAGAACGCCAGAGATGCTTTGCCTCTTCGCAGCAGCGCGGAGAGCACGGGTTTGTGCGCCCCTTCGCGCTCCTGTGGCGTTCAGCCAACTCACTCGAGCCTGGAGGAAGCCATGGCCAAAGTTCTCTGCGTTCTCTACGACGATCCCGTCGACGGCTACCCGAAGTCATATGCGCGCGACGACATTCCGAAGCTCGACCATTACCCCGGCGGCCAGACGCTCCCCACGCCCAAAGCAATCGATTTCAAACCGGGCCAGCTTCTCGGCAGCGTCTCGGGCGAGCTGGGCCTGCGCAAGTTCCTCGAAAGCCAGGGCCACACGCTTGTTGTGACATCCGACAAGGACGGCCCCAACTCCGTATTCGAGCGCGAGCTTCCCGACGCGGAGATCGTCATCTCGCAGCCGTTCTGGCCAGCCTACATGACCGAGGAGCGCTTCAAGAAGGCCAAGAAACTCAAGCTCGTCGTCACGGCGGGCATCGGCTCCGACCATACCGACCTGCAGGCAGCGATGGAGCGCGGGGTCACGGTCGCGGAAGTGACGTACTGCAACTCGATCAGCGTCTCCGAGCACGTGGTCATGATGATCCTGGCGCTCGTGCGCAACTACATTCCCTCCTACGGCTGGGTCGTGCGCGGCGGCTGGAACATTGCCGACTGCGTCGAGCGCTCCTACGATCTGGAAGGCATGAACGTCGGCACCGTCGCCGCCGGCCGCATCGGCCTTGCCGTGCTGCGGCGCCTAAAGCCGTTCGACGTGAAGCTGCATTACACCGATCGCCACCGCCTCTCGCCCGAGATTGAGAAGGAGCTTGGCCTCACGTTCCACAAGGACGTCGAGTCGCTCGTGAAGGTCTGCGACGTGGTGACGATCAACGCGCCGCTGCATCCAGAGACCGAGCACCTCTTCAACGACAAGCTCATCTCCAAGATGAAGCGCGGCTCCTACATCGTGAACACAGCGCGCGGCAAAATCTGTGACCGCGACGCCATCGTGCGGGCGTTGGAGAGCGGCCAGCTCGCCGGATACGCGGGCGACGTGTGGTTCCCGCAGCCGGCACCACAGGACCACCCGTGGCGGACGATGCCCCACCACGGCATGACCCCGCACATCTCGGGCTCGTCGCTGTCGGCGCAGGCCCGCTATGCCGCGGGGACGCGCGAGATCCTCGAATCTTACTTCGCGAATAAGCCCATCCGCACCGAGTACCTGATCGTCGACAAGGGCAAGCTCGCCGGAGCCGGCGCGCACTCCTATAGTGCCGGCGACGCGACCAAGGGCTCGGAAGAGGCGACGCGCTACAAGAACCGCGTGTGACGTTTCCCTTCTCCCCCCATGCCGCTCACATGGGGGGAGGGGATCAAGCCGTGACGACGGAGCCGAGGTCCGCGGGTGTCACAACCGGACCCGTAACCGCCGCGTCATCAAACGAAAGCCCATAGTCCTGAGCCATGTGCAGCATCGCGCGCTCGGCAAGCGCGGTGATGGTCAGCAGCGGATTGACGCCGAGCGAGCGCGGCATCACCGCGCCGTCGACGACGTAGAGCCCATCGTGCACCGCCGTCGAGCCACGCCCGGGCGCGGCGTCGAACACCTGCCCCTTGTGATTGACGACGCCATAGGCGCGTTCGCGGCCCATGCCGGCTCCGCCGAGGGGATGCGCGGTCGCCGGTTGATGCCCCATGACGGTGCCGGCGAGCGGGTTCTTGACGTAGGAGCCGCCGGCCTCTTTCACGATCGAGGAGAGCACCGCATCAAGTCGCGCGTACACCGGCTCGTCCTTGGCGCCGGGCCACTGCAGCGTGAGGCGGTCGTCGTCGAGTACGAAGCGTCCCGCGGCGCTGTCGTGCGACACCGCGAAGAAGGTCTGCAGCCGCGAGAACGGGCCCTTGTACACCCCGCTGATGAGGCTCTGCAGTGCGCCGAGCAGACGCCCGTTGGGGATAAACAATACCGGCAGCACGGGCGCCAGCGCGGAGGGCAGCACGCCTTCCTGCACGCGTAGCTCCTGCGACAGGTCGCGCTCGTCGTCGTACTCGATCTGCCCGGAGACGGCCGCGCCGATCTCGACGCCTTCGAGCTTCGGCGGATAGCCGATGCCGACCGCATCGACGGGGTTCGTCGCGCCGTAGCCGAAGGCGATGATGTCGCCGTTGGCGGAGAAGCGCTCGCCCACGCGATCGGAGAGCGGCAGGCCGAGAGCGCGCGAGCGCAGCAGGATCTCACTGGTGCCGAGCGTGCCGGCGCCCAGCACCACAATCGGTGCGCTGAGCGTCATCTCCGCAGGCGCGGCGCCGTTCTTATCCAGGCGGCGCAAGTGCACGGTCCACGATCCGTCGACGCCCTTGGAGACATGGCGAACACCGGCGTGCGTGAAGATCTCCGCGCCGTAGCGTGCGGCGTCGGTGAGATAGGTCAGCGCGACGGAGATCTTTGCGCCGACGTTGCAGCCTCCGCAACAGTCGCCGCAGCGCGTGCAAGCGGGTTGGGCGACGCCCGCGCGATTGACCATCGCATCGAAGGCGACGGTGACGGGGGGCGCGATGGGCGTGCGGCCGAGCCCGCTTCCCGCGGCCGCGAGCGCCTTGAACTTCGTGTGCGCGGCCGCGCGCGGATCGCTCTGCGGGCTGAGCCAGCGCTGCGCACGGCGGAACCCTTCCTCGAGCAGGCCGTCCTGCGCAATCTGGCCCGGCCAGATCTCGTCCGCGAACACGCGATCGTCGGGCCGCAGCGCTACTCCCGCGTTGACCAGCGAGCCGCCGCCGAGCCCGCAACCTACGAGCACGTGCATGTCCTCGCCGAGGCGCACGTCGTAAAGCGCGCTCGAAGGGCCGGTCTGCACGCGTTTGCCCGTCACCTGCAGCTCGTTCTTGAGGTCGGGGAAGCGGCTGGGGAAACCGCCGGTCAGCACCTCACGGCCGCGCTCGAGCACGGCGACGCGCTTGCCGGCACGGGCGAGCCGCGAGGCGGCAACGCCGCCACCGTAGCCGGAGCCGACGACGATGACGTCGTAGCGGTCCTTGATCCGGTCGAGCGAGCGGGAGAGGCCGGTCATGCGCGGTCCTTGGCATCGAATCCGGGCGGCGAATCCGGCGCAAAGGTGCGTCGGCGCCGAACGGGCGTCAAATGGGTTCGATGCGAGGCCGACTAACGCACCGGATTGGCCGCCACGGCGCCGGCTTCCTTGGCACGCGCGGGCAAAGGCGCGAGCTTCACGGCCTTCGAGCGGCCGACCTCATCCTGCAGGGCATCCGCCAAAAAACGGCCGAGACAGCCATATGTGAAATCATTGGGGTGGAAGAGGTCGGGCGCGAGCAGCTGCTGCGGCGTGTACTGCGCGCTCGTCACCAGATACTTCATGATGGCGAAGCGCTGCAGGATCGGTACCTTGCGCGCTTCCGCTATCTGCCGAAGGGCCGCGAGGTAGCGCGGAATGGCCGCGATCGTGTCGGCGCGTGGGAAATACTGCATGTCGAGCAGCACCACATCGATCCCTGCCTGCTGAAGCTGGTCGATACCGAGCATTACGGTCTGGCGGAACTTGTCGACATCGACCTGGCGCATGGCGTCGTTGACGCCCGTCTGCCAGATCACGACGTTGGGATGGAGCGGCAGCACATCCTTCTTGATGCGCGGGATCATGTCGGTCGCGAGCTGGCCGCCCACGCCGAGATTATCGACGATGATCTCCTTATCGGGATACCGCTTGCGCAGCTCGGCCTGCAGCCTCGACGGGTAGCAGGCCTTGGGGCTGCTTGCGCCGATACCCTGCGTGCTGGATGAGCCGAGCGCCACGATCCGGATCGGCTTGGAGCTCGCGAGTGCACTCGAAAGCCCGGGTAGCGGAGCGTTGAAGCGGAGGAGGTTAACTGGCGCCTCGCAAGGCTGCGCCGCGTTGGCGACAGCCGGGCTTAAGCCCGCTGCAACTGCGACCGCCAGACGGAGAGCTGATTGCGCAAGGACTGTACGAACCCGATGTCGCGATTGCGCTCTGCTAAGGCCCATGCCGTGATCCAAAGGATGCCAATACCTGCCGTATTGACCAGGATCTGCATGGGAAGTCCATCGCCGGCTTCGGCCAAAATCACCCACCCGGTAAACGAAACTACCGTTCCGAGGCAGAAGATTTCCAAGGAATGCCGGCCACAGCGCGATACGCCCCTGGCCCAGGAAAGCTGCGCTTGTAGGCGAGGACGGCGGAGAAACCGGCGAGCAGCACGAATACCTCGGCCGCGTCGGCGAAGCCGAAGTTACGCAGCGTGAAATGGGCAAGCCCGTTGTCGGGGATGTGATCGATGAAGATGAACAGCAGCGCGAGCCCGCGGAGAAAATCGATTCGCAGGTCTCTATCGTTGGCCATGCTCGCCGCGCCTGTTGGCATTCGCTTCCAATCCGGAGCCACGACTCTCAGAACGCACGACCAGGGCCGTTCCGTCGCAGCTCCAACGCGACATGCTGGAGCAAGTTCCTGCGGCCACAACGCTCATCGGCAACGGAAAGCGCAAAGCGCCGCTGCGCCAATCGCGCGGTGATCTACAAACTACTTGGAGAAATCGATTCGAGATGGGCCCCGCAATGAACACGCGATAAACGCGACGAGGCTCGCAACCAATGTCCATCGCGTCGCGCGGATCGTCAAAGCAAAATGCAGATGAGGATAGGCGCTTCCGCGTCAGGTTCGTGTAGGCCTGCGCGTCAGCTTCGCGTAAGCATTTCTTGTCAGCTTGTCGCGTCGGGTGCCGCGGGCGCGACCGCGAGCATCTCCGCTGCGCGCGCGCAGTCGGCCTGCATCTGGGCCACGAGCTCGTCGCTCGACGCAAACTTGCGATCCTCGCGCACGAAATCGATGAACTCGACCCCGAGTTCTCGTCCGTAGAGTTCGCCGTCGAAGCCAAACAGAAAAACCTCGAGCACGGGCATGCCGTTGTCGTATGTCGGTCGGGTGCCGATGTAGGCGGCGCCGTCATACTGCCGCCCCTCCGCGTAGGCGCGAACCGCGTAGATGCCATGGCCGAGCACAGTGCCGCGCGGGAGCGGCAAGTTCGCCGTGGGAAACCCAAGCCCGGTTCCGCGCCGCGCGCCGCCGACCACCGTGCCGCCGACGCGCCACCACCGGCCCAGCATGCCGGCCGCGCCTTTCACGTCGCCTTGCGCCAGCCGCAGTCGTATCGCGCTCGAGGAGAACACCTCGCCTTCCGCGGCGACGGGCGCGATGATTGTAATGCCGAAGCCGAGCCGCTGCGCCGCCTCCCGCATGGTCTCCGGCGTGCCGCTGCGGCCCTTGCCGAAGAAGAAATCGTGGCCGATTACCACGTGGCGCGCGCCGAGACCCTCCACCAGGACTCGCGCGATGAAGTCCTCGGCGGAAAGGCTCGCGAGCTCCCGGTTGAAGGGTAGGATGACGGCGACGTCCAAGCCGAGCTGCTCGAAGATCGCGAGCTTCTGCGCCGCCGAGGTCAAATGGAAATGCGGCTCCTCGGGGTGGAAGAACTCGCGCGGATGCGGCTCGAAGATGAGCGCCCCCGCCGGCGCGCCGAGCGCGCGCGCCTCCGCGACGGCGGCGGCGATCAAGGCCTGGTGGCCGCGATGCACCCCGTCGAAATTGCCGATGGCGAGCACTGCCCCGCGCGCATCCGCCGGCACATGGCCGTACCCCTCTACGATCTGCATCGGGCTTTCGCCTCCAGCGGACGCCATGTCCAAATTCCGCCGCCGATCATGAGTATCCCGCAGTTATGAAAGATTGGATCCCCCAGATCGTGATCGGCATCATCGTGACCGTCGTCGGCACGGTCATCGCCAACGAGATCGTGGGCGGCCACGGCCGGCATACGCTGCCCGGTATCCATTTCGGCCGGGGCAGATAGTCCCCGTCAAGCAGGCCGCGCCGGCACCATCAGCACCGCCTCGCCCTGCACCACCGCCTTGCCGTTGACGCTGCACACGGTCTCGAAGCGGGCGCGCTTCTTTTCCGCGATGAGCTCGATCACCTTCACCGCGGTGACGACCGTGTCGCCGATCTTGACCGGCGCTTTGAAGTTCAAGGTCTGCGAGATGTAGATGGCGCCTGGGCCCGGCAGCTTCATGCCGAACACGGCGGAGATGTAGGCGGCCGAAAGCATGCCGTGCGCGATGCGCTCCTTGAACATCGTGCCGGCTGCATACTGAGCGTCGATGTGCACGGGGTTCTTGTCGCCGGAAATCTCGGCGAAGGCGACGATGTCGGCCTCGCTCACGGTCTTGGAGAGGCTCGCCTCCTCGCCGACGCTAAGATCCTCGAAAAAAACGCCCTTTGCCGCCGTCGCCATACCGTCCGCTCCCCTGATTGGCGGGTCTTACGCCCGCGGGCCCGGACACTATCGGCGCCCACCGCGGCCGGCAACCGGAGGGCTTCTCGGGCGTTGTTAGCTTAATGCCCTATCCGCTGTTGCCGGCCTCGCACCTAGAAGCTATAAGGCGCAATTCCCACTTACCTGGAAACGCTTGGCCCTGCAGACGAGCCGCAGGATGCCGGAGATTAAGAGCCGCCATGAGCGACCGTAGACCGTTGATGCCCAAGGCGACCGCCGTTTGGCTGGTCGAGAACACCTCGCTGACCTTCGACCAGATCGCGGCCTTTTGCGGCCTGCATGTGCTTGAGGTGAAGGGCATCGCCGACGGCGACGTCGCGCAGGGCATCAAGGGTCTCGATCCGGTCACCTCCGGCCAGCTCACACGCGAGGAGATCGAGGCGGCGGAGCACGACCCGAAGCAAGAGCTTCACCTCGCCGAGCCCAAGGTCATCGTGCCCGACATGCCGGCCAAGAAGGGGCCTCGCTACACGCCGGTCTCGCGCCGCCAGGACCGTCCGAACGCGGTACTCTGGCTTTTGCGCAATCATCCCGAGTTAAAGGACAGCCAGATCATGCGCCTCGTCGGCACGACGAAGCCGACGATCACGCAGATCCGCGAGCGCAGCCATTGGAACGCGCCGAACCTAGCGCCGCAGGACCCCGTCACTCTCGGGCTGTGCACGCAGACCGATCTCGACGCCGAGGTGAAGAAGGCCGCCCGCCGGCTCGAGCGCGAGCGCAAGGAGTCCGGCAAGGGCATGGAGAAATCCGGCACGCTGCTGCCGACCGAGGAGACGACGGCGCCGGAGCCGCGCAGAAGCGAGATCATGCAGCCGAAAGTCGAGGAGCAGCGGGAGGAGACGCCCGAAGAGGAGCAGGCGCGCGTCTTCGCCAAGCTCAAGGGCATGTCCGGCGGCGACGACAAGCACGACAACGAGGATGAGGGCGCGGACACCGCGGTCGACAAGGAATAGCTCAGGCGCAGCGACTGCGCGTCGCGCCTTCGCGGGTCGTGCCTGTTCTGTGGGGCGACGGCGTTAGTCGAGCACCCACGGAATGAGCAACAGAAGCGTCAACAGGATCCAGAGGGCGATCGTCTGCTGTGTGATCTCGCTCATGGCCATCTCCCGGCAAGCCATGCGAACTTAACGGAAGACTAGACCCAAACCCGTTGCCGCAAAAGAAGGCTGTGAGCCCTTCCTTCCAATTATCCGCAGAAGGATCGCTGGCAGCGCGTACCCGGCCAACGCGCCGGCAGGCGTCCTCCGGGATCGTGAAAAGGACATGGCCGTTGCCGCGCTTCCCCGCTTTCGCTAGCGTCGCGCCTATTGCCCGATGCCCGTCTCAAAGAGCGCCAGCCGAGCTATGCCCGCCAATCCTTACAACGAGAACCTCGACAAGAACCCCGCCAACTATCAGCCGCTGACGCCCCTGCAATTCCTCGCGCGCGCGGCCGCCATCTACCCCGATCATTCCGCCATCATCCATGGCAATGCGCGCATCAGCTACGGCGAGTTCTATGCGCGCTGCCGCCGGCTCGCCTCTGCGCTGCGCGGGCTCGGCATCGGCGTGGGCGATACCGTCTCGGTGGTGCTGTCCAACACCCCCTCGATGCTCGAAGCCCACTTCGGCGTGCCAATGGCGGGCGCGGTGCTGCACTCGATCAATACGCGACTCGATGCGCCGATCGTCGCCTTCCAGCTCGATCATGCCGACGCCAAGGTCGTGATCACGGATCGCGAGTTCGCGGCAATGAGCAAGGAGGCGCTCGCTCTCGCCAAGGTGCGCCCTGTCGTCATCGACTACGACGACAAGGAATTTCCGCAGACGGGCGAGAAGCTCTCCGACATCGACTACGAGGCGTTCGTTCAAGGCGGCGATCCGGATTTCGCCTGGCAAATGCCGGCCGATGAGTGGGACGCGATCGCGCTCAACTACACTTCGGGCACGACCGGTAACCCCAAGGGCGTCGTCTACCACCATCGCGGCGCGGCCCTCATGTGCTACGCGAACACACTCGAGACGCGCATGGCCGCGCATCCGGTGTACCTGTGGACGCTGCCGATGTTCCACTGCAACGGCTGGTGTTTTCCATGGTCGCTGTCGGTCGTGGCCGGTACGCACGTCTGCCTCCGCTGGGTGCGTGCCAAGGCGATGTATGACGCCATCGTCGACCGTCGCGTCACGCATCTTTCGGGCGCGCCGATCGTTATGACGACACTGCTCAACGCCAGACCCGAGGAGCGCCGCGACATCACGCATCCGGTATGGATCAATCATGCCGCCGCGCCGCCGCCGCAGTCCGTGCTCGACGCCATGACGGCCGCGGGCTTCCACCTGACGCACCTCTACGGGCTCACCGAAACCTACGGGCCGGCCGTCGTGAACGAGTGGAACGTCGACTGGAATGACCTCGACGAAGCCGGCCGCGCCTTCAAGCGCACGCGTCAGGGGGTGCGCTACGTGTCGCTTGAGGACCTCACGGTCATGGATCCGCTCACAATGCAGCGCGTTCCGGCCGACGGCGAGACGCTGGGCGAGGTCATGTTCCGCGGCAACATCGTGATGAAGGGCTACCTCAAGAACAAAGTCGCCTCCGATGAGACCTTCGAGGGCGGCTGGTTCCACTCGGGCGATCTCGGCGTGCTCTATCCCGACGGCTACATCCAGCTAAAGGATCGCTCCAAGGACATCATCATCTCCGGCGGCGAGAACATCTCCTCGATCGAGGTGGAGGACGTGCTCTACAAGCACCCGGCAGTCGCCTATTGCGCCGTGGTCGCCAAGCCCGACGAGAAGTGGGGCGAGACGCCGTGCGCGTTCGTCGAACTACGCCCCGGCGCGACCGTGAGCGCGGACGATCTCGTCGCCTGGTGCCGCGAGGGGCTCGCCAAATACAAGTGCCCGCGCCACATCGTGTTCGCCGAGATCCCCAAGACCTCGACCGGCAAGATTCAGAAGTTCAAGCTGCGCGAACTGGCAAAGGACGCGTGAGCGCAGCCGCGGCTCGCATACGTCACCCTTTTGGAAGTCGTCTTTGGAAATGAGGGCCACCGTGCCCGCGCAAGTGTCTGCGCGGGTTACGACCTCAAGGCTAACCGCGAGGCTCGAGGCGAGCGAGGACCGCTCGCCCCTCTTGCCTCGGTGATGCGGGTCTAGTGGCGGGTCTCGTCGCCGGAGAGGCGCACGATCTCGTCCTTGAGCTTCAACTTTTCCAGCTTCAATCGCTGGATTTCTATGTCGTCCGAGCCGGGACGGGCGACCTCTGTTTCAATCTTACGCTCGAGAAGCCGGTGCTTCTCCGCTAGCTCTGCGATATGAGCCGCAAGCGCCATCATGGTCCTCCATGAACATGTTGAAGACACCTCAGCGTGCCAGATGATCGGACGCTTGTCTATCGAGGCGTGCCCCTTGAAAGAGCCGTCCTGAACACTAAGCAAATGCCGTAATTTGACGAAATTCCGCAGCTTTAAGACGCTCGTACTGACCCCTTATGGTGCTACTAGGAATATTGTGCACCGACTTGGCGCCGTCGCTTGCCAGGGCCACGCAATCGGACGATAGTTCGCGCGCTTGCACGGTGTTAAGAGGGGGCATTACCGGGCTTGCGTATGAAACGAGTGGACGAGAGAGAGCTCCGTGACGAACTCGTCAAGCTCAGGGCGGAGCACCGCGAGCTCGACGACCAGATCATCTTGCTCGAAGGCTCTACAACCTCCGACCAGCTCCTCGTCAAACGCCTGAAAAAAAAGAAGCTCGCGGTCAAGGATCGCATCACGGCGATCGAGGATCAGCTCCTTCCCGACATCATCGCCTGAGCGGCCTCGATCGGGCCGGCTAAGCCTCGCCCGCAGGCCCAAAAGCCCCTTGTGCCGGGCGTTGCGCTCCTGTAAGCCCGCGCTTTCTTTTTCCAGGCCTCGCGCGCATCGCAAGAATGACCACCGGCAAAGCCGTCGTCGGCATCATCATGGGAAGCCAGTCGGATTGGCCGACGCTGAAGAAGGCGGCGGAGGTCCTCGATGAGCTGCAGGTCCCCTACGAGACGAAGATCGTCTCCGCACACAGGACGCCGAAGCGCCTGTACGACTACGCGCAGGCCGCGAGCGGCCGCGGGCTGAAGATCATCATCGCGGGCGCGGGCGGCGCTGCGCACCTGCCCGGCATGACGGCCTCGCTCACGCATCTGCCTGTTCTGGGTGTGCCCGTCGCCACCACGGCACTCGCCGGCCAGGACAGCCTCTTCTCCATTGTGCAAATGCCGGCCGGCGTTCCCGTCGGCACGCTCGCCATCGGTGAAACGGGCGCCACCAACGCAGGCCTTCTCGCCGCCCAGATCCTCGCACTCGCCGACGCAGCCTTGGCGAAGCGCGTCGAGGCCTACCGCGCCAAGCGCACCGCTTCGGTGGCCGAGGCACCGAAGGACAACTGATGCGCGCGCTCCCGCCGGGGTCCACGATCGGCATCCTAGGCGGCGGCCAGCTTGGGCGCATGCTGGTGCTGGCGGCGGCGCGGCTCGGCTTCAAGTGCCACATCTACACCGACGTCGACGGGCCGGCCTGCCAGGTTGCGGCGGCGACCACGCTCGGCGCCTTCGACGACTTGGAAAAGGTCAGAGCGTTTGCAGCGGCAGTCGACGTCGTGACCTACGAGTTCGAGAATGTGCCACTTACCGCCGCCGCGGCTACGGACGCCATTAAGCCGGTGCGGCCCGGTCCGAAGGCGCTGCAGTATTCGCAGGACCGGCTCGACGAGAAGCTCTTCGTCTCGCGCCTCGGCATCCCGGTCGCTCCGTTCGCCGCGGTCGAGGCTCCCGCCGATTTCGATGCGGCGATCCGCGCCGTGGGCACGCCCGCGATCCTGAAGACGCGCCGGCTCGGATATGACGGCAAGGGGCAGGTCCCCATCGCCACGGCGGCAGACTTGCCCGCCGCATTCGACGGGATCGGGCGCGCCCCGGCGACGCTCGAGGGTTTCGTCACCTTCGCTTTCGAGGTGTCGGTGCTGATCGTGCGCGGTCTCGACACCCAAGTCCGCTTCTACGACATCCCGGTCAACCGGCACCGCGATGGCATCCTGCGCGTCTCGACCGTCCCCTCCGATCTACCCGAGCGGCATCGCGACCGAGCCCGTGAGATCGCCGAGGGGATCGCCTCCGCGCTCGACTACGTCGGCGTGCTGGCGGTCGAGATGTTCTACGTCGGCGGGGATGCGTCTGAGCCGCTGATCGTCAACGAGTTCGCCCCGCGCGTGCACAACAGCGGCCACTGGACCATCGACGCCTGCGCCGTCAGCCAGTTCGAGAACCACATCCGCGCGGTCGCCGGCTGGCCGCTCGGCATCACCGAGCGGCATTCGAATGCCGAAATGCACAACCTCATCGGCGCTGAGGTGGACGAATGGCCCCGGCTGGTGGCCGATCCCGCGGCCTGCGTCCATCTCTATGGCAAGGGAGAAGCGCGTCCGGGCCGCAAAATGGGGCACGTGACCTGGATCAAACCCCGCTGAACATTGGTATTTCCGGGCTCGGCGAGTATCCGCGCACGGGAGCCCGATGGACAATTTAACGGATTTTTGCTAGACAGCCGCCAAGTTCACAGGCGAGCGCGCGGCCGGCGCCAGCGCGCTTGTCGTTTTGGCATTCGCAAGACAATCAGAGGAAGGCATCGCTTGCAGGTTCTCGTCCGCGACAACAACGTCGATCAAGCCCTCAAGGCGCTCAAGAAAAAGATGCAGCGCGAGGGCATTTTCCGGGAGATGAAGCTTCGCAACTATTTCGAAAAGCCGTCCGAGCGTAAGGCTCGCGAGAGAGCGGAAGCCGTGCGCCGCGCACGCAAGCTCGCCCGTAAGCGGGCTCAGCGCGAGGGACTGCTTCCCGGCAAGCCGGCCGCACCGGCGCGGACCGGGGGCCCAGGAAGCGGCCCACCCCGCCGCTAAGCGGTTGCGCGTTTCCAACCGATCCGAGATTTTGATGCGCCCTGAGCCACCCGCTCACGGGCGCATTCGCTTTTCCGGGGGGTCGAATTCCGCCCGGCGGCGAGTGAGCGCCTCGATCCAGCGGAAGATTTCTTCGGCCGAGCCGTGGAGGTGGTGGTCCGAGTGACCCGCGCCGGGGAAGGTCACGATCTCCTTCGGCCCGTTGGCAGCGGTATAGACGGCGCGCCCCATGGCGACGGGGATCACGTCATCATCCTCGCCGTGCACGACAAGCAGCGGCGCCTTCACGTCGCGTAGGTAGCGCATCGTGTCGTAGCGATCGACCATGAAGGGGCGCACGGGAAGGAACGGGTAGGCGCCGGCCGCCACGTCGACGATGGAGGTATAAGGCGCATCAAGAACGATGCCGCCGACCGCCTTCTCCGCCGCGACCTGCACGGCCACACCTGAGCCTAGCGATTCCCCGTAGAGGATGATGTCGTCGGGCGCGATGCCGTCCTTGCGCAACGCCTCGTAGGCAAGCTTGGCGTCGGCGACATTGGCGCGCTCCGTGGGCGAGCCCGTCGAGCCGCTGTAGCTGCGATAGCTCGGCATGAATATCCCATACCCGCGCGCGATGTATTTGCGCACGCGCTCGGAGCGGCTGGCGAGGTTGCCGGCGTTGCCGTGGAAATAAAGCACCGTGGGTCGCCCCGGCGCGGCGCGCCCATACCAGCCGACGAGCCGCGCGCCGTCGGGCGCATCGAGCACGCGCTCCGCGACGCCTGTGAGGCCGTAGTTGGATGGCGGTATGCGGGCGCCGTCGGGGAAATACATGAGCTTGCGTTGGGCGACGAAGGCGGCGATGGCCACGGCGCCATAGACCGCCGCCAGAACGAGCGCGAGCTTCATCATGAACTCTGTGCAGCTCCGGTTCTTGTGGGCCCGATGCACCCGCTCGAGGAGGTGCCTTCGAAATATCGCTGCCCGCGGGAAAGATAAAGCAGCGGGGCAAGGTTCGATAAATTTACCACCCTCAACGCCGCTCAACCCCAATCCGCTCAGCGAACGGAAGATGCTGCTTGCGGGAATCTAAAGTTGCAGAAGGGGAGGGAGCATTTCATCGGTAATCCCTCGAATCTCGACCGCCGGGCCGCGCTTTGCGCCCGGCGTTTTCTTTTTGCGATGAGCCCCTTATCGGCATTTCCCGACCCGTCACCCGCCGATGGCGCGAGCCGCCTCCGTGTACTTCATGCCGAGCGCTCCGGCGACGGCGGCATGCGTGACCTTGCCGGCGTGCACGTTGAGACCCGCCAGCAGATGGGGATTGCTGCGCAGTGCCGCTGCGATGCCCTTATCGGCGAGCGCCAGCACGAACGGCAGCGTGGCGTTGTTGAGCGCGAAGGTCGAGGAGCGCGCCACCGCGCCCGGCATGTTCGTCACGCAGTAGTGCACCACGCCGTACGCCACGTAGCTCGGATGCGCGTGCGTCGTCGGCCGGGACGTCTCGGCGAAGCCGCCCTGATCGATCGAGATGTCGACGATGACCGAGCCGCGCTTCATGTTCTTCACGAGCGCTTCGCTGATCAGCTTGGGCGCCGCCGCGCCGGGCACCAGCACCGCGCCTATCACGAGGTCGGCGGCGAGCACGTAGTCCTCGATCGCCTGCCGCGTGGAGAAGATGGTGTTGAGCGAGGCGCCGAACTGCTGGTCGAGCGCATAGAGCCGCTCGATGTTGATGTCGATGCACGTCACCGCCGCCTCGAGCCCAATGCTCATGCGCACGGCGTTGACGCCGGCGACGCCGCCGCCGATCACCACAACATTCGCCGGGGCAACGCCCGCAGCGCCGCCGAGCAGCATGCCGCGGCCGCCCTGCTCCATCTCCAAGCAGTGGGCGCCTGCTTGTATCGCCATGCGCCCGGCAACCTCGCTCATAGGCGACAGGAGCGGCAGGCCCCCGTGCGGGCTCGTCACCGTCTCATACGCGATGGCCGTCACGCCCGAGGCCATCAGCTCCTTCGTTTGATCGGGATCGGGCGCAAGGTGCAGATAGGTGAAGATCGTCTGGCCCTCGCGCAACAGCTCGCGCTCCTGCGGTTGGGGCTCCTTCACCTTCACGATCAACTCGGACTTGGCGAAGACCTCCGCCGCCGTTTCGGCGATCTTGGCGCCCGCCTTGCGGTAATCGTCGTCGGAGACGCCGATCCGCTCGGCGGCCGCGGTCTCAAGCAGCACATCGTGCCCGTGCGCGACGACCTCGCGCACGCTCGCCGGCGTGAGCCCGACGCGGTTTTCGTGGACCTTGATCTCCTTGGGCACGCCGATGCGCATGAACTCGCTCTCTGCTGGAAGCCGTTTCCGACGCCACAACCTAGTCGGTGGACGCTATCGCGCGCGACGGTTGTTTTTCGATTTCCGTACCGGTACTGGCGCCCGTCAAAACACGAGCACCACGGCGCCCCCCGTGAGGCCGGCGCCGGCTGCGCACATGAGGATGCGGTCTCCTTTGCGGATGCGTCCCTCCTGCGCGGCGAGCGCCAGCGAGAACGGGATCGTGGCGGCCGAGCTGTTGCCGTAGCTCGCGACCGTCGAGATCATCTTCTCTTCCGGCACGCCGAGCTTGCCCGCGACCGCCGCCATGATGCGTGCGTTAGCCTGGTGGGGAATGAGCCAGTCGATATCGGCGATGGTGAGCTTCGCTTTGCCGAGCGCCTCGCGCGAGGTGGCAACCATCATGTCGACGGCCCGTGAGAAGACCGCCTGCCCGTCGGGGATGGTCATGAGGGTTTCTTCGACCGGCGTGTCGGGTGCGAACGGACGGCGGCTGCCGCCCGCTTCGATCTTGATCAGATCGTAGCCGTTCCCCTCCGCCGCGAGGCTCGCGCCGAGCAGCCCGCATCCCGGCCGCTCCGTAGGCGCCAACACCAGCGAGCCCGCGGCGTCGGCAAAGAGGATGCAGCTCGCGCGTTCGGCCGGATTGATGCGCCGCGACAGTACATTTCCCGCTACCACCAGCACGGGCGCGTTTTGCGCGCGCACGAACCCATCGGCCAGCACCAGCGCGTAGAGGAAGCCGGCGCACGCGCCCGCGAGGTCTATGCCACCGGAATGCACAAGGCCCAGGCGGTGCGCGAGCAGCGGCGCCGATGGCGGCAACGGGTGGTCGGGCGTGCTGGTCGCGAGCAGCGTAAGTGCGATGCGCGAGCGGTCGATGCCGGACTGCGCCAGCGCCTCCTCGCCGGCTGCCGCCGCCATGTCGGTCAGCGCCTCTCCGTCGGCGGCGTAGCGCCGCTCGAGGATGCCGGTGCGGCGCTCGATCCAGCCGCGCTCAAGCTTCAGGCGCTCCTCGATCTCGGCGTTCAAGACGCGCCGTTGCGGGGCGTAGCGGCCAAACCCTATGATCTCAGAGCACGTCATTTCGTGTTCCCGGTACCGCTAAGCCAGTGCATCCGCCGCCGCGCGGATAGCGTCATAGACAAGATCCAGCTCGGCGTCCGCGATGCAATACGGCGGCATGACGTAGATGGTGTTGCCGAGCGGGCGCAAGAGCACGCCGCGCTCCAGGAAGAACTGATAGAGCCTCGGCCCGACGTCGGCCAGATAGCCGGCATCGCGCACGTCTAGGTCGAGTGCTGCGATGGTGCCGAGCCGGCGGACGTTCTTGAAGCGCCGGTCGTCCGCGAAGGCACCGAGGCGCTGTGCTTGACCTGCGGCCAGCGCAGCCACTCGGTTGACCGCCGGCTCGCGCGCCCACACCTCGAGGTTGGCGACGGCCGCGGCGCAGGCGAGCGGATTGGCGGTGTACGAGCTCGAATGGAAGAACGTCTTGGTGCGGTCGGAGGACAGGTGCGCCTCGAAGATACGCGGCGTGCACAGTGTCGCGGCGAGCGGCAGCGCACCGCCGGTGATCCCCTTCGCGACGCATAGAATGTCGGGCGAGACGCCGGCCTGCTCGCAGGCAAACAGCGTGCCCGTCCGTCCCCAGCCGGTCATGACCTCGTCGGCAATGAAGAGGACGCCGTGGCGCTCGCAGACGCGCTTCATCTCGGCGAGCGCCGCGGCCGAGTAGATCAGCATGCCGCCGGCTCCGAGGATGAGCGGCTCCACGATCAATGCGGCAACGCTGCCTTCCCGGCAGGCTACATCCAGCGCGTCAAGCGTCGGCTGCTCGCGGCCGGCGTCCGGAAACGGCAGCCGCGTCACCTCGAACAGCAGCGGCGCGTACGGTGCGTTGAACACGCCGCGCGCGCCGACCGACATACCGCCGATCGTGTCGCCGTGATAGCCGTGCTCGAGCGCGAGGATACGGTGGCGCGGCTCGCCCACGTTGTGCCAGTAGCCGAGCACCATCTTGAGCGCGACCTCGACCGAGGTCGAGCCGCTGTCGGAATAGAAGACGTGCTCGAGCCCCGGTGGCGCGATTGCAACCAAGCCGCGCGCGAGACGCTCGGCGGGAGCATGCGTGAAACCGGCGAAGATCACCTGATCGAGCCGGTCCGCCTCGGCCCTTATCGCCGCGACGATGTGGGGATGCCGATGCCCGTGCGTAGTGACCCACCACGACGAGATTGCATCGAGGATGCGCCGACCACCCGCGGTCGTGAGCCATGCGCCCTCAGCCGCCGCAATCTCGACCGACGACGGCTGCAGCGCGTGCTGCGTAAACGGGTGCCAGACCGGGGAGGCGTCGCGTGCGGTCATGTCGGAACGTCCGCCAGAAAGTCGGAGCGCCGGAAGTTGCTATCGAAAGCCGCGCGCAGGCTCGCGGCGTCGAGCGGATCGAGGTGCGGCAGCCGGCCGAGCCGACGCACACCGCCCATCTCAGAAATCGTGCGCTCCGAATCCGCCTGTTCGTTGCCCACGAAGGCGATGCCGAGCAGCGGGATACCGCGGCGTTTCAGGGCCTCGATCGACAGAAGGCTGTGGTTGATCGTCCCCAGGCGGGTGGAAGCGCACAGGATCGCGGGCACGGCCCAGCGGGCAAAGAGATCAATCTGCAGGAGACGCCGCGTCAGCGGCACCATGAGCCCGCCGGCGCCTTCGATGACGAACGGACGTGCGCCGCCCGCATCCGGCAATTTCGCCAGCCGCTCGACATCGATTTCGATGCCGTCCCGCTCGGCCGCAAGGTGCGGGGAGGCAGCGGTCGTAAGCCGGTAGGTCTCCGGAATGATCCGCTCTGCCGACACACCACTCAGCCGGCGCACGATCTCGGCGTCCGTCTCGCCCGCAAGGCCCGCCTGCACCGGTTTCCAATAGCAGCCGTTGAGCGCGGCAACGAGCGCGGCCGCGAGCACCGTCTTGCCCACGTCGGTGTCCGTGCCAGTGACGACGAAGGCCGGCCTCATGGGCCGAGACCTTTCAACTCCGCGCTGAGCGCCGCGATCATCGCGCCCACCACTGCCTCGTCGACATTCAGCGTCAGCGACAGCCGCAGCCGCGCGGTGCCCTCCGGCACCGTGGGCGGGCGCACGGCGCGGATATCGAAGCCATGCGCCTGCATGGCGGCGGCGAGCTGCGTTGCCCGTGCATCCGATCCGACGATGACCGGCTGGATCTGCGATCCCGAGGCGGTGATGCCGCACGAGGTCCCGAGCTGCTCGCCGGCCAGCGCAACGAGTGCGTGCAGCCTCTCGCGCCGCGCGGCGTCGAAGCGACAAATGAGGAGAGCTGCGCGCACGAGCGCGGCGTCGAGCGGCGAGGGAGCAGTCGCGTAGATGAACGGCCGGCAGCGGTTGACGAGGTAATCGCGCAGCGTCGACGGCGCCAGCACGAGCGCCCCGGTGACACCCAGCGCCTTGCCGCACGTGTGCAGCGTCAGCACGTTCGCGCGGCCCTCGTAGTCGGCGCCGAGGCCGCGGCCGTTGGGGCCGAACACGCCGGTTGCATGCGCCTCGTCGATGACGAGCATGCCGTCGTAGCGGTCGGCGATGGCGATGAGCTCGGGCAGGGGCGCGCGGTCGCCATCCATGCTGTAGAGGCTCTCGACCGCGATCCAAGGCGTGCCGTCACCGCCAGCCGCGCGCCAGTCGCTGATTGCATCCTCGATGGCTTGGGGATCGTTGTGGCGTGCCTCCGCCCGCTCGGCCTTGCTCGCGCGCAAGCCGTCATGCACGCTGGCGTGGATCAGCGCGTCATGCACGATGAGGTCGCCGCGCTGCGGCAGCGTCGAGAAGATGGCGACGTTGGCCATGAAACCGCCGCCAAAGAAGAGCGCGCTCTCGGCGCCGAAAAAGGCGGCGGCCTCGGCTTCGAGCGCCTCGTGCTCGCGGTGATTGCCGCGCAACAGCCGCGAGCCGCCGGCCCCGACCGGCACGCCGCGCTCAATGGCAGCACGCGCCGCATCGCGCAGCGCGTCCGAGGCGGCAAGTCCCAGATAATCGTTGGAGGCGAAGTCGACGCCGGTGGCACTCGCCAGCGCGCGATGGCGCCCGCGCCGGCTCAACGCCTCCAGCGCGCGCTCATGACTCTTGTGCATCGTTGCGCTCGCCCGCGCGCGGATCGAGCTCGAGCGGCTTCAAGCCGAGCTTGGCAAAGAGCGCGGCGTCCGAGCTTTCGTCGGGGTTGTCGGCCGTCAGCAGCGTATCGCCGACGAAGATCGAGTTGGCACCGGCAAAGAAGCACAGCGCCTGCGTCTCCTCGCTCATCTCCGTGCGCCCGGCGGAGAGCCGCACGTAGGACTTCGGCATGAGGATGCGGGCGAGCGCGATCGTGCGCACGAAGGAGATCGGGTCGATCTTCTCGGTTCCGGCGAGCGGCGTGCCGGGTATGGCGATCAGCATATTGATCGGCACGCTCTCGGGATGCTGCGGCAAGTTTGCGAGCGCGACCAGCATATCGACCCGGTCCTCCGCCTCCTCGCCCATGCCGACGATGCCGCCGGCGCACACCTTGATGCCCGCCTCGCGCACACGTGCGAGCGTCTCGATGCGATCGGCGAACGTGCGGGTTGTGATGATCTCGCTGTAGTAGCGCTCCGAGGTGTCGATGTTGTGGTTGTAGTAGTCGAGGCCGGCGTGCTTCAGCCGCGCGGTGTCGTCGTCCGTGAGCATGCCCAGCGTCATGCAGGTCTCAAGACCGAGCGCCTTGACCCCCTCGACCATGGCGCACAGCGCATCCATGTCGCGCGTCTTCGGCGCGCGCCAGGCGGCGCCCATGCAGTAGCGCGTCGCGCCGGCGTCACGCGCGCGCCTAGCCTCCTCCACCACCTGGTTGACCGCCATGAGCTTGCTTGCGGTGAGGCCGGAGGCGTGGTGGGCGGACTGGCTGCAGTAGCCGCAGTCCTCCGCGCAGCCGCCCGTCTTGATGCTCAGCAGCCGGCTCATCTGCACGGCGTTGGGGTCGAAGGAGCGGCGGTGGACCGTCTGCGCGCGAAAGAGAAGATCGTTGAACGGCGCGTCGTAGATGGCCTGCGCCTCTTCGCGCGTCCAGTCGCGGCGCAGGGTCCGGTCAGACTCGGCACCACGGGTCGCGGACGTGCGCAAGTCCATCATTCTCAAGGTCTCCTGTTGCGCGGGCGCCCTCGCGGGCAAGACCAGATGTTTGCACCGGCAGCGGCCGGGCTAGCAAGGGCTAACGGCGCCGTTAGCTCCTTGAGGGGGCTCGCCGAATTGTTGCCGCGACTCCCCTCGAAGGAGGCCTTTGTTTGGTCCGATGCAGCCAATCCGGGAAATAACAGTGGACAACAGAGAGAGTACTCGAAGAACCGTGATATCTTTTGAAGTCTAGTTGTCGGCTCTACTTCTAGCGGGAGGGGCAGAGCGTTTTTATATCGGTTATTCAAGGATATAAGCGCGACGGACTGCCCTTCCACACGAACGCATCGCACAAGTTAAGGATCCGGCCCAGGACGCAGAAGGCCGGCAAGCTTGGGAGGCAGTCATGACGGCGGTCGGACGTTTCTCAACGCGGCCCCTCTACCTGCAGGTCAAGGATACCCTGATCCAGCGCATCCTGGCCGGAGCCTGGAAGCCTGGTGCGGCAATCCCCAACGAGATCGACCTTTCGCGCGAGCTCGGCATCAGCGTCGGCACGGTGCGCAAGGCGCTCGACGAGATGGAGAGCGAGCGGCTGATCTCACGGCGGCAGGGGCGCGGGACCTTCGTCATCGACCAGAGCTCGGACGAGTGCGCAATCCGCTTCAGCAACATCCGCGACGTCGACGGCGTCCGCATCTCCGGTTCGGTCGAGAGCTGCGAGATCATTTCCGCGACGGCAAACGAGGCGGAAGCGCGCATGCTCAACCTTCGCTACGGCGATCCGGTGTTCCGCCTACACCGTCTGCGCACCCATGACGGCCAGTCGTACATGATCGAGGACTCCTCGATACCGCAGGCGCGCTTTCCGGGGCTCGCGCAGGAGAGCGAGATCTCCGCAAGCATCGTGGTGCTCGCCCACCGCTATGGCCTTCTACTCGCACGCGTGGAGGAGAAGATCGGCGTGGCTGTCGCGGACGCCCCGGCGGCTGCGGCGCTCAAGGTCGCGGAGGGCACGCCTCTATTGAAGCTCGACTGCGTCGTCTATGCGATCGACGGTCGGCCGATCGAGTGGAGGGTGGCACGCTGCCATCTGCGCGATCTGCACTACATGACCGAGATTCATTGACGGTTGGCACGCGCGCGTGAGGGCGTGCACGGCTCAGCGCAGCGGCGGGGCGCTATTTGCCAAGCCCGAGCGCCAGCGCCATGGCGCGGAACACCATCGTGTTGTCGACGTGGCCGTGGAAGACCTCGGCACCGGGGCCGGTGGCGGTCAGCACTACGTCGTCGCCCGAGTGGACGCCACCGCGCGAGGTCATGGGAAGATTCCCCACCCTCAATGCCGATCCCGGCGCGCAATAAGCCTCGTTTGAGAGCTTCGGCACCTTGCCGAGCTCGGCCGCGCCGGGGAGGTTGGGTCTGCCAGCGTCGCAGTAGTCGGGATAGGCGGCAAACACGACCGCCAAGCGGCGCGAGACCTCGACTGTGGGAGGGTATCCCTCACCATCGGCTGGCGCATAGTTGGGAAACTGCGCCGCCGCGTACGTCTGCAGCCTCTCGCGCAGGGTGCTCCCCGCCGCGTCGTCGTAGGTGCCAATCAGCGAGATCGGATGGGCGTGGTCGGGCACGACGATGATCAGCGTGTCGTTGCGGTCGGCCGCGAAGTCCTTGGCGGCCTGCACGGCGTCGTCGAGCATGATGGTGTCGTAGACGGCACGCTCCCAATCGAGCGAGTGGCTATACTTGTCTATGAGCCCCGATTCGACCATCAGTACAAAGCCGTTGTCGTTGCGCGACAGGATCTGCAACGCGGCACGCACCTCCTGCGTCAGATCCGGCTGATCCGGGAACTTGCTGACCGAGCCTCGCTTCAGGAACTTGAGATCGAGCGCCCCGTCCATGTTGCCGTCGTTGAACAGGCCGAGCAGCTTGCGCGTTTCAGGTTTTGCCGTCTCGGCGGCAAGCTCTGATGCGTTCGCCGCGAATGAGTAGCCGGCCTCCTTGAACTTATCGACATAGTTCACCGGGTCCCAGCGCTTGGGCAGAAACGGAGCGGCTCCGCCGCCCATGACGACGTCAGGCTGAACCTTGTAGAACATGCGCACGATGTCTTCGTAATCGGAGCGCAGGCGGGTGTGGGCCACCATGCCGGCGGGCGTTGCATCCTCGATCTCGGTATTGGTGACAACGCCAATAGCGAGGCCGAGCTTGCGCTTGGCGAGCTCGGCAATGGTCTCCACCTTCGGGTGCGCCAGCGCGCGAAGGTTCTTGGCGCAGTAGACGCCGAGCGCATTGACGCAGCTCTTGTGGCCGGTGGTGTAGGCCGTCATCGAGTTGGCGCTGTCGGTGATGACGCTGTCGGTGCCGGCGGTGGAGACCAGCGCCATATAGGGCATGTCGTCGATCGCGAGCTCGCCGCCGTAACGGCCTTCGGTGATGCCCTTCGACAGGATGCGCGCGGCCGTGCGGTGCGCCATCGACAGGCCGTCGCCGATGAACAAGATGACGTTCTTCGCCTTGCGGCCTTCCGGTGTCGCGAAGGCGTCCCATACGACGTTCGCCTTGGCGGAGCCGGCCATCGCCTCGACCGTGTGCCTGCCGGCGGTCGCGAGACGCGCGCCGCGGATCCAGTAGGCGGTCTGCGGGAGGCCGTCCTCGTTGGCGATGATCTCGGGTGTCTTGCCGAGCACTTGTCCCGCGTCCTCGCCGTCGATCGTCACCTTGACGTCGGCGGATGCGGGTGCGCCGGGAAACTCGACCTTCAGGTCGAAGTCGGCGCCCACGAGGATCTGTGCGCGGTTGAGCGGATAGATCGTCTGCGCGGCAGCCGGTGTCGCGACAGCCGCGAGCAACAGGCCGAGGCGAGCCGCGGCGATTGCACTCTTCATCGAGACCTCGAGGAACCCCAGCGAAAACCTCGCTGCCTAAGCCCGCCACATGATGGAGGTGTGACAGTCGAGCGGCCCGCGATCTTCCTGGCCCTGATGCCGCAGCAAAATTTGCTCGAAATGGCTTTGGTTAATAATTGTCAAGAAACGGCACGGAAACGGCGTTCTTGTGTTTAAGACATCGAGTATCAAATCGGTAACGAATGATCTCATTTACAGTTGTAATTGCGATTGATTCACATCAACTCTTCGCTTGTCTGAGCAAGGAGGCCTGAAGACGGAGTACAGCGCTCATGGAGCGCAACCTACCAAGTAAACAGTATCGAGTTGAGCTTTCCTGCTGAGGGGGTCATCGGCACATGGGAACAGCGGAAAATCGCCGGTTGCTGGGGCTTCTAAACCGCAACGACATGCTGAGGACGAGGGGCTTTTCGTTCAGTTGCGCGCCGGCCGGCGGCATTGTCATCGATCGCTTCGCGCACGTGCACGGCATCTGGAACTTCGACAGCCGCGGCTACACGTGGCGGTCGCCCGGCAGCACCGAGCCGAGGTTCAGGACCGAGGACGCCAAGTCGGCGGTGCTCTATACGCTCGCCGCCCTCAACCAGGGCTGAGCGAGCTCGAAATTTGAGACCATAACCCCTCACCCCGGCCCATGAAGAGCATGGCTACGCCATGACGGGAGAGGTGAGTGGCGCTAGTTGGCCTCTTCGGGCAGCGGCGGCAGCATCAGGATCTCGATGCCTTCCTCGATCAGCGCGCGCGCCTCCTCGCCCGAGGCCGTACCCGCAATGCCGCGCGGCGCCGCCTCGCCGTAGTGGATCTTGCGCGCCTCCTCGGGGAAGCGTTGGCCGACATCCACGGCGTTGGCGAGCAGGGCTCGCCGAACCTCCCGCATCAGGTGCACGACCGTCGGCACTTTGCCTTGCGCATCGGCCGCACCCGATTCCGCGCCGCGCAGCGCGACGTTCGGCGCCATGACTGCCTTCACGACCTCGCGCTCGTCGCATTCGGGGCAGCAGACCTGTTGGTTCTGCGCCTGCGCGTCGTAAGCGGCGCTGGACGAGAACCAAGCCTCGAACTCATGTCCCTTTAAGCAGTGAAGGCGATATCTGATCACGGCACGACCTTGTCCGGCACGTCCTCTGCGGCGTGTACGACGTCGAAGGCCCGATCGTGCTGGAGCGAGGGCACGCGACGGCGGACATCCTCCAGAAGCTGCAATTCAACATCAGCAACGATGACTGCAGGGTGAACGCCGCCCTCGGCGAGAAGCTCGCCCCAGGGAGATACGACGAGACTGTGCCCGAAGGTTTCGCGACCGTTCTCGTGTGCTCCACCTTGGGCCGCCGCGAACACATAGGCCTGCGATTCAATGGCGCGGGCGCGCAGCAATGTGTGCCAGTGCGCCAAGCCGGTAGGGCGCGTGAACGCCGAGGGGATCGCTAGGAAGCGGGCGCCGGCGCGGGCGAGCGCGCGGTAGAGATGGGGAAAGCGCAGGTCGTAGCAGATCGACAGGCCGAGCTTGCCCCACGGCAGATCGGCCAGCACGGCGCGGCTGCCAGGCTGATAGTTGGCGCTCTCGCGGTAACTTTCACCGCCGCCGAGATCGACGTCGAACATATGGATCTTGTCGTAGCGCGCGGCGACGTCGCCCGCCGGCGAGATGAGGAAGGAGCGGTTGGCGAGGCGACCATCGGCGACGAGGATCGCCATGGAGCCGATGTGCAAAAAGATGCCGAGCTCGCGCGCCAGTGACTGGAAGTGCAGGAGCGCGGGGTTGCCGGCTTCGGGCCGCGTCGCCGACAGGAGCCGCGCACGGTCGAGCTCCATGATCGTGGTCATTTCGGGCGTCTGGATGTAGTCGGCGCCTTCGCGCTTGGCGTTGCGGATGAGGTCGGTGGCGTCCTCGACATTCCGCTCGACGTCGCGGCCGGAGCACATCTGCACCAGGCCGACACGGAACGACCGAGCGGAGTGGGTATCCGCCATCAGGACCGGGCCTCGCCGCGTGCACTCACCGGCAACTCAGGCCGCCAGCAGCGGGTCGAGCTTGCCGTCGCGATCAAGTGTGTAGAGGTCATCGCATCCGCCCACGTGGCGCTCGCCGATCCAAATCTGGGGCACGGTGTTGCGGCCGCCGGCCTTGGTGCGCATCTCGGCGCGCAGCTCGGCGCGGCAGCCGACGTCGATCTCATTGAAAATCGCGCCCTTCTTGCGCAAGAGCTCCTTTGCCATCCAGCAATAGGGGCAAAGCCTAGTGGTGTAGACGGTAATGTTGGTCATGGCCCTCTGGTGGGTTCCTTTCAACGCCCGGAAACCAACTTAATCCTTCTCTGAGTCGCCGCAAATATGACGCGTGTCACACCTTTCCAAGAATTTAGCTAAGACGCCACCACGCCGGCATCTGACACCAGCGCCAGCGCCAGCACGTCAACCCGTGCCGCGCCGGCACGCTTCAGGGCGCGCGCACAAGCTCCGGCCGTGGCGCCGGTGGTGATGACGTCATCGACGAGGATCAGTTTCGCGCCTGTGATAGCGGCCTCGCGGCCGGCCGCAACGGCAAAGGCGCCGGCGACGTTCTGGCGCCGCTGCTCGCGGCTCAGCCCACCTGGGGCTTTGAGGCGCGCACGCGCAGCAACACGAGGGGCTCCACCTTGATGCCGGTTCTGCGAGCGAGCTCGTGGGCGAGGATCGCGGATTGATTGAATCTCCGACTCAATAGGCGCACGCGGGTGAGCGGGACGGGAATGAGCGCATCCGCATCCCCCAGGAGCTCGGCGCCCGCGCCGGCAAGCCAGCGCCCGAACAGGCGGCGCGCGTCGTGGCGGTCGTGGAACTTGAGGTCATGCACGAGGGTGCGCATCACGCCCTCGAAGCGCGCAACCGCCCGCGCGCGGTCATAGGCCGGTGGATCGGCGGCGGCCGCCGCCGAGACCATTCGGCCGCCGGTGTCGTAGGGCATCGGCAGCCCGAGGCGGTCGCACAACGGTGCGCGGATGAAGTCAATTCCGCTCCAGCAGGCGGGGCACAGGGCATCGTGGGTGGAGAGCCTTCCGTGGCAAGAGAGGCATAGCGGCGGCACCAGCACATCGGCGATCGCCGCCGCGGCCTTGCGCAGAGCGCCTATCCGCGGCTCCGGTACTGCCGACTCTCCGCTTCCCCCCTCGAGCACATCCCACCTGTCTACGCATACGCAATGCAGTAGTGTGCCCCACCATATTAGCTGGTCCGGATCAGCCTGCCAGGGCCTTCGCAGCAAGGCCGTCCGTCACTTTAGTGGATCAACGTGCCCTCCGCCGCATCAGAGCCAAGCCTAATTTTTGACCGCGATTTGCTCTTGCGGCGGCGCGACCGCCATGCGGGCCAAGCGATCGCGCACGACTTCCTGCTTGCCCGGGTGGGAGAGGACTTCGCCGGGCGGCTTGAGCTGATCAAGCGGCGGTTCCCGCTCGCAGCCAACATCGGGGCGCACCACGGCCTCATCTCGCGGCGGCTCGCCGGCGTGGCCGGAATCGAGCGCTTCGTCGAGGTCGAGCGCTCGCTGGCGCTCTTGCGCGGCTGCGGGGGCTGGCGCGTTGCCGCCGACGAGGAGGCGCTCCCGTTTGCGGACGCCTCGCTCAATCTCGCCGTGTCCGGGCTCGCGCTGCATCTCGTCAACGACCTGCCGGGCGCGCTGGTGCAGATCCGCCGCGCGCTGAAGCCGGACGGGCTGCTGCTGGCGGCGTTGCTCGGCGGGGCGACCTTGACGGAGCTGCGTCAGTCCTGGCTCGCGGCGGAAGCCGAGATCACCGACGGCGCCTCTCCGCGCGTCGCTCCCTTCGCCGACGTGCGTGATCTCGGCAGCCTGTTGCAGCGGGCAGGATTCGCGCTGCCCGTCGTCGATTCGGAGATGGTAACGGTGACGTATGCTTCGCCGCTCGCCCTGATGCACGAGCTGCGCGCGATGGGCGCGAGCAACATGCTCACGTCTCGACGCCGCCATCCGGTGACGCGCGGGCTGCTGATGCGCTCAGCCGAGATTTACGCCGAGCGCTTCGCGGGCGCTGATGGCCGCGTGCCGGCGACGTTCGATATCCTCACGCTGACGGCGTGGGCGCCCGACGAGAGCCAGCCAAAGCCGCTGCGTCCCGGCTCGGCGCAGGCGCGGCTCGCGGACGCGCTCGGGGTGCCGGATCGCAAGCTGCGGGAATAGGTGGAGGGCGTCTCAGCCCAGCAAATCGCACAGCGGCGCGATGAGCGGCGCGTCCGCCGGCGGCATCGGGTAGCGCGACAGCTTGGAGGCGCGCACCCACGCGATCTCCTGGCCTTCGTGCGCACGCAGCGTGCCGTCCCACTGGCGGCAGAGATAGAGCGGCATCAGCAGATGAAACGCCTCGTAGGCGTGACTGGCGAAGGTGAGCGGCGACAGGCACGTCGGGCACACGTCGATGCCGAGCTCCTCGGCAAGCTCGCGGCGCAGCGCGGATTCCGGCGTCTCGCCCGTCTCGACCTTGCCACCGGGAAACTCCCACAGGCCAGCCATCGGCCGGCCCGGCGGGCGGCGTGCGATCAGCACGCGGTTGTCGGGATCGACGAGAGCGGCGGCGGCGACGAGCAGAATGGGGCGGCTCATGCGAGCCCATTACCCGACGCTGCGCCGCCTGTCCTCAGCGAAAATAAAAGGGGATCGAAAAGCGAAGCTGCGCCGGCGAAGCGTTGGCGGGCGGCGGACCGAACGGCGCCGACCGGCGGATGGCCTCGAGCGCGGCCTCATCGAGGCGCTCGTTGCCGGAGGATTGGGTGAGGCTTGCATAGCTCAAATCACCTGAGGATGTGACGCCAAAGGAGACCTGCACCTCGCCGCTGCGCCCGAATCCGGCCGGCTTGTTGCGTGCAACCTTGGCGCGGATGCCGGCGGCATAGCTCAAAAGACTGCCGCGGCTCGCCGACACTTTCGCCTGCGAGTCGGCCTGCGCGATCGAGCGGGCCGTCACCCCGCCCGACACCTGCGCCGCCGACTGCTGTTGCTGCTCCTTCGCTTCTTTCTTCTCGACCTTCTCCTTTTTCTCGGTCTCTTTCTGATCCTCCGCGGTGCGCTCCGCGGTCTTCGTCGCGATTTCGTCAGCGGGCTCGCCCGCGCCGCGCACCACCTGCAGCGGATCCTCGACCGGCTCGACCGCGTCGGGCTTCACCTCGCTCGCCTTGACCGTTTCGACCACGGGCTCCTTTACCGCAGCCTCCTCGACCTTGGTCATCGGCACCGCCAAGGCACTCGAAGGCACCGGATTTCCAGCCTGCGTCGCCGTTGGCGCCGCGGCGGCTGCGGCAACGCTCGCGGACGCGTCCACCGCCTCGAGGATGGTCGACGCCGTCATCTCGAGGCTGATCGCGTCCGTCTGCTGGGTGAGGACGCCGTAGTCGGCTGTTGCGGAGCTGGAGCGGAGCATCGCCGCCGCGCCCGCAATGTGCACAAGGCAGGAGACGATGATCGATCCCGTGAGCAGCCGCCGCGAGAAGCCTTCTCCCACGACGGCCACCCGTAGCACCTCAGGCGTGGACGCCGCCGTCGGCTCGAGGTCCGGCTCAGCGTCCACGGCGCTCCTCTGCGACTGCATTTCGCTCAGTTGTGGCCTCGCGCCATTCCGCGGCAACGCTCACGCAACGCGTCGAATTTCGCGACCTGGGCTGGGATGAGCACGCGCGCCTCGTCGCGGCGGACGAAGATCTTGAACATCGCCTCGCCGGCCGCGTTGAAGAACTGGATGGAGCGCGAGGGGCGTCCCATGAACAGGCGCGACACGAAGGCGATGGCCTGGCAGTTATCGGCGCGGATGTGGCCGCCGATGTGACTGTCGCCGTGCACGTTGTAGTAGCCACGGCCGTACGTCCCGGGCGGCAGCGGACCGGCGCATTCGAGCACGATGTCGCGCGTGTGCACGATGAAGAGGATGTCGCCCCACCCGGTCACGTCCTGCATCACGTCGGCGAACAGCTGGCCGTCGACGAGCGTGCAGTGCTCCTGCTGCAGGTTGCGCACAACCTCGAGCGTCGAGACGCCGTAGTCGCGCGCGATCTGCTCGAGGATGCCGTCCGCATTGACCGCGAGCCGCGCCGCGAGAGAAAGCCGCCGGCCCTCTTGAACTGCCTCTGCCGACATGCCGCTACTCCGCCGCCACGACGACGCGGGTGCCGTCGGCCTTCTCTTCCTGCACGACGTGGAGGCCCTCGAAATCGGGATGCCCAAGGTAGAGCGGCTTGTTGGCGCCGGCGCCGGCATGAGCCTTGCGGAACTGCTCCGACTTGGTCCACGCCTCGAAGTCGGCATGCGAGCGCCACATGGTGTGCGAGGAGTAGAGCACGTAGTCCTCGCGCTCGGGGCCTTTCAGAAGATGGAACACGACGAAGCCCGGCATTTCGCTCAAGTGCCCCTGGCGATTGGCCCAGACCTGCTCGAAGTCGTGCTCCGAGCCCTTCTTCACCTTGAAGCGGTTCATGGCGATGTACATCGTGGTCTCCTCGTTGTCTCTGCCGCTCATCGCGTCCGGTATTGAAAATCTACAAACCGGCGGATCCCTCGATCCGCCGGCTTGGGTTTCGCGGGGTACGCCGGCCGGGGGCCAGCGCACTCGCGTCGGTAGTACGAACCGAGCGCAGGGTCAGAATTGCGCCCGCGTGGCGAGCAGGAACGTGCGGCCGCGTCCCGTCTCAACGGGTATAGGGTTCGCCGTGTTCGTTATACCGCCGCTGCTGAGGGCCGGAGTATAGGCGACATCCCCAACGTTCGTGACCGTTAGAGCCACGTTGACGTCCTCCGTGACCTTGTAGCTGGAGAAGATATCGACCGTAGTATAGCCGTCGAGGAACGGAGAGGCGCCCGGCGTCACGTTGGGCAGACCCAAGAAGCTCTTCGAGGTGATGTACCCACGCGCGCCAATCGTCAGCTTCTGATCGAGCAACCGCACGCCGCCGGTGATGGTGGCGATATCGTCTGGCAGATAGCTATGGAAACCAAAGCCGTCTTGCTGGGAAGGAAGGTCGGTTTTCGTATGTGTGTAGGAAAGGCCCCCGAACACATAGCCGGCGTCATAGGTGCCCTGTAGCTCTACGCCTCGTACGGTGGATTGGCCCGGAACGTTGCAGAAGTAGATGCTGAAGATGCCGAAGCCATAGTCGGTCAGGCACGACGTAGCGTAGTTGTCGACGTCCATGGTGTAGTAGTCGGCCTTGAAGCGGAACGTGTCACCGCGCTGGAAAAGACCGTTCACGCGCGAGTTGAAGCCATACTCCCATCCCTTCTGCTTCTCCGGTTGCAGAAATGGATTGGGAAGGAATATGCCTGCAAACACACTGCCGGGATGGCTGCCGCCCGCCAACGTTTCCGAGATCGTCGGTGCCCGGAACGTCTCTGAATACGTGACGTAGGGTTGGAACCATTCGACCGGTTTGGCGGCAAGCGTCAGCTTGGGACTGAAGCCGCTGTCCGATTGATTGAACGAATAGGGCCCGGGCTTGAGAAACGTTGGCAGCACCGGGGTGGGACCGCCTGGAAATACTTGCCCCAGCGTGGGTACGACGCCGCTGCCGTCGAGATTGTAGGTGTCGTAGCGCAAGCCGATGATGGCGTCGAAGATGCTCTTGGTGAATGTCGTCTGCGAGAACACTCCTCCAATGTCCGAGGTACCCGAGGGGTTGACGCCGCCCCCCTGAGAAGGAACGAGCTTGTTGGACGCATCGACATCATCCTGGAAGTATTCGTAGCCGTATTCGGACTTGACGCGCACCCCAGCGCCGAGATCGATCCGCGAGATGTTGGTGACGTCGAAGCCCAAGCCCGTGTCGACTATGTCGCGACCCGACGCGCTGAAGCTTTGGGGCTCAGACCGGCGGCAGGGCTCAAGTACTGCATGGTGAGCTTGCTGCCGTAGAAATTGGCGCGGAAGTCGATGAGATTGTTGTCCGGCCTGTAGGAGTAATTGGCGGTGTAGATGTCGGATCGGACGCTCTGGTTGTAGCCATTGGCCGCGAAGTCGTTGTTGTAGAGAACGGTACCAAACGACAGCCGTTGATCGCGATCGAGCTGAACGTGCACCTTCGCGAGACCGGACAGCAGGTCCTGGTCCGTGAACGGGACTCTCTGCCCGTTGCCGTTGTCGTAGTCGTCCTGATCGTGCTTGCCGATCGCACCGACGACGCTGATCGCGCCGCTGCGGATAGCGCCCGAGCCCATCTCGGAAAATCCAACGCCGTTGCTGCCCCAGGTCACGCTGCTGAGCGAGCCGTAATCCCTCTCTGGCTTCAGGATGTCATCCACGTCGAGGGTACGCATATCTGCGCTGCCGGCCAGCGCGCCGGCACCTCCCGCGGTGGAGACGGCGCCGCGTTGAATATCGATACCGGCGAGCAGGAGCGGATCGACGTAGACGAAGCCCTGCGCGTCGTGCCCCGTGAACCTGAAGTTCTGGCGCACACCATCGATCGACATATTGACGCGGCCCGAACCTTCGAAGCCGCGGATGTTGATGGCAATGCCGGGATTGTTGGTGCTGTCGACTGTGGAGACGCCGGGGATGCTGCGCAGGACGTTCTCGATATCTCCGCCCTGGCCGAAGGTCTGGATTTCGCTCTGGCCGACTGCGCTGACCGCCGCCGGCGTCTGATACATAGCCTCCGACGGCGTCGTCGCCACGGCAGGAGTGGCCGGCACCGAAGCAGGTGCGGGAGCGGGTTTTGCCGCCTGCTTCGACGCCGGGGCGCTTTGCGCTTTCTTCTTGCTGCCACCACCGCCCCCTTCGACGGTGATGCCCGGCAGCTTCGTCTCCTGCGCGCGCGCCTGTTGGAACGTTCCCATCGCGAATATTGCCAAACCGATCGTGAGCAGAGAGGTGGCGAGCGCTCCGCCCTGCTGTCGCCTCTTTGGCGCCGCGAGACGTACGAAGCCTTCGCGTTCGCCGCGATCGCATCTTGAAGACCTTGCTACGCACCCAAACCTTGTGACCACCGAACGCGAGCCAACGCCCGCGCAAACGCTACGCACTGACATGACGCAACCAACCCCCATTACCCGAACTCACAGGGCTGGCTGGCTCGCGCATCGAAGAGCGCGCTGTAGCGGGCTGGCCTCCTCCGTCTACGACGCACGCACTTGTCGTCATCGCACGACGGGCACCGGCTCATCGCCGGACTTGCGCACGATATGAAACATGACTATCAGAGTCAACAAAGAGCGCGAGACGGAAAAGTCGCACCTTCCCGGTGGAAGCCACGCCATGCCGGCCGTGCGTGACGGCGAGCCGTCTCATCCAGCGCGCGCCTTGATGGAGCAAGCATCGTTGATCAACACCGAGAATGACCAGCGATCGCCCGCGCCTCCCGCGGCGACCGCACACGCCGAGCCGCAACGTCCCGTGCGCGTCATCGTCTCCGAGCTGCTGGCAGGCGGCCGCGAGGCGATCCTCGTCCACGACGGGCAGGACTACCGCCTGCGCATCACCGCCAACGGCAAGCTCATTCTCACGAAATAGAGGACCAGGACCCATGACTGCACGCACGCTTCGCGCCGCCGCCTTTGTGCTGATCGGCGCCATCACGATGACCAACCTCGCGCCCGCAGGCGCGCGCGCCGAGGTCGCGATCAAGGATGCGTCAGGGCGTGGCGTGAAAGTCGCGGACACCTCGCGCATCGTCGCGATCGGCGGCGACGTGACGGAGATCCTCTACGCCCTTAAAGCCGACGCCAAGATTGCGGCGGTCGATTCGACCAGCCAGTTCCCGGCGCAGGCGCTGAAGGAGAAGCCGAACGTCGGCTACATGCGCGCCCTTTCGGCGGAGGGCGTGCTGTCCGCTAATCCGACGGTGATCGTCGCATCGAAGGACGCGGGTCCGCCCGACGTGGTCAAGGCGCTGAAGGCGTCCGCCGTGCCGTACGTCGAAGTGCCGGACGACCACACACCCGAGGGCGCGGTCGCCAAGGTGCGCTTCGTCGCCTCTCTCGTCGGTGTCGAGAGCGCGGGCGAGAACCTCGCCAAATCGGTTGAGCAGGACTTCGCTGCACTCGCGCAGGACCGCGCCAAGATCGCAAAGCCCGTCCGCGCGATCTTCGTGCTCACCGTGCAGAACGGACGCGCCACGGTGGCCGGGGGACACACAAGCGCGGATGCCGTCATCAAGCTCGCCGGCGCGGAGAACGCGGCATCTGGCATCGAAGGCTATAAGCCGCTGGTCGAAGAGGCGGCGACCGAACTTGCACCCGATGCGATCGTGACCATGCGCCACTCGAGCTCGACCTTCACCTCCGACCAGATCCTGAGCGTGAAGGGCCTGCAAGCGAGCCCGGCCGGGCAGAACAAACGCGTCATCGAGATGGACGGGTTCTATCTCTTGAGTTTCGGCCCGCGCTCGGCGCACGCCGCCCGTGATCTCATGGCTGCGCTCTACCCGGGGCTCACGGAGAGGCGCGCGGGGGAATGACGGCAGAGGCCGCCCCGCACGCGATGGCCCTTGCCGCGGATGGCCGGCGCATCCTGGCAACACGCGTGCTGATCTTGGCAGGCGTGTTGCTCTCGGTCGCCGCGCTGCTGTCGCTGTCGGTCGGCCCAACGGGCATCACGCTCGCCTCGCTACCGCGCGTAATTGCCGCGTGGCTCGGCGGCGAAAGCGATGCGGCGACGGCACGCGAGCAGCTCGTGCTTATCGACATTCGTCTGCCGCGCACGCTCCTCGCCGTCTTCGTGGGCGCAAGCCTCGCGGTTGCCGGCGCCATGATGCAGGGGCTATTCCGCAACCCGCTCGCCGATCCGGGGCTGATCGGCGTGTCCTCGGGTGCCGCACTCGCCGCGGTCGCGACAATTGCGCTCGGCAACGGCATCGCGGCGCCGATGCTGCAGCCGCTCGGCGTCTATGCGCTTCCCGTGACGGCGTTCCTCGGTGGGGCGATCACAACGCTGGCGCTCGTCGGCTTTGCCGGCCGCCACGGTCGCCTGATGATCGGCACGTTGCTGCTGGCGGGCGTAGCCATCGCCGCCTTCACCGGCGCGCTCACGGGCCTCATCGCCTACACGAGCAACGACCACGAGCTGCGCGACCTGACGCTGTGGACCATGGGAAGCCTCGGCGGCGCAAGCTGGCCCAAGGTCGTCGCCGTGCTGCCCTTCGCGGCGCTCACGCCATTCCTTGCGCCGCGCCTCGTGCGCGCGTTGAACGGCTTCCTGCTCGGCGAAGCGGAGGCCTTCCATCTCGGCATCGAGGTGGAGAATGCAAAGCGCCTTATCGTGCTCGCGACCGCGGCTTGCGTCGGCGCCGCCGTGGCCGCATCCGGGATCATCGGATTCGTCGGGCTCGTCGTGCCGCACATCGTGCGCATCCTGGCGGGGCCGGACCATCGCGTGGTGCTGCCGGGGAGCGCGCTCATCGGCGCGGCCATGGTGCTCTTCGCCGACGTCGTCGCGCGCATGCTGGTGCGCCCGGCGGAGTTGCCGATCGGTATCGTCATGGCGGCGATCGGCGCGCCGGTGTTCCTACACCTCGTGACCAAGCGCGGCATCGGCGGAATGGAGTAGGCGATGCTGGAGGCTTCTCACGCAACCTACGCGGTCGACGGCAAACGACTCGTCCATGATGTCGACCTCGCGCTGCGCCCGGGGAGGGTCGTGGCCGTGGTCGGGCCCAACGGCGCGGGAAAGTCGACGCTCTTGCGCCTGCTGGCGGGCGAGGTCGCGCCGACTTCCGGCTCCGTGCGTATAGATGGCCGCGACCTCAAGAGCATTGCCCCGGTCGAGCTCGCGCGCCGGCGCGCCGTCGTGGCGTAATCGACTGCGCTGTCTTTTCCTTTCACCGTGCTCGAGGTCGTACTGCTCGGTGCCACCGTGCCGGGCTTCGCACGGATCGAGCCGCGGGCGCTCGCGATTGCGGATGAGACGCTGCGCACCGTGGGGCTCACGGGGTTCGAGCAGCGGCTCTTTACCGAGCTGTCGGGTGGCGAGCGCCAGCGCGTGCACATCGCGCGGGCTCTGTGCCAGCTCGCGACCGCCAAACCGCGCCCGGGCGAGACAGCGGCGCTGCTGCTCGATGAGCCAACATCCAGCCTTGACCTATCGCACCAGGGCGCCGTGCTGGGTGAGACACGCCGCCAGGCCGCGCGAGGTCTCGCCGTCCTCGCCATCCTGCACGACCTCAACCTCGCCGCGGCCTACGCCGATGAGATCGTCCTCATGTCGCACGGGCGCATTCGCGCGAGCGGCGGACCGGCAGAGGTGCTCCGCGACGACCTCTTGTCGGAGGTCTATGGCTGCCCAGTGCGCACCAACGCGACGCCGACTGCCGGCGTGCCGTTCGTGATCCCGCAGGCGAGCATGCGAGCGATGCCGCTGGGCCCCGAGCTCAGGGGTCGTCCCCCGTTAACTGCTCGCTGAGCCAGCGCTCGATCACCGCGAGGATGCGTGCTTTGTCCGCTTCCTCTAGCGGGCGTCCCTGCGGAATGCCGTGCCACTTGGCAAGGCAGCCGCGGCAGCAGGTGCCGGTCGCATGCTGGGCGACGAACACCGGATGCCCGCGATAGGGCGTCTGCTTGCCGTCGTTGCGCGGCTCGGCGGGGGCCAGCCTCAGATCTACGAAATCGCGGGCGTGCGCCAAAACCACAGAGAGGCCCCGGGCTTCCAGATACGCACGATCCTGCTTGCCAAGCCAGAAGCCGCGTCGGAAGCTCGACCCCGCAAGCCTCTTGAACAGCGCATTGAGATCATCCATCAGGCGACCCGCCACCAATCCTCCCGGCCGTCACCTCGGGAACAGCGTGAGCGTGTGAGCAGTGAGATATGCACGCGACCGCTTAGTGCACACTCAGGCCGGGAAGGACGACCTATGGACCATATCGTTTCTGTCGGCATGGATGCCGATACCCTGAAGCAGCTCGATGATCTGCGGCGAGCGCACCCCAACGTGCCATCGCGCGTGCAGGTGATCAAAAGCCTGATCTGGGAGGCGCACGCCAAGATCGCCGCTGCGGCCAAGGTCGCCGCCGAGTAAACACACGTTTTCCGGCCAGCTTCGGCCCTGCCACTCGATACCCGGCGCGCCTCGCGGCGCCGCCGGGTTTCGCGTTTTCCGGGGACTTTCAGCGCTGCTTTTTTCGTTTTGAGGTCTCCGCAACTCCTCACCTCTCTCTGGAGGTGACGTAGCGGACCCTGGCTCAGTCACACGCGCCAACGGGCGCGCCTCGGTGAAGTCGCTGCCCCGGCCCAATTGAACTGGCGAAACAAGGCACTGGACTGCACGCGCAGCCATCACTTTTTTCCGTTTGAAATCAGTTACTTGAAACTTTCTTTTTGCTTGTCACGCCCGGAACAGCGGCTCCGGGCCCCTCCGCCTACCTTCGGGTCAAGGAAACAGGAGCAAGTGACATGACCGCCGCCGCCACCCAGGCCAATGCCAAGGACACCACGGTTCGCTTCCCCGGCGGCAAGACGGGCATCCTGCTGCTGCACGGGCTGTGCGGCACCCCCGCCGAGGTCCGCTTCGTGGCAATGGGCCTCGCCCGCGCCGGCTACACGGTTCACACCCCCCAGCTCGCCGGTCACGGCGCCGAGAACAGCGGCCGCTGGCAGGACTGGTACATGAGCGCCCGTGAGGCCCTCATCGAGATCCGCAAAGAGTGCGATACGGTCATCGTCGGCGGCCTCTGCATGGGCGCCATCCTCGGTCTGCACCTCGCCGCCCGCAACCCGGGCAAGGTGCAGGGCGTGTCGCTCTTCTCCCCGACGCTCTGGATCAACGGCTGGGCGATGCCCTGGACCATGCGGCTCTTCAAGCTGGTCCGCTCGCGCTGGTTCGCCAACTTCATCAGCTTCCCCGACAGCGACTCGCTCGGCATCAAGTGCCCGCGCGTCCGCTCCTTCGTGAAGACTGCGCTCGACACCGACGGCGACTACGGCCGCGCCGGTGTCCCCGGCACGATGGTTCTCGAGCACCGCCGCATGGTGGACGCCGCGATGAACCTTCTGCACCGGGTGAAGCAGCCGACGCTGATCGTGCACTCGCGCGAGGACGATTACGCCGACCTCAACAACGCCGTGTACCTCAAGGACGAGCTGCCCGGCCGGGTCGACATGGTGGTGCTCGAGGACAGCTACCACATGGTGACGCTCGACAAGCAGCGTCAACTGGTGGTCGAGAAGGCCCGCCTGTTCGTGGACGGGATCGTCGACGCCATCGCCAACGCGGCGGCCTTCCCGGTTGCCCAGGCGGCGTAATCTCAATCTTAACCGAGCATGCGGCGGCTCCGATCGGATGCCGCCGCAGCTCCGCAATAGCAGTCGCTTGGGCTGCAGCCGCCATGCTAGGAGGGACACTCCCTAGCCGGCCGCGACCCTTGCCGAAACTCAGACTGCCAGAACCGCTCGAGGGGTGATGGGATGAGCGCCGACGCGCACACGGCCGGAGGCAACTTCTGGCAGCAGAGCAAGGAGCCGAGGACGGTGCATCCGCCCGTCGCCAGCGACATCTCGGTCAACGTCGCCATCATCGGCGCGGGCTACACCGGGCTTGCCACCGCCTACCACCTCAAGACCGCCGAACCATCGCTCGACGTCGCCGTGCTCGACGCAGAAACGGCCGGCTTCGGCGCGAGTGGGCGCAATGCTGGCTTCGTCATGACGCTGTTCGGCGCGTCCTCCGGACTCATGAAGTCGCTGCACGGCAAGGACAAGCTCCTCGCCGCCCACAGGTACATGGAGAGCGCGATCGACGCGCTCGAAGCCATGGTCAAAGACCATAAGATCGATTGCGATTTCGAGCGCTCGGGCTTCCTCAAGGTCGCGACCTCGCCGACTTATGAAAAGCGCATCAAGGACGAGATCGAGCTCTTCCAGTCGATAGGCGCGGAAGGCTTCGAGTGGCTCGATGCGGCGCAAGTTGCCGAGCGCGTGCGCTCGCCTACCTTCCTGGGGGCCTGCTCGGAGCCCCATTGCGGATTGCTCAACCCGGTGAAGTGGGCGGACGCGCTGCGCCGCCTCGCGATTGCGCACGGGACCAAGCTGTATGAAGGCACGCGCGTCGAGACTGTCGCCCGCGAAGGCGGCAAGTTCCAACTCGCAACGCCCGGCGGCACCGTCACCGCGGAGAAGGTCGTCTTCGCCACCAACGGTTACACGCACCTGATCCCCGGCCTCGCCTCAAAGCAGCTCCCGGCGTTCGCCTACATCATCGTCACCGAGCCCTTGAGCGAGGCGCAGCTTGCATCAATCGGCTGGGCCGGACGCGAAGGTATCGAGGACGGTCGCAATTTCATGCACTTCTACCGGCTGACGCGCGACAACCGCCTTCTCGTCGGCGGCGGCCCCGGGCTCGTGCCGTACGGCGGCAGCATGGATCACGATGCCAATCCCAAGACGTGGGAGCATCTGGAACGCTTCATCACCGCGACGTTCCCCGCGCTACGCGGCGTCCGCGTCACTCACCGTTGGGGCGGCGCTTTCTCGGTCACCGCCGATTCGACGCCGCAGATTGGCACGCTGCACGGCGGCGGTGCGGTCTATTCGATCGGCTGCACCGGTCACGGCGTTGCGATGACGCACATGAACGGGCGCATCCTGCGCGACCTGGTGCTCGACCGTAAGACAGCGCTGACGGAGATGTGGTTCGTCAACCGCCGCTCGTTCCCGATACCGCCGGAGCCGATCCGCTCGCTCGCAGTCAAGGCGGTCATGGCCAGCATGCAGTTCGACGACTGGTGGTGCGAGCGCGGCGCAAGTCGGCCTGCGGCACGGCCATGAACCCGATCCGCAAGATCGCCATCATCGGCGCTACCGGCATGCTCGGCATCCCCGTGACAGTGGCTCTGCTCGACGCCGGCTTCGCCGTCACTGCGCTTTCGCGCAAGCCGGACGAGGCGCGGCGCGTGCTGCCGGCGGCGACGCAGATCGTGGCGGCGGACGCGCGCGACGAGGCGAGCCTCAAGCGCGGGCTCGCGGGGCAGGACACGCTCTACCTCAACCTGTCGATCGCGCCGACCGAGCGGCGGGGCGACTTCCACACGGAGGAGCAAGGGCTCGAACGTATCCTGTCGGCTGCGCGCTCGGCCGGCATCAAGCGCATCGGCTACGTCTCGGCCATGATCCACGACAGCCCGAACCGCTGGTGGGTGCTCGACGTCTGGCGCAGTGCCATCGCACGCATCAAGGGGTCGGGAATTCCCTACACCATCTTCTACCCGACCAACTTCATGGAGACGCTCCCGCAGCGGCACATGCTGGGGAGCGTGTTCATGATGACCGGCTGGTCGCGCAATCCAAACTACTGGATCGCGGGGCGCGACTTCGGCCGCCAGGTTGCGCGCTCGTTCGCTTTGCCCGAGGCTGCGAACCGCGAGTACGCCGTGCAGGGGCCGGAGGCGATGACGTACAACGAGGCGGCGCAACGCTATGCGCGCGCCTCGGACACGCCGCGGCTGACGCTGCCACTGTTCTTCATCGACATCGCCGGGATCGCCTCACCCTCGATGCGGTTCAACGCGCGCATCATGCGTACGGTGCTGCGCTATCCCGAGACGTTCCAGGCGGAGGGAACGTGGCGCGACCTCGGCAAGCCGTCGACCACGATCGAGGAGTTCGCACGGACGATCACCACGTAGCTCCGGCTGCGAACTCTGTTCTTACCCGGCCATGCAGCGCCGCCGAGCGGCAAGCATTGTCTCATGCTCGAATTGACGGGGGCGTCGGCCAACGCACCGTCAAGAGCTTGCCACCATCCTCTACGGCTCGACGAAAGCTCCGCTTTAGTGCTGCGGCTTGCCATTCAAGTGGTATTCGAACTCGTCCTGATAATTGAGGTTCGCAGTCGCCTGGCGCCAGTCGCCAACGGCAGGGAAGTACGATTGCGTGTCATTCTGGTGCTGTATGGCGGCCACGTCAGGCGGCGGCTGAAACACGCCGATGCTGCAAGCCAACGCCTGTAGTTCGTTGAAGATCACCGCGCGCCTGGCCTCATGCTCGGCGGCCACCTTTCGAAGGTCCCGGAGGAGCTGCTGGTCGACGTGATTGAGTGCGTCCCCCAAGCTCTTTACGAGCGACTGCTCACCGGTGGCTGTCTGGGTAACGTTCGTACGCATTTCATCGATGTGCTGACGCAGCTTTGTCATGTCCACCCCCCTCGGGTTCGCTCCGAATCACTTGTGAACATAAAAAGCCAAAGCCGTGCTCGTCCAAGGAAAAGGCGCAAGATCCGAAGCGTCCACAGGTTGGTTGACGCAACTCCAGATGAGTTGTGTCTGAAATACGTGAGCTACCCCGGCTGAGCGGCATGCGGTCGAGCCGGTCGCGCTCACCTAGAAGGACGGCAAGAACCGGGTCGGCTCGGCAAGGAGGACGCTTGCTGAAAGGTCGCCGCCACTAGCTGCTGCGCCAGCTCAAGGAGCGTAACCGACGGTAGTGGCGACCCCGACAGGATTTGAACCTGTGACCCCCAGATTAGGAAAAGGCCGATATTATTGATTTTAATAGGTTTTTTTGGCCAACAGAATTTTCGGTCTGTTGGTCTAAATGAATAATGCTGCGAAAATTCAAAGTGGTATCCGCGGCACACTTTCGTGAGCCTATGCCGAGCCTAATACGAAGCGGCCAAGCCTGGGATCGCGGTATCTTAAGCTGGCCCCACGCAGACGTTGAGAACCACCTTTAGCGTTGGTCCCCTAAGTGGGGTGAAGCTGTCGTGACACTGCCACCCCTACCACGTCAGTCTTTGACCCTAAGCAGACTTTCAGAATCCGAGCAGTCCCATCGAGCTAAGACGTAGTGTCATCGCATTGCCTTTTGTCATCAAGCCGCAATCTAGGCGTCAAGCTCGCAACCAAGGCGACCAACTCCGTCTGACTTGCAGAATTGTCCCCATGCGTACCATGGCCTCAGCCTTCGGATTCATAGCGACCACGCCGCACTTGGCAGTGACGATCGCCGCCGCGCCGTCGATCTGATCCAAAATTCCCGCCAAAGCTCGGTCAATAACTGTCGAGCGCTCCCGGAACTGCCGCATGGGCCTCTTCGACAAACCGACGCCATCGCGTCGGTTCCGCCACTGCCAAGTAATGTCACTCGATCGAATCACGGCTCGCGGCCGCCTCCGGGAGCTGAAAGGGGGCCGCTTCACCCGACGCGGCCTGATCAAGGCGTTCGCCGGCGGCGTTGCGGCAACCGCGGCGACGGGCGGCGGAGCCTACTCGGCACTCGTGCCGGGTATACCCATCTGGCGGCTGTTAAATGACCGATCGCTGCGGACGTTCTCGGGGTATCCGCATTGGGTCAGTTCCGTCGCCGTGACGCCAGACGGCCAGCAGGTGATCTCCGGCAGCGCTGACAAGACCATCAAGGTGTGGGAGTTGGCGAGCGGCCCGCCGCTCGCTGAACTGAAAGGACAGCACCATGAACGCCCTGCGCCACAGACCCCCGCCGCCGATGCACCTGTCAACGGCGCCCCACGGGCGAACTCCGCATACCACGACCGCGCCGCCGCCGGCTTATAGCGGAACCGGCATGCCGCAGACACCGTCTCAGAATGCGTTGATAGGTCCCACGTCCACCGAGGCCAGCGTCAAAGGGCCGATGCGCAGCGCGCCAGCCGCCCAGCAGGGAAAAGGCCCTCCTGTCGGCTTTGTTGAGCGGGTGACTCACCTGCGCCGAATGCTTGGGCACCACCACGGCACCAACGCGCTGAGACGGGGGAAATAGTGCAGTCGGCCGGATTTCAAGCGGCGTTCGTGGTCAGCATCGATCTGAACGGCGAAACCATCAATGGGCTCTACTGGCCTGAAAGCGGCGGCGTGCGCGTCAGCTACAAGAACGCCGCGGGTGAGACGAGGCGCGGGTGGGCCAATGTTGTCAGCTCAGCATCAGGCGCCCCAAAGGTCATGGCGCGCATCGTCCTGCACGAATTGGCGCGGGAGGTGATCGAGCCGCCAACATCGCAGACCATCATGTTGCGCCTGTGTGAGAGCCTCCGACCAAGATTGCCGTGCCTGCGCAAGATCATCGGCGCAATGGAAGGCGTGCTCGCTGTGACCTGCCATCCAGAAGCGAACTCACTCTCTGCCGAAGTCCGATTGCCCGATGCTGACCGGGTAGCGGAAGCCATGTCGTCGGCGGTGGACGCCTCGGAGGACGAGTTTGTCGCGATTGTCCGGTTCATCGCCCCCGCGCCACGCAAACCAGAATTCAGAACCGCATAAGGACTGCCCACATATGACTGGCGATGGAGAACCGTAGGGATGGGGGACCCGACCAAAAAGCTCACGCCCAAGCAGCAAGCGTTCGCACAGGCCTATGTCGAGACATGCAATGGCAGCGAGGCCTACAGGCGCGCTTACGCAGCGGAAAAGATGTCTCAGGCGGCCATTGAAGTCGAAGCGTCGCGTCTTCTGGCAAACCCTAAGCTTACCCTAAGGGTGTCGGAGCTGCAGGCGAAGCACGCCAAACGCCACGATGTGACCGTCGACACCATCACCGCAATGCTCAAGGAGGACCGTGCTCTCGCCCGGGCAAACGACCAGGCCTCGGCGGCCGTATCGGCGAGCATGGGCCTAGCAAAGCTGCATGGACTGATTATCGATCGGTCGAAGATCGACCTGACTCCCCACGAGGAGGCTCTGGATCAACTGCGCAAGCTGACGGGGGATGGCGATGGCTCGACCGCTTAGCCCTGAAGAGCTCGCCCTGCGCAAGAAGCTGATGGACGATTTCCCGGTTTACGCGTCGGGTTGCCTCAAAATCAGAACCAAGACCGGCGATGTCTTGCCTTTGCAGCTCAATCGAGCGCAGCAATACCTGCACGAAAGGCTCGAGGAACAGCGGGCCAGGACTGGCAAGGTCCGCGCTCTCGTGCTTAAGGGGCGGCAGCAGGGAATCTCCACCTATATCGGCGGCCGGTTCTATTGGAAGACCACGCACGGAAAGGGGCTCCGCTGCTTCGTCCTCACCCACGAGCAGGATGCCACGAACAACCTGTTCTCAATGGTCGAGCGCTTTCACGACCATTGTCCCGCCGTCGTCAAGCCGAGCACGGGCGCGTCAAATGCCAAGGAGCTTTGGTTCAACAAGACGGAATCCGGTTATGCGGTCGGCACCGCCGGCACCAAGGCTGTTGGCCGCTCGCAAACGATCCAACTGATGCATGGAAGTGAGGTGGCGTTCTGGCCCAACGCGGCGACCCACTTCGCGGGCGTCGTGCAGGCCGTACCTGATTTGCCGGGGACAGAGCTCATTCTGGAATCCACGGCGAACGGCCTGGGGGGAGAGTTCCATGAGCGCTGGCAACGCGCTGAAGCTGGGATAGGCGACTATATCGCCGTGTTCATTCCTTGGTTTTGGTCCCCGGAGTACCGCCGTTCGGTGCCCGTTGGGTTCACGCTCGACGACGAAGGACTTGCCTACATGGAGGCGCACAGTCTCGACATGGAGCAGATGGCTTGGCGCCATAACAAGATCGCTGAGCTCAAGGATCCGCTTTTATTTAAACAGGAATATCCAAGTTGCGCGCCGGAGAGTTTCCAGACAAGCGGTCATGACTCCTTCATCCCCGCAGCATCCGTTCTGAAGGCGCGCAAGGCGAACCTTGAGCCTAGCGGTCCTTTGGTTATCGGCTATGACCCGAATTGGAAGGGCAAGGATCGCGCCTCCATGGCGTGGCGCCGGGGGCGCAAGGTGCTCAAGATCGAAAGTCGCCAAGGCCTCAGCACGATGGAGCAGGTCGGCTGGCTCAAGCAGGTGATCGATGCCGAGAAGCCCGCTCGTGTTTTTATCGACGTGGGTGGCGGCGGCATTGGGATTTGTGATCGACTTGACGAGATAGGCTATGGCGACGTGTTCCGGGCCATCAACTTCGGCTCCGAACCATTTGAGCCGCAGCCAAGGGATGAAAGCGGCAAGCCACGAGGCGGCTACAGGAACCGGCGGGCTGAGATGTGGGGCGAGTCAAAAGAATGGCTCGATGCCGTGGGCGGGGCCGACATTCCCGACAGCGACAGCCTGCAAGCCGACGCCTGCGCGCCGTCCTACAAGTACGATAGCCTCACGCGCGTTCTTCTGGAGAGCAAAGACGACATCAGGAAGCGCGGCATGCGGTCTCCTGACGAATGGGATGCAGTCGCGCTGATTTTCGCAGAGCCTGTGAACCCTGAAAGAACGTTCGTAGATCCGTGGAGGGCGCAGCCGGCGTCGCCCCTCGGTAAATTTGGATGGATGGTATGAGCGAGATCGTTCGGATGGTCGCCCCATTCCCCGTCAACGGCGATCGCATGGTGTTGGACGTGGAGATGGACGCCAACGCCGGTCCTTTTGATGACCCGTGGGACAAGCTTTATATGCTGATGGCGAACGGCTGGACGGTGGAAGAGCCGCCGAAGCGGCGGGGCGCCTGACCCGGTGAATTTCTAATCCGCCTTCGCTATCGCATTGGCCACGAGTGGCGTGGCAAACGAGAGCGCGGGGTCAGTCCCGTCATTATTGGCTTCACATTGATGCAGAGGTTGGTGAGCGTGATCTTGCCGCCTTTTGCGGCGCAAGCAGCGCGCAGCTGCTCCTGGTAGTGATTGTCCTGGCTATACTGGTGGTACGCCACGGCCCCGATGAGCACCAGGAACCATCTGGCGAGGAGCCTCAGGGCATTATCGCTCCGCCCCCGGCCTTTGATCACCCGTCGGCCAACCAAGCAGACCCTCACACTATTTGGGCAACGCAATCGTGGCGTGCGGGAATTAAGCACAGGTCCCTGAACGTAGAGTGAACACGAGCTTCGGACACGAGTGGATGCCATTGCGCTGACGTTTGCGGAACCGGTGAGGGCGGGCGCGAGCAACTTCAACCGCGTGATCGAGTATCCGAAGCTCGGCCGCGCCTACGGCCAATCACGTCGGCTCCTCTGACCCTTAGGGGCCTTTAGGCGTGGACCGCGGTCCATCCTGAGTTCATGCCGTCGTACCATTCCCTAATCGTCCTCGCCGCGCCGCTTCCCGTGTAAACGCACCCACAGTGTGTGCAGCGGATCGCGATCAAGCGAAGCCAAGTACCCGTGGCGCCCGCATCGGCAAGCTGGTCCACTGGGAAAACGGTCTGCATGGGGTCTGCGGCCTTGCAGCCCGCCGGACAGGTGCTGCGCTTCTGGCCATTAGGACCCTTTGGCATCAAGTGCCCCCGCCGGCTGCGTAACCGGCTGCAGTCAAGATCGTCGTGTCCTCCGGGCCATTTTCGATCCACCCTTGCTCACTGGCATAGATGAGGGCGCTATCAAAGTCGGGACCCTCTATGCCTAACCAGAGGGCGTTCTCGATTAGCGTCGGGTTCTTATAGGGCTGTCCAAGGTGGACACCCTTTCCGACCAGCATCCGCATGATCGCCCTTGCATCATCGACTGCTGAACGAGCCACGGCGGTCCTCCATGCTTAGCGCAATGCGTCCGAATCTTAGCGCCTTAGCCATTGCACACAGGCCTTGAAAAGGTGAGAACAAACCGCTAAATCTATGTCCGCTAAGTAACGTTATAGGACGTGGTAGCATGAGCGAGAAAACCGCCCAGCTCGTTCCCGTTTCCGAGACGCCCCTCCCCGCACATCTCGTTGCTGGTGCCAAGTCCTACATGGCGGTGGCGCGCGCTAAGCGCACACGCGAGGCCTACGCTCGAGCCTGGGCTTTCTTCATCGCCTGGTGCAAAGCCAACGGCCGGCAACCCCTTCCCGCACTTCCCGAAACACTCGCCGCCTGGATGACCGCCTTAGCCGATGGCGATCAAGGGCCCCCGCGCGCCCGGCGCACCATCAATCAGTACCTCTCGGCCGTGATTGTCGCCCATCGCAACGGCCGGCTTCCCCTTCGACCGCAAGCACCCCCTCATTGCAGAGACCTGGCGTGGCATCTCCAACGCCAAGGCGAAGACGGAAGTCGATCGCGCGGCACGCCCACTCGTCTCGATCGATCTGCGGGATTTGTTGCGCGGCCTGCGCCTCGACATTCCTGCGGATGCTCGGGACGCGGCTCTGCTCTCCGTTGGCTGGGCTGCAGCCTTGCGGCGCTCCGAGCTCGTCGGCCTCGATTGGCAGAAGCTCGGCGATGGCACCGGCTTCGTGATTGTGGACGAGCGCGGCGTCGTCGTGACGCTGGCGCAGTCGAAGTCCTCACAGGCCGAAGCTGTGACGGTTGTCATCCCTTCAGCCGACATGCCGACCGCCTGCGCCGCCCTCGAGGCATGGGCGGACGTGGCGAAGCTGGATCCAGGGCAGCCTGTGTTCCGTCCGGTCGACCAGCGCCAGATCATCGGCGAAGGCCGGCTGACCGATCGCAGCGTCGCGCGCATCGTCAAATCGCGCCTGCACGCATTGCTCCGGTTGCGTGGCAAGACCAAAGCTGAAGCTCACGAGCTCGTGGCTCGGTTCTCCGGTCATTCCATGCGGGCGGGCTACGTCACGTCGGGCGCAGCCATGGATATACCCAGCTATCGTCTACAGCAGCACGCGCGCCACAAGTCCTCTGCCATGGTCGCGGTGTACGTGCGCGAAGCAGAAAAGTGGACTAAGAGCGGACTGAAGGGCATCGGCTTTTGATCCGTGATCGGCCTACCTGTCCCTCGCCACCCGATCGCAGTCGGCGTAGATTGCGCCGCGCGGAAGCATGAGGAGGCGACCCAGATGGATCAAAAAATATTCAGCGACATGATGGAGCAGCAGCGTCAATTCTACGGGAAGCTGCAACGAGCGATTGCTCCTCACACCGAGTGGATGACGAAGTTTGCGCAGCAGGTGCCGACTATCGACCCGGCCGTGTTTGAGAACTTGCAAAAGTCTAAGGCGGCAATCGAGGCTGCTATGGCTGAGCATGTGAAGAACATTCAGGCGTACGAAGAGGCTTTGAAGCCGCAGATGCAGAAGATGCAGGATACCGCGACGGCTGCCATGGCTTCGCAGTTAGAAGCCGTCAAGGCGGCTTCCGGGCCCCTGCTCGACTGGATGAAACAATCAGGCCAAGTCTTGGGAACGCAAATGAAGGCGTTCGGCGACGCGATGGAGAGTGCGACGAAAGCCTGGGCGGCGTCAGGCGGCAAGGGTGAGCCCGAGACGAAAGACTGAAAGGCACAAGAGTTTCGACCAAGTTGAGGAGGACGGGCAGAGGGACTAATAATGGCTCTGCTGGAGGTCGTGTCCCTTTTCCCCCTCCGGCACCACGGCCATTCGCAAGGGCTGTTGGATGAGGCCCTTACCTCAAAGGCCGCCGAGCACTGGCTCGCTCCGCGGCCTCTTTGTCAGCTCGACATTTCTGCATAATGCGGGCCGTCCTTTCCCGGCATCGCTGACCGCATCTGGGCACACGAGTGACGGGACCGGCGTACACGATCATGTGTGCTCGCCTGCGCGGCTCGCGAGCAGGCTAAATCAAGCCGGAGATCTAACCGCAGCCGCATAGATGCGAAGGGTGCAAGGACAAGCTGCCAGACCCCAGAAAAAGCCCCACCGGATCGCTCCAGCAGGGCTTTCCAAATTTGCTAGTCAGCGACTTACTGGAGACCGTTCACCCAGTTGTCGACATCCTTCTTCACTTGGTCCTTCGCGGTGCCGTAGCGGGCCTGGATCTTGCCCTCGAGCTGCTCGCGATTGCCGTTGATCTGCGCGAGGTCGTCGTCGGAAAGCTGGCCCCACTTCTCTTTGACCTTGCCCGAGAACTGCTTCCAGTTCCCCTGAACGCGATCCCAATTCATCGCCTGATCCTCCGAGTATGTGTTTCTAGGAAGTCTCTCTAGAACGAAGAGTGTATCCTTTTGTTCCCGTCGATGAGAAAGCCCCGCCATCGCTGACGGGGCTCAGTCTTCAGTTCAAGCTGATCAAGACCTCGCGGCCCTTGCGGCGCTGAAGCTAAGTCCGGACACAACAAAACCCCGGCGGCTGTTCCGGGGTTTTGTCTGTCGCCTCAAGCGACCGATGGCGAAAAGGGTAAGGCCATCGACTTGCAGCCAAGCTGGGCTGCGTCGGTTAATGAGACGCTAACGGGCAGCGAACGCGCAGCTTTTTTACTTGTTCTTGGAGCCACCGTGCTCGTCAGCGTGATGCTTTGCAGCTTCATCAGCATGATGACGAGCATGTGTCGTGTGACCATGCGCAGCATGGGCGTGATGTGCGCCCTTTTCTGATGTGCCTGCTTCGTGATTGGGCATCTCAATCATCGTGCTTTTTCCGTTCGATCAGGACCACAACTACGATGAGCGCGACGACATTCGGCGCTCTTTGGCGGACGCGGCGGCAGGCCTGTTGCACGCCACAACTCCATCGCGACTAAAATAGCGTGACCAGGTTTTTCGTACAGACGCCTGGTCTGGCTATCACAAAGTTTCAAGTAGTTGTACGCGCTGGCGCAAGCGCTGTACCTCGTGCTTCTCATCCCTGTAGCGCTCCTCAGCTCGCGAGTTTTCAGCGCGAAACCAAATTCCCTTAGGTCACATCATCAAAAATAGAGCAACGCCCCGACCGCGTGTTAAGGCACAGTGCGCGTCAGCCGTGCGTGTTCCACCGATGCTGGTCGTAGTATTGGGTCTCGGCCGTCCAGGGATCACGCCACAACAGCTTATCGGCGGCCACCAAACCCGCCAGCAAAACAACGCACGCAATTACACTTCCGATGACGCCTCGGGTGTACTCGAACGCATCAAGTTTGGGGTGCGTGTGCATGTCGAACATTGCCATCTCCTATGATGGCTTTCGAACCCCGCTGAGATGGTTGGGGTTCCATGTGCGGGCGCAACGCGAGCGTCAAGATTTCTTCTCGAGCAACAGCCGTGTGCGCTCTTTGAAAGCGGCCTGCACGGCACCTGCGAGCCTCTGCAAGATCCACGGCAGAACGACCTCGAGGCGCACGTCCCTCTCCCCCACGTCCACGGTTCCCGAAACGACTTGGCCCATAGCGTGCGCCCGGAACGCCATGTGATTGTCGGTCCAGGTTTGCTCATCGAATCTAAGAAGTGGGAGGTTAGCGGTTGCGCGCGCGAACCCGGGCTTCAGGCGCCCGAGCGCCTCGGCTTTGCCGAGCGCGTGAGGAATTGAAACGACTAAGGGCTCAGGCATTCGCACGTCCAAAAGAGAAGGGCCGCCGGCGCTACCAGCGAACCCTACGGAGCTGATAGCTTCTCAGGGCAGCCATCGCGTGCAATGCCAAGTCTCCTGGCCGATACAATTCGTGAAGGCTATTTGTTCCCTGTCACGCCTCCGGCTTAAGCACTGCGAGCTCGCACCTCACCATCATCCTGCTTCCGAACATCCCCAGGTACACTCTCGTCGTAGCAGAGCACGAACACGTGCACGTCCGATACGGAGCGGAAGGTTCTGTACATCGCCCACCCCTCATTGATTCTGGTACGTCAATAGCGTATATGTTCTGAATGTGGAAGCCGACCGACTTCGCCTTCGACGCAATACGCATCGAGGACTCAGTCGTGACGGCGATTCTGGCTACGCCTACGGGTGGCGTTGAGCTAATGGCCGAAGTCGAGATCAAGGCCCGCGCAATTCGGCTGCAGCGCCTTCACGTGCAAGGGCCGGGTGCCAACGCGATAGGCGCCGCAAACCTTCGCGCTCTAGCTGACTTCGTTCTCGAGAGGATGGACCTTGATGAAATCATCGTTGAAGGAGCGGTTCGCACGACTGGGGCCAGTCCGGGACATACGCCGCGTGCGCTCCGGTTCGCCCGTCGATCTCGTGCTCCGGCCAGGGACTGATCGCGCCAAGATCAAGACCGTGTCGGCCACCATGAGCCTTGCGCGGCGCGGGTTACCGATGTTGCGCGCCAAGCGAGTGATCGAGGTGATGCTTGAGACCGGCGATGCAGTCGTACGACTTCCGACGGTGGAGAGTGAAACTGCGCTTGCGCGAGAATTGCGCGAGGCTGGTGTTTCAGTGAAGCGTCTCGCTAGGCAGGCCCCAAAAGTGCAGGCGCTTCGCGAGCGCCTGCACATGACACAAGAGGAATTTGCTCTGCGGTATGGGTTTAGCGTCCGCACCCTCCAGAATTGGGAACGCGGATGCCCCGAGCCCCCGAAACACGTTTGGGGCTTCCTGCGACTGATTCAACGCGACCCTGAGGCCGCTCGGAGAGCACAGGAAGAAGATCTGCAGCCTTGAAACAGTTGGGACGACCCGAAGGCCGCCCCTCTTCGTTGAACGGATGTGTCGGCATCACGGCTTGAGTGGCTGGCTTTCTGGCACAGACGTTGCACCGAAACTTGAAGGTGCCCTCAACCGCGACCACAGATAAAAGCCCGCGAAGAATATTAGAGCCACGATGAACGCGGTTGCGACCGATCTGGTCGCGCGTCTGTTCGCTGCGCGGCGATCAGCTGATGGCCTTAAATGTTGTGGCACTGCTGCCTCCCAATTTTGAGGGCAACAATCCCACCGGTCGCGAAGTTCCTCGTGCCATGCGTCACGAGGAGAAGGCCAGACAGGATGCGGAGCATGCTCAACACTTGCGATGAGTAAGGACGAAGATAGGGCATTGTTCTAGCCTCCGATTGATCACACTAGCGAAAGAGCGGCGGTCAAACGCGAGGGCTGCTCAAGAGTTGCGTCTAATAACCGCGCTGCTCATGGACCAATTCGCCATCCACGAAGACGCGATACCTATGGGCACGGAAGCCAGCAAAGAAGAGGGGGCGCTCATGTTCAACAACAACATTGTGCTGATGCGCATGGCCCACGGCAAACGCGTACCGGTGCACCGTTTGAAGGGAGAAGTGCGTAAATGGTGACAATGGGCTGCGCTCGGCCACGGTCTTACCGTCTGCCATGATACGCAGCGAGCCGGTGATCGGATCCCGGTGGACCTCGATCCGAGAATGTTCTTTAGAACCACCGACCTCAACGGCAAATTGCATAGACAGTCATCTCGATGGTTGGCCTTCGCCACAATTGTAGAACGGCTTTTTGCATTGAGCACAACTCGCGTGTGGTAGTGAGTATGTGGCAAGGCAAGGGCTCCCAGGCTGGTGCGCGCCGCACTAAAACGGTTGCGATGGCCCGAAGCCCCGCTTGTCATAGAGCTTCGGGCCATCGCCGCTGACGTGGAGTAGAGGTCAGTCGGCGAATTGGGTTCCATGCGGTTCGGCCTTGCGGCCGCACGCGCGGGAAGCGCAGCGTGCACGCTGCGTAAAGTCAACCATGGTTCTGTTCAATCTCTAGTCAGTCCGCATCGACAGGCGGCGAACCGAAGCGCCAACTCGCGACCCATTTCCGTTGGGTAGTGCATTGGTCCGCAAGCACCTGGGCCTCAGCCTTTGTCTTTGCGGTTCCGATCAGCTCTCCGTCAGCCTCAACAACCCATCCGTTGCCGGCCCCGCGCACAGTAACAGGCATCTCGCTTCACTCGTCCGTATCCTGAAGAAGCAGGCTGCGCCGGAAAACTTAAGGCAATATTGCCGGGCACACAGGGCGCGAGGCGGCTCGCGTATAGGTCGCCCCCAATTTGGCGTCGGTGGTCTTCATGGCGCGGCCTGTTTAATGGCGCCCGAGTGCAACTCACGCAAGCCCGTTGCAGTTTTAAGCCCATGAGCACCTCAACAGATTTCCCCCGGAACCGTCTATTGCTCGCTCTGCCAGCGCGCGATCTTAAGCGGCTTTCTTCGGATCTAGAACGCACCCCCTGCCACGCCAAGCAGGTTCTGATGGAGGCCGATAGTGCGCTCGATCATGTGTTCTTTCCCGACCGTGGCGTCATCTCAGTGTTGGCTGTCTACGCCGACGGCAGCGCCATCGAGATGGCAACCATCGGGCGGGAGGGTTGCACGGGCGTGCAAGCCATCTTGGGCGCTAAGGTATCTTCTGTTCGCTTCTTGGTCCAAATCCCCGGCAGCGCCGCAAAGATGTCGCGCGCGGCGTTCACGCGAGCTATGCGAACGATCCCAGCATTCCGCCACCTCACCAACGCTTACGTTCAAGCGTTTCTTGAACAAGTTCTTGTTTCAGTCGCATGCAACGGGGCTCATAGCCTCAAGGAACGGCTAGCTCGGTGGCTGTTGATGATGCGCGACCGCAGCGACGACAACGTGCTGCCTATCGGCCAGGATCTGATGGCCGAGATGCTGGGTTGTCAGAGGCCAACTATTACCAATCTTGCCAGAGAGCTGGAGAAGGCAGGGTTGATTGAGCGTGGGCGGGGCCAGGTCACTATTTGCGATCGTCAGGGCCTCATCCAGACTTCTTGCGAATGCTACCAGCTCGTACGGCAGCGGATTGCATTCCATCTTCCCAAAACCTATCCCTGAAAGAAGCTCCGCGTTGGTAATATATATTACCGACACCGACTTAGGGTGTTGGTATGGTTCGTTACCCGGTCCGTGAGCCCGGCCGATGCCATTTCATCCGACCTGTCATCCGGCGTCATCGCGCACGATGGGGAGAGCTTCTCGTGTCTCCGTTCCGAGAGTTTAGCGGTATCTTTGGGCCGGACGAGCTAGCGCTTTTTCAGCAAGCTTACGATGAAGCTTGTCGCGAGCTCAAATTAGATTCCGACCCTCACTCCCAACGTATGCGCAAAGTGGTCGCGACCGCGGTCCTTGATGCCGCCCGACTTGGCGAACGCGATCCTGCCGCCTTGAAGGCTTACGCGCTCGCGGTAACGATGCGCGCCCTCCGAGTCCCAAAAAAATAGCCGGAGCCATCCAGGTTGCTGCAATCGTGCATTGAAGGGGAGTGCAATTAACCATCTTGCTTGGCGCGGCACTGGAACTAAATGAGCCGGCTCGCCGTTCGGGGCATGCGATCCGAATTTGCGAATTCTGTGGAGGAAGCCATGAAGCACAAGGGCGCCGAACATCATACCAAAGCGGCCGATCATCATGAACATGCCGCTCGCCACCACCGCGAAGCCGCAAAGCACCATGAGGCAGGCAGTCACGAAAAAGGAGGCCACCATGCGCACATGGCGCACGGGCACGCGACGCACGCCCGCGGTCACGCCGATGAAGCGGGCAAACACCACGCCGACGAACATGGCGGAATGGACAAGAAATAACTCGACCCATGGATGAGAAGTCAGAACCGCAAACCACTGGCGAAGTAGCGAAGGCTGCGGCCACCGAAGTCATCGATGCTGTGCAAGATCAGTACGACCACATGCTTCGCGCGATCCGCAGAAGCCCGCTCCAGGCGGTGGCCATCGCCGCTGGGATCGGTTTCGTCTTTGCGCTGATCGCGAGGTAGGGGAAGGTCCCATAGCCGCCGCCACACGATTAAGCGGCGTGGTTCGTCTTTATCCTTGCGGTCAGCGTTCAGACGCTTGATCAGGTCCGACTAACGCTCGGGTTGGGGCTCACCCAACCTCCAGCATCAGCTGATCGCGTCTCGATCTCGCGGCGCGGAGCAGTAGGTGCAACTCAACTTGCGATAGAAGCCGCTGCGCAATTTTGCGTGGAGCCTTCCTGAGCTTGATCAGCGGCGCGGCGTCGGAATGACCGGCAAGCTCTGACACGCGCAGCGCGCCGAAATAAAGCGAGCGTCTGCGGGGAAGTCTCCTCGGCGATTTACTGCCTGACAAAGATACACTGGCGACTCTGCTCACCCCGGCGGGCGCCAGTGGCCGCGAAATCCTATTGCGCGCCGCCAATGAAGATCTACGCAGCGTTTACATCTCCTCTGCGCCGCTAGCGGTCGAGGGTGAGGCGTTGCACTGCATTGTAGTCACGGACTTAACCCACCAAGAACTGCGCCTGCGCCATGATGCCATTGTGACCGCATCGGCCGACGCTATTTACAGCGTGACGCCTAAAGGCATTATCGCGACCTGGAATGCGGCTGCTGAGCGCCTCTATGGCTACCCCGCGCAAGAGGCTATCGGCCAGAATATCCGCATAATTTTTCCGCCAGAACTGGACGCACCTGCGGAGCTGGTTGCGCTCTTAGGTCAAGATTGTTCCACATCGCGCGAGGGTGTTCGCCTCACCAAATCCGGTGGCCGGATCGATGTGTCCCTTAGCGTTGCGCCGATTCGAAGCCCCGAGGGCGATATTGAGACCTTCGCGATATTTGCGCGCGACACCACCGAGCGCAAAAAGACCGATGAAGCGCTGCGCGTCAGCGAGGAACGCTTGCGACAGGCGACTCGCGTTGCCAATCTCGGGATTTTCGACACCAATCATCGGACCGGCGAACTCACATGTTCGCCGCAGCTGCGCGCAATTCTTGGCCTCGCGGAGGGAGAGCCAATCAGCCCCGAGACAGCTCTTGGTCTCATAGCTCCTGAGGACCGCGCCGCACTCAAAGAAAATATAGCCCGCGCTCAGGATCCGGCTGGCGATGGCCTTCTTGACAGCGAGCATCGCATCAGGCGGGGAAGTGGGGAAGTACGCTGGTTAAGCGTGCGCTCCCGCACCTTCTTAGGCCGCGAAGGCGCTGACCTGCGGCCCACGCGAACGGTGGGAGCCGTTCTCGATATAACGCAACTCAAGGAATCGGAGGCGCATATCCAGTTCTTACTGCGTGAGATGTCCCATCGCTCGAAGAACTTGCTCAGTGTTATCCAAGCGATTGTCAAACAGACTGCCCGGTCGGCGGCCACTGCCGACGATTTGTACGCTAGCCTAGCGCAGCGCCTGCATGGCCTCGCCGTATCGCACGACCTTCTCGTCAATCAGGATTGGAGCCGCGCTGCACTCGGAGACCTCGTGCGCCAACAATTATCGCCCTTCGTCGAGCCGGGCCGCCAATTAACGCTGGAGGGGCCTGCTGTTTTTCTGAAGCCTGTCGCTGTGGAGAATATTGGGCTCGCGCTCAATGAGCTCGCGACGAATGCGATGAAGTACGGCGCATTATCTTCGCCGACTGGCAAGGTCGCAGTCGCTTGGGCTTTGGACGAAGATGGTGACGGGCAGAAATTACGGCTACGCTGGCAGGAACATGACGGGCCTCCGGTAACATCGCCGAACCGCAAAGGGTTTGGCCATACCATTCTTGAAAACGTGGTTGTACGTTCGCTCGACGCCAAGGCCGAAATTGATTTCGCCCCCGATGGCTTCCGCTGGCTTCTTGATGTTCCTGCCACGCACCTCGTGCGAATGCCTTAAGGTGGAGCACGATGTTGAACAGGTTCTGCGTCGCTGGATCCTCGTGCGTCAGGATGTAGGCCTGGTGCCATGCTCGTGCGTGGTCTGGTGATAGAAGCGGGCGGCGACGTATGTCGAGCAGCCTTGCTGGCGCCCCTTTAGGATCAATCCCCCGACTTTGCCGGTTTCCTTCTTTTGTCGCTCGAGCTAGCATGGATGGGTCGCGTCCGTCAAGATGGTGTAATTTGCTGGATGGCCCGAGGTCAT
>JRHI01000034.1_pt1 | contig 122128 bp, 110 predicted proteins | sample 215371 | NCBI WGS metagenome assembly JRHI01 (sample SAMN02929681, study PRJNA255918) | sediment metagenome | biome: cave system; feature: Ice Cave; material: Sediment; isolation source: sediment from deep within a dark volcanic ice cave with no known source of... ...
TGAGGCATCGCCACCTTTTCTTGAGTTATTGAGGATGTCAACAGAGCCAGATAACTCCTGTTTTGAACGCTTAGGCGGGATTCAGCGGGGGACGGTTACTGGGCGGAGCGGCGAACAGGCCGTTGATGCAATCAACGAGGTGACCCATGCCGTCGGGCTTGGATAGTACGGCGTCGGCGCCGATGGTGGACATGGCGGCCTGGCCGATTTTGTCACCGTACATGGTGAACAGAATTATGCGAACTTCCGGCATGGTCTTTTTCAGGGTCAGCGCTACTTCGGCGCCGTTGAGGCTGGGCATGGAGAGGTCGAGCAGCACCAGGTCGGGCGCCAGTCGCGTGGCCATCTCGAGGGTCTCCAAACCATTGACGGCTTCGCCGCAGATCTCTATTTCGGCAGCGTCCTTGAGGTAGGTCCGAATGACGTACCGGACGTAAAGGTTGTCATCGGCAATCAAGACGCGCTTCATTTTGCGACTATCCAGCGTTTTTTGGGTGGGCTCAATACCCAGGTTGCTGTAGACCATGATCGCGGTTTTGGCATGCGAGCTGGCCACGGTCGCGGTAGTGCACTTCGTTGAAACTCGAAAAGCGTGCGACAGGCGGCGGCGCACGTTGCTGTAGAAGCATGTTGAGCGTTGATGGCGTGGCACGGATAAAGTCTTGCGATGACCAAATATGGCGCACTGCTTCGCGCGGTAAATGTTGGCGGCACCGGCAAACTTCCGATGGCCGAATTAAAAGCCATGTGCGAATCCGCGGGATTCTCCAATCCGCGCACATACATCGCCAGCGGCAATGTCGTCTTCGAAAGCAAGCTGCCGGAACGCGCGGTGAAGGCCAAACTGGAAAAATGTTTGGCGGCCTACGCGGGAAAGCCGGTTGATGTAGTGGTACGCACCGGCTCCGAAATGGCGGCGGTTCTGGCGCGCAACCCTTTCAAATCCGGGGCCGCAAACCGCACCGTGGCGATCTTTCTTGACGAAGCTCCTCCGGGCAACACGCTGAAATCGATTACCGGACAGCGCCATGAAAAGATCGCGCTCGGCGTTCGCGAAATTTATGTGTATTACGGCGATGGCATGGGGAACTCCAAATTAAAAATCCCAGCCGCAAAGCACGGGACGGCGCGCAACATGAACACCATTGCAAAGCTTGCCGAGTGGGCGGCAGGGAAGTAAACGATCAGCAAATTTGTCGCAGGACTCTATTGCTGCTTGTGGCGAAACGTGGCGGAATTTTTTACGGGCTTCGCCGTATCTTAAGTAGAGAACGCATCCTGCTCCTCTCCAAAACGGTTCACGTCAGCACCAATCATCTCGCCTTTTTAAGACTCAAGTGGCCGTCAGACTGAGATTTAACATAAAGCTACTCTATAGGCGTGACACTGTACGTTTGTACGGTATCCGGTACTGCATTTGGCAACTGGAAAGCCAACCGGAAGCGGTGGACCCGCCGTAGCATTAGCCAGATGGGCTTTCGACTGCGCTCCTATGGCGTAATGCCCGGAACGTCCCAACCATTGATAGATCCAAGAGGGACCGATGTCACGGAACTTTCGATTCGTATCCACGTGGTTCAGGGCATTCCTGATCGTTGTGTTCGGGATGTGCGCACTGGCAACATTTGGACAAGAAGGGCGCAAAAAGCTGTCCAGCCCTGCGCCGTTCTACCCGGACATGGCCAGAAAGATGCAACTTTCCGGCGTAGTGAAACTTGAAGTGGTGGTCGGGGCGAATGGAGAAATCAAGGAATCGAAGGTGCTGGGAGGGCATCCCATCCTGGCTGAGGCGGCGCTGAAAGCTGTTCGAGCCTGGAAGTATGAGCGCGGGGGAACTGAAACGAAATTACAAGTCGTATTTGAGTTTCATCCCTCGAAGTGAATGTGTTCGAGGCGAGGAAAGAAAAAGCGGGAACGGAACGAGAAAAACCGCACCCTGAAAATCGAAGGGTGCGGCACCCAACGGCCAAATGTGAATCGCGTTTGCTGAGATTCTGCCCAGAGTCTTGCGATTAATTTGGTGGACGAGACCGGGGTCGAACCGGCGACCTCATCGTTGCGAACGATGCGCTCTCCCAACTGAGCTACTCGCCCACGAGCAGCGTAAGAATTTTAACAGAGGGGTGCGGCGTTGCCAATGCGTGCGTGCCACTCGATGAACATTTTGTCGCTAATGATCCTCAACGCATAGGGCGACGGCGCTGGATGCAAATGGTGAGTGGCTAGCGCGGGAGATCGAAGAGAGATTCCTCGCCTCGGCGAGCAGGCTCTACCCACCCAGGCGGGCCAACTGCGCAGGCCGACTTCTTCGCCCGCCTCAGCGGGCAAGCTTGAGCGAAGAAGAGGAAGATGCGTCGGCCTGCTCCGGTCGGAATGACAGTGGTTGCTTTTGGCATGGGTTTGAGATTAATGAGCGGATTTTATCGTTAACGTATGGAGAGAAACGAAAGGTGCGCTAACGGCCGAGATTTAGCGTGCTGGGGTCGCCGATGATCCAGCCAAAGAGGAACGCCATGAGGGCGGCTAGAAACGCGACGGCGGTGACCGCAACCCAGTTGTGATAGCCGGTATCGTAGCGATTCCACATTCGCGGTTGCGCATAAGTTGGCTGCGTCGCCAGTTCATAGGAGAGCGAGTGGGGAGGCAACAGCTCCGCGGGAGAAATTTTCTGCAGGGGAAGCTGGACTGAGGGTAAACCAGCGGATACCCAGTCGGGGATTTCCTGATGCGTTCTCTCTGGCAAGTCGAGGACCTGCGTGTTCGTATTATTTTTTGATTCACTCGATGACAGCGCTTGTTCGGTTGGTTCGATGTGCGGCCAAGTTCCGGATAAAGAGAAATCCATCGCCGGTTCGCGCGCGTCTGACTGCTGCGAGGATGCACGTTCATGGAATTCTTCCAGGCCAGAATGTTCAGTGGAAACCTGCCGAGATTGGGAAGGATCAGGCCGGGAGGCATCGACGGCTGGCGATGCAGCAGACATGGCAGCCAGTTCTTCTGCGCCGTCTGCCGCGCTCGTGCCATTTTGTTCAGGTAATATTTCGGGGGACTGCCGGGGAACTTTATATTTTCCGTGGGCAGTTTCATCACCCCTCTGCGTGCCCGCGTTTGCAGAGAAGCGACTGGCCCGAGTCGTCGCAAGGGAAATGCCTGCTCTTAGTTGATTTCGAGCCGTTTCGCTCAAACCATTAAATCGTATCCCGGCTTGTCTCTTGGACTTACTCATCCAGGCGATTTCTCCGCTGGTTGCAATCCATTCCTCGGATTCCGGCACTTGAAATCGGATATCTCGAAAATAATTTCCGTCCAGATTCTCCGCGGAAAATACGGCCATACCTCCTTCTCCGATATTGAGAATGATGCCGCTTCTCTCCGGGCCTAATTCGACGAGGCTGGCCAACACATCATCCAGCCTGGCATGGACGCGGCGATTGGGTGCGGTACTTTGTTGGGACTCGGGCATATTAGCTACGGTGACTACTTGGGTGCGGCGGCGCTCGCCGGAACGGACGCAGCGGTGGTGGGCGGGACAGGGGACTTAAGCACGGTGAGGCGGCCTGCCACGCGATGCTTTTCCACCTGGTTCACGACCAGCTCCCGAGGCGCGGTTTCGCCCGGCATGTAGAAATAAATCGGCTCGCCGAGCAAGCCATTCTTCTTCACCACGCGGGTCTTGCCGAACGCAAGCGTCACGGTAAACTCGTTTTTCTTCACGTTGGAATCTTTCAGCTGGATGGTGACGCCGGCCACGGTTTTTTCCGCGGTTTTCCCGTCCAGCACGAAGTCGTAATCGGTACGCTGGCCCAGCGAGCGAAGCATGGCGATCTCATGTTGATTGCGGGCGACCAGCTTGTTCATCTCGTTCAAGGTGGCTTGCAATTCGCTTTTCGCGTTGTTGATGTCCGTGCGGACGTCGGCAACCGCGCTGGCGGACCTGTTGCTGACTTCCTTGAGGTCACTGCCATTGGCCTTGGTGTTCAGTTCGCCGCGCAGGCCGGCGTCAAGTTGGGCCAGTTGCTGGCCGTTCATGCGGCGGAACTCGCCGGCGAGACGGCGGGCTTCGGCCTGCTCGACGGGAGTGAGTTGCAGGCGCTGGGCGATTACGTTCAACTGGCCGCGGAGTTGCGCGTTGGTATCTTCAGCCTGCGACAGACGCTCCTGATTTTCCGAGAGGCGTTGCTCGAGGGACGCGTAATCCGCGGTCGCGGACCGTTTGGTGCGAACGTTTGAACTCCAGGCGTAACCTACGCTCGCAATTGCCAGAAGGCTCAGGGCCAAGATGGCAGGAAAAACCCAGGGCACTCCGCCTCGGCGAGGCACGTCTAGCTGGTGTGAGTACACATCGGACATTGGAGCCTCCTTCTGAATCGCAAGCGGGGGGACGCTTGCAGGATTTACGAAACTTCATTACACCACTACAGCACGCAACTTCATTACACCAATCGGCAGGCAGTGGGGATGCGTGCCGGGCAGTATTCGGAATAGACCACTTTTTCAATGCGGGGAGAATCAGGGCATTAGTGTAGTTCGTCTTGATGGTAACGGTATCGGTTGTTTAGCGACGCCGATAACGAGTGGGAACGAGACAGGCTAATAGAAGGAAAGAACGCGCACCCTTGAAACCGAAGGGTTGATTGGATAAGAACGAAGGCTCCGAGTCGGTGGCGAGTATGCTTCTGATTGGAGGACCGAAGCAATTCGGTCGAAAGGAGCCTCCGTATGATGATTATAGGATGTGATTACCACCCTAGGTGGCAACAGATTTGTTGGCTGGAGACTATGACGGGGGAGACGGGAGAAAAGAAGTTGGAGCATGCGTCGGGAGAAGCGGAGCGATTTTACCGTGGACTGTCGGGGCATGCGTTGATCGGCATGGAGTCCACAGGCAACTGACAGTGGTTTGTGGAGAGGGCTACGACGGCGGGGCACGATGTGTGGATTGGCGATGCGGCGAGGATACGCGCTAGCGATGCTCGGCAGCAGAAGCATGACCGGCGCGACGCAGCGTTGCTCTTAAAGTTGCTGGTAGAAGGACGGTTTCCGCGGATCTGGACTCCGTCCGGTGAAGAGAAGGATCCGTTACGATCCGCAGATGCGTTCCGAGTATTTGCATCGCTGCCACGGTAAGCCCAAGGGCGTGGCGAAAGTGGCGGCAGCAAGGAAGTTGGCGATTCGACGCTACTGGATGCTGAGAACGAATACAGCATATCCGGAGGTCGTGCATGTCGAGAGCAGCTCGCGGGTGCCGCTGGTCGGCCCAACACGCGTAAGCGTGCAGGCTAGACCGTAGGGTTGATTGGGCGCTCTCGTCCCGGTGCAAACCGGGTTCGGATAGAAGAATCATGGTCGTGGTTTAAGGCCGTATCGATGGTTGGCGGAACGATTTGATGAAGCGGACCGCCGAAAGCTGATTCACCGTGAGAGTTTCAGAGCTTGCCTGCGGCAAGCAGGCTTCGGTCCTCCACCTACTCTGACACGCAAGCGGTGCGAAAATCACTGCACAGGAGTTTTGTGCCTTGACAACGCCTTCGTTCTTATCGAGCGGCACCCGACCCAGTTTATCCGTGAGATGGATGACGGTCTTCAGGAGAAGCATAGTTCTCCGCAATGTCGGAGGCGGTGATTTCTATGCTTGAATTCGAGGCGATGAGGGCTGCAATTTCATGGTCTGTTTTTCCCTGCGAACGAAGTTTTTCAATTTCGTCGCTGATCATTCCTACAAACGCCTGGATGGGGAACATTTCAGGACCAAGGCCTGCCGCATCTCGTAAGGCTTTTTGCGCTTTGACAGCCTGTTCAAGGGAGTACGTTTTCACGTTACCTCTTTCTGGGATTGCTTAGTGGCACGAAACAATATTAGCGCAAATCAAAATGGAAATCTTTCGAGGTGGTTTAAGAGAATTCAATGATTGCCTGGTCGCTGACTCAGAGCACCTCGTCGAATCGGTAAACGATGCTCGATATACGTATGATCTTGGAGCGGAAGGTGGAAAGGCGTTAACCCCAAGACCCAGGTTGGGCACCCTTCGCGTCGTTGAGATTTTTGGTGGGACGAAGTGGTTGCGACTAGGGTTGGTCGATCGAGGAACCGGTGCGCTGCGCCACGATTTTGCGGGCATTCTGGTAGAGCGCGCGGGCCTGCGGGATGGAGTCCATGGCTTTCTGGACCTGGGGGTCGGCTTCGAGGAGGACTTTGAAGCCTTCCTGCTGGCCGAAGGCGGACATGAAGATTTCCTGTTTAATTTTGCGCTTGATCCAGTCCTGATTGTCGGTGATTTCGGGCTCAGTGTAGTGCACGTTGTGCTTGGTCAGGAAATCGCGGAACGACTTCATCATGGTGTCGTCCACTTCAAAATCCTTGGAGATGGAGGGCTTGGTGCCGAGATAATAACGCGTGAAGCCGCCGACTCCGGTTTCCGCGGGGAAAAACACGTCGGCGCGGAAAAGCACCTCTTCGAATTTGTCGAGTTTCGCGGCGGCTACGACGACGTCCGGGGTGATGCCGCCACCACCGGTAACCTGACGGCCGCTGTCGGTCAGCTTCACTTCCGTCGGATGCTGAGGCACTTTACGTTCGTAGTGATACTCGTACAGCGAAATGGATTTGTAATCGCGCTGGATCAAGCGGCCGCTGGGCGTGTAATACCGCGCGGTGGTGAGGGCCAAGCCGGTATTTTCGCTTAATGGCGTGACGGTCTGGACGAGGCCTTTGCCAAAGGTGGTTTCGCCGACGATCAATCCGCGATCGTGATCCTGCACGGCTCCGGAAACGATTTCGGCAGCGGATGCGGAATTGTTATTCACCAGAATTACGAGCGGAACGGTAACGCCCTGATTGCCGCGCACGGCGTAGTAGCGTCGCTCGGGAGAAGTGCGGCCGTGATGCGAAACGATCAGCTGATTTTTATCGAGGAACATGTCGCCGACGGCTACCGCTTCGTTGAGGAGGCCGCCAGGATTGCCGCGCATGTCGAAAATTAAGCCGTCGAGCGAGGAGGCGTTGAGTTGCTTCAGGGCTTCGGCGATTTCGCGATCAGTGGTTTCATTGAATCCGGAAAGGCGGATGTAGCCGATGTTGGGCTTCAAGAGGAAAGCGATATCGACGGAGTGACGCGGAATTTCGTCGCGCGTTACGGTGAAAACCAGCGCTTCGCTATAGCCTTCGCGGGCTACGGTGATTTTCACGACGGTGCCCTTGGGACCTTTCAACAGGTCGGCAACTTCGCTGGTGGTGAGGCCGTCGGTGACTTTTTCGTCGACTTTTTTAATGATGTCGCCGGGGCGTAAACCCGCGTTGTAGGCGGGAGCGCCGACGTAGGGAGCCATAACTACGGTGTGATTGTCGCGGGGCGCGACGACCATGCCGACGCCGTAATATTTGCCGCGCTGATCTTCGCGCAGCAGGGCAAATTGCTTAGCGTCAAAGAAATTCGAGTGGGGATCAAGCATGCGAAGCATGCCGGGGATGGCGCCTTGATAAACGGCTTTGTCGACATCTACGGGATCGGCGTAATTGCTCTGCACCACGTCCAGAACGCGGGTGAAGTCGCGGACGGCCATATGGTAGTCGTCAGCCGAGGTACTGGTGGCGCGGACATTGGGACCGTAAATGCCTCCAAGCACGGCACATAACAGGAGTACGGTGATGACAAGGATCAGCCCGCGTCGCTCTGATTTCATGCTCGCCTCGGAAAACGACTCATCCACAAATTATAACACAGCGTATTCTTTAGTTTGACGCGACACACGCGCGTTTGACAGTTCTAAACACCGTTCTCTATGATGCCAACAGCCTGCGGAAGGGCTACCTGAGTTCATGCTGAGTATTCCACACATGCTGGTGGTGTTCGTGATTGTGCTGGTGGTCTTCGGGCCGCAGAAATTGCCGGAGCTTGCCCGGGGCCTGGGAAAAATCCTGGCGGAGTTTCGCAAGGCTTCGTCCGATTTCCGCGGCGCGTTCGAAGAGGAAATGAAAGACCTCGAACGACAGGCGCGGGAAGTGGAGCGGAAGAAATCCGCCGATGCGGCGGCGGCGTCCGCTGCCGCCGCCCCGAGCCAGCCGGCGACGATTGGGACGGCTGCGGATATCGGCACTTCTTTACCGGACGGCGAAATCAGCGCACCGGTGGACACACGCGCGACGGAAGCGATGGTGGTTACTCCTGTGGTCGAGGCTGTTCCGCGGTCGGCGACAGACGGTTCGAACGGCGTAGTTGTCGACGGTGAGGCCGAGGAGGTACGGGAAGAAGTACCTAAAGAAGTAACGAAGGAAATTGGCGCGCCGCCGATTGCACCTGATGTTCCCCATGACCAGCAACCCGCCTGAAGCTTCCATCATGCCGCCGTTGCCTCCGGACGCTGAACCCGGCGGGCAGATGACATTTTTTGAACATCTGGTGGAGTTGCGCAAACGGATTATCACGTCGCTGATTGCGGTGGGGATTGGCGCGGGAGTGGGCTGGTTCGCGGCGCCGCACTTCGTTTCCTGGATCACCAAGCCGATGCTGAAAGCGCTGGCCGACCAGCATCTGACGCAGCAACTGGTATACACCAATCCAACCGGTTATTTGAGCTTACTGATCGCGCTTTCGATTTATCTGGGGCTGGTGCTGGCATCGCCGGTGGTGCTTTATCAGTTCTGGCTGTTTGTGGCGCCGGCTTTGTACAAACACGAACGCAGCGCGACGACGGGATTTCTGCTTTCCACGGTGGTTTTATTTTTAACCGGCATCGGATTCGGCTACTTCATGATGCTGCCGAAGGTGTTGAAGTTCCTGATCGGCTTTCAAGGGCCGGTGGTGCCGCTGATCAGCATCAACGAGTATTTTGATTTGACGCTGATGGTGCTGCTGGGCGCAGGGTTGATTTTTGAGATGCCGGTGCTGATTTTCTGCCTGACGTTGTTCGGGATCGTGACGCCAAAATTCCTGTTGGTGAATTCCAAATACTCCATTCTGGTGATTGCGATTATCGCGGCGATTGTTACGCCTACGCCGGATGCGTTGACGATGCTGCTGGTGATGGCGCCGATGGTGCTGTTGTATTTCGCGGGCGTGGGTTTTTCCGCGCTGGTGGTAGGCAAACGCAACAGGCGGTTGGCTGCGGCAGCGGAGGCTCACTAGGTGGATTTCATACGTGGAGGTTCTGGAGCGCCGAGCCGGGCAGCATCGATTTATTCGCGCGAGGCACGGAGAGTGTTGCAGCAGGGCATCGCGTGCTTGTGTGTTGCGTTGTTTAGCCTGACGGGATGCAAAGCGAAAAGCGGGGACGCGCCCGGAGGCTCGCCGGGCTCCGCGCATATGCAGGCTGCTGTTGCAGCACCTCAAAGTATCGAAGAAGCTCCAGCGCCGGACAGCACGGATGGTTTTGACGGGAATCGGGCTTTTGAGCATGTTGCGAAGCAGGTGGGATTTGGGGCGCGGCCTTCGGGGTCGAAGGCCATCGCGCAGGTACAGGAATACATTTTGGGGCAGCTAAAGAGTTATGGATGCACGGTCGACGTGGATGCGTTCAACGCGGACACACCCGTCGGGCGGTTGCCGATGAAAAATATTCTGGTGAAGATTCCGGGCGAGCGACCGTCCGTGATTTTGCTGGGAACACATTACGACACGCTGCTGAAAAATGATTTTGTGTTTGTGGGCGCGAATGACAGCGGATCTTCGACCGGGGTGATGCTGGAGCTGGCGCGGCTGCTTTGTTCACAGCACGGGCGCGATGCGGTTTGGATTGCTTTTTTCGACGGCGAAGAAGCAATGAAGTCCTGGAGTGAGACGGACAGCCGGTACGGGAGCCGGCAGATGGCTGCGCGGTTTGCGGCCAGCGGAGATATTTCCAAGATAAAAGCGTTTTTGCTGGCGGATATTGTAGGGAGCCAGCCGGTACATTTTATGAGGGATGCCACGTCAACAAAAGCATTGACTGACTTGATCTGGAGTACCGCAGGGAAGCTAGGATACTCGAATATTTTTGTGAATGAATCGACATCGATTCAAGACGATCACGATTCGTTTTTGAAGCGCAAAGTTCCGAGCGTCGACGTAATCGATCTGGATCGCAGCGGTGATGTGGTTTATTGGCACACGGCGGACGATACGCTTGATAAAATCAGCGCGCGGAGTCTGGCGATTACCGGGCACGTATTTCTGGAAACCATCAAGGAACTGCAAAAACAGTAGCTGTCCTTCCACGCAGGGTTGCCATCGTGTGTGTTACATTCGAAATCTGACATCGACTTCCCACGAATGAAAGCAAAGCGCATCCAGGTACGTTCGGCGACGGGCCGGTATTCCGTGGTGTGCGGAGCGGGATCTCTGCGAGATGCGCGACGCGAGATCGCGAGGCTGGGCGAGTTTTCCAGCGTTCACGTGTTGTCCTCGCCAAAAGTTTGGCGCGCGGTGGGGGCAGGAGTAAAGCGCGGAATTGTCGCGGGTGGCGACGTCAGGCTGCATCTCTTCGATGACGCGGAGACAAAAAAAACATTAGGTACTGTTGAGTTGCTGTGCCGCGCGTTGACGCGTTCCGGGGCGGACCGGAAATCGCTTGTTGTGGCGGTGGGCGGCGGCGTAGTGGGCGATGTGGCTGGATATGTGGCGGCGAGTTATCTGCGCGGCGTTGCGCTGGTGCACATACCTACAACGCTCGTGGCGCAGGTCGATAGCGCTATTGGCGGCAAGACCGGCGTAAACCTGCAGGAAGGGAAGAATCTGGTCGGCGCGTTCTATCCACCGCGGCTGGTGCTGGCCGATTTCGATGTGTTGCGAACGTTGCCGGATCGGGAATTCCGTAGCGGCCTCGCGGAAGTGATCAAGTACGGGGTCATCGCCGACGAGAAGTTGTTTAGCTTTCTAGTGCGCAATTCGGACAATGTGTTGAAGCGGGACCGAGATGCTTTGGCTTATCTGATTCCGCGCTGCGTGCAAATTAAAGCTGACGTAGTGAGCCGCGATGAGCGCGAATCGGGATTGCGCGAGATATTAAATTTTGGCCATACGTTTGGGCATGCGCTGGAGAGCGTAACGAAATATCGGCGCTATCTTCACGGCGAAGCGGTGGCGTGGGGCATGATGGTGGCGGCGTTGCTTGGTCACGAAATTGGCGTCACGGCGGCCGACGAAGTTTCGCGGCTGGTCTCGCTGATTCGCGGACTGGGTCCGCTGCCTGGCTGGCCAGGGGTTTCTGCGAAGGCTCTTATCGACGCCATGCGTTCCGATAAAAAAACGCAAGCGGGAAAATTGCGTTTCGTGCTTTCACCACGTATCGGCAAGGCGAAGTCTTACGACGGCGTGTCGCTAGATGCGGTTAAGAGCGTGCTGCGTTATGCGCCGAGACTGCTCGGTGGAACAGGGCAGTTGCATGTCTGAAACGGAAATCGCCGCGCCGGTGAAAGGCACCCTTCCGGAGGGAACTTCAACGGAAGCGGAAGCCTCCAAAAAAGTGCGCGAGATGTTTACGCAGATCGCGCCGAGTTACGATCTGCTGAATCATCTGCTGTCGCTGCAACTGGACCGTGTCTGGCGAGCCAGGACGACGCGGATACTCAAGCCCATTTTGCAGCGTGCCGACGCGCTGGTTCTGGATTTGTGCTGCGGCACAGGCGATCTGGCTTTATCGCTGTCGCGAGCGGGTTCGGCACGGATTATTGGAGCGGACTTCGCGCACACCATGCTGGTGCAGGCGAACGCCAAGAGCGCCGCGAAGATTCCTTTTCTGGAAGCGGACGCGCTGCGACTGCCGTTTGCGGATTGCTCGTTTGACCTGCTTACCGCTGCTTTTGGATTTCGCAATCTTGCCAACTACGAAAATGGCTTGTGGGAAATCATGCGGGTGTTGAAACCGGGAGGCACGATGGCAATCCTGGAGTTCACTGAGCCGCCCGATGGATTTCTGGGGAACATGTATCGCTGGTATTTTCGCGGCGTTCTGCCGCGCATCGGGGGAATGCTTTCGGGAGATCGTTCCGCATACAGTTATCTTCCACGATCGGTGTCGCGGTTTTTTCGTCCGGCGCAATTGGCGGCTTTGATGGAAGCGGTGGGATACGAGGCGGTGAGTTACCGCGTGTGGACGATGGGTACGGTGGCTTTGCATTTGGCGAAACGGCGAGCGAGGTAGTGGGGAAGTTAGGTTTTGACTGCCGTAAAAGGCTCGGAGATATTTCAGTATGGCCGCCAATGTTTGAATGCGTAAAGTCTTAACCGCAAGCGGAAAGCTTAACCCCAGGACCCAGGTTCGTGAATCAACGGCGAATCTGGGGCACCCTCCGCGAAACGTTGGGGCGAGGACGAAGCTCGTTGGGTAGTGCTCCATAATTTGAAAAGAAATATTTTCTTGCTTAGAACGTTTAGAGCGCCCACGTTACAGACCCCACCCTCAGAAAACCAGGGTGGGGCACCCTCCGAGTTACTTCACCCTTCGCGATTATAACTTTTGCGATAATTTGGACGACGTCGAAGGGGCGATTAGTTTTCGAGGCCGGCGGTGCGTAGCTTGGATAGCAGAGTCTTTGGGGAGATGCCGAGTTTTTCGGCGGCTCGGGTTTTGTTCCATGCGCATTCGCGAAGAGTGTTTTCCAGCATAATATTTTCCACGTGGCTCACGGCGCGTCCGGTCACGTCCTCCAGCGAGCCTTCCCAGCTGAACGTGGATGGCAGTAAGCCTTCAGGCAAAATAGCGATGTCAGGTTTCGGCGCGGGTAACTGTAAATCTTCCGCGCGGATGCTGACGCCGTCCGCCAATATCACCGCGCGCTCCAAGGTGTTCTGAAGTTCGCGAACGTTTCCCGGCCAGCGGTAGTGCAGCATACTCTCGCGGGCTTCCGATGAAAGCTGCAGGCCGGGCTTTGCGAATTCGCGGCTGAACTTTTCCAGGAAGTGATCCGCCAAAAGATTTATATCGTTGCCGCGGTTGCGGAGCGGCGGAATGGTCAGCGGCACGGCCGAAATGCGAAAGTATAAGTCCTCGCGAAATAATTTCTCTTCGGCCAGTTTTTGCAAATTACGATTGGTCGCCACTACGATGCGCACGTCGACGTCGATAGACTGCGTTCCGCCTACGCGCTCGAATCTGCGTTCTTCGAGAACACGCAGAAGTTTCGCCTGGATGGGCATGGGCAGCTCGCCGATTTCATCGAGAAAAAGCGTTCCGCGATGAGCGAGGTCCATTTTTCCGACCTTGCGAGTGCCCGCGCCGGTAAACGCGCCGCGCTCGTGGCCGAAAAGCTCGTTCTCCACCAGGCCTTCAGGAATTGCCGCGCAATTCAATGCGATGAAAGGCTGCTCGCGGCGAGGAGACAAGTGATGGACGGCGCGGGCAAACAATTCTTTTCCGGTGCCGCTTTCTCCCAGGAGCAATACGGTGGAATCTGTGGCGGAAACGCGTTGAATCTGCTGGCTAATCTCGCGGATCGACGCGTCCTCGCCGAGTATGCGTGGGAATCCATAACGGGTGGAATACTCTTCGCGAAGAATAAGATTTTCGCGTAGTAGTTCTTGTTGCCGGGCGGCGCGCTGAACCAACAATTTCAAGTGCTCCAGATCCACCGGCTTTTGCAGAAAATCAAAAGCGCCTTCCTTCATCGCCGTCACGGCTTCTTCTACGGAACCGTACGCGGTGAGCAAGAGCACGGGTATCGTGGAGTCAGCCTGTTTGGTTTCCCGCAGTACGTCCAAGCCGGAAGCTCCGGGCATCTTCAAATCGGTGATGACCAGCAAATAGCGGCGCGCGCGCACCTTCTGGATCGCCGCGGTACCGTCCGTCGCTTCGTCGACTTCGTAGCCGGCGCGCTCCAACGCTTTGCGCAGCATGGCGCGCAGTTCGCTTTTATCTTCGACAAGAAGGAGGGGTTCCATCACTTTCGTTTTTATCACGGATTCGTCGAGGATCCTGGTTGGGGCGAAGGTCGTGTGCGGAGAAGTGCAGGATGTGTGAGGAGGAGAAGGGAATTCTACAATTTGAATTTGAAGGCGTTAAAGTCCGTTTTGCAAAATATTACACTACTCGCGGGCCCAGCCTGAGTCTCCGCCGGCTTTGCGCAATTCGTCTTCGAGATCCGACAATCCCTGCTTTAACTGCGCGATTTCCTGGCGCTTTGCTGCGATCTTCGCGTCTTTCTCGTTGATATCCTTGCGGGTGTACTGCTCGTTCATGGTTTTCTGCGGATCAGGGTAATACTGAATCTGGGCTTTTTGCGTTTCGCGTTGCAGGATGTCCAATTCTTTTTCGGCTCGAGCAATCTTGTCGCGCTGGGCCTGAAAACGCTTGCGCCATAAAGTTTCTTGGTCTTTTTCCTGGTCGGGTGTGGCCGTTGCTTTCGTTGCAGTGTCGGCTGAAGTGGTTGCTAGTGTGTCGACGGTTGTTGGTGAGGTAGTGGCCGGCGCTGGAGTTGTATCTTTGTGTTGGGGCAAATCGTCGTTGGTATAAACCTTACGGGGTTTTGCCGCGGTTTGTTTGGCCTCACGCGAATGGCGAGCTGCGTCGGCGACGGGATCGCCGCCGGATGGCTGCGATGAATCCTGCGCAGCGGTAATGATGGGGAGCGCCGCCAGCGACAGCAAAGGGAAGAGAGTAGTGAGCTTAAGCCAAGATCTGCGTTGCATGAAACCTGCTTTCCCAAGACGAAAGCTACATCTAGCGCGGGTGAACGGACGCCTTCTTTGATTCTACAGCTTCGTTCAGGTCCACGCACGCGGGTAACGTAACGATAAACGCAGCGCCGCCTTCCGGGCGGTTCCGCGCTTCGACCTGGCCGCCATGCTGCACGATGATCTTCTGCACGACCGCCAAACCCAGGCCGGTGCCATTCGCCTTGGTGGTGTAAAATGGCCGGAACAGCTTGCCACGCGCGACGTCGGGAATTCCCGGGCCATTATCGAAAATGGTGATGCGTTGCAGACCCCCATCGGCGGTGCGCGTTACTTCTCCCCGCAGAAGCACGCGGCCGCCATTCGCGGCGTCGACGCAGGCTTCCGCTGCGTTGCGCGCCAGATTCAGCAGCGCCTGTCTTAAAAGACCCTCGTCGCCAGGCACGCTGCGGAATGCGCCTTCGCATCGGATGCGAACGTTCGGGAGGGCTTCCGATATTTCGGAAATGAGCCGCTCGACGACCGGCTGCAACGCTACCTGCTCGTTGGAAATTTCTAGCGGGCGTGCATATTTCAGAAACTCGGTAACCACGTGGGTGATGTTGCGGGTTTGATCCAGAATTTTTTGTGCGTAATCGGTGGCTTCGTCGCCGGAAGCGTCCGCACGAATCATCTGCGCGTAACCGGAGATGGTCGCCAGCGCATTCTTGAACTCGTGGGCAATGCCGGCAGATAGTTCGCCAAGCGCGGCGAGATTTTCTTTCAGTTGCACTTGATGCTGAAGCGTCGCGAGTTCCGTCAAATCCATCATTAAACAAAGCGCGCCAGTGATTTTTTCCTCGCCGCGGCGAATCGGGGAAATGGTTACGCCCAGATGCCGGTTTTCGCCGCCGGGCGCGAGATGTTCGACTTGTTCGCGGCGAAAGATTTTGCCTTGAGAGAGGCACTCTGCCAGTAATTTTGTAAGCTCCGATGATTCGCCCAAAGCTTCGCTATATCTCCGGAAGCCCAGTCCCTGAATTCCTAGCGCTTGTTCAGCCGCTGGATTCGCGCTGGAGATGATGCCAGTGGCGTTTACCAGCAAAAGACCAGCAGGCATGTTGCGGGTGACTTCTTCGCTCAGGCGCTCGGTTTGTTCCGCGCGATCTTTTTCGACGCGGTGCAGTCTTTCGAGTTCCTTTTCCTGATCGCGCAATTTCTGAATTACACCTTGCATGGAGGCGGCCATGAACGCGGAAGGATTTTCGGTTCTTGGACCAGCGGCGAGATTATCTGTTTGAGCGTCGCGCGTGTTTTGAAAGAATCGTCGAACGAACCACAGCGCCAGCACCACGATGACAAGGATTAAGAGCCCGAATCCGCCGGCTACCAGCCAAATATGAGAATTATCCGGTTGTGGCGTGACCAGAACGACGGCTGCAACGGAAGTAGCGGTCATCTTGTGGATGACCAGCAACGAGGTGGCAAATTGTATTAGTGCCATCATTTACCATAGCCGCGGTGAGAACGTTGCCGTTGCTGGAGCGAAAAAAAACACTACGGCCAACGCGCCGATGCCGAGAAACGTGCCGAGCGGGAGTTGATACTGGCTGGCGATTGCCCATCGCAGAGAACCTACTTTTCCAAGTCCTCGCCGGCTGGCGCGTACGGCAAGGGCGCGTTTCCAGCCGATGGCATACAACGCGATGATCAGGGCGATGCCAAGAACGCTGCCAAGCATAGTACCGAGCAGGATGGTCATGAAGGAACCACGCAGTCCCAGGAACGCGCCGACCATGGCCATCATTTTTACATCGCCAAATCCCATGCCGTCTCTTCCGCGCACAACTTTATACAGAGCGGCCGCTCCCCACAGCAGCAAGCTTCCAAATGCGGCGCCGAGCAACGCGTCCAGAATTCCCATCGTTGTGGCAGGAAGTGTTCCGTTGAGCAAGCGCGCGTTTATTGCAAGGGCGGTTCCGTCGTTCGGCGGCACGAACCACGCGAAGATCACTCCGGCGAGGAACCCGGGACCATTCACGGCGTCGGGCAGAATGCGAACGCGCAGATCGGTGATGGCCAGAATCACGATGATGCAAACAAACAAGAGCCACTTAAAAGTTTCCGGGGTCAGGCCAAAGCTGAGATAGCAGGACACGAAGAGAATTCCGGTGGCCAATTCTATCAGCGGGTACATCGGCGAGATCGGCAGGCCGCAGGCGCGGCATTTTCCGCGCAGCCACAACCATCCAAGCACCGGCACGTTATCGTACGGCTTGATGGGCTTCATGCAGCGTGGACAGCGCGAGCCGGGCGAAACAATGGAAACGCCTTCTGGAATGCGTGCAATGCACACATTCAGAAAGCTGCCAATCACAATTCCGAACAGAAAAAAGAAGAAGAGGACCACTAACTGACTTTGCCATACTCGCAGGGTGGCCTCAAGAAAGGGGCCGCGGAGCGTGTCGGATGGCTAACATCTGTTGCGCCTCGCACAGGTGCACGGATTCGCGAGTCTGAAAACTTTTATGCGCGCCCTGGTTTGCGCAGCTTGTGCGGCGTCGTTATAGTTGATTTCAGACGTTATGCGCTGGTTTGAACGCAGAATTCGCCGCTATGAACACCGCCGCTGGACCACGGACGATAATCGCCGGGTGCAGCCGTTTGAATGGGGGCTGGAGCATATCGGGGGCGACGCTGGGGAAACTAATCCGGGCGAATACGTTCGGCAATACGCGCAGCATGCCATCGACACCAGCCATGAATGGTTCGCGACTACGCCACCGCCCGAATTTCGCGTCGACAATGAAAATGTTTTGACGTTTCCGAGCGCGATAAAATCCGCGTGGCCGGAGAATAATATTGTTTACGGGCAACTGTTCCCGGGGAAAAAAACTGGCGCGGCAGTGCTCGTTTTGCCGAACTGGAATGCCAAGTGGCATGGGCAGCGAGGCCTGTGCGAGTGGATTCAGCGACTGGGCATCACCGCTCTGAAGATGAGCATGCCGTACCACGATCGGCGGATGGCGGCTGGTCATGAACGCGCCGATCAGATCTGCGGACCGAATATTGGACTAACGCTGCAAGCGAATCGCCAGGCGGTACAAGACGCGCGGCGTTGTCTGCGATGGCTCGAACAGCAAGGCCACACGAGGCTGGGAATACTCGGCACCAGCATTGGCTCGTCGGTCGGCTACATTACATTGATGCACGATGAAGCGGTGCGCGCCGGAGGATTTCTTCACATCTCTACTTATTTCGCGGATGTCGTCAGCCAGGGCATGACGACGAATCACGTGTGGGAAAGTTTGCGGCACCACGTCACCGTCGACGAGTTGCGGGATTATTGGGCGCCGATCAGTCCGATGCCGTATGTGGAACGCAGCCTGGGCGCGGACCGGAATTGTTTTATGGTTTATGGCAAATACGATCCCACGATGTTGCCGGAGCTGACGAAGCAGATGCTGGATTCGCTGCGGCGGTACGGATCGAATCCGCGAGTGCTGGAGCTGGCGTGCGGACATTACTCGCTGGAGTTGCGCCCGTTCAGCTATATCGCGGGGTACCGCATGCTGTCGTTTTTGCGACGGGCGCTGGCGTGATTAAATTTTACGAGTTGAGGAGACGATGATGGAAAACACTGCGCCGCAAATGGAACAGTTGAAGCAACGCATGAAAGCCGCGTGGATGGCGGGGGATTTTGGACAGGTCGCGAAACACAACGAAGGTGAAGCGGAAAAGTTTGTTGAGCGATTGAAAATTGCCGCCGGTTCAGATGTGCTGGACGTGGCTTGCGGCACAGGAAATGTAGCGATTCCGGCGGCGCGGAAAGGGGCGCGCGTCATCGGAGTGGATATCGCGACCAATCTGCTGGAACAGGCGCGAGCCCGGGCGTCGAGCGAGGGGGTGCACGCGGAGTTTCGGGAAGGGGACGCGGAGAAACTCGAGTTTCCGGATGGTCAATTCGATTGGGTGGTTTCGATGTTTGGCGCAATGTTCGCTCCGCGACCGGCGATGGTGGCCGCTGAATTGGTGCGCGTCTGCCGGCCAACTGGGGAGATCGCGATGGCGAATTGGACCCCGGGCGGCTTCGTGGGAAAAATGTTTGCGGTAACTGGGCGACACGTGCCGCCTCCGCCGGGTATTGAGGCGCCGGTGCTGTGGGGGAGCGAAGAAGTGGTGACCGAGCGGTTTGGAAAATTGGGTTGGAAGGTGGAAACTTCGCGGCAGATGCTGAACTTTAAATATCCGTTTGACGCGGCAGGGGTGGTGCAATTTTTCCGAGATTATTTTGGGCCGACGAAAGTGGCTTTCTCAAGATTGGATGAAGCAGGACAGGCGGGTTTGGCGAAGGATCTGGAAAAACATTGGGCGGAACATAATGAAGGACCGCCCAGCGAGATTCAAATCAAAGCGGAATATCTGGAGGTTCGCGCGCGGAGAGGGTGAGGGCCTGTCTGAGTCGGATATAAAAAAAGCGTTACAGTCACATGTTCAAAGTCCCGACGTGAAACTAGGTATGTGGGGCACGCGGGTTTCAGTGTGAGACGACCCCATAACCCACTGACGAATTTGAATTGGGGGATGAGGTTAGTTCTTGCGCAGTATGGATGAAAAAGCGTCATTCAAAAGCATCGTGGCTACCGCTTCGATGTCGGGACTGAGTTGGCGGTCGTTGGTGAGTTGCGGCGATTTTTGGCGAACGGCGGCGTAGGCTTGTTTGGCGAAGGTCCCGGTTTGGAGTGGGGACTGAAGATCGATTCCCTGGCAAGCGCAGAGCAATTCGATGGCGATGGTATGGCGCAGATTTGTGAGCATGCGCTGGAGACGGCGTGCGCCGCTCATGCCCATGGACACGTAATCTTCCTGATTACCTGAAGTGGAAATCGAATCTACCGAATGAGGAGTGGCCAGTGCTTTGTTTTCGCTGGTGAGCGCGGCGGCGGTGACCTGCGCGATCATGAATCCGGAATTCAATCCAGGCTCGGGAGTGAGAAACGCCGGCAACATGCTGGTCAGCGGATTGGTCATCTGCTCGATGCGGCGCTCGCTGATGCCGCCAAGGGTGGCGACCGCGATGGCGACTTGATCGGCGGCCATGGCGAGCGGTTGACCGTGAAAATTTCCGCCGCTGACAATGTCGCCCTTGCCGGTTAGCGCGCTATTGCGCGCGCCCGAAGAACTCGCGGCGTCACTATTTCGTGCGTCCATGCCTTCCGCAAAAACCAGCGGGTTGTCGGTCGCGCTGTTCAGCTCGACCTCGGCCATGGCTCGCGCCTGGGCCAGCGAGTCGCGCACAGCGCCGTGAACCTGCGGAGTGCATCGCAAGCTGTAGGCATCCTGCACGCGCGGATCTTTCGTGCTCGAACGGTGGGACTCGCGGATCTGGCTGCCCTCATTCAGCAGCGCGAGGTTGCCCGCGGTGATCGCGGCGCCGCGGTACGCACGCGCCTGCATAATGCGCGGATCGAATGCGCCGGGGCTTCCGCGCAAGGCGTCAAGAGAAAGCGCAGCAGCAACGTCGGCGGCATCCGTGAGGAGGTCCGCTTCAAAGAGAGCCAGGCTTAACAGCGCCAGCATTCCTTGCGTGCCGTTCAGCAGCGAAAGACCTTCCTTCGCTTCGAGTGCGACCGGCGTGATTCCTGCGCGTTGCATCGCGACGGAGCCATCGAGTGCTTCGCCTCTATAAAACGCGCGGCCTTCCCCGATAACCACTTGCGCCAAGTGCGCCAACGGAGCGAGATCGCCAGATGCTCCGACCGATCCTTGCGAGGGAATAATCGGATGAACTTTGGCATTCAGCATCTTGCAGAGGGTGTCGACAACCCGCGGGCGAATGCCACTTAAGCCCTTGGCCAGCGCGTTCGCGCGCAACAACATCATCGCGCGGGTTTCACTCTCGCTCAGTGGTTGGCCAACGCCGCAGGAGTGCGAGCGCACGAGATTTACTTGCAGCTGTTTTACTTGTTCGGTGGAGATACGCACTGAAGCGAGTTTGCCGAACCCGGTGTTGATGCCATAGGCCGTCGCGCCGGACGCGAGCAAGTGATCGACAACCGCGCGGGAAGCGTTCATGCGTTCGATCGCCGCAGGGTGAAGGGATACTGTTTCACCACGCAGCGCCACATCGCGCAATTGTTCAAACGTAAGATTGTTGCCGGTCAGGATGACGCTCATGGCCTGCTACCGACCGATTTGTGAAGGGCGGGCTCGCCGGCAGTCGATTTCGTTGCGGCAGCGGCGGTCGCGAAAACGCTGCGATATTTATCCGGCAAGAGCTTTGGCCGTCCGTTGCTGCCGCAGATCACGTGAGTGGTCTCGCCGGTGGCGAGCAGGTGCTCGTCACGATCGCGAAATATTTGGTAGGAAAAGCGAATGGTGCGGTTTCGCGTTTCCGCGATCCGCGTACGGATACGCAAGACATCGTCGTAACGCGCGGGATGCAGGTAACGGCAGTGGGCTTCCGCTACGACGATGTGGCAATCGTCGGCAACTTCCATGTTTTTGTACTCGATGCCCAGCGAGCGAATCATCTCCACACGCCCCACCTCAAACCACACGAGGTAATTGGCGTGGTATACGACGCCCATTTGATCGGTCTCGGCATAGCGCACGCGCACAGAAGCGTCGTGGTATTCAAGCATTCGCACTCCTGCAAAATGTTTCAGCGTCCACGTTCACTCCGTATCGCCGTGCCAATTGGGTTTGCGCTTTTCCAGGAATGACGCCAGGCCTTCTTTGAAATCCGGCGTGCAACGGATGCGCGCGTTTTCCAAAACGGCGCGTTCGAGGTCGGCATCGACTCCGGCTGCGGCCGCGGTGGTCATCAAACGTTTCGCGCGCGTTAGACTGCTCGGGCTAGCTTCGATCAAAACGGCGGCTAGCTCTGCGGCGCGCTCCTGCAATCGCTCCGGCTCGACGATTTCTGTAACCAGGCCCATGAATTTCGCTTCCTCTGCTGAAATCATTCGTCCGGTGAGCAGCAAATCACGGGCGCGCTTTTCGCCAACCTGGCGGGTCAGGAAGACCGAGACAATCGCGGGCAAGAATCCGATTTTTACTTCGGTATACCCGAATTTAGATTCCGGCGTCGCAAGTGTGAAATCGCACAACGTGGCGATGCCGCACCCTCCGGCGAGCGCTGCGCCGTTTACCGCGGCAATCAACGGCTTGGAAAAACTCCAGATGCGGCGGAACATTCGCGCCATTCGCCGGGAGTCCTCCATGTTTTGTTGCGGCGATTGCCGCGCAATGGCGGAGAGCATCTCCAGGTCCATGCCTGCGCTAAACGCTTTCCCCGCACCGCTGAGAATTCCCACGCGCGCGTGACTTTTTTCAATGATGTCGAACGCGGATTGCAGTTCGGCGAGCATCTTGGTGGAAATGGCGTTGCGCTTGTCGGGACGATTCAGCGTCAGGAGCGCAAGCTCCCCGGGAAATTCCAGCTGCAGCGTTTCAAACATGGCGAATCCTCTCTGCCGTTCGCGGTGCCGGACAATTATCGACTACTGAACCATCGGCGCGTGTGCGTATCTGGAGCGAATTTCGTTGGTCATTCGCAGCAGCGCGCCGAGTTGCGCGACATCGCCGCCGGGATCGCCGCCGGCCTTGCGCACCGCGGCAAGCACGTCTTCCGTGGCAATATTGCCGACCAGATTATCTCCAGCAAAAGGGCAGCCGCCGAGTCCGGTCAGCGTAGAATCGAAACGGCGGCAACCAGCTTCATAGGCCGCGAGGATTTTTTCTTCCGCTTGTTCCGGCCTGCTGTGCAAATGTACGCCAAGTTCGATTCCCGCGACATGATCCTTCACGCTGCGATACACATCTCCGACCATCGCAGGAGTAGCATTGCCCACGGTATCCGCGAGCGAAACCGTGCGAATGCGAATATCTTTGAGCCATTCGAGCGTTTCCGCCACAATTTCCGGCCCCCAAGGCTCATCGTAGGGATTTCCGAAGGCCATGGAAATATAAATAACCAGCCCGCGGTTGGCGGCAGCAGTGTCTTTCTTCAATTTTTCCACCAGCAGACGCGACTCGTTGCGCGTCATGTTGGCATTAGCCCGGCGAAAATATGCGGAAACCGAGTACGGATACCCGATGGTGGTGATGCCCGGAACCGCCAGCGCGCGTTCGAGGCCCTTCTCGTTTACCACGATGCCAATAATTTCCGGCGCATCCGCTGCGGCGGGGAGCGAGGCGTGCAGTTGCTGCATCACTGCCTCGCTGTCGGACATTTGTTTGACGTGCTTGGGAGAAACAAAACTTACCGCGTCAATATGCTTGAAGCCAGCGGCGACGAGCGCTTTCAGATATTCCACTTTGTATTCCGTGGGGATGAATTCGGGCAACCCCTGCCACGCATCGCGCGGGCACTCCACCAATTTCACGGTTTCCATTTAGGTTTGCAATACTCCGGTTTTAAATTCGCGAACTTCAGGATTCAACGCGGCGGCTTTCAGCGCCCAGATCAAGGCGTCGCGCGTGTGCGCCGGATCGATGATGGCATCCACCCAAAGACGCGCCGCAGCATAGCGCGGATCGGTTTGCTTTTCGTACGTTGCGCGGATGGACTCGTAAACTTCCTTTTTCTGTTTTTCGTCGACTTTCTTGCCTTCGCGCTCGAGTTGCTTCAGTTTAATTTCCGCGAGCGTAGTTGCCGCGGCGTCGCCGCTCATCACCGCGAAGCGCGCCGTGGGCCACGCAAACATAAACCGCGGATCGTAGGCTTTGCCGCACATGGCGTAATGACCGGCGCCAAAGCTTCCGCCGCAGATCACCGAGATTTTCGGCACCACGCTGTTGGCCACGGCGTTCACCATTTTTGCGCCGGCACGAATGATGCCGCTCCACTCCGCGTCTTTGCCAACCATAAATCCATTGACGTCGTGCAGAAAAACCAGCGGGATGCGGTTCTGGTTGCAGTCGAGAATAAAACGCGCGGCTTTTTCCGCGGACTCGGTATAGATTACGCCGCCGAATTCCATGCGCTTCTGATCCGAACCACGCGCGAGAGTCTGCACGTGTTTTTTCTGATTGGCCACGATGCCGACGGCCCAGCCGCCAATGCGCGCGTACCCGCACAGCAACGTTTCGCCGTACTCGGCGCGGTATTCTTCAAACTCGCCGGCATCCACGATGCGCGCGATAATTTCGTGCATGTCGTACTGCTTTCCCGGATCGCTGGAGAAAATACGGTAAATTTCTTCCCCGGGGTAAAGGGGATCGCGCGATTTGGTGTGACTGAACGGGGAGGGATTGGGTGCGCCCATCTTGTCGACCAGCGCGCGGATGCGTTCCAGGCAAGCTTCATCGGTAGGCTCGCGAAAATCCACGGTGCCGCTGATCTCCGAGTGCATTTTTGCGCCGCCCAGTTCTTCAGCGGAAGTTTTCTGTCCGATGGCCGCCTGAACGAGCGCGGGACCGGCCAAAAATAAACCTGAGCCTTCGGTCATCAGAATGTGATCGCACATTACGGGAAGATATGCGCCGCCGGCCACGCACATGCCCATGATGGCGGTGATCTGCTGGATGCCCATCGCGCTCATCACGGCGTTATTTCTGAAGACGCGGCCGAAATCGTCGGTGTCGGGGAAGACGTCTTCCTGAAGCGGTAAGAATATGCCTGAAGAGTCGACGAGATAGATGGTGGGGATGCGACTTTCAATGGCGATATTTTGGGCGCGAATTACTTTTTTCGCGGTCATGGGGAAGAAGGCGCCGGCCTTCACGGTGGCGTCGTTTACGATCAGCATGAAAGTGCGCCCGCAAACGCGCGCCAGCCCGGTGATTACTCCAGCGCCGGGAGCGCCGCCCCATTCCTCATACATTTCGTGCGCGGCGTAGATGCCCAATTCAAAAAAGTGCGAATCGGGATCGACGAGTTTTTTGATTCGTTCGCGGGCGGTGAGCCGGCCCTTTTTGTGTTGGGATTCGATGGCTTTGGTGCCGCCGCCGACGCAGATTTGTTCTTCCTGATTTTTTAACTGGGTTAATAAATCGATGATGCGGCGATGGTTTTTGTCGGATTCCGCGGACTTGATATTGATAGTGGAATTCAGAACCGAAGCGGGCACGCAGGACCTCGTCCTACTGAGTTAACGGAGTATCGCCGGGAACTTACCGGGTGAAACGGCTCGAACAGTATACGAGGTTTTGCTGAGGGAGGTGATTGCATGCGATGAAAATGCGAGCCAATTCATTCACAAAATCCCCACTCTTAGAAACCCGGGGTGGGGCACCCTCCGAGTGTGTTGACGATTTTTTTGAACCGCCGGAAAATACTAATCAGGTCCCAACCGCCATGCGCTTGTTGATGAATTCGATGATGTCCTGGGTGGAGGTGCCGGGGAGGAAGATCTCAGCGATGCCGGATTTTTTCATGGCGGGGATGTCGGCTTCGGGGATGATTCCACCGACGAGGACGGTGACGTCGTCCATGCCTTTTTCTTTGAGGAGCTTCATTAGTTGGGGGCAGATGGTGTTGTGGGCACCGGAAAGGATGGAGAGGCCGATTACGTCGACGTCTTCCTGAATGGCGGCGCTGGCGATCATCTCGGGCGTTTGCCGTAAGCCGGTGTAGATCACTTCCATTCCGGCATCGCGAAGCGCGCGGGCGATTATTTTTGCGCCGCGGTCGTGACCGTCGAGGCCGGGCTTGGCGATCAAAACGCGAATTTTCTTGGTTGTCATGGGAGCGATCAGGTGATGGCTACTTCTTCGTAGGTGCCAAAAACGTCGCGCATGGCCTCGCAGATTTCGCCCAGCGTGGCGTACGCCTTCACGGTGTCGTAGATGAAGGGCATCAAGTTTTCTTTGCCGCGAGCCGCGGTGCGCAGGGAATTCAGGCGGCGGTCGACTTCGGTCTGCGAGCGATCGGCGCGCAATTTCGCAAGGCGCGCGGCCTGCCGGTGTGCCACGGTCTCATCGATCTGCAAAATGTCGAGTGGGTTTTCCTTGGCGACGAACTCGTTAACGCCAACAATGATTTTTTCTTTGCGGTCCACTTCCATTTGATAGCGGTAGGACGCCTCAGCAATTTCGCGCTGCGGATAGCTACGTTCAATCGCGGCAACCATGCCGCCCATGGCGTCGATCTTTTCGATGTAATCCCACGCTCCGCGCTCCACTTCGTTGGTGAGCGTTTCGACGAAGTACGAGCCGCCGAGCGGATCGACGGTATTGGTCACGCCGGTTTCATGCGCGATGATCTGCTGGGTACGCAGAGCTAGCGTGGCGGCGAATTCCGTGGGGAGTGCCCAGGCTTCATCGAGTGAGTTGGTGTGCAGCGACTGTGTGCCGCCCAGAACCGCCGCCAGAGCCTGAATCGCGGTGCGCACCACGTTGTTGTACGGCTGTTGCGCGGTCAAGGAGCAGCCCGCCGTCTGCGAGTGAAAACGCAGCGCCCATGAACGGGGATTTTTCGATTTGTAGCGATCCACCATGGCTTTGTGCCAGATGCGGCGAGCGGCGCGGTACTTGGCGATTTCTTCGAAGAAGTCGTTGTGAGCGTTGAAAAAGAAAGAGAGTTGCGGGACAAATTCGTCCACGTCCATACCGCGACGCATGCCCCATTCCACGTACTCAAGGCCATCGCGGAGGGTGAAAGCTAACTCCTGGATGGCTGTGGAACCGGCCTCTCTGATGTGATAACCGCTTATGGAGATGGGATTAAATTTCGGGGTGTTTTTTACGCCGAATTCGAAGGTGTCAATCACCAAGCGCATCGACGGCTCGGGCGGATAAATGTATTCCTTCTGTGCGATGTATTCCTTAAGGATATCGTTCTGCAAAGTGCCGGAAAGTTTTTTCCAGTCCGCGCCCTGCTTTTCGGCCACCGCCAAATACATCGCCCAGATGATGGCGGCGGGCGAGTTGATGGTCATGGAGGTGGTGACGTTCGCCAGCGGAATTTTGTCGAACAAAACTTCCATGTCCGCGAGGGAACTGACGGCCACGCCGCATTTGCCGACTTCGCCTTCGGAGAGCGCGTGATCGGAGTCGTAGCCCATCAATGTGGGGAGATCGAACGCAGTCGAGAGACCTGTCTGGCCTTGCGCGAGAAGATAACGGAAACGGGCGTTGGTGTCTTCGGCGGTGCCAAAACCCGCGAACTGGCGCATGGTCCACAGGCGGCCGCGATGCATCGTGGAGTGGATGCCGCGGGTGTAGGGAGGCTCGCCGGGCAAGCCCAATTGCTCGTCGGGATTCCAGCCAGCCAAATCCGCTTCGGTGTATAAACGGCGAATCGGGTGGTCGGAAAGAGTAGTGAATTGGGTGCGGCGTTCGGGACTTTTTTCTAACGTGGGGCGGAGAGTGTTTTCTTCCCAGGCGCGCTCTTTGGCGGAGGGCCGGCGCTCGGCTATTGGCTGATTCGATTTCGATGGAGCGATTTCGGTCTGGGCTTTCGATTTTTCAGGCATTTGGTCCCAGCTCCCGAACGAAAACCTAAATCTTCTATCCCATCGATGCAAAGTTTAATGCTATGCGAAAGGAGAGAGCCGGGCAAGGGACGGTAGCGGGCAGAGCACAGAAACGACTAATAGGGCGAAATAAGAGCGGACAATCGAAGGTGTGCCGAGAGACCTGTCGAATTTCCATGTCAAAAGGTATTCCGAAGCGTACGACCCGCGTTTATTTGTCGGTTGCGTTGCTAAAAATTTTGTCGGTTCCCACAACCTCGCCATGAAGCGTGCCGGGAATGAGCGTATCGCGCTCCACCTCGCCGAGCCGCGAATTGGCGATAGTGACGCGGTTGACTTCCAGCGTGCGGCCGACGGCGCGCTCGAAATTGGCCTTCGCCTCCACCAGGTCGGCTAATGCCCTGAGTTCGACGCCCTGCGCGGTCACGAAGTCGCGCTGCGTCAAAATAACCTGGTACACGGTGGATGCGCCCAAAGTGTATTTTTTCTGCTCGGCTTCAAAGGTTTGCTTTTGCAGTTCGCGCGCTTTGATGGCCGCGTCCACGCGGGCGCGATCCTGTTGCAACGCGATGTAGGTGTTGCGCACGTCGAGCAGCGCGGCGTTTTTCAATTGCTGCAATTGTGTTTCCAGCTGGCGTTGCGTTAATAAGGCACGCGCGCTGTCCGCTTGCGCCGAGCGGTTGCGCAGCGGCAGGTACAGGTTGAGCGATGCGAAATAGTCCGGGAATTGATTGGTGAAAACCTGATTCTGTGCGGTACCGAAACCTTGTTGTGAGGTACCGAGGACCGGAGACTTGCCAGTCTGCTGAAAGATGGGAGTCTGTACGCCGCCTGCGCCCGTGATGGTTACCGGGTTCCCATTGGAGTCTACGATGGGCAATCCGGCGGTAACGACAGAAGTGCCGGTAATCGGCGAGTTTCCCGCCAGACCCGATGAGCCGTATTGCGCGTTCAAAGTAAGCGTGGGCAGCAATGCGCTTTTCGTGACGCGCACCTCGATGCCGGAATTCGTCAAATTATAAGCCTGCTCCTGAATATCCGGGCGCTTCACGAAGGCTTCCTTGATAGCGTCTTCGAAGGAGGCTCCTTCTATCGCCGCCGCGGGCGAGGGAAGCTCGGTCGGAATAATTTCTACATTCAATAGGTTTGCGGCCAAGGGATTCTTGGTCATGGCATTCTTCAAAACCTGTTCATCCTGCAATTGCGTCGTTTGCGCCACGATCAGATTCTGGCGGTCGCTGGCGACTTCCGATTCCGCGCGGGTCACGTCCAGCGGCGCCATGGTGCCGATTTCCAGTTGTTTTTTATTGTCGTTGAAAAGTTTGTCGGAGACGGCCACGGCCTGTTGTCGCACTTTAACGTTTTCACGCGCGTAAACCAGTTCCCAATAGGCGTTGATGGTATTTGTAACCGTGGTGATGGCTTGTTGCGTGAACACCAGGTCGGCAATCTTGCGATTGTTTTTGGCAATCATGATGTTGCGCCGGCCTATGTAGGTTCCAAAGCCGTTCAAGAGTTGCTGGCTGAAGCCGGCGGTCAGCGAAGATTGTACCGAGGGATTAAAAAAGTTGAAGCTGGAACCCGAAGACGAACGGTTGTTGTTCCAACCGATGTTCACGGTGGTTCCAGGCGAGAAGCTTTGATTGTAGGCGACGTTGAAAATATCGGCGTGGGAGTGCAGCCCGCTCAGTGTGCCGCTCCCCACTCCGGTTCCCGCCAGGAAGGGATTGTTGACTGGGGTGGTGCGAGAGTCGATCTCAGCGATGGCGGTAATTATCGGATCGTAGGAGACGAATGGATTGTTGGGCGTGATGTTAGCCGTGGAGGTGCCGAAAGCCGCGCCCTGCACGCCGCGGCCCTGTCCACCGGCTTTGGTGCGCAGAATATCGGTGTCCGCGATCCACGGGTTATAGCGCTGCACGGCAATGTCGAGGCTGTTCTCCAGCGCCAGCTCCACCGCGTCCTGCAAAGTAATCTCCAGCTTGCCATCGTGAATGAGTTGATCCACGCGCGGCGAGTTGATCAGATCCGGCTCATCAATATGAATCGGTTTATACGGAGCGATGAGAGTGAAGACCCGTGGGCCATTCACGAAACTGTGCTTCGACAATCCCAGCGAAACGGGAATTGGCGGCGCTTGCGGCGGAGTCGTACCAGCAGCCGCTTCCGGGCCGGCCTGGGATGCGGGCGGAACGTTGCCGGGCGTCGGTGCCTGAGACTGGTCGGGCGCAGCATTTTGCGCGAAGGCCGGACCGCATGGACCGAGCGCAACCAGGAATGCCAATAACGCAGCGGCGAGCGGCCGGGCGCACTTTTCCACGAGCTTTGTGCTTACGCCGAGGACCCGCGTTGCGGTCAGCCGAATCAATGTCATGTGATTTCTTACCCCTTTGAAGTGTGCCCCTTCAGGGCCGGAACGGATTGATCTGAGCTTCACTTGTAAAACGTTCGCGACACGGTATTTGTTTCACGAAATCGCGACAGGAGGTCCTAAAATGCATGGGAGGCCATTTCGAGCGAAAAAGCAGTCTAGCAGGGGCTCGTATCCTTGACAACGCAGTGAGCGGCAGCTAGGCTGCTGACGTTTCGACGGTTACGGATGCCCTGCGGTTAGCGAAGACGATGCTGAAACGCGAAGAATTGCTGACAATGTTTGAGACGGCGGGAGCCATACGCCATGGCCACTTTGAATTGTCCAGCGGGCTGCACAGCGGAATGTACGTACAATGTGCGCTGGTGCTGCAGTATCCGCGGTTTGCGGAGAAGCTGGGCCACGGACTGGCTGGATTGTTTTCCAACTCGGTAATAGAAGCCGTAGTGTCGCCAGCGATTGGCGGGCTGATCATCGGACAAGAAGTGGCGCGGGCCCTTCCAGAACCGAAAGCTGCCAGTGATTTGCCGCGGGACGGCGGAGTTCCGGCGATATTTGTGGAACGCAATGCCGGCGGATCGATGGCCATGCGGCGCGGGTTTGCACTGCGCCCGGGCCAGCATGTGCTGGTCATCGAGGATGTGTGGACCACCGGCGGGTCTACCGTGGAAACGATTCGGGTGGTCGAAGAGGCGGGCGGTCGCGTGGTAGGTGCCGGCGCGCTAATCGACCGCAGCGGCGGCGAGATCGAGTTTGATGTCGAATCGCAGTCGCTGCTGCAACTTTCCATTGCAAGCTACGAGCCTGAGGATTGTCCTTTGTGTCGAGAAGGCCGGACCGCGGTAAAGCCGGGCAGCCGCTTTGTGCGTTCGCCGGGGAATGACGACAGCAGCCCGAATGACAAGACGTCAGCCGTCCGCTGAACATTTACATCTACAAATTTATCGCTAAACATTATCGTCTGGGCCACGACTCTTCATGCGCTACTTAAAGCTGACCATTGCGTATGACGGCACCGATTTTCATGGATGGCAGGTGCAGACCAACAAGCCGACGATTCAGGGCGAAATTGCCTCCGTGCTTGGGCAGCTGACGCAGGAGCGCGTGGCGTTGCATGGCGCGGGGCGCACCGATGCGGGCGTGCACGCCCTCGGGCAAGTAGCAAGTTTCAAAACGGCGTCAACGCTGGCTGCTGCTGAATTTCAACGCGCCTTGAACGCGCTGCTTCCTCCCAGTATCCGCATCGTAAACTCTGAAGAAGTAGGCCCCACATTTCATGCGCGCTGGTCGGCGCGAGGCAAAACCTATCGATATCGGATCTACCGCGGCAAGGTCGTGCCGCCGATGCTGTGGCGCTATGTGCTGCATTACCCGTTCCCGCTGGATGAAGATGCGATGCGCGATGGCGCCGCACGGTTTGTCGGGGTGCACGATTTCGCTTCGTTCGCGGCTTCCACGGGGTCTGAAGATGACGACCAGGAGCGCTCGACGGAGCGCGATATTTATTCCACGGAGTTAATTCGTACGGCCGATGATGAAGAGTTGATCTTTACGGTGTCTGGCCGCTCGTTTTTGCGCTACATGGTTCGCAAAATGGTGGGCACACTGCTGGACATAGGGCGCGGCGAGCTGACGGCGGAGGATATCGACCGTCTTTATGAGCTGAAAGATCGATCCAAGTCCGGCCCAACGGTTCCGGCGCAAGGTCTGGTGATGGTCGAGGTGCAGCACGACGAAGCGTGGCGACTCGATTCATAGAAGGTGTCGCAGGGAAATTGCAGGCAACACGGTTCGCGCTAAAATCGGTTAGAGTAAAGTTTCATGAACTCCGAGTGGATTTACGACTGGAATGTGGCCTCGCCTCCTGCGATTGCCCCCGGCACGCGTGTACTCCTCAACGATGAATCCTTACGCGATGGCTTGCAGAATCCATCGGTATGCGATCCGGGCATCGAAGAAAAAATCGAAATTCTGCATTTGATGGAATCGCTGGGCATCGATTCCGTAAATATCGGGCTTCCGGGTGCGGGACCGCGAGCGGTTGCGGATACCGAGGCGCTGGCGCGGGAAATCGCCACCAACCGCATGAAGATCAAACCCAACTGCGCGGCGCGCACCGTGGAAGCGGATATTTTGCCGATCGTGGAGATTTCGCAGCGGGTGGGAATAGCGATTGAAGCGGCGACGTTTTTGGGTTCCAGCCCGATTCGCAGGCTGGTGGAAGACTGGACTGTCGATCACCTGGAGCGTACGACGGAAGAGGCGGTGCGGTTCGCCGTGGAGCACGGACTGCCGTCGATGTATGTCACGGAAGATACGACGCGCACGGACGCAAGCACAGTGCAGCGGCTGTATTCGTGCGCGATTCGCAGCGGCGCGCGAGCGATCGTGCTGTGCGACACGGTGGGACACGCCACTCCGAATGGCGCGTATAACCTGGTGAAATTCGTTGTCGACAAGGTTGTCGAGCCTTCGGGCGAAAAAATTCGCGTGGACTGGCATGGCCATAATGATCGTGGCCTGGCGGTCGCCAATTCTCTGGCGGCTATCGCCGCGGGCGCGCACCAAATTCATGCCGCCGCAAATTCTCTTGGCGAACGCGTTGGCAATACGCCGATGGAGCTGATGCTCGTGAATCTCCGTTTGATGGGATTGCTGGAGCAGGATCTTTCGCGGCTGAAGGAATATTGCGACAAGGTGGCGCAGGCGACGCACACGACGATACCGACCAACTATCCAGTGGTTGGCCGCGACGCTTTCCGCACCGCTACCGGGGTGCACGCTGCCGCCATCATCAAGGCATTCCGCAAGAACGACGCGGAATTGGCCAACATGGTTTACAGCGGGGTGCCGGCGCAATTATTCGGACTGGAGCAATTGATTGAGATCGGTCCGCTGAGCGGCAGATCAAATGTGCTCCACTGGCTGGAGAAGCGCGGCATGCAGGGCGATGAGGCGTTGGCAAATCGTATTTTTGACGCCGCTAAAAAATCTTCCCGCGTATTGACCGACGCCGAAATTCTTACTCTTTGCCAAAAACCGGTAGAGAATTGATTGCCGCAACGGCAACCGCACGATGAAACACTTTCTCCTTTGGGTTATTCTCTTAACCATGCCGCTTCGCTCTTCGCTTGCAGCTAATTCCTCACGGTCCTCCGTTGCGTCTGAAATTGCGGAAAGCCCGCAGGTACGCACGGCGTTGGATTGGTTCCTGCCGAATCTATCTTCCATCAACGAGCTGCAGGCAAGACTTGCGGAGATTCCGGCGCCACCGTTTGAAGAAGAGAAACGTGCCGCGGCCATTGAACCTGTGCTGACCGCCGCTGGGCTCACCGTTCATCGGGACAAAATCGGCAACGTGATCGGCGAGTTGCGCGGCAGCGAAAAGGAAATTGTGATTTTGTCCGCTCATCTCGACACTGTTTTCCCGGCGGGCACGGAGCTGAAAGTAAGGCACGAAGGCGCGCGCATGAGCGGGCCGGGTATTTCCGATAATGGCACCGGGCTGGCTGCGCTTGTGGCGGTGGCGCGCGCGATGCAGGCGGCAAAAATAAAGCCGCGCCGCACCATTTTGTTTGCCGCCAATGTGGGCGAAGAGGGCGAAGGCAATCTGCGCGGCATGCGTGCGCTGATCGATGCGTATCGAGCGAACATTAAAGCAGCTATCGTGCTGGACGGATCGAGCACGGATCACGTCACCACAAAAGCGCTGGCATCGCGGCGGCTGGAAGTCACTATCACCGGTCCCGGCGGGCATAGCTGGTCGGATTTTGGGATGGTCAATCCGATCAATGCGCTGGTGCGCGGGTCGGTGCGATTTATCAGCACCAAAATTCCTGCGTCGCCGCGAACCACTTTTAATCTGGGGCAGATCGAAGGCGGCACATCGGTAAATTCCATTCCGCATCAGTCGCGGCTGAAGGTCGATATCCGCTCGGAGAGCGAAGACGAATTGGCGCGCCTGGAGTCCGCGCTCCGCGATTGCATCGGTGCAGGCGTCCGCGATGAGATGGAGTCCGCACGCGATCGCTCCAAGGGAAAGCTGGAGTGGAAAGTCGATCTGCTTGGAAGCCGACCGGGTGGGGAATTGGCGGCGAATTCGCCGCTGCTCGCCGCGCTGCGTGCTGCCGACGAAGTCGTGGGGAATAGTTCGCGACTGGAGCGTTCATCCACGGATGCCAACATTCCGCTTTCGCTGGGAATCGACGCGATTGCTATCGGCGCAGGCGGCAATGGCGGGGGCGCGCATTCGTTGCAGGAATGGTATGACCCCGCCGGGCGTGAAACAGGCCTGAAGCGCGCGCTGCTGACGATCCTGGAAGTCGCCGGAATCGCACCGGAAAAAGCGCGGTAATTCGCCGCGAGTTTTGTTCCAACTGATTTACCGACTGAATCGCTCTCCCGTTTTTTCTTTCCATCCCAGACCCGCTGAAGAGGTACATTCGGGAAATTGAGATGACCTGTCTTCTCAGCCAACGGAGAAGTGTGTGATCGACCGCAGGATGCGCGCAGACATCGCTCTAGCGGTTTGTTCGCTGTTGTGGGGCGCAACATTTGTGGTGGTGCGCAGCGCGCTGGACCACATCTCCGTTTTTTGTTTCTTGCGTTGCGATTTTCGCTGGCTGCTTTGCTGATGGCGGTGTTCCGGCCCGGCGGGCTGCGCAACTTAAAAAAAGACGAACTGTTTGCCGGAGCAGCGCTCGGCTTGTTCATGTTCGGCGGGTATGCGTTTCAGACGGCGGGCTTGCAATACACCACGCCGGCAAAATCCGGATTTTTAACCGGCTCCAGCGTGGTGCTGGTGCCGCTGCTTCTCGGTATTTTCTGGGGGCGCCGCCTAACCGCCTGGGTCTACGTCGGGACACTAGCGGCGGTTGGTGGTTTGTATCTGCTCACAGTTCCGGCGGAAGGCGTGTCGCGGCTGAACCACGGTGATCTTTTGACGTTCGCGGCCGCAGGACTGTACGGGATGCACATCATTTTGGTTGGAGAGTACACGCGACGCCACTCCGTTGCTGCGCTGAGTGTCTTGCAGGTTGCGGCGTGCGCGGTGCTCGCGTGGGTGGCCGCAGCGGCGGCATCCGCGACGGCGTGGCAACCGTCTCGCTTCCAATGGGGATGGGAACTAGCTTCGGCGATCGGCATCTGCGCGGTGTTTGCCACGGCAATCGCATTTTCGATACAGCTTTGGGCACAGCAGTACACCACCCCAAGCCACGCCGCGATTATTTTTACGCTGGAGCCGGTGTTCGCCGTCATCACCTCGTTCATTGTGATCGGCGAACGATTTAATCACCGCGCCATGCTGGGAGGCGTGTGCGTACTGGTGGGAATATTGATTGCGGAATTGCTGGGTCCTCCCGCCGCGCCGGAGTCACCGGAGCCGATGCGAGATCTGGCATAAAAACACCGCGGTACAACGGCGGAGTAATCGCGCCACGTTGCAGAAATTTCCGTTCCACTTTAATTAATTGGTTTTGGAATAGTTTTTTACGTCGACGGGATCGAACATGGTGGCGGAAGCCGTCGCGTAGGCGTGCGATTTTTCAAACGCGCTGATATCGGCTGCGTGCTTCAAGGTGGATCCGATGTCGTCGAGGCCCTGGAGCAAAACTTCTTTACGCGAAGGCGCGATTTCGAATTTGTATGCGAGCCCGTGGTTGTCGCTCACGGTTTGATTCGGCAGATCGATGGACAGGGAATAGCCAGCTTCCTTTTCGGCGCGCTGGAAGAGTTCTTCAATTTGTGCTTCGGAGAGTTCCGCGGGCAGGATGCCATTCTTAAAGCAATTGTTGTAGAAGATGTCGGCATAGCTCGGCGCGAGGATGACGCGGAATCCATAATCGCCGATGGCCCACGGAGCGTGTTCGCGGCTGGAGCCGCAACCGAAGTTGGCGCGCGCGAGCAACACGGATGCGCCTTTGTAGCGCGGAAAGTTAAGCACGAATTCGGGATTGGGTTTTTCGCCAGGTAGATAGCGCCAGTCGTAGAAGAGGATGCGTCCGAAGCCTTCCCGCGTGAGAGCCTTCAGAAATTGCTTGGGCACCATCTGGTCAGTGTCAACGTTGACGCGATCGAGCGGGAGAACCATTCCGGTGTGCGTAATGAAAGGCTTCATGCTGCTTTCTCTCCAGAAGGAAATCGGGTTTCCAAATTGTTCCGTTGAGCGCTGTTAACGGTTGTTGTTGAACCGAAAATTATTCGACCGACTCCACGGCGAAGTCGCGGACATCCACGAAATGTCCGGCAATTGCGGCTGCCGCGGCCATTACGGGGCTGACCAGATGCGTGCGGCTGTCTTTGCCCTGGCGCCCTTCGAAATTTCTATTGGAGGTGCTGGCGGAGCGCTCGTGCGGCGGAAGTACGTCGGCGTTCATGCCGATGCACATGCTACACCCGGCATCGCGCCACTCGAATCCCGCTTCAGTGAAAATTTTATCCAGGCCTTCGTTTTCGGCCTGCGCTTTGATTCCTCGCGAGCCGGGAACGATCAAAGCTTGCTTGATGCTGCGCGCGACGTGCTTGCCGGCCACGAAATGCGCCGCCGCGCGAAGGTCATCGATGCGCGAATTGGTGCACGAACCGATAAACACGCGGTCCACGGGGATATCTACAATTGGCGTTCCGGCTTTCAGTCCCATGTAGACCAGGGCGCGCTCGGTAGCTTTTTGATCGTTCAAATCTTTGAATGAGCTGGGATCCGGCACGCGTTCGGTTACGCCGGTGACCATCCCGGGATTCGTACCCCACGTCACTTGCGGCGCAATTTTCTCGGCTTGCAGCTCGACGGTCATATCAAATTTTGCGCCGCTGTCACTGGTGAGTTGCCGCCATCCTTCCACCGCTTCCTGAAAAGCTTTGCCGCGTGGAACAAACGGCCGCCCTTCGAGATAAGCAAAGGTGGTCTCGTCCGGCGCGATCATGCCGGCGCGCGCACCGCCTTCGATGGTCATGTTGCAGACGGTCATGCGGCCGTCCATGGAAAGTTCGCGAATCGCTTGCCCCCCATACTCGGCGACGTGTCCGGTGCCGCCACCAATCCCGATTTTGCCGATGATGGCCAGGATGATGTCTTTGGCGGTGACTCCCTTGGGGCGTTTTCCGTTCACAACAATGTGCATTGTCTTCGAACGCGATTGCCTCAGGGTCTGCGTGGCCAGCACGTGCTCGACTTCGCTGGTGCCGATGCCGAAGGCCAGCGTGCCGAACGCGCCGTGCGTGGAGGTGTGGCTGTCGCCGCAAACAATTGTTTGGCCGGGCTGGGTGATGCCAAGCTCCGGGCCAATGATGTGCACGATGCCCTGATTCTTGCTGTTCATGTCGAACAGGCGAACGCCAGTCTCTCGGCAATTCTTTTCCAGCGCGTCGAATTGCAGCTTGGCGTCCTGGTCGAGAATGGGAAGCGTGCGGTCGGTGGTCGAAACGGAATGATCCATTACCGCGAAGGTGAGGTCGGGGCGGCGCACTTTGCGTCCCTCGACGCGAAGTCCTGCGAATGCTTGAGGGGAAGTGCCCTCGTGGATGAGGTGGCGATCGATATAGATGATCGCCGGCTGTCCGGCCTCTTCACGAACGAGGTGCGAATCCCAAATTTTTTGATAAAGGGTTTTAGCGGTCATGAGTATTCAACGCGATTTTAGCACTCCGGAGAGCTACTGGGTAGTAGGGCGGGACTTACTTGCGAAAGTATAAGCTCGTGAACATCTAACAGCGATGAATTGTTACCCGCATTGCGGCGCACGAAGTTGGAGGGACACTTCCTTAATCGCGCCGCTGGTGTGATACTGCTGTGCAAATGAAAAGGTTTTTCTACGTCACTTTTACTTTGATGATTGCCGGTCTGCTGCTGCTCTGCATCTACGCACCCTGGACGCAGCCGGAACAAGGCAGCCCGAATCTGCATCAAACGATCGGCTACGCGCCGGTGTGGTCAAGCAGTTTTGCGCAGATTCCCGCGGCGCATGTGGACTGGAGCGGCGCGTTCGCGGCGTATGCCGCGGCGATTGTATTTTTCTCGATTGTGCTTGGCGCGATAGCGTATTTCTTTCGGGAGCAACGCGGTAAGTCCACACATCATCGCAAATCGCACTGAGCTTGAATTGTATTAGTGTTGAATTGGGCGCGGGCCTAGCTGTCGCTAATGGTGGTGAGCCATTAGCAACTATCTGTCGGCGAACGCGTATTGGGGTTGGTGGCGCTCAACAACCTGAGGCCTGGTGAGGGCCGATCCGTCGAGAGCAAGCTTCTGCCGCAAGGAAAAATTGCATCCCTCCGCGGTGCATTGCCACTGCCGCCATTCTTCCGAATGATCGCGCGAAGCTTCCTTTGCGTAGCCCACGATCCACGGATGATGGGCCCGTGCATGTTGGCAATTGACTGCGTCTACGCGAGCTAAAAACTCGCTGTTGGCGGCTTTCGCGCCGGCTTCGAAGTAGCCCTCTGCCGCCGTGAAGCGAACACCGCATTCTTCATGATTGCAGTTGTACGACGCCGGGGCTTTGGCACTGCCTTTATCAAAAGCCATTCGCCAGTGGTGGATCGGGCAGAATGGCTTCACGCAATCACTAATTTTTGATTGGGACATAAAGAAAGTTTTGTTGCTCCTGCGAGTACTTTGAGGCGAGCGAATTTTTTCGTCTACAGTACCGCCGTACCAGAGTTCCAACGGGTTTTTGCGAGGCGGTTCTTATCAAGTGAATGCCGTATAGCTCATATATTTGTTCCGTGATACGAACGTACCGAGGTTTGAGCTCCTGTGTGCATTTGAAATAGGCGCGTAGCGAAAGTATTGGTAATAAGTTGGTAAGACGATCGACCTGCCGTATCAACTGAGGTGACTACGATGATCCCAGTTCGGCTGGTTTTAGCGGATGACCACGAAATTATGAGGGTGGGTCTACGGACCCTGTTGCAAAGCCGGCCCGGCTGGTCGGTGGTAGGCGAAGCAGTCGACGGAGAGGAAGCCGTGGAAATGGTGCTTTCTCTCAAGCCCGACGTGACGCTACTGGATCTTGCCATGCCCAAGCTCAATGGGCTGGAAGCGGCGAAACAAATTCTAGCGCAAGGCGCCCGGACAAAAATCCTGCTCCTCTCCGCGCACGATTCCAATGAAGTGATTGCGGACGTGCTGGATTCCGGCGCGAAGGGCTACGTGCTGAAGAGCGACGCTGCCCGCGATTTAGTCGCGGCGGTGGAAGCCGTATGGTCGAATAAAACTTTTTTTACTCCCAAGGTTGCGGACCTGGTTCTGTCGCGGCACTTTAAGCGCGTGAAGGATCAAGCCGACCGCGCGAAGAAACCCTGAGCTCCGATATTTACAATTCGACGAACCGCAATAATCGAATAAAATAAGCCACGCACGATAGATGAGAGGGCGGCCGACTATTACACGGACCGCCTTTTGTTTAACAGGGGCTTCTGCGGCACGTTAAAATTACTGATGAAAGCGATCCGTCCTTTCGCGCTCTCAACTCGTCTTATCAATTTGATTCTGCTGTCGTGCGTGACTCTGAGTTCGCCCGGTTCGCTTCCCGCGCAGAACTCATCCAGCCTGCAACTTGTAGCGCACACCGTTAAATTAAGCGACCGGAAACCGTTCACGTTATTTTTACCCGCGGAGCTTGCGATTTCTCCGGCGGCGGAAGGTCTGGCACGCGTACGCTTCATGACAAAAGCGCCGGACGGCCGAATTTTCGTAACCACCATGCACGATCTTTCGGATAACTCCGAAGGAGCTGTGTACATCCTCGATGGCTTCGATGGGCAGGGCGGCAAGTTTTCCCGGGTGATTCCATACCTTACGAATTTGCGCAATCCCAACAGCATCGCTTTCTACCGCGACCCGCAGGGGCAGAATTGGTTTTATGTGGCGCTTACCGATCGCCTGGTGCGCTACAAATTTACGGCGGGTGAAAACTCGCCGACTTCGGCTCCGGAAGTACTCGCGACTTATCCGGCTTATGGACTGAGTTACAAATACGGAGGCTGGCATCTGACGCGCTCGATCGCTTTTGGCCAGGGCGATCAAAAAGATCTTCTGTACGTGACGGTCGGGAGTAGTTGCAATGCCTGCGCGGAGAAGGAAGAAATTCGCGCGACGCTGTCGGTGATGGACGCGGACGGAAAAAATCAACGCATTGTCGCGCGAGGGCTTCGCAACGCGGTGGGGATGCGTTTTGTCGCGGGCACGCTGTACGTGACCAACATGGGCGCGGATCATCTGGGCGATGATCAACCGGATGACCCGATGTTTGCGCTCACTCATGCGGCGCTGCGTCGCGAATGCCCACTGGATTATGGGTGGCCGCATTGTTCTTACTCCGGCGGCAAAGCCAAGGTGGATCCGCAGTTTCCGTTGGCAGCACGCAGAGCGGATTGCAGCGATGCCCCGAGTGCGTTTGCGACGTTTCCGGCGCATAGTTCTCCCTTGGGACTGGAGTACTTTGGCGCCGAATCTGCCGAACCCTTATTAAGAAATCATTTCCTGGTGGCTTTGCACGGTGCGGGTAAGAAGAAACTTCAACGCGGATTCCGTGTGGCGCTCGTCGACGATAAGGGTTACGTGCAGGATTTCCTCACCGGCTTCCGCTACCACCGAACTGTGAATGGCCGCCCGTGCGATATTTTTAAGTTGAATGAAAGTTCATTTCTGCTGACCGACGATGCTGCCGGGGTGATTTACTATGTTCGTCGAAAATGACTGGACGGTTTCAGGTGAATATGACGGATCAACGACGCGAGAAGAAAGTTAAGTGGGGAGTTTTGGGCGCCGCGTCCATTGCGGTGCGCAAAGTAATTCCCGGGATGCAGAAAGGTGAGTGGGGCGAGGTTGTGGCCGTCGCTTCACGAGACCTTAAAAAAGCGGAGTCCGCCGCCGCGCAATTGAATATAAAAAAAGCTTACGGTTCCTACGAAGAGCTGCTTGCCGATGCGGAGATTGAAGCCATTTACAATCCGTTGCCGAATCATCTGCACGTGCCGTGGTCGATCAGAGCCGCCGAAGCAGGGAAGCACGTACTTTGCGAAAAACCCATTGCGCTAAGTGCTGCCGAAGCTCGGACACTGCTCGCCGCGCGCGACCGCGCGGGCGTAAAAATTGGCGAAGCGTTTATGGTCAAGACGCACCCGCAATGGCTGCGCGCCCGGGAATTGCTTCGCGAGGGTCGCATCGGAGACTTACGCGCAATCGTGGGATTCTTCAGTTATTTCAATCGCGATCCGCGCAACGTTCGGCACAAGCCGGAGTGGGGCGGGGGAGGCTTGCTGGATATTGGGAGCTATCCGATCACCATGTCGCGCTTTATGTTTGGCGCGGAGCCGCTGCGTGTCAGCGGGGTGCTGGAACGCGACCCGGAGTTTGGAACGGACCGGCTGGCCTCCGGGATTTTAGAATTTCCCGCGGGCCAATCCATATTTACATGCAGCACGCAGATCGTTCCTTACCAACGAATGCAATTTCTGGGAACTATCGGGCGCATCGAGATTGAAATACCGTTTAATTCGCCGGTGAATCAACCCACGCGGATTTTTATCGATGATGGCAGCGATCTGGCGGGCACGGGGATAAAGACGGAAACAATTCCGGCCTGCGACCAGTACACGGTGCAGGGCGACGCGTTCTCCAAGGCCATTCGCGAAGGCGGCAGCGTGCCGGTGCCGCTCGAAGATGCCATCGCCAATATGAGCGTGATCGATGCAGTGTTTCGGTCGGCGGAATCGGGGAAATGGGAGAAGCCTTAGCGCGAAACACGCGGCGGAAAAAAAAGAGAGAGCAATCTTTGAAGGACGGTTACGTTCCGCAGCATCCGCCGGCTATCGACGGGACGAGCAGGACGCGGTCGCCTTCCTTAATCGGACAGGTTTCGCCGCCGAGGAAACGGATGTCTTCGTCGTTTAGATAGACATTCAGGAATTGCCGAATCTGGCCCTGGTCGTCGCGCACGTGGCGGCCGAGGTCCGGGAACTTCGCAGTCAATTCGTTGAGAGCTTCCGCGACGGTAGCGGCACTACAATCGATTTTTGGCTGGCCGTCCGTAAAACGCCGGAAGGCGGTAGGAATTTCAATAGTTACTGACATCGCGCTCTCTTTCTCTGCAGATTCACTCCGATTGCACAACCAATTGCGTTTTTTTCGGCGTGCAATTTCTTCATCACGTCGTCGAACATCTCATCGAATCAACGAGCATCGCTGGGGAATCAGCCTTTGTGCGCGGCAACCGCTTGACCACTGCTCGCCAGCTGCGCACCCAGCAGCGCCTCAAACGCTTCTATTCGCGGAGGGATGGCTTCACTCAGCGGATATTCTTCAACAATCGCGTCAGTAGTCTTCAATCCGTTGCCGGTAATGCAAACGACGGTGATTTCGTTCGCGCCGATGCGTCCCTGGTCGATCAATTTCTGCGTGACGCCGGTGGTGACCCCGCCGGCGGTTTCCGCGAAGATTCCTTCCGTTTCAGCGAGAAGCTTGATGGCCGCTACAATTTCCGGATCGGAAATGTCGTCCGCCCAGCCCCCTGATTCGCGTATTTGACGAATGGCGTAGGGACCGTCTGCGGGATTGCCGATGGCCAGCGAACGCGCGATGGTGTTGGGCTTCTGCGGCTCAAAGCGCGACAGATTGCGCTTCACGCCGTCGGAAATAGGCGAGCACCCGGTGGCCTGCGCTCCGAAGAAACGGACCGGCTTCGCTTCCACCCAGCCCAGAGTCACTAGCTCGCGGAATGCCTTGGCGATTTTGGTGATCAGCGACCCGCCGGCCATGGGCACAACCACGTTGTCAGGAAGATTCCAGCCCAACTGCTCGGCGATCTCGTAGCCATGGGTTTTGGAGCCTTCGGAATAGTAAGGCCGGAGATTTACGTTCACGAGTCCCCAGTGGAAACGGTCCGCGATTTGAGCGCACAGGCGGTTCACATGATCGTAATTTCCATCAATGCGCACGATTCGCGCGCCATACACCGCGGTGTTCAAAACTTTCGCGGGTTCGAGGTCGGCGGGAATGAAGACGCACGCGTCAAAACCCTGCTGCGCCGCTTGTGCGGCCACGGCATTGGCCAGGTTGCCGGTGGAGGAACAGCCTACGGTCTCAAATCCGAATCTGCGGGCGGCCGCTAAAGCTGTGGCCACCACACGGTCCTTGAAAGACAAGGAAGGGAAACACACGGCATCATTCTTGAAATATAAATTTTTGAGGCCCCACTCGCGTCCGAGTTTGCGGGAAGCCACGAGCGGGGTTCCGCCAACTGCGTTCGGGCCGGTATAGCCTTCGGGCAAGGGCAGCAATTCGGAGTAACGCCACATATTGAAGTCGCGGCCCGCCAGGTTTTCGCGGCGCGCCGTTTTTTTCAGAGTGTCGTAGTCGTAGGCGACTTCCAGAGGAGAGAAACAGTCTTCGCAGAAGGACCGCGGCGCGTTACCCCAGCTCTTTCCACATTCTCGACATCGCAACTCATAAGCATCGGACATTCGCATTTCCTCTTAACCCATCCCGGAAAACCGTCATCCTCTCGGCAACGGCCGTCCGGCGGGATTTTCTAGGGCAGCAGGAGGGTGCAAACGAAAAAACCCTCCGCGCCAAAGTGCTCGGAGGGTCTCAGAAAATCTTTCTGGGAAGCTCTACAGCTCTTTAGCAGTTTTTTACGTGGAGCAAGTTGCCCTAAATCGCCACGTGCGCCGCCACTTCCGGCTACCTTTGTTTATGCTTGATACGCGGAAAGATGTCAAGTTGAAAGCTCGCAGGCGATGGCACGTCCCCAGCCGTTTCGATAAGCGGAGAGTTTGAAGCTCCGTTACCGCGTACGATTCAGCCGGTGATATACGCTTCTGCTAAATCTAACCTAAAAGGATTACAACAGAATTGCCGTTTGGCGCGTCAAAGAGGTAGAAAGCAAATTACTGGCGGCTAGTCGCTGAGCACGCGGTACCCGTCCTTCCGGACAGTACCGACTGCGGCGCATACGATGTGCGAAGCGGTTGAGCCAGATTTGCGGTGTTATACTTTTTATGTCACCGGCGCAGCGGGCATTTAGGCGCGGCCGTTAGACAAACTGGAGCTGTGAATGGGCGAGCAGGTGAAGGAACTTTATAATTGGGCGCGGCGGCGAAAGATTATGGCCGCGCTTTTCGTAGCTCTGACGTTAGTTGTGGGCATTCTGATTGGATCGGTGGTTTCCGGGCGCGTTTCAGCCGTCAAGGGCACGACGTTCGCGGGAACGAATGCCACGCCGCTGGCGGTGCCTGATGCGATTCCGTCTTCCAACTCTTTTGCGTCCATCGTCAACCGCGTGGAACCGGCGGTGGTGAATATTGCTACCACACAGGTGCTGGAGCACCGCGCCGCGCCGAAACGCAAGCGCGCGCAGCCGAACGAGCAAGACGATCCGATGCAGGATTTCTTCGACAAATTTTTCGATGGGCAGAAACAAGGCCCCGCACAGGCGGAGCGCAGTCTTGGGTCCGGCGTCATCGTGGACAAGCGCGGATACATCCTCACGAACAACCACGTTGTGGATCAGGCCACCAAGATCCAAGTGCAATTGAACGGGGATGCCGCGCGTTACACCGCTAAAGTTGTGGGCGTGGACGAAGACACCGACCTCGCGGTGGTGAAGATTGAAACTTCCAAGGATTTGCCCACCGCCAAGCTGGGAAATTCAGATGGCGTGCAGGTAGGCGATTGGGTTCTGGCGATTGGCAGTCCATTCGGATTGCAGGCCACCGTTACGGCGGGAATCATCAGCGCCAAGGATCGTGGCGGCATTGGCCACCAGTTCCAGCGCTTCCTCCAGACCGACGCGGCGATTAACCCCGGCAATTCGGGCGGGCCGCTGGTCAGCCTGGCTGGCGAGGTCATCGGCATCAACACCGCCATCATCACCGGCAGCCGCGGATATGAAGGAGTTGGATTCGCGCTGCCTTCCACCACCGCTATCAATGTTTACAACCAGATTATCTCCCAGGGCCGCGTAACGCGTGGATCTATTGGCGTCAGCTTCCAGGAAGACCTCGGTACAAACTCCATCACGCTGAAAGCGCTTGGCGCACCGTACGGCGTGGTCATCGAAGGCGTCGAGCCGGGCAGCCCGGCGGAGAAAGCTGGGTTGAAGGGCGGCGACGTAATCACCAGCGTCAATGGCGTCGCTGTGAAATCCGGCAACGATTTGGTGAATCCCATTTCGCTTGCGCCCATCGGCAGCAAAGTGAAACTGACCTACGTTCGCGATCGCGCACAGAAAGATGCCGTTGCGACGGTGGAAGACCGCACGCGCGTTTTCCCGAACACTGCCGGCCGCATGGGGGATCAGCAGAACGGTGAAGCAGCGCCCGCGGAGTTCGGTCTGCACGTTCAGGAATTGACTCCCGACCGCGCACATCGCGTGGGCATGGACAGCCAGAAGGGCGTACTCGTTACCGAGATCGACCCGGCCAGCTTTGCCGAGGACATTCTTTTTGCCCCCGGCGATGTTATCGCCGAGGTGAACCGCCAGTCGGTAACTTCCGTCGATGACTATCGCAAAGCCGTTGGTAAGCTAAAGCCCGGCGAGAGCGTAGTTTTCAAAGTTCTGCGCCATCAGGATACCGATCGCGTGTTGACGGTTTTCCTGCCGGGCGTGGTGCCGCCGGAGAACCAGCGGTAAACAGAAGGTCGGACTACTTCGACCAGGGTAAAAAAAACTATGCAGCGAATACAGCCAGTGAAACAATTGCAGTCAAGAGCGACACACCTGACCCTGCTTGCTTTTTTATTGCTGGGGATGGGTGTGTCGCCGTCTTTGCTGGCAACGCAAACATCCGGCAAAAAGAAAACTACCCGGCCGACGAGTTCACATACAGGTAAGTCCGCAAAATCTTCGAAAAAGGGCACGTCCCGTCGCGACCGCGGGCAGAGAGCTCCGACCGTGGAACGTGTATCCGAGATTCAGCAGGCGCTCGCGAAGGACGGCTCGTTCGCGGGCAAACCGAATGGCAAGTGGGATAGCTCCACGGTGGAAGCCATGAAGAAATTTCAGTCTGCTCATGGTTTGAATCCATCGGGCAAGCTTGATGCGAAAACTTTGCAGCGGCTTGGCCTCGGTTCGCAGACCGCAGGACTGGCGCCGCCTAATCCGGCGGTTAAGATTTCCTCCGCAACTGGTCCGGAAGCCGGGACGCTTCGGCGTCAGCAATAAAATTCATATTTTTTACCGCGACATCATCACGCCGCTTCAAGTCTGCTCCACGTGTGGCAGTAAGGTCCAAATCGACTATCATTGTAGGTATCAACCGCACGCTTAGCGTTTGAATGACCAAGGACTCTTACACGAGTTTCTTCAGGAGGAAGTATGGCAACAGCAGCATCTCCCCGCATCTTCAAAAATTTCATCAATGGCGAGTGGGTGGAATCGCGCAGCGGGCAAGCGTATGAAAATCGCAATCCGGCAAACACGGATGAGCTCGTCGGCATGTTTGTCTCCTCCACCGCGGATGATGTGAATGCTGCCGTCGATGCCGCGAAGGAGGCGTATAAAACGTGGCGATTGGTGCCGGCTCCCAAGCGCGCGGAAATCTTGTATCGCGCCGCCGAACTGCTTCTGCAGCGCAAAGAAGAACTCTCGAGAGACATGACCCGCGAGATGGGCAAGGTCCTCGCCGAAACACGCGGCGATGTGCAGGAAGCCATCGACATGACCTATTACATGGCTGGTGAAGGCCGCCGCTTGTTTGGGCAGACCACCCCGTCCGAGCTTCCCAACAAATTTGCCATGAGCATCCGCCAGTCCATTGGCGTGTGCGGAATGATTACGCCGTGGAATTTCCCCATGGCCATTCCTTCGTGGAAAATGATGCCCGCGCTGGTCAGCGGCAACACCGTGGTATTGAAGCCTGCTGAGGATACGCCGCTGTCGTCTTATCATTTGCTGCAGATTCTTACCGAAGCGGGCTTGCCGCACGGCGTGGTCAATCTTGTCAGCGGAGATGGTCCCTCGGCAGGCGCACCGCTGGCCCGTCACAAGGATGTTCCGGTAATCAGCTTCACGGGCTCTACCGCTGTTGGCCGGCTTATCGCGCAGGATTGTGCTCCGGACTTTAAGCATTGCAGCCTGGAAATGGGCGGCAAGAACATCATCATCGTTTTGGATGACGCGAATCTCGATCTCGCAGTGGATGGCGCGATCTGGGGAGGCTTCGGCACCACTGGCCAGCGTTGCACCGCGGCCAGCCGCGTCGCTGTGCACAAGAGCGTATATCGCGAATTCATTTCGCGGTTTGTAAGCCGCGCAAAATCTCTGCGGGTGGGCGACGGCCTGGACGCTTCCACCGAGATGGGACCGTGCATCAACGAGCAACAGTTGAACACGGTGATGAGCTACGTGGAAATCGGCAAGAACGACGGCGCGAAGCTGTTAACCGGGGGAAATCGCCTGGACAAAAACGCGTACGCCAAAGGCTGGTTTCACGAAGCGACAGTGTTCGGCGATTGCGCGCCGAATATGCGCATCGCTCAGGAAGAAATCTTTGGGCCGGTGGTGTCGGTGATTCCGGTGGACAATTTCGAACAGGCAATAGAGGTTGCCAACGGCGTGCCGTACGGACTCTCCGCATCGGTGTACACCCGTAACGTCAATCTGGCGTTCCAGGCCATGCGCGATTTGTATACCGGCATCGTGTACGTGAACGCGCCAACCATCGGAGCGGAAACGCATCTGCCCTTTGGCGGCACCAAGCAAACCGGCAACGGCCATCGCGAAGCCGCGATTGCCGCAATCGATTTCTTTACCGAGTGGAAGACACTGTACATCGATTATTCCGACCGGCTGCAGCGCGCGCAAATCGACAACAACTGATCGACCGTAAAGCTCGAATTTGAGCGAGAGTTCAAGATGTCTTGACGCTCACGATACTTGCAGAACGTCGCTGCTCCCGGGATTGACCGTGCTTGACACGATTCCTAAAATAGATAGGAAGTCTTTTTTACGGGCGCTACGTGTAAAGTGCTGATATGAGGGATGCCGCTCTACAGGAACGTCGAAATCGCCAGATCCTGGCGGATATCGTCCGTATGTACATTGAGTCCGGCGAACCGGTATCCTCGCGCGCCATTTCCAAGCGCTTTGAAGAAACTCTCAGCTCCGCCACCATTCGCAACGTGATGGCCGATCTGGAAGACGCCGGGCTGCTGTACCAGCCGCATACCTCCGCCGGTCGCGTTCCTACCGCCGCGGCATATCGTTTCTTCGCGCAGGAAATTGCTTCGCGCGCGACGTTGAGCATCGAGGATCGCGACTGGATCAAGCGCGAATTCAACGCCGCGTCCAGCTCCGCCGATATGACGGAACGCGCGGGCCATGTGCTGGCGGAAGTTTCCAGCGGCCTCGGAATTATCGTTTCTCCTCCCCTGGGGAAAACCGTTTTGGAGCACGCCCGAATGTGGCTGCTACCGGACGGCCGTGTGGTGGTGGTTTTGATCACCCATGGCGGCGTGACGCGCGACAAAATTTTGCGGCCGCATCGGTTGTTTACGCAGATCGAGCTGGATAACACCGCGGAATTTCTGAACCAGCATTACGCCGGCTGGACGCTCGAAGCCATTCGCGGCGATCTGCTGCAAAAGCTGGCGAACGAGCGCGAACGGTATGAGGGCCTGGTGCAGAGCGCCTTGACACTGTGCGATCCGTCGATCCTTGGGGACGATGCCGCGCTGCGGGTTCACGTGGAAGGCACGGCACAAATGATTGGTGCGGCGGAGTTTTCCGATCAGGCGCAGTTGCGCGATTTGCTTTCCGCCATCGAGGAAAAACATCGTCTGGTCACGGTGCTGAACGCGTGCATCGATACCCCCGAGCCGGTATTCGTCAAAATCGGCGTAAAAGAAATTTCCGACGCGGGAGAAAACCTGGCGCTGATCAGCGCCCCGTATACCAGCAACGACCTGGTCCAGGGATCGCTGGGAGTACTTGGCCCCACGCGCATGCATTACGAGCGGGCCATGACCGCGGTGGCGTACGTCGCGCAACTCTTTAGCGAAACGCTGAGTAAAATTTGAGAAACTTTTTGCAGAGGAGAGGCCGGAACGTGAGTGAGAAGGATCCCAAAAAGACTGACCAGAGTGGCGCGGAGAGCGCATCGTCGGTGCCGAATGGCGAGCAGTCGCAGGACGGTTATCCGCTGGATGGCGATACCGCGACTGCCGACGCAGAAGTTGGCAAACTGGCGAAGGACCTTGAAGAGCTTCGGCAAACTTTGTTGCGCCGCCAAGCTGATTTCGATAATTACAGGAAACGCGTAGAGAAAGAGCGCTCCGACGATTCGCGGCGAGCCACCGCGCGTGTGATTGAAGGCTTAATCCCGGTAGTGGACAGCTTCGACCAGGCGCTGGCGTCACACCGCGAACCGGAATACGCCAACTACCGCAAGGGCTTCGAATTGATTCACAAACAACTGCTCGACAACATCGCACGCCTCGGCGCCGAACGCATTGAACCGGTGGGCATGACTTTCGATCCGCATCTCCATCAAGCCATGGATCGCACGGAAACCACGGAACACGACGACGGTACCATCCTGCAAGTGTTCCAGCCGGGATATGTTTTCCATGGCCGGGTATTGCGCCCGGCAATGGTGCGCGTAGCGGTTCACCCGTCCGCCGCATCCAAGAGTGCAAACTAAAAAAACTATTCAGGAGTCTGCATGGCCAGGGCTACGCAAAAAGATTATTACGAGGTGCTGAGCGTAAAGCGCGATGCTTCGATCGAGGAGATCAAGGCGTCCTACCGCCAGTCCGCGCTGAAGTGGCACCCGGATCGCAATCCCGTTAACAAAGAAGAAGCCGAGGTCAAATTTCGCGAATGCACGGAAGCATACAGCGTGCTGAGCGATCCCAAGAAGCGCCAGGTGTACGACGCGTACGGCCACGCCGGCCTGTCTGGTTCCAGCATGGGCACGGACTTCAACAGTTCCGTGTTCCAGGACTTCCACGATATTTTTGGAGATTTCTTCGGCTTCGAAGATTTATTGTCCGGCGGACGACGTGGGCGCGGCCGCTCGCAGCGCGGCTCGGATCTGCGGTACGACATGACGTTGACATTTGAAGAAGCCTCCGCCGGCGTCACCACCAAGGTAAAACTTCCGAAACAGGAATTGTGCGAAGCGTGCGGCGGAACCGGCGCGAAGAAGGGAACTGGCGTCACCGCTTGCCAGACCTGCGCGGGCCGCGGCCAGATTGCTTATCAACAAGGATTCTTCACCATCTCGCGGACGTGCCCGGCGTGCCAGGGCGCGGGACAAATTATTCGCGAGCGCTGCACCGAGTGCCGCGGGAACGGCCGTATCGAGCGCGAAAAAACCATCGAGCTGCGAATTCCTCCCGGCGTCGACTCGGGCACGCGATTGCGTGTCACCGGTGAAGGAGAGCCCGGCCCCAATGGCGGTCCGGCCGGCGATCTGTATGTCGTCCTGGACGTCAAAGAGCATCAGTTCTTCGAGCGGCGCGGTGCCGATTTGTACTGCACGATTCCGCTCAGCGTGGCGCAGGCTGCATTGGGCACCGAACTTCAAGTGCCAGGCCTTGCCGGCGAAGAGAAATTAAAAATTCCTGAAGGGACGCAGAGCGACGCGGTGTTCCGCGTGAAGGGCAAAGGTTTGTCCGATCCTCGCGGCGGCGGCAAAGGCGATCTCTACTATCACGTTCGCGTGCTGACTCCAACCAAGCTGACGCGCGAACAGCGGAAATTGCTGGAGCAGTTGGGCGCATCTCTGAAATTGGAAAATAAGCCTGCCGATCGCAACTCTTCGATATTTGAAAAAGTAAAAGATATTTTCGGATAGGGCGATCGTGTTTCTGATTCGCGTGCAATCTTAGTTCCGGCCGACTGCACGATCCTCACGACTGACAATTCATCCTTCTGAGATAGAATCTTCGCGTGCGACGGCGATTCTTCGTGGAAAGCTTCGATGGGCAAACTGCTCTTGTTCAGGGGGATAAAGCGCACCACCTTGGCAAAGTTCTGCGCGCCCAGGTTGGGCAGCTTTATGAGCTGAGCGATGGTGAACGGGTGTGCCTGGGGCGCATCGAAAGCGTGACGCGCGATACCGTCGAGTTTGCGCTGTTGGAAGAAATTTCTGCATACGATCCGCTGCTGCAACTCACACTGTTGCTTTCGGTCGTAAAATTCGACTCCTTTGAATGGGCCATCGAAAAGGCCACGGAACTGGGCGTGACGGAGATCGTGCCGCTGGCTGCTGAGCGCAGCGAAAAATCATTGCTTGCCGCAGCGGAAAAACGTTCGGATCGCTGGCGAAAACTTCTGCTGGAAGCCGCGCAACAATCCCGGCGCGTGCGCCTTCCCGTTTTGCAACAGGTCACCGCGCCGCAGCAGGCCTTCGCGGCGCGTAAAGATCAATTCGGGCTGTTCCTCTCCGAGCGTACGAACGCGAAGCCACTTCGCTCGGTGTTGCAGAATGTCGCCGTTACTCACGCCGTCCTGGCCATCGGGCCGGAGGGTGGCTGGACGGATGCCGAATGCGCGTTGGCAGGCAGCGCCGGTTTCCACGAAGCCTCGCTCGGCCGCTTGATTCTCCGAACGGAAACCGCCGTCATTGCGGCCCTCGCGTCGTTGTCCTATGCGCTTAACCAACCGTAAGCTGTTTCGTTTCGCCATCCCTCAGCGCGAGTACCAAGGCAACGAGAATGGGCTTGCCCGGAATCTTAGTTTCTACGGGCTGTAGGGAGGTCGTTTGTCCTTTCGCAGACCAAAACTGAAACGGAATCTAGCGCGTTCCATGACCGTCGTGTTATAAATACGAGGCAACGAAATGCAACACTCTGACGAGAAACCGATCGCGACGACGGTAAGTTCGCCAAACGCCGCAGCAGTTTCTTCTCCCACGGCGACCGCCGTGCCTGAGCCACCCTCGCTTCTTTCTTTGCGTCACGAAATTCGCGTGTGGACCCGCGACTTACTGATCGCCATTGGCCTGGCGCTGGTCATCATCGTGTTCTTGTACCAGCCGGTAAAAGTCGAAGGCACCAGCATGGCGCCGCTGCTCTCCGACCAGGAACGCATCTTCATCAATAAATTTGTGTACCGCTTTGAATCGATCCACCGCGGAGATGTTGTGGTGTTCTGGTATCCGCTGGATCGATCTAAATCATTCATCAAACGTGTTATCGCTTTGCCGGGAGAAACCGTGGCCATTCGCCAGGGCATCGTGACGGTGAACGGCAATGTCGTTCCCGAACCGTATGTGCCGGCGCAATATGAAGACGTCAGCGATTACGGTCCAGTCCGAGTTCCACAAGACAGTTATTTTGTGATGGGCGATCATCGCATCAGCTCCAATGATTCGCGGGTATTCGGACCCGTGGCCACTCGCTTTATTTACGGGCGCGCGGTTTTCGCGTATTGGCCGGTGGATCATTTCGGATCGCTGGCGATGGCCGAAGTGGAAAGCAAATAGCTTCGTGACTTCGATGACCAACACAGGGGGAGCCACTGACCGAAGTTCAGCACCGACCCGCAATTCTCGCGCTGGAAGACGGGCGCGTATTTAACGGCCGCGCGGCCGGCGCGATCACGCGCCGCGGCGGCGAAATCGTTTTTAATACCAGCCTTACCGGTTACCAGGAAGTTTTCACCGATCCCAGCTACGCAGGCCAGATCGTCTGCCTCACCTACCCGCACATCGGAAATGTCGGAGCAAATCTCGATGACGAGGAAGCTGCGCATCCGTACATCGAAGCGCTGGTGGTGCGCGAATTTTCGCAGATGTCATCCAACTGGCGCGCCGCCGAAACCGCGCAACTTTATTTAAATCGCCACCAGATACCGGCCATCTGGGATATCGACACACGCGCGCTGGTGCGCCACATTCGAAACGTCGGATCGTTGCGGAGCGTGGTGGCGACTGACGGCACTCCCGCGGACCAACTGATTCAGGAAGCCAAGAACTTGCCGAAGATGGCCGGCCAGGAATTGGCCAGTCGCGTCACCTGCGAAAAAGCCTATTCGTGGGACAAAGGTTCCATCGAGCTGGCGTCTCCCCCGTGGACCGAGCAGACCGCTTCCGCCGGAGCGAGCAACGAATCGCGGCGTTTTCGTGTCGCCGCATACGATTATGGAATCAAACAAAATATTTTGCGCATGTTGATCGATCACCACTGCGAAGTGCTGGTTGTACCCGCGCAAACTACCGCGGAAGATGTGCTCGGTCTGGGGCCGGATGGGGTATTCCTTTCCAACGGGCCCGGCGATCCGGAGCCTATCGATTACGCCGTGGAAAATATCCGCAAGCTGATCGGCAAAGTGCCGGTTTTTGGCATTTGCCTGGGTCACCAGCTGTGCGGTTTGGCGCTTGGCGGGAAAACTTTCAAGTTGAAGTTTGGCCATCACGGCTCCAACCACCCGGTGCAGAATCTGCTGACGCAGAAAGTCGAAATCACTGCGCAAAATCATGGTTTTTGTGTAGATCCGGAATCGTTGCCATCGAGCGACGTGGAAGTGACGCACGTCAACCTGAACGACCACACCAACGAAGGCATGCGTCACAAATCTTTGCCGCTGTTCAGCGTGCAGTATCATCCCGAGGCTTCTCCGGGTCCGCACGACTCGCATTATTTGTTCGCGCAGTTTACGGACTTGATGAAAGAAACTCGGCGGTAGAAGTTCGGGTTCCAAAGATTTAGATATTTACGGATTTGCCGATTCGCATAAATGCGAGAAAAGGGAAACACAGGCTGGAAGCCTATTTGAACTGATGCCTAAGCGTACCGACATCAAAAAAATTCTGATCATCGGCTCCGGACCGATCGTAATCGGCCAGGCGTGCGAGTTCGATTATTCCGGCGCACAAGCTTGCAAGGTTCTGCGCGCCGAAGGTTACGAAGTCGTTTTGGTGAATTCCAATCCCGCGACGATCATGACCGACCCGGAACTTGCCCACCGCACGTACATCGAGCCGCTGACCAAGGAATATCTCGAAGAAATAATTTCACGCGAGAAACCACAGGCATTATTGCCGACGGTCGGCGGGCAGACGGCTCTCAACCTGGCCGTGGAACTAGCGGAGAGTGGCATCCTCGAAAAATATTCTGTCGAAATGATCGGCGCTTCCTTGCGGGCCATAAAAGTTGCCGAAGATCGCCTGTGGTTTAAGGATGCGTGCCGCAAAATCGGCCTGGAAGTTCCGGCGTCCGCGCTGGTCAACAATGCGCAGGACGCTTTGCGCTTGTGCGATCAACTGGGATTTCCCCTGGTCATCCGGCCGTCCTTCACTCTTGGAGGCACTGGCGGCTCCATCGCCTACAACCGCGAAGAGTTTGGCGAAGCCATCGCGCACGCGCTGGAAATGAGCCCGGTGCACGAAGCGCTCGTCGAAGAATCCGTGCTGGGCTGGAAAGAATACGAACTCGAAGTGATGCGCGATCATCGCGACAATTTCGTGGTGGTTTGCACCATCGAAAATTTTGATCCCATGGGCGTGCACACCGGCGATTCGATTACCGTCGCGCCTGCGCAGACGTTGACGGACAAGGAATATCAGCGCATGCGCGACGCGGCGGCCGCCATCATTCGCGAAGTCGGAGTAGAAACCGGCGGGTCCAACGTGCAATTCGCTGTGAATCCAGAAACCGGCAAGATGACCGTTATCGAAATGAATCCGCGCGTTTCACGCAGCTCCGCGCTGGCCAGCAAAGCAACCGGATTTCCCATCGCAAAAATTGCCGCGCGGCTGGCCGTGGGGATGACGCTTGATGAAATTCCCAACGACATCACCAAGCAGACTCCCGCGTGCTTTGAGCCCACCATTGATTACGTCGTGGTGAAAATTCCCAAATGGCAATTCGAAAAATTTCCCGGCGCCGACAGCACGCTGGGCACGCAAATGAAATCAGTTGGCGAAGTGATGGCCATCGGCAGAACTTTCAAAGAAGCACTGCAGAAGGGTATTCGCTCGCTGGAGCCCAGCTCACCCTGGCGAGCTCCCGCGGACGCGCCGGATTCCTTGCTGCGCGAAAAGCTCGCGACTCCGCGGCCCGATCGCATTCACTGGATTCTCACTGCAGTAGAACGCGGGCTGCCTGCGCAGGAAATTTGCGAGCTCACCAAAATCGATCCGTGGTTCATCCGCCAGATCGAGGAACTCACCGCCATGAACCGGCGCGCAGCCAGCGTTACGGTGGAGACCGCATCGAAAGACTTGCTGCGGGAAGTTAAACGCCACGGCACCAGCGACGAGCAACTCGCGCAGATGTGGAAAACCACGCCAGCCGCTGTGCGTTTGCAGCGCGCGCGATATGGAGTCGCTCCGGTATTCAAGCGCGTGGACACTTGCGCTGCCGAATTCGAATCGTTCACGCCGTACCTGTATTCCACTTACGAAGATGAGGACGAGTCCGACGTACAATCGCGCCCCAAAATTATGATTCTCGGGAGCGGCCCGAACCGTATCGGGCAGGGCATCGAATTCGATTATTGCTGCTGCCATGCGTCGTTCGCGCTGCGTGAAGACGGCTTCGAGACCATCATGGTGAATTGCAATCCGGAGACAGTTTCTACCGATTACGACACTTCAGATCGTCTGTATTTCGAGCCTCTCACTCTGGAAGACGTACTGGCCGTCGTCGAGCGCGAAAAACCGCAGGGCGTCATCGTGCAATTTGGCGGACAGACTCCACTTAATCTCGCGCTGGAACTGAAACGCAACGGCGTGCCTATCATCGGTACCGCACCGGAATCGATCGATCTGGCCGAAGATCGCCGCCGCTTTGGACGCTTGCTCGATGAGTTAAAAATTCCGCAGCCGCGCAACGGAACCGCGCTGATACCCGAAGAAGCGGCACGCGTGGCCGCCGAAATTGGCATGCCGGTACTGGTTCGGCCCAGTTACGTGCTGGGTGGACGCGCGATGGTGATCGCCTACGACGTGAACACCGTGCAGGAATACGTCGCGCAAGCCGCGCTGATGGGCCCCGCGCGCCCGGTCCTGATCGATCAATTTCTGGAAGAGGCTACCGAAGTGGACGTGGATGCGCTCTCCGATGGAACCGACGTGGTGATTGGCGGCATCATGGAGCACATCGAAGAAGCCGGCGTGCACTCCGGCGATTCTTCCTGCGTGCTTCCTCCCGTCAGCTTGTCGCCCACGATTCTCGAGACCATCCGGGAGTACACCAAGCGCTTGGCCGTTGCGTTGAAGGTCGTCGGTTTGATGAATGTGCAGTACGCCATTCAGCGCGACACCGTGTATGTACTGGAAGTTAATCCGCGCGCGTCGCGCACCGTGCCGTTCGTAAGCAAAGCGACTGGCGTGCCACTTGCGAAAGTGGCTGCGCGTTTGATGGCGGGCAAAAAACTCTCCACCATGAAGCTGCCGCTGGTCCATCACCATGGCGTATCGGAAATTGCCGTGCACGAATTCTATTCCGTGAAGTCTCCGGTTTTTCCCTTCAACAAGTTCCGCGGCGTGGACACCATTCTCGGACCCGAGATGCGTTCCACCGGCGAAGTCATGGGCATCTCGACCTCGTATGGTCTGGCGTTTGCCAAGGCGCAGCTTGCCGCGGGACAACGTTTGCCGCGTAAAGGCACAGTTTTTCTCAGCGTGAATGACCGCGATAAAAAGCACGTCGGCCCACTAGGCAAAGAGTTGCACTCTCTTGGTTTTAAACTACTCGCGACGCGCGGAACTGCCGTTGCTCTGCATGCTGCCGGAATCGAAGCGGAAGAAGTGTTCAAGGTAAACGAGGGCCGCCCGAACATCGTGGACCTGGTGAAGACCGCCAAGATCGATCTGATCATTAACACTCCGCTTGGCAGGGAATCTTTCTACGACGAGAAATCCATTCGCCGCGCGGCTATTCGCTATAACATTCCGTGCATCACCACTCTCGCGGCGGCCAACGCAGCGGCGCGCGGAATTCGCGCACTGCTTGAACAGAGTACGGAAGTCGCCGCGTTGCAGGATTTACATCGAGGGAAACTCGCTGCGTCGAGCAGTTCGCCCTCCGGAGATTAGCTTTGGACCTCGCAGGAATTTTCCCCGCTCTCACCACGCCGTTCGCTCCAGATGGCAGCGTTTCGCCCGGGGACATGCAGCACAACATCCGCCTCTACAATAAGACGGCGCTAAAAGGATATGTGGCGATTGGCTCAACCGGCGAATCCGTGTTGCTGCAGCCAAAAGAAATGGATGCCATTCTCGACGCGGTCAAGGAAGCGGCTGCGCCCGGCAGAAAACTCATCGCCGGAACGGGAGCCGAGTCCACCGCGGAAACCATTGAACGTACCAAGCGCGCCGCCGCTCTCGGTTACGACGTCGCGTTGGTGAAAACTCCGTACTATTACAAGCCGTCCTACAACGCGGAAGCGCTCATCGCTCATTACCGCCGCGTGGCCGACCAATCACCAATTCCGATTTTGCTTTATTCTGTTCCGATATTTACAGGCCTGGCGCTGGAAGCGCCCGAAGTGATTGCGCTCGCCCAACATCCCAATATCATCGGCATCAAAGACAGCTCCGGAAATATCCAGCGTATATCCGAAATGCTCGCCGAGGTGCCCAAGCAATTTCTGGTCCTGGTAGGCAATGCGCCCACGGTTTATCCATCGCTGGCGGTAGGCGCGTGTGGCGGAATCCTCGCTTTGGCCAGCGCGCTGCCGGAAAAATGCGCCATGCTTTACCAGTTATTCCGGGACGGAAAACTTTCCGCCGCGCGTGAATTACAAATGGTATTGCTGCGTGCTTCAAAGCGGATTGTGTCTGAAATGGGCATTGCGGGCGTCAAGTACGCCATGGACCAGCGCGGCTATCGCGGCGGAAATCCCCGGTTGCCGCTCCCGCCGCTCTCGAGCGAGCAAAAATCCCGTCTGGCCTCGTTCGTGGCCAGCATGGAGCAGTCCGAAATGGCCCAAGCTTGACGCGGATTAATTCTCCCGTTTGATGAGACCTTTCCGCCCAAGTATCATCTAACGGCTCATGGATTGTCGCGCCCTCCCGCCCCACAAGCTCCCGCACCAGCCGAAGCTGTTTTTGCAATACATGGATAATTTTTCACGCGTCAAAAAGTTCTACGCTCATCCTCCCGAGATATCCTCCGTCATGCGCATCGCCCGCCAACTGGATTTTCCTGCCGCACGCCGCAAAGAGGTTGCCGCTATTCTGCGCGCACAAAACACTGGATTTGGGGCGGGCCCAGCAGCTCTTGAAAATTTGGATTCACTGGAAAAAGGCGCAGTCGCGGTCGTCAGCGGCCAACAGGTGGGTTTGTTCAGCGGGCCAGCCTACGCGTTCTACAAAGCGCTTACCGCCATTCAGATCGCCGCCGACCTGACGCGTTCCGGCATTCCGGCCGTTCCCGTTTTTTGGATGGCCACGGAAGATCACGATGTGGATGAGGTGCGTCACATCAATTGGTTTCAGGATGGCGCATTAAAGCGCTTCGAGCTTCCCGCTCCAGCGGCAACGCAGGCGGGACTTCCCGTCGGCAAGATTATTCTGGGTCCGCGCGTTGAGGAACAGGCACACGAGGCCGCCGACTTGCTCGTCAAACAGGGAAGCATCTTGCTCGCGCAACTGCTGAAAGAAAGTTATCGGGCCAAAGAGACGTATGGCAGCGCATTCGCAAAGCTGTTCGCTCGGCTATTTGCTTCGCAAGGATTGATTCTCCTCGACCCACTCGATCCGGCGCTGCATCGTATGGCTGCTCCGATTTACGAGCGAGCCATCGAAGAGCGCGATGTGCTAAATGAAAAGTTGCTGCAGCGAGGGAAGGAACTTGATGCTGCCGGATTCGCCGCGCAGGTAAAAGTCACCGCAAAGAGCGCACTGCTTTTCTACATGGGCGCCTCCGCAGGCGCAGCGGGCGCGGGCCATGCCGGCAGCGACAACGTGGAGAATGCTCCGCGGCAGGCCATCGCCACAAGTAATAACGGCGGAAAATTTCAGGCGGGTCAAAACTCCTGGACCAAAGCGGAATTGCTGAGCGCTATTCATACCAATCCGCAGAACTTCAGTCCTAGCGCGCTGTTCCGCGCGGTGGTGCAGGATTATTTACTTCCAACCGTCGCTTATATTGCCGGATCGGCGGAAATTTCGTATTTCGCGCAATCTCAAGTCGTTTACGAACATCTTCTCGACCGTATGCCGGTGATTCTCCCGCGACCGGGTTTTACTTTAGTTGACACCAAGGCCGCAAAATTACTGCGCACCTACAAGTTGCAGGTCGAAGACGTCTGGGCCGGTTCTCAGGAAGTGCGTAAGAGGATGGAGCGCGTTTCCGTTCCCGCACAAATTTCCCGCGACTTCGACCGCAATCAGAAGCAGGTTGCTCGCATGCTGGATCAACTGAAGGATCAAATACAAAAACTGGATCCTACTTTGCACGGCGCCGTCGAGACGGCGCGCAAAAAAATCGAGTATCAGATTGATAAGTTGCGGCGCAAAATGGGCCGCGCACAGGACGAGAAGAGCGGATTGCTCGCCGGCCACGAAGCGTTTTTAGAACACCTGCTCTATCCGCACAAGACACTGCAATCCCGCGAATTGTGCCTTCTGCCATTTCTCGCGCGCTGGGGCCCCGGGGCGCTTGCCGAATTACAAAAATTATGTGGCGGCAAGAAACTTGGCCAGCACTTTATAATTCAGCTGTCCTAGCCCGCTGTGGACTTCTTCGGATGAAAGCATATTCGTGAAATGCCAGTGAAATGATGGCGATCCATACCCTGAAACTAAAAACCAGTCGACGCACGCAGATGGTGAATGTGACCGCGCAGGTCCAGCAAGCCGTGGAGAAATCTCGCGTGGCGAACGGCGTCTGTTACGTATACGTGCCGCACACCACCGCAGCCATCACCATCAACGAATGTGCCGATCCCGACGTGGCCAGCGACCTCGAAGGAACTTTCGACCGATTAATCCCCGAGGATGGACCGTACAAGCACGCGGAAGGAAATTCCGATGCGCACATGAAGGCCGTAATGGTGGGCGCGAGCCAGACAATCTTTATCGAAGCAGGCAAGTTGTCGCTAGGCCGCTGGCAGGGCGTGTTCTTTTGCGAATTCGACGGCCCGCGCGATCGCCATTTCCAGGTCAAGGTCGTTCCGGACGGGAACTGAATCTTCGACGCCCGCCAGCGTGTTCCGTGGCCTGCGGATCAACCGTCGCTGTGTTAAAGTTTTCACTGAAAATGGCCAGCCTCGGCATCTACGTGCAGGTCCCCTTTTGCCAGACGAAATGCACGTACTGCAATTTTCACACGGGAGTGGTTTCGTCTTCGCGCTTTGCTCCCTACGTCAGTGCCGTCTGCCGCGAAATTGAAAACTTTTCGCAATTATACGGAGCCGCCAGCATTGATCTCCCGGCCTCAGTAGCAGACGCGCGTCCGGATACGGTTTACTTTGGTGGCGGAACTCCCAGTCTGCTTGATCCCGCGCATTTGCAAAGCATTCTTGATGCGATCCGCGCACGATTTCAGTGCGATTTGTCCGAGGTCACGCTTGAAGCCGATCCCGAAACCGTGGAGGCCGGCAAGGCTTCCGCCTGGGTCCGTGCGGGAATCAATCGCGTAAGCTTTGGCGTGCAATCTTTTTCCGACAAAGAGCTGGTTGCGTCCGGTCGTATGCATCGGCGCGCTGATATTTATCGCGCAGTGCCGATTCTTCGCGAAGCCGGAATCGCAAGCGTCGGTTTCGATCTCATCGCTGGATTGCCTTTCCAAACGCGCGAAAGTTGGCGCGACTCTTTGGACCAACTCGTTGCGCTCGCTCCCGAACATGTGTCCGTCTACATCCTGGAGGTTGACGAAAAAAGCCGCCTTGGCAGCGAATTGCTGAAAGGCGGCATACGTTACAGCGCCGGGTCCGTACCGGCGGAAGACGAGATGGCCGAATTTTACGAAACCGCGCAAAAATGCTTGAGCGCCGCGGGCTATCACCATTACGAAATTTCCAATTGGGCTAAACTCGGTTACGAGTCCCGCCACAACTTGAAATATTGGCGCCGCGAACCTTATCTCGGTTTTGGCGCAGGAGCGCATTCTTTTTCCGGAACGCAACGCTGGGCGAATGCTCATGATGCCGCCCAGTACGTTGACGTTTTGCAAGGCGGCCGCTTGCCCGTGGAACAGTTGGAAACGTTGACTCCGAAAGCAGCGCTCGAAGAAGAATTGTTTCTGGGTTTGCGGCAACTGGATGGCATCGACGTCGCGCGTATCGAAAGAGATTACGCCGTTACTCTGACATCGCGATTCGATCCGCTGGCTACTTCCGGCCTACTGGAGTGGAATGGCAGCGTGGTTCGCCTTTCGCCATCGCGGTTGAATGTCTCCAATGAAGTCTTTGTCGAATTGCTGCGATGAAGAGAAAATCCGTAGGCTTGCTTAAAACATCCCAACTGTCCAACACTAACGCCGCGAGGTTTTGACTGTGAGCGCCACGGAAACAGATCCAGTAATGGCCAGGAATTCGCGAGGTTCCATGCCGCCCGAAAACGTCGTTGATCTTCGCAGCGACACGGTCACGCGGCCGACTATCGAAATGCGCCGCGCCATGGCGGAAGCGGAAGTCGGGGACGATGTTTACGGCGAAGATCCCACCGTCAATCGCCTCGAACGGCAGGCTGCCGAAATTTTCGGCAAAGACGCAGCGTTATTTGTTCCCACCGGATGCATGGGCAATCTCATTGCCATCAAGATCTGGACGCATCACGGCGACGAAATAGTCTGCGACGAGCGCAGCCACGTAAATCTGTATGAACTGGCGTCCATGTCGGCGATCGCAGGTTGCATGCCCAGGGTCGCTCGCGGGGTAGACGGAATTCTTTCGTGGGAACAGATTGAAGCGGTCATTCGCCCGCGCATTTACTACGATTCGCAAACCGCGCTTATTTGTCTGGAAAATACCCACAACATGGCGGGCGGAATGTTGTATCCCACCGCAACCATCGATGACATTTGCGATCACGCCCACGAAGGCAGCCTGAAAGTGCATCTCGACGGCGCGCGAATTTTCAACGCCGCGGTTGCGCTGGGCGATTCGGTTTCCCACATGACACGCAAATGCGACTCCGTAATGTTCTGCCTCTCGAAGGGATTGGGCGCGCCGGTCGGTTCCGTGGTTATCGGCTCACAAGCGTTCATCGACAAGGCGCGCGTGTACCGCAAAATGTTCGGCGGCGGAATGCGTCAGGCGGGAATTGTCGCCGCGGCTGGCTTGATTGCGCTCAACGAATCTTCCAAGCGCCTGCACATCGATCATGAAAATGCGCGCTTCCTCGCGGAAGGCCTCGCGCAGATAACTCAATTGAGCATCGACCCCGCGAAAGTAAAAACCAACATCGTAATTTTCGATTGCACGAAAACGGGGAGAACTGCGGTCGAGTTCTGCGAACAGTTATATCCGCACGGCATCTGGGCACAGGACACTGCCTTGCACTCCGTACGCTTTGTGACTCATTGCGACGTGAATCGTGCCGGGATAGAGCGAGCCCTCGGCGTCATTCGCCAGGTCGCCGCAGAAGCCAACGCGTCATCCAACTCGAAAGAGGCCAAGGCATGAAAATCAGTTCAACCGTTTGCCGCTTCCTGATCGCGACGGTATGCGCAGGTTTGTTCATTCCACACTTCACGCCGGCGCAAGAAAAATCCGCCGCGAAAGAAGAAGGGAAAGCTCCTTCTGTCGCCGAGGCGAAAGCTTTCCTCGATGACGCCGAAGCGCGGCTTTTCGAATTGGGCAATAAAGGGCAGAGAGCAGCATGGGTGGCGCAAAATTTTATTACTGACGACACCGAGCAAATCGCTGCCGATGCGGACCAGGAGTTAAACGCGCTAACGGTTGAGTTAGCTAAAAAAGCCCACCGTTTCGATAGCCTTAAGCTTCCGCCGGAAATGGCGCGCAAACTATTGCTGGTAAAATTGTCCATCGGCTTTCCCGCGCCTGCTAATCCCGCCGAGCAGAAGGAGTTAGCGCAAATATCGGCGTCGCTCGGTGGCGATTATGGCAAAGGGAAATGGTGTCCCGATGGCGCGGCCGCAGATGCGAAGTGCCTGGACATCACCGCGATCGAGCACCTTCTCGCTACCAGTCGTGACCCCGAAGAATTGAAGCACGCGTGGATCGGCTGGCACGCCATCGGCGCTCCCATGCGTCAGCGATATGCCCGCCTCGCTGAACTTGGCAACAAGGGTTCCCGCGAACTCGGCTATTCCGATGTCGGCGCCATCTGGCGATCCATGTACGACATGCCGCCCGATCAGTTTGCAAAAGAAACCGATCGCTTGTGGGAGCAGTTGCGGCCGTTATATGAATCTTTGCACGCCTACGTACGCGGACAACTTGCCAAAAAATACGGCCCGGCTCTTGTTCCGGGGAACGGCCCAATACCCGCCCATCTGCTCGGCAATCTGTGGAGCCAGGAATGGAACAACCTTTATCCGTTGATGGATTCGCCTAAGCCCACGCAGAGTTTCGATTTGACGAAGATTTTGCAGGAGCGTCACACCGATCCCAAAGCCATGGTGCGTTATGGGGAAGGGTTTTTCACCTCTCTCGGATTCGCGCCACTGCCGAAAACCTTTTGGGAGCGCTCGCTATTTACCAAGCCAGCCGACCGCGACGTCATCTGCCACGCCAGCGCCTGGGATGTGGATTCGAAAGACGATTTGCGCATCAAGATGTGCATTCAGATTACCGAAGAAGACTTTCGGGTGATCCATCACGAACTTGGCCACAACTTTTATCAGCGCGCCTACAACACCCAGCCGCCGCTGTTTCAAGGCAGCGCGAACGATGGATTTCACGAAGCGGTGGGCGACACCATTGCGCTTTCGGTCACACCGGAATATTTGAAAAAGATCGGACTGATCGAAACAGTTCCCGCAAGCACGCAGGATGTCGATTATTTGCTCCAACAGGCGCTGGAAAAAGTTGCGTTCTTACCCTTTGGGTTGTTGGTCGACAAATGGCGGTGGACGGTTTTCTCTGGAGAGGTCAAGCCGGAGGAATACAACAAAGCCTGGTGGGAGCTGTGCCGCAAGTATCAGGGAGTCGTTCCTCCAGTGCAACGCACCGAAGCGGATTTTGATCCGGGCGCAAAATATCATGTCCCCGGCAACGTTCCGTACATGCGTTATTTTCTTGCCCGCATTCTGCAGTTCCAGTTTCAGCGCGCGCTTTGCCGCGAAGCCGGGTATTCGGGTCCACTCCACCGCTGCTCGATATATGGCAACAAGGCCGCCGGCGAAAAACTGAACAAGATGCTGGCAATGGGGGAGAGCCAGCCGTGGCCGGAAGCGCTCGAAACGCTGACGGGCGAGAAGCAGCTCGATGCCTCGGCCCTCACCGATTATTTCGCACCGCTGAAAACCTGGCTGGACGAGCAAAATAAAGCCAACCACTATCCTGTGGGTTGGTAACGCCGGGGCAAAACGCTCTGGTAGCGTTCGTGCAAACCCGCGATATCATGAATGCGGTGTGCAGTTGTAATTAGACCTGCGCCCGTAGCAAATACATCGCCTCTGGAGACCGCGTGGATTTCAGTCTGACCGAAGAGCAGCAGCAACTCCGCCGCAGCGTGCGCGCATTTGCGGAAGGTGAAATCCTCCCGCACGTGATGGAGTGGGATGAAGCTTCCCATTTCCCCATGGAAATCATGCCGAAGCTGGCGGAGATGGGCTTGCTCGGGGTTATTTTTCCGGAGCAGTACGGTGGCGCGGGCCTTGGCTACCTGGAATATGCGTTGACCATTGAAGAGTTGTCGCGTGTGGATGGCTCCGTCGGACTGATCATCGCCGCGCATAATTCACTTTGCAGCAATCACATTTTTAAATTTGGCACCGAAGAGCAAAAGCAAAAATACCTTTTTCCGCTGGCGCAGGGGAAAAAGATTGGCTCGTGGTCGCTGACCGAGCCGGAAGCCGGCTCCGACGCCGGTGGCACGCGAACGACTGCTGTTCGCAACGGCACGGACTGGGTGCTGAACGGCGCGAAAACGTTCACCACCAACGGCCACTATGCCGATTTCTGCGTTGCCATGGCGGTTACCGACAAATCGAAAGGTTCGCACGGCATCAGCGCGTTTATCCTGGAAAAAGGCATGCCCGGTTTTAAGCCTGGGAAAAAAGAAAATAAACTCGGCATGCGCGCCAGCGATACTTCGGAAGTGATTTTCAGCGATTGCCGCGTTCCGCAGGAAAATCTTTTGGGCACTGAAGGCGAAGGGTTTACCGGAAGCCTTAAAATTCTTGACGGCGGCCGCATTTCCATCGCCGCCCTCGCCCTGGGCATGGCCCAGGGCGCGCTGGACGCCGCCACGAAATACGCCAAGCAGCGCAAACAGTTTGGTCAGGCGATCAGCGAATTTCAAGCCATCCAGTTCAAACTGGCGGATATGGCCACCGACATCGAAGCCGCGCGCCTGCTCGTCTATCAAGCCGCATGGCTGGCGGACAAAAAGACCGTGCGCTTTACGCGCGAATCCAGCATGGCTAAATTATTCGCCAGCGAAGTGGCCGTGCGCGTGGCCAACGAGTGCGTACAGATTCACGGCGGGTACGGGTTCATCAAGGATTATCCCGCCGAAAAATTTTATCGCGACGTAAAGCTCTGCACCATCGGCGAAGGCACCAGCGAGATTCAGAAATTGGTGATTGCCCGGCAGCTTTTGGGCAAGAAATAATATCGACATGCTCGCGGCGCGGTTTTGAAAGCCCCAATGGAAAATATGGCTCCGGCCGTGGAAAAATGGGCGGAAGAAGTGCGCGCCGGCGACGTGCGCGCCCTCTCTCGCGCGATCACCGCGGTGGAAAATCACCAACCGGAAGCGGAGCTTCTGCTTCGACTTCTCTTTCCCCACACCGGCCACGCCTATCTGACCGGCGTCACCGGCGCGCCTGGCACGGGGAAGAGTATGCTGGTCGATCGCCTGGCCGCTTATTACCGCAAGCAGCAGGAATCTGTTGGTGTGGTGGCCGTCGATCCCACTAGCCCGTACTCCGGCGGGGCAATTCTTGGCGATCGCATTCGCATGCAGGGCCACGCCGGCGATGCCGGAATGTTTATTCGCTCCATGGCCACGCGAGGATTTCTTGGCGGCTTAGCCAGGACCACCGCTGAGGTAAGTCTTCTCCTTGATGCCGCGGGAAAAAACCAGGTGCTGATCGAAACCGTCGGCGTTGGTCAGGACGAAATCGACATCGTGCGTCTCGCCGATTGCGTAATCGTCGTGGTCGTGCCCGGACTGGGAGACGATATTCAGAACATGAAAGCCGGTTTGATGGAGATCGCGGATATCTTCGTCGTCAACAAAAGCGATCGCGAAGGCGCTGATCGCGTCGAGCAGCAATTAATCGCCATGCTTTCGCTCGTCATGCCGCAACATGGCTGGCATCCAGCGGTCGTGCGCACAGTTGCTGCGGAGAACAAAGGAATCGACGCACTGGCCGCGACGGTCGCGAAATTCCGGGAGCATTTCGCTTCACGTCCCGAGCGCCAGCAAAAACACGTGGAGCACTGGAAAAAGCGTCTCATTGAAATGGTAGATTCCAGGCTGCTGGAGCGCGCGCTTGGCGGCGCTGCCGGCGAAGCGCAGCTCGCGGCGCTCGCAGCCGCAGTCGCCGAGCGCCGCAAAGATCCGTTCACCGCCGTGCATGAAATCCTGGCAAGGAGCGGCCTCGATGTTTGAAGCCACCGTTGATGCGCTTCGGTGATATCGAGGTACTTTCCATTCACGGCGGAACTTTTTATCTCGATGGCGGCGCTATGTTCGGCGTCGTACCCAAAACATTGTGGGATAAAAAAACTCCGGCCGATGAGCGCAATCGCATCCGCCTCGCCGCGAATTCCTTGCTTGTGCGAGCCAGCGGCAAACGTATTCTCGTGGAAACCGGCAACGGCACAAAATGGGAGCCTAAGCTTCGCAACATTTATGGCATTCAGGACGGCGATCCGTTGAAGGATTCGCTCGCTCGTGCGGGTGTCGCTTATGAAGACATCGATCTGGTCATAAACACGCATTTGCATTTCGATCACGCCGGCGGTAACACACGTTTCGTCGATGGCCGCGACGTTCCCGCTTTTCCAAATGCCACTTACATCGTGCAGCGGGGCGAGCTTGATCACGCCAACTACCCCACCGACCGCGACCGCGCCAGTTATTTTCCCGACCGGTTCGTGCCCATCACCGCAGCATCGCGATGGCAACTCGTGGATGGCGACGTGCAAATTCTTCCGGGCATCTCGGTCATGCGCATTCCCGGCCACAACGCCGATATTCAGGCGGTGAAAATATCCGGCGGAGGCAAATCCCTCTACTTCGTTGCGGATTTGCTTCCCACTCGCCATCATCTTCCGTTGCCGTGGATGACTGGGTACGATCTGTATCCCCTGCAGACGCTCGAAACCAAGCGCAAGCGCGTCGCGGAAATCGTACAGGAAGGCTCGATTGTTGCCTTTGGACACGATCCCGATTACCCGGCGGCAACGTTGCACGATCGCAATGGCAAAATTGAATTTGAACCCGTAGATCTGAACGCCTGATTCAGGAGAGCACCCGCATGGCAGTGCAGAAGAGCAAATCCGCGAAAAGCGCCACAGTCATCGCAAGCGCAAAAAGCGCTACTAAGGCCACAAGCGCATCGCAAGCAACCGTCGGCATTATCGGTGGAAGCGGTCTTTATTCCATGGTGGGCCTGACCGACACGCGCGAAGTGCGCATGAAGACGCCGTTTGGCGAGCCTTCCGACGCCATCGTGCTTGGCATCCTGGAAGGGAAGCGTGTGGCATTTCTCGCCCGCCATGGCCACGGGCACAGAATTCTGCCAGGTGAAATTAATTATCGCGCCAATATCTATGCCATGAAACTGTTGGGCGTCGAGCGGCTGATTTCCGTCAGCGCAGTAGGTTCGTTGCAGGAAGATTTACGCCCCGGAGAATTCCTGGTCCCCGATCAATTTGTGGACCGCACCAGGCATCGCATCTCTACTTTCTTTGGCGACGGGCTCGTTGCTCACGTTTCTTTCGCGCATCCAACTTGCGCGCAGATTTCTTCGGTTCTCGCCGATGCCAGCGTGCATTGCGGAGTGCTGGTTCATCGCCGCGGCACGTATATCTGCATGGAAGGTCCGCAGTTCTCCACGCTCGCGGAGGCGCACATGCATCGCCAATTGCGTTTTGAAGTCATCGGCATGACCAACGTGACCGAAGCGAAGCTCGCGCGTGAAGCGGAACTCTGCTACGCCACTATCGCCATGATCACCGATTACGACTGCTGGCATCCGGAACACGAATCGGTCACCGCGTCGCAGATTATCGCCACATTGAATCAGAATGCGGAAAACGCGCAGCGCGTTCTGCGCGAAGCTGTGCGTGCGATCCCGGATAGCCGTTCCTGCACCTGCGGCGCTGCGCTGCAGCACGCCCTGATCACCGATATGAAGCTGGTTCCCACGGCTACGAAAAAACGGCTTGCCGCCATCATCGGCAAATATATTTCCTAGGAGAAAACTGTGTCCCTATTGGTCGTTGGTTCGGTGGCATTCGATGCGTTGGAGAGTCCCTACGGCAAAGTGGATCGTGCCTTGGGCGGAGCCGCCACATACTTTGCCGTCGCTGCGAGTCATTTCACGCACGTCAACCTTGTCGCCATCGTTGGAGACGATTTTACTTCGCGGGATGCGGAAATTTTTCGCGGCCGCACCATCGATACCGAAGGATTGGAGCGCGCGGCGGGCAAAACTTTCTTCTGGTCCGGACGCTATTCCGAGAACTTGAACGAGCGTATTACCCTCGTAACGGACCTGAACGTTTTTGCCGACTTCAAGCCCAAGCTTCCGGAAAAATACCGCCAGTCCAAACACGTTTTTCTTGCGAACATTGCTCCCGACCTGCAACGCGATGTTTTGCAGCAGGTCAAGAATCGGCCCAAACTCGTCGCTCTCGACACCATGAATTATTGGATTGAGCGCAGCAATGACGAGCTGCGTGAAACCTTGAAGCACGTTGATATTTTGATGATCAACGATTCCGAGACTCGCCAGTTGTCCAGCGAGCACAATCTTTTGCGCGCCGCACGGCACATTTTTAAGATGGGCCCGTCTACGCTGGTCGTGAAACGCGGCGAATACGGCGCGATGATGGTGGATAAGCGCGGCGTGTTTTGCGTTCCGGCGTTTCCGCTGGAAGAACCGCACGATCCCACCGGCGCCGGTGACAGTTTTGCCGGCGGATTTATGGGTTATCTCGCCGGCGCTGGCCAGAAAAACGATGCGGCCCTGCGCCGCGCCATGGTTTACGGCTCCGTCCTCGGCAGCTTTGCGGTGGAAAACTTTGGCCTCGACCGCCTCCGCACGCTGAAGCGCAGCGAGATACACGCCAGAGCACGCCACTTCGCGAAACTGACGCAATTCAAGCTGTAAAATGTAAACTTCTTTAGGGCTCCGCATTCACACGTGAAAGCATGATTCCTCTCAATAGTATCGTCGCGCGCTTGCTATGGGCTGCGCTGCTGGGTGGTGTGATCGGCGTGGAGCGCAGTGTGCGCCGCCGTCCCGCAGGCGTACGCACCAGTTTGTGTGTTTCGGTGGGCGCAGCGTTTTTCACCATTTTGTCGGTCGAAATTGCCCGGCGGACTGGCGACGCCAGCACTACCCGCATCGCTTCGAATATCGTGCAGGGAATTGGTTTTCTTGGCGCAGGCGTAATACTTCGCGAACGAGGCAGCGTCACCGGATTGACCACAGCGGCCACAACGTTCGTCGTCGCGTCGCTTGGCATGGGCGCCGGTGCAGGTTTGTTTCGCGCGTCGGGTTTCGCGTGCCTGCTGGTATTGGCTGCTTTGGTTTTCCTGGTCTACGTCGAAAATTGGTTCAACCTGAAACCGCGCTACATGCTGTTCCGCATTTCCACCGACAATAAAGTGGATTTGGTTCCGGAGGTTCATCGGTTGTTCGCCGACATAGGAATCGCGTTGGATAATTTCCAGGTATCCATGACCGGCGAGAAGAATCTGATTCAGTTCGACGCCGATATCAGCCATCGCAAGCAGGAAAAGATTTTTGTTGCGCTAACTCGTCCGGGAATCACCTGCGAAATGCTTCCCGTGGAAAGGCAGCACGAATGAGTCCCGGCGCTCGCGGTGTGCCCATTGCTGGCCAAATGCCGGGTCTCGGTGAAGCTGTCGCGGTTCACAAACCGCGCGCTGTCACCGGAAAAACTGTGGTGATGCCATTCGCTCCCGCGTCGCCGGCTGAGCCCGCAAAAATCGCGGCTGGAATCGCGGAATTGAAGCTACTTGGGTACCACGTGGGTGAAGCGGCGTTTTTTGCAAACGATGGCTATTTCGCAGGTGTGACCGCTAATCGCCGCGATGATTTTCTTCGCGCGCTTGAACGCTACGATGTCGGCGCTCTCGTCGGCGTTCGCGGCGGATACGGATCGAACTATCTGCTCGATAGCCTGCAGATTCCCGCGCCAGCCGGTCCAAAAATTATTTTGGGATTCAGCGATCTTACTTCGCTGCAGATTTATTTGTGGCAACGCGCGCGCTGGATCACATTTTACGGGCCGATGCTCGCTGCCGGTTTCGATGCTGGCGCCGGCGCGGCGAAGGGCTACGATCAAAAATCACTGCTTTCCGCCCTGCAAACGACCGCTGGCGGCTGGAAGCTTAGCCTTCAAGGCCAAGTTATAAATCCAGGTGACGCCGAGGGCCGATTGCTCGGAGGATGCCTCACTCTAATCGAAACAACTTTAGGTACTCCGTGGGAACTGGAAACCGACCACGCGATTCTGATTCTCGAAGATCGCGGCATGAAACCCTGGCAGGTTGACCGTGCGTTGATGCACCTGCTGCAAGCGCGAAAATTGCAAGGCCTTCGCGGAATTGTGCTCGGCGATTTCCCGGAGTGCGAGCCTGCCATTGCCGGCAGCCCCACGGTTCTTGATGTGTGCCATCGAATTCTTTCGCCTCTCGGCGTGCCGGTTATTTTCGGCGCGCCTGTCGGTCACACCGTGCGTCCAATGCTGACGTTGCCGTTGGGCGTGAACGTGCATTTATCTGCCAAAGGAGAAGGCGTGCTCGAGATTCTCGAACCCGCCGTGGTCGCATGAGCGAATCCCGACACGTGCATGTAATTGGAATTGGCGGCTCGGCCATGGCGCCGCTTGCCGGAATGCTTCGCGAGCGCGGCTTCCGCGTCACTGGCTCGGACTCCGGAGTGTACCCTCCCGCTTCCACGTTACTTGGCAGCCTTGGGATCTCGTTCTTCCACTCTTTCGATGCCGCAAATTTGCAGCCCGCGCCCGATCTGGTAATCGTCGGCAACATCATCGCGCGCGGGAATCCCGAACTGGAAGAAGTGCTCGACCGCAAAATCCCGTATCGCTCCATGCCGGAAATTCTCGAAGAAATATTTCTGCCCGGCCGGCATTCCATCGTCGTGAGCGGAACGCACGGCAAGACCACAACCACCGCCATGCTTGCGTGGATTTTCCAAACGGCTGGCAAAAATCCAAATTTTCTGGTGGGCGGGGTAGCGGAGAATTTTGGCAAAAGCTATGGACTCGGCGGTGGCGAGGAATTTATTCTCGAAGGCGACGAATATGAAACCGCGTTCTGGGATCGCGGCCCCAAATTCTTTCATTATCATCCCGACGATTTGATAATCACTTCGCTGGAATACGACCACGCGGACATTTACCCCGATTTTGCCACTTACGAACTGGCGTTTACGCGCCTCGTGAATCTTGTGCCGAGGCGAGGAAGAGCCATCATCTGGGGTGACACCGCCGATTCCGGCCCTGCTCTGCGCCGCGCCGCGAAAAAAGCCCTGTGCAAGGTGGGAACGTACGGCTTCTCCGAAGCCAACGATTGGATCGCCAGCGGCTTGGTGATCGAAAACGAAACCGTCCGTTTCAAGGTTACGCATCACGGCAAGTTGTTCGGTGAGTTCCAATTGGCCGCCACCGGCCGCCACAATGTTCTGAATGCCGTGTCCGCGATCGTTGTTGCGCAAGGCCGCGGTATCGAGTCAGCGGCCATCGCCAAGGCGCTGAAAACTTTTCGCAGCGTCAAGCGTCGCATGGATGTGAAAGGTGAATTCGACGGCGTTCTGCTTGTCGATGATTTCGCGCATCATCCCACGGCCGTAAAAGCCACCATCGATGCCGCGCGCGGTCGCTGGCCGGGTCGCCGGTTGTGGGCCATTCTCGAGCCGCGCTCCAATTCCATGCGGCGCAAAATCTTTCAGGAAACTTTGCCACAGGCGCTGGCCAAGGCCGACCGTGTTGTGCTGGGCGGCGTGTTTCGTTCCAACCAACTTGGTGACGAAAATCGTCTCGATCCAGAAACTGTTGCGCAAAATATCCAGTCGCTTGGGAAAGAAGCCCGCGTCTTCGGGAGTAGCGGCGAAATCGCAGCCACGTTGGCCAATGAATCCGAACCCGGTGACATCTTGTTGGTCATGTCCAATGGCAGTTTTGACGGTTTGTGCGACAAACTGATGAAAAAGCTCGCCGATCGTGTTCCACAGCCGTCCGAGGCCTCCGGCAGGTGATTCTTTTCTTTCGTAGAAAATCATCTCTCCGTTTACTGTACGGCATTTTAGTTGCGGTCAGCTTTTGTTCGTCGCTTCACGCAACCATTCGGTACGACGTTTCCCTGGCACATCCCGAGCAGCATTTACTTCACGTGACGATGACCATTCCCAGCATCTCCGATCACGTCGACATTCAAATGCCGGCTTGGAATGCGCTGTATCAGATTCGCGACTTCAGCGCACACGTGCAACGTGTTGAAGCGTCGGCAACGGAATCTCGCTCAGCCGAAAGCGGCGTCGCACAGCCGGCGCGAACTGTTGCCATCGAAAAACTCGACAAACAAACTTGGCGCATTGCCGCGCGTGGAACCGTCACTGTTCGCTACGGCACGTACTGGGATGAGCCAGGCCCTTTCGCCACGCAGCTCAATCAGGAGCACGCTTTCATCAACCCCGCGATGATTTTGATGTACGTGATTGATCGTCGCTCAGAACCTGTGCAACTTAATTTCCCCGACGTTCCGGAATCGTGGCAGGCAACCGGCCCCGGAATTCAGACCATTGAAACTATGGGTGGCGCCCGCAATTTCAGTTCCGAATTCGCCAATTACGATCTACTCGCCGATGCGCCCATTGAAGCCGGGAAGTTTGAAGAATTTCGTTTAGAAGGCATTAAGCCCGAAATCTGGGTGGTGATTCACGGCGACAACTGGAAGCGAAAGCAAGTTGAGAGCGACCTGAAGCGCATCTGCGAGTACGAACTAAAGCTGATGCAAAACGCGCCCTTCGCACGCTATACGTTTATTCTCCACATCGGCAAGGGCGCGGCCGGCGCTGGCGGCGGCATGGAACACGCCGACTCCACGGCCATCTCAACGCAGTCCGATCAGAATCTTCCCAGCGTAGCGGCGCACGAATTTTTCCATTTGTGGAACGTCAAGCGCATCCGCCCGGCTTCTCTCGATCCCGTCGATTACAGGAAGGAGCAGTATTCGCGCGCGCTCTGGTTTGCCGAGGGCGTCACCAATACTTACGCTTCGTACACGCTCGCGCGCTCCGGGATCTGGAGCAAGCAGCAGCTTTACCACGATCTTGGCGAACAGATCAGCGAGCTCGAAACTCGCCCGGCAAATCACTGGCAGAGCGCGGAGCAATCGAGCCTGGACGCGTGGCTCGAGAAATATCCGTTGTACGAACGCGCTGGCCACAGCATCTCGTATTACACCAAGGGTCAAGTCCTCGGTGTGCTCTTCGATATTTTGATCCGGGATCGCACCGAAAATGAGAAGAGCCTCGACGACGTGTTGCGCGCCATGAATTGCGACTTTGCGCTGGCCGGAAAAAATTACCGCGACAGCCTCGACATTGAATTGACCGCCGAGAAAGTTGCCGGCGATTCTTTCGCCGACTTTTTCAAGCGCTATGTCGCCGGCGCGGAACCTCTTCCGTATCGAGAAATACTGAGTCTTGCCGGATGGGAGTTGCACACAACAGAGCACCGCCGCCCGAGCCTGGGTTTTTCCGCCGAACGCGGTTCGAATGGTTCGCTTATTGTCCGCAGCGTGGATGCGAACAGCCCGGCCGCACAGGCAGGCTTGCAAATCGGGGACGTGATTCTGAACTGGAATCGCGCGGAACCGCCGCGTCGCCCGGAGCAATGGCTCCGTCAACAAAAATCAGGCGCGCCACTGCATCTGCGCGTGCGGCGTGGCGACACCGAGCTGAGCGCGGAATTTCGTCTCGGCGAAGTCACCGAAACTGTCTTCGAAATTGCGGAAGACCCTCACGCGGCAGATAAGGCTCGCCAGATTCGCGAGAGCCTGCTTCACGGAGTTACAAATGCCGTCATCGCGCACTGACGCCGTTGCATTGGGTGCCTAGCCTTGACCTTCGCTGACGGATTCGAGAAAGTTCCTCGTACTTCATGATCCGCACAATCATCGTCAGCGTGTTTCTCTCGCTTTACATTCTTCTCGTCGGCCCGCCCTTGCTTTTGTACACGCTGCTCTCTCGCGATCCCGATCCCATCTACTTCGCCGGAATTGGTGGCGTGATGTTCTTTGTGCGCGCGGTGGGCGTGCGGCTCCGCGTCACCGGAATAGAACGCATCCCGCCCGGCGTGTGCCTCTTTGTCGCCAATCACACCAGCACGCTCGATGCTCCCGCAATCGTTGAAGCGATTCCGCGCCGCATCGCCATCCTCTTGAAAGAATCGTTGTTCCGCTGGCCCATCGTTGGAGCGGCATTTCGCCTTGCGCACTTCGTTCCCATAGAACGCACCGGCCGCGAATCCGCCATCGCCAGCCTGGAAAAAGCCACCGCGGAACTACGCGCTGGCCAATCGTTTTTAATTTATCCGGAAGGCACGCGCAGCCCGGACGGCCGGCTGCAAAGGTTTAAAAAGGGCGCGGTGGTCATGGCCATCAACGCGGGGGTGGCAATCGTTCCGGTGGCGTGCTCCAACGCTCATCGCCTGATGAAAAAGAAATCGCTGGTCCTGCATCCCGGCGAAATTCTTGTGGAGTTTTTGCCGCCCATCGATCCCACCAAATTTTCGTTTGAGAATCGCGATGAACTGAACATCGTGGTGCACGACGCTTTAGCCGCGGGCCTGCCCCCAGATCAGCGGCCGCTAGGCTTCCCGGGAGCGGTCTAGATTTTTCGATTCTTGATGGTGTCGAGCTCCGCTTCCAATTCCCGCAAGCGTTTTTGCCATTCCGGCAGCCGGTTAATCGCCGCCATGGATTTCAGCCATTGCCGGTTGTCCACCGCCGGATAGCCGGAATAAAGCGCGCGCGCCGGAACGTCGTTTGGTATTCCGCTCTTCGCGGTGATCACCGCGTTTTCGCCCACGGACAAATGCCCGGCGGTTCCTACTTGTCCCGCCAGGATGCATCCATTGCCGATGTGCGTGGACCCGGCAAGTCCCACCTGTCCGCACAACATTGCGTCATTGCCCACTTTCGACGCGTGCCCCACGAGCACTAAATCGTCGAGCTTCGTTCCCCGGCCGATACGTGTTTCGCCCACCGTCGCGCGGTCCACGCAAGCATTGGACTGTACTTCCACGTCATCTTCCAGCACCGTCACGCCACCCTGCGCCATCTTGTACCAGCTTCCGTCTTTCTTTTTCGCGAAGCCCAACCCATCGCCGCCAATGATCACGCCGTTCTGCAAAATCACTCGCGCTCCGATGATGCAAAACTCGCGCACCACCGCGTGCGCGTGCGCAAAAAAATCCTCTCCGATTCGCGCCCCGCGGTATACCGTCACAAAACTGTGGAGCACCGCGTTGCGGCCTATCTCGGCGTCTTCGTCTACAAAACAATACGGCCCGATGTGCGCGCCCTCGGCAATGCGCGCGCTTTTTGCAATTACGGCTGTTGGATGAATTCCCGGCGCATAGCGTGGAGCCTGATAAAAGAACTCAATGGTGCGCGCAAAATCCAGATACGGATTTTCGCTGCGCAGCGCGGCTATCACTGGCGCGCCTGCACTGCGTTCCAACGCGATGCCTTCCTGCAGCAGCACCGCGGAGGCTGATGTGGTTTTCAAAAGAGGGAAGTACCGCCGGTTGGCTAGAAAAGTGATGTGCCCGGGTTCCGCGTGATCAATCCCCGCGACGCCGGTGATCTCAGCATCCGACGGACCTTCCACCCGGCAGCCAAGCTTGTGCGCAATTTCCGATAGTCTCATGAAGGAATCTCCTGACGTCTGAGCGAGTCTCGCACAGCGTCGCAAGCGAAGTATAGATAGTCAGGGCGGGTAGGGCAGTTGCGCGCAATAATCGGAGAGCGTGAAGTGGGCAAGCATGCCAGGCGGTGCGCTGGCACCCAGCACGAAACTACTCGTTGAAGAGTCGCGGTTGCACGATCGATGGCACCGCCGGCTTTCGCCGCGCGATTCCCACCACACCCAAGACGGTAATTTCCCGAAGCGCCCCGCGCGGCACAAAGATCCGTTCGGTATTCGAATTCAAATCCGGGGGCGTGATCTGCACTCCGTTATCAAGGAGGTTCAGCAAATCATTGGGTATGACGCCCTCGAGCGTCTCCCCGTCGCTATAGCGCAGCCGCACCCAGAGCCCGTCCAACTTGGGCCTGCTGAGGAACGCTTTGCGCTCCGGCTCAAACTCCTCCGAAAACTCCCGCACAAAGTAAATCGACCGCAATTTCTCGAATTCGATTTCGGTATGTTCGCCGTCCGGGCTCAAAAGGTCTACCGGCCCGTTCTGTCCTAGCCGTGACGGGTTGAGGTACCCGCGCAGGGATTTCTTGTCGGCGAGAACAACAACCACTTTCTTGTGCGTGGAGGATGGGGTGCGATTTTTCAAAATTTTAGGGCTTCACGGCCTGAAATGGTCCCTACCGGAGAGAATTTGCCAATCGACCGGATGTATGTTATGTTAAGCACGTTTTCCTGTCAACCTACTGTGTTCATTAGGGTTAGCCCCGGAGTGCCGGCCGTTGACCGAAAAGAAGCAAATCCTTAAGTCTGCCTCTATCATCTCTGTTGTCACCATATTTAGCCGAATTCTCGGATACGTCCGAGACCAGCGCTATGCTCTTTTGCTTGGCACATCGCATATCGCGGATTCCTTCATCCTCGCCTATCGGATTCCCAATCTTTTCCGTCGGCTGGTAGGCGAAGGCTCCATGAGCGCCTCCTTTATACCTGTGTTCACCACCTATATGCGCGAAAAACCGCGCAAGGAGGTCTGGGAGTTCGCCAACAACCTGTTCTGGACACTCGCGCTCGTCCTGGCGGTGATCACCGTGCTTGGTATGGTCTTCTCGCCGGCGGTTATCCACGCCTTCACCCCCACGTCAGCGAAGAATCTTCATTGGGACGAAGCCATCGCCCTGAACCGCATTATCTTTCCGTATCTTTTCTTTATCGGGCTGGCCGCCCTGGCCATGGGCATTTTGAATTGTTTCCACATTTTTGGACTGCCCGCCGCCACCCCGGTGCTCTTGAATCTGTCGATCATCTTATTTTCTGTCGGTGCCGTTTGGCATTATTTCAAGAGTCCCGCAATTTCTCTGGCTGTGGGAGTGCTCGTGGGCGGAGCCCTGCAATTTTTGATTCAGGTGCCGTCCCTGGTTCAGAAGGGCATGCACTTCAATTTTGGCATCTCGTTCTCGCACCCCGGTATTCAGAACGTCGCTCGCCTGATGATTCCGCGCTTCTTTGGCATCGGCATCGGCCAGATCAATTTCTTTATCGATACCTATTTTCTGAACTCCGCCAAGATGCCGCAAGGCAGCCTAACCGCTTTGTACCTTGCGGACCGCGTCATGGAGTTGGTGCTTGGCGGGTATGCCATCGCCGTCGCCACTGCCATCCTGCCGATGATGTCCCATCAAGCGGCCGCCAAGGATTACGCCAGCCTTAAACGAACGTTGTCCTTCTCCGTGCGCATCGTGGCCTTCATTACTGTTCCCGCTGCGCTTGGGTTGATAATTCTGCGTGAGCCGATCATCCGCGTGCTATTCCAACACGGCGAATTCGTCGCGGCCTCTACGCGATTGACCGCCCGCGCGCTTCTTTATTCCGCGATGGGTTTGCCAGCCCTGGCATCCGTAAAATTGATCGTCCCCGCGTTTTACTCCACGCGCGACACGCGCACTCCTGTCATCGTAGCGATGGCGTCGTTAGTGTTGAACATCGTTCTGAACATTATTTTCATTCAGTATTTTTTCAAGCGCGTGCAAAACGGCGGCCCGGCGCTGGCGACGTCGCTGGCCAGCTTCCTCGATTTCGTCGCTCTCTTTATCATTTTTCGATTGCGTTATGGCGCGCTGGGCGGCAGCCGTATTTTGCGCTCCTTTGCGAAAATCGCGCTGTGCTCTTCAATCATGGGGCTTGGCTGCTGGCTGGGCATGCATTACACCGAGTTCACCGCGCACTCGCGTTTCCTGGTTCAGCTTCTGGTATTCCTTGCCTTGCTTGGCGGGGCCACCGCTCTGTATCTCGCCATGGCCTGGTTGTTTCGCTGTCACGAAATTGAAGAAGTCTACGGCATTGCCACGCGTCGGAGATCCGCCGCCGACACGGGGTACGCGGAGCCTTGATGGAAATCGCCGCAACCATTTCGTCATTCCTGACGTACGTCAAAGTCGAGAAAGGGCTTTCGTCCAACACCGTCTCGGCCTATCGCCGCGATCTGGCGAAGTTCGATGTGTTTGCGCAGAAGCGCAAGCTTTCGCTGGAAGGAGTCAGCCGAGATGACCTGGTCGACTTTCTCGCCAGTTTATACCGCGCCAATCTCGAAAGCCGCACGGTGGCCCGTCATCTCGTCACGTTGCGAAATTTCTTTCGGTTCGCGCAAATTCACGAACTGATTACCGAGGATCCCTCCATTAATCTGGAATCGCCGAAGATTCGCCGCTCCTTGCCCGGCTATCTGCGCCTCGAGGAGGTTGAGCGTCTTCTCGAGCAGCCCGACCCGACCACCTCTTTGGGTATGCGCGATCGTGCCATGCTGGAAGTTTTGTATTCCACCGGCCTGCGCGTTTCCGAACTCGTCGGCCTGCGCGTCGGCGATCTCGACAGTAAGGTCGGGTGCGTTCGCTGCATCGGCAAAGGCGATAAAGAACGCATCGTTCCCGTGGGACGCAAAGCCCTGGCCATGGTGGAAAAATATCTTCGCGACGCTCGTCCCAAGTTGCTGGGCAAGCTGAGGGGTAGTCCGACGTTATTTGTAAATCGGCGGGGCGTTTCGCTCAGCCGAGTAGGCGTGTGGAAGATTTTGTCGGGATACGGCCAGCGCGCCGGGTTGCGCGTTTCGCTTACTCCACACATGCTGCGGCACAGTTTCGCAACGCATCTGCTGGAGCGCGGTGCGGATTTGCGGTCCGTCCAACTCATGCTTGGACATGCCGACATCTCCACTACGCAGATCTACACCCACGTTGTGGAAGAGCGGTTGAAACAGATTTACAAAGCGCATCACCCCCGGGCCTGAACGGGAAAGTTTTGATATCTATCGCGGGTGCCTTCGCCGATTTCGCGCGAACACCCTGAAGCTTGAGGGAGCGTAATGCCAGATTACATGTTTTTGCTGGAAAGCCGGCTTTCACCGGAACAACGCGCGGTACTGACCCGCGTGCAGGAACTATCCGCCGCCATGAGCTTCAATGTCTACCTTACCGGCGGCACCGTTCGCGATCTCGTGACCGGCGCGTCTCTGCGCGACCTCGATTTCACTGTTGAGGGTAACCCCGCCAAAATCGCCCGCGAACTTGAAAAGGGCGGCGCCAAAGTCCTCGTCGAAGACGAAAAATACCGTCACATCGAATTGCTCTTTGGCGGCGAGGTAGAAGGCAGCATTTCCGCCGCTCGCGACGACCATTACGTTCGCCCGGGGACCCGGCCGGAGGTTCGCTGGTCCACCATCATGGAGGATTTGCGCCGCCGCGATTTCTCTCTCAACGCGGTGGCCATTTCTCTCAATCCCGCCTCTCGCGGATTACTCCTCGATCCTACCAATGGCTTATCCGACATCGAACGCGCCGAAGTGCGCGCGCTCACCATCCATGCTTTCACCAACCAGCCCGCCCGCCTTTTGCGTGTGCTGCGTTTCGCCGCTCGCATGGGTTTCAAGATTGAAGCTCGCACGCAGGAGTGGTTTGATCTCGCCGTGGAGCGTGAACTTCCCGCCACGATCACGCTGGAAGACGGCGGCGCTGAACTTCGCGCGTTGGCCCGCGAAGAACGCCCGGGTGTCGTTCTAAAAGCGTGGGAAGACCACGACCTGCTCGAAACCGTCAGCCCTATTCTGGCCAAAAAGCGCCCCGGGTATGACGCCATCACGCGGCTCTCGAATGTCCGTGAAGATTTGTTCACCGCTGGACTTCGCCCGCGGCTGACCACTCCGATGCTGCTGGCGATCATCAGCAGACTTAAGGACCGCGAGCAAAGCACGATGCTCTCGAAAGCCGGTTTCCGTTCCGCTGAAGCGCAGGAAGTTCTCGGTTTCGAAAAAGTAATCCAGAACGTTCAGAAAGAGCTGACCGGCAAAAAAATGAACGCTCCGCTTGACGCGTTCAAATTCCTGGAAAGACTCCCGCTCGAGCAGGTTGCGTACATCATGGCGGAATCCAATAATTCCGCCGCGGTATCGAAGATCCGCGCGTACCTCAATAAATGGCGCCCGATTCGTTCCGCACTTCCCATGGTCGTAAGCGAATTGACCGCACTCGGCATGCCCTCAGGCGACAAATTCGACGCCATCGTCGACCAGGTATTTGGCATTCAGCTTACCGGACGAGGCAAAACTCCCGAAGAGCGCGAAAAAATCCTGCGAAAGCTTTCCGGCATTAAAGAACAGCCTAAGAAGAAAGAAAAGGAGAAAAAACCGGCTAAAGGCGCCGAGAAATCGCAGGTTGCGCTGGCGGTCGGCAGCGCCGCGCGGCAAAAACACGCCGCCTCAAAAGAAGAAACCACGAGCGCTGGGAAATCTTCAGCAGCCGGTACTAAATCTGGCGGTAAATCTCACGCCGGCAAAGGCGCCGCAAAACATGCTGCGCCGGCCCGCCACGGCCGTTCGCATTCATCCGGAAAGAAAGGTCACGGACGCAAATAGCCGTACTGCGTTTCTGTTTGATCCGGCCGCCGTCGTCGGCGCAGATGAAAAAGTAAGAATGAAAGTCGCATTTCTCCCTCCGGCGATTTAGAATCGAGGTTCATGGACCAGCCGCAGTTCGTTCATCTTCACGTTCATACCGATTTCAGCCTGCTCGATGGAGCTTGCGAAACCTCCGAGTTGCTCGACGAAGCGTCGCGCCAGAAGATGCCCGCCGTGGCCATCACCGATCACGGCAATCTTTTTGCCGCCGCAAATTTTTTCAATGAAGCGAGCAAGCGCGACGTCAAGCCCATCATCGGTTGTGAAGTGTATGTCGCGAAGGGCAGCCGCCACGAACGCGGGGAAAAATCCAGCGGTGCCAATACTTCGAACGGCGCCAATGGGCGTAGCGATGGAGAAGCTCACGGCCGCGGCAGCAATCATCTGGTTTTACTTTGCGAATCCCTCGAGGGCTATCAGAATCTCATCAAGCTCGTTTCTCTGGGCTTTCTGGAAGGTTTTTACTACAAGCCGCGCATCGACTACGACCTTCTTGCCAAGCACAGCAAAGGACTGATCGCGCTCTCTGCCTGCCTGCGCGGAGTGGTTACGGAAGCGGTTGTGGAAGAAAAATACGATCAGGCCCGCGAGAACGCGTACCGCCTGCGCGATGTTTTCGGCAAGAATAATTTTTTTCTGGAGATCCAGGATCAGGGACTTCCCATCGAGAAAACCGTGAATCGCGAGCTGGTGCGTCTCTCAAAGGAGAGCGGAATTCCACTCGTCGCTACCAACGACTGCCACTATCTGCATCACGACGACGCCCACGCGCAGGATGTTTTGCTTTGCATCCAGACCGGTAAGAACGTCGGCGATACGAACCGCATGAAATTCGCCACCGACCAGTTTTATTTCAAGACCGCCGCCGAAATGGCCCAGGTCTTTGGCGAGCTGCCGCAAGCTTTGAGCCGCACCGTCGATATTGCCGCGCGCTGCAACGTAAAAATCGAGGGTATCCCGAATCCATTTCCCGAATTCAAAGTTCCCGAAGGTCACACGCCCGGCAGCTATTTTGAAATGGTCGTGCGCGAAGGCTTCGCCGCGCGACTGCCAACTCTCGAACGCCTGGCCAAGAAGGGGCTGCTGCGCAATAGCCTCGCCGAATACGAACGCCGCCTCAGCTTCGAAATCCAGATGATTCAGAAGATGCGCTACGAAGGCTACTTTCTGATCGTTTGGGATTTCATTCATTACGCGCGTGCGCAGTGCGTTCCCGTCGGCCCCGGGCGCGGCTCCGCAGCCGGCAGCCTCGCGAGCTACGCGCTGCGCATCACCGATGTCGATCCGTTGCAGTACAACCTGATCTTCGAGCGCTTCCTGAATCCCGAACGCGTCTCCATGCCGGATATCGACATTGATTTCTGCATGCGCCGCCGCGGCGAGTTGATCGATTACGTCACGCAAAAATACGGCCGCGAAAACGTGGCCCAAATCATCACTTTCGGAACCATGGCCGCCAAAGCCGCGGTGAAAGACGTCGGCCGCGCCATGGATATTCCATACCTCGAAGTGGACCGCCTCGCCAAGCTCATACCCACCACCCTCGGAATCACTCTCGATGTTGCTCTGAAAGAAGCGCCGCAACTGCAAGCCGCCATCAACGCCGATGAGCGCCTGAAAGATTTGATGGCCGTCGCGCTTCGTCTCGAAGGCCTGGCGCGGCATGCTTCGACACACGCCGCCGGCGTGGTGATTTCACCGCGGCCGCTCACCGACATCGTCCCGGTGTACAAGACCAACCGCGATGAAATCACCACGCAGTACGACATGAATGCGCTCGAACGCATTGGTCTGCTGAAGATGGATTTTCTCGGGCTAACCACGCTCACCGTTTTGCACGATGCCGTCGGCATGGTCGAGAAGAATCGCGGCGTCAAAATCGACATCGACAATCTTGCGCTCGACGATCCGGATACTTACAAACTTTTCGCGCGCGGGGACACCACCGCGATTTTCCAGTTTGAATCCCACGGGATGCGCGACATTCTGCGTCGCTACCAGCCCACGCGCATCGAAGATCTCACCGCGCTCAACGCTCTTTATCGTCCCGGACCTATTCAGGGCGGCATGATCGACGACTTCATCAATCGCAAGCACGGCAAAACCAAAGTCAGCTACGAACTGCCTCAGCTTCAGGACATATTGGAAGAGACCTATGGCGTGATCCTGTATCAGGAACAGGTCATGCAGATTGCCAATCGCCTGGCGACTTTTTCTCTTGGAGAAGCCGACATTCTCCGGCGCGCCATGGGCAAAAAGAAAAAAGAAGAAATGGCCGCGCAGCGGGCCAAGTTCATGGCGGGGTGTGCGGCAAATAAACTTCCCGATAAAAAGGCCGATCGCATCTTTAATTTGATGGAAGAATTTGCCGGCTATGGCTTCAACAAATCGCATTCCTGCGCGTACGCGCTGCTCGCGTACCAGACTGCCTACCTGAAAGTTCACTACCCGGTGGAATTTATGGCCGCGCTTCTCACCTCGGACGCCGGCAATACCGATAAAACCGTGAAGTACATCAATGAAGCACGCGGCATGAGCATCTCCATCCTTCCTCCCGATGTGAACGAGAGCGACCTCTATTTCACGCCCGTCAATGAAGCTATCCGCTTCGGACTCGCCGCCATCAAAAACGTGGGAGAAAATACCGCCAAAGCCATCCGCGAATCCCGCGTGGCTGAGGGCGAGTTCCGCTCGCTCTACGCTTTCTGCGAACGGATCGAGCCACGCTTCCTGAACAAGCGCGTCTTTGAAAGTTTGATCAAGTCCGGCGCGATGGATTCGCTTGGCCCGCGCGAAGGTATGCTCTCCAGCGTCGATGACGCCGTGAATGCTTTGCAGCGCGCGTCGCGATCGCGTGAATCCGGCCAGCACGGCTTGTTCGGCACGGCGGCCGCTCCCGCTCAAATTTTATTCGAGCTACGCGAAGCTGCGCCGTGGAGCGAAGAAGAACGCTTGGCCAGCGAGTACGCCATGCTCGGCTTCTATGTCTCTGGCCATCCGCTCGCGCGCTTCTCTTCGCGTTTGCAGGAATTAAAAGCATTGACGCTCGATCAGGTCGAAGGCCAGCGCAATGGCAAAGACATCGCCGTCGCCGCGCTGATCGTTGGCGTAAAACCCATGCGTTCCAGGAAGGGCGCACGCTGGGCCATCTTTACTTTGCAGGACATGACCGGCGTTCAGGAAATGCTGGCCTTTCCCGAAGCCTTTACGCGTCTAGAAGCGTTGTTGAAGCCCGGCACGCCGCTCTTGCTTAAAGCCCGTGTGCAAATTGAAGAAGCCGGCACACGCTTGTCGCTTCAGGAAGCCCGCCGTCTGGAAGACGTAACCGACCGCGCTGTGCCTGCGGAGTTTCGTGTTCGTCTTGAAGTCGCGTCCATCAATCAGGAATCTTTGGATCGCCTCGAGACGCTTTTCGGCAATTTCCCCGGCCAGTGCGCCGTGGTATTTGAGCTGCGCTCTCCGGATGGTTCTGTGGCACTACTGCAAGCGCAGCAGCGCGTGAGGTCCAATCCCGAACTCGCGGAAGCCGTGCGGCAAATTTGTGGTGATCGTGCTGTTGAAATGGTGAACGCATGAGCGCCAAAGACAAAGACAAAGAAAAAGACAAGAACAAAAACAAATTCAAGCCGTCGCCCGGCGACCGCCAGAAAGAAATCGATCGGCTGGAGAAAGACGTTGAAGACCTGCGCCAGCTTGCAGGCGACAAAGCTGCCGATGCCGAATTCGAACGTGTCAGCGGGCAGGTTGCGGAATTGCGCCGCGAGTTTTACACCCACCTCGGCCCGTGGCAGCGCGCGCAAATCGCCCGCCATCAGAATCGCCCTTATACGCTGGATATCATCGCCGCGCTATTCACCAACTTCATCGAACTTCACGGCGACCGCAATTTCGGCGACGATAAAGCCCTGGTCACCGGCCTCGCAAAATTCCACGGACGACCCGTCGCGGTCATCGGCCACCAGAAAGGCCGCGACACCAAGCAGCGTGTGCAGAGAAACTTTGGACAGCCCAAGCCCGAAGGCTACCGCAAAGCCCTCCGTGTCATGCAGCTCGCTGCAAAATTCTGCCGCCCCGTTTTAACTTTTATCGACACTCCCGGCGCGTACCCCGGCATTGACGCCGAAGAACGCGGCCAGGCCGAAGCCATCGCCCGCAATCTTCGCGAAATGGCGCGCCTGCCCGTCCCCATCATCGCCACCGTCACTGGCGAAGGCGGTTCCGGCGGTGCTTTGGCCATTGCTGTCGGCGACCGCGTGAATATCTTTGAGAACAGTTTTTATTCCGTGATTTCGCCGGAAGGCTGCGCCGCCATCATGTGGCGCGATTCCAGCAAAGCGGAAACTGCGGCCATCGCGCTCAAAATCACTTCCAACGACCTCAAGGAGTTGGGCATCATCGACGAAATTATTCCCGAGCCGGAAGGTGGCGCGCACACCGATCCCGAGGCTGCGGCGCTTTCGCTGGATAACGTTCTGGATCGCCAACTCACCATGCTTACCCAGCAGCCGCAAAGGGAACTGCTCGCCGAACGCTACGAGAAATTTCGCCGCATGGGCCAGTTCTTCGACCTCGGCGGTTAACGCCTGTGGTAGTCCCCGGGCAAGCCCGGGTGGCTGTTTCGCAACTCTCTGAATACTAAGGTTGTTGGCTTCGGTCCCCCGTTCTACTCTAACTAAGTCATCGGCTCGTTTCCCTTTGGGCCCGCCCGCGGAGGAGTTTGCAATGTCGGAGCCGTTCCGCCCTTACGAAAAGCTGGTAGAGATCACCGTCTTGGGAAAGAAATTTCAGGTCCCGGAACGGAACTCCCTCTTGCGGTGCTTCCAATTTATCAGCCCCGAAACCATCCCGTACGGACGCTTCTGCTGGAACCAGGACTGCCAATATTGCCGCGTGTCCTGTCAGCTTCCCGACGATGACGAACCCCGCGAAATGTTGAGCTGCAAATTCATCGTCATGGCCGGAATGGATGTTTCCGAACTCAGCCAGGAACTTCGCTGGTGCCTGCGCGCCAAGCTTCCTTCGGACTCCACGGTTTCCTCCTAATTCACCCAGATTTTCTGCCTTCCGTTTGCGCTCGCAATCCCGCTGCATTACATTTGTTGCCAGATCATGTCTGCTGAAAACTTAATCTTGTGCGACGGTTGTGGCCAGCCAGCTTCTCCGCAACACACCGCGCGCCGCCTGCAGCGCCTGGAGTGGTCCACGCGTTATCGCCCCATCCACATGAACACGCTGCTGCTCGGCGCTGTGTCACCAGAGTTCCAATCGGATTTTCTCTATTGGCCTGATGGCCGCCATACGGGAGAAGCAGCGCAGCTCTTCGCCGCTGCGGGTATCCTCATCACAGACAAAAACGCCAACGCCCTTCATTCTGAATTTCAGCGGCACGGACTTTTCTTGACACACGTTCTCGAATGTCCACTGGAAATAGATGGGGGCGGCGATCGCTCACTCGACGCCCTGCTCGTCTCGCGCATCCCCACGGTGCTCACCAGGATCCGTCGTTCTCTAAAACCAAAACGCGTAGCCCTGTTCTCGCCATCACTGGCCCCGTATATCGATAGATTTTTGTCTGCGCAGCTCGATTGCGAACTCCTTCTCCACGATGGTCTTCCATTCGCCCTCGATGACTCAAAAGCTATGACACGCCTCCAGGACGCGCTCGCCTTGCCCGTGAGTCGCTGAAAATCTTCCCTCATTCGGCCCGGAAAGTACCCGTGCAGGCGTCGCTCGGTAGCGCCCGATAACCGCTCCGGCCCGCGCCAATCAACGTTTTTAGCTGTGATAGAATCAAGCTTCTTGGGACCAAGCCACTGCGAGGTGTAGCTGTGCAGAAACGCGCGAAATTTGGTGTGGGCATCGGCGTTATTTTGATCTCACTCGGCTTTCTTGCGTGGCTCGGCTATGGTGAAAGCAAAACCTACTACCACACCATTGCCGAACTGCAAACCTTGCAAGGCGCCTCGCTAAGCCATCGCATGCGTGTCGGCGGCACCGTAGAACCAGGCAGCATTCACCGCCTGTCGGGCCGCGTCGATTTCGTTCTGCAAGGGGAAGGGAAGCTTCTCCCCGTTAGTTACGTGGGCAGCGAACCGCTGCCCGATACGTTCATCGATAAATCGCAGGCATTGGTCGAGGGCCGTCCCGCTCCCGATGGCCGTTTTGTCGCTGAGCACGTGCAGGCCAAATGCGCTTCCAAATATGAAGCTGCGCCCGGCGGCACCGTTGCTCCGGGAACACGCACCAGCAGCATGTAACACTCCCTGCTAGTCAGGGAGGAGGTGGAGTTTCGTGGATGTATTCGGCTCGTTTGCGCTGGTTCTGGCTTTTGTATGCGCGGTATATGCGTTCGTCGGTGGAATCGCCGCGATTCGCACGCGCCATCCGCTATTAGTAAAAAGCACCCGCCAGGCCGGCCTCGCAACGTGCGGCTTGATTTTCCTCGCGACCTTCAGCCTCGAATATCTTTTTTTCAGCGACAATTTTGCCAGCGCCTATGTTGTCGCGCACAGCAACCGCAATCTCTCCGCATTTTATAAAGTTGCGGCGCTGTGGTCCGGCCAGGAAGGCTCGTTGCTTTTCTGGAGTTTTCTCCTCGCGGTCTACGTGTTCTCGGTTCTGCTCGCCTACCGCCACAAAAATGGCGAGTTGATGCCATATGTCGGTGTCGTCCTTGCCGGCGTGCAGATTTTTTTCCTCACCTTGAATAATTTCGTCGCCAGCCCATTCAAAGCGCTGGGCGTCCCCGGAGTCAACGGCGCCATGGATCTCGTCGCGCGCGCCGATGGCAACGGCCTGAATCCGTTGCTGCAATATCCGGAAATGGTCATCCATCCCCCGAATCTTTATTCCGGCTACACCGGATTCACCATTCCATTCGCGTTCGCTCTCGGAGCGTTGCTAGCGCGGTATCCCGGCGAGAAGTGGATTCACCTCACGCGTAAATGGACCATGATCGCCTGGGGATTTCAAACCGCGGGGATCCTGCTTGGCGCACACTGGGCCTACGCCGTTCTCGGCTGGGGCGGTTACTGGGCGTGGGATCCCGTGGAAAATGCTTCGCTGCTTCCGTGGCTTACCGGCACCGCTTTTCTGCACTCCGTGATGATGCAGGAAAAACGCGGCATGATGAAAGTGTGGAACGTCTGGCTGGTCTTTTGCACGTTTCTGCTTTGCATTCTTGGAACGTTTCTCACCCGCAGCGGCGTGGTCAGTTCCGTGCACGCGTTCGCCAGCTCCAATATCGGAAGCTGGTTCGTAGGTTTCATGGCCATCATTCTTTTGGTGTGCCTGGCAGCCTACGCAAAGAATCGCGATTATCTGAAGAGCGAAAACCAGCTCGATTCCATCGTCTCCCGTGAATCCAGCTTCCTGTTCAATAATTTAATTTTACTGGTGTCCTGCATTGCCGTACTTTCCGGCACGCTTTTCCCCGTCTTTTCCGAATGGTTTACCGGCAATCGCATCAGCGTGGGCACGCCGTTCTTCAACAAAGTAAATATTCCCATCGGTTTGCTGCTGCTGTTCCTTACTGGCGTCGGCCCGCTGCTCGCGTGGCGCAAAACATCGCTCGATAGCTTGAAGCGCAATTTCGGCTGGCCATTGCTCACCGGAATCGTCGCTGGCGTTATCGCGTTTCCGCTGGGCGTGCGCGAATTCTATTCCTTGATTTGCTTCATCCTGTGCGTCTTCGTTACCGCCACCATCACCATGGAGTTTTATCGCGGCGCCAAAGTCATTCGCGCGCGCTCCGGCGCTTCTTTCCTCGCATCTGCGGTCGATCTCACCATGCGCAACACCCGCCGCTATGGCGGTTACATCGTGCATATGGGCATGGTGCTGATCTTCATCGGCCTTGCAGGCGCGGCTTTCAATCGCGACGTGCAAAAAGAAATGCAGATCGGTTCCACTATTCAAATCGGCCGCTACAAATTGCTGCTGCAAAATTTCGACACCAAGCAGGAAAAGAATTACACCGCCGAGCGCATGATCGTGGAAGTCATGCGTGACAACAAGCCGCTTATGATGCTTTATCCCGAGCGCCGCGTTTTTCCCGCGAACCAGGCTTCTGGAACAATGGTCGCCATTTATTCCACGCTGAAGCAGGACCTCTACGTCGTTTACGCCGGACAAAGCCCGGAAACGCAGGCGCCTGTAATTCACGTTTATCTCAATCCGCTGGTGAAATGTATTTGGTTTGGCGGCGTGATAGTGGTCCTCGGCACCCTGGTAGCGCTGTTGCCCAACCGCCGCGCAGTTCTGGTTCTGGCAGCGGTACCGGCCGGCGCTCAGCAACCTACATCCTCGCAATCCATCGCCGGAACTCTTACGCCCTCACCAACTTTTAGAGAAGGCCATGACTAAGCCCCGTCACTTTATAACCTCTCTAGTTTTAGCTACGGCAGCTGCGTTGCCGCTGCTCGTTCTTCCGCTGACCGCGCAACAAAATGATCGCGCGCATCAAATCGGCGGCAAATTCATGTGCATGTGCAATTGCAACCAGGTCCTGACTCAGTGCAACCACGTAGGCTGCACCACCTCCACGGCCATGCTAAAGGAGATCGATCAGGGAATCGCGCGCGGCGATTCCGAAGACACCATCACGCAGGCCTTTGTGCAGGAGTTTGGCACCAAAGTTTATGCCGAGCCGCCACATTCTGGTTTCAGCCTGATTGCCTGGAGCATGCCCGCCGTGTATCTCGCCATCGGAGTGGTGCTGGTCATTTTTGTAATTTCCCGTTGGCGCAAGCGTCCGGTTCCCGCTGTAGCGGGTTCGGCAAATCCATCGGGCATTTCTGCTGAAGCGTTGGCAAGAGCGCGTGCGCAGGCCGCGCGGGAGACGCAGGACTAATGTTCCCGCCGGCTGCACTGCTTTTTGATTCCGTATCGTCCACCGACTGGGCCATGCTCGGCGCGTGTCTCGCACTCGCGGTGGCCACTCTGACCTTCATTTTTTACATCCAGCCGGACGCCTCCGACCTTGCGCCGCATCGCACCAAACTCGATCAATTGATGGAGCGCCGCGACACCATTTACGATAACCTCCGCGATCTCCGGTTCGAATTTCGCTCCGGCAAATACGCGGAAAGCGATTTCGAGGCCATGAAAATTTCGCTCGAAAACGAAGCCGCGATGGTGCTCGCGGAAATCGATCAGGTCACCGACGCGCAGGTGCGCCGCCCCCGCGGGCCTCGCTCCGCTCCCGCCACGCGAGGTCCTCAGTGAACCGGTTAGCTACGCGAATCCGGACTTCGGTGCTTCCGTCCGTATTCATCTTCGCACTGACGTACGCAGCACTGCCCATCGCCTCCCTGGCCGGCACCGTCCATGGCATCGTAAAAAATGGCACCACCAACAAGCCTGCCGCTGGTATTCAGGTCATCCTGATCCAATTGCAGGGCGGCATGCAGCCCGTAGCGACTACTCAGTCCAACGCGCAGGGACAGTTCACGTTCGACAACCCGGCACTCGGCGCGCAGCCCATGCTCGTGCGCGCCGTTTATCATGGCGTGAATTTTCACCAGCCGGTCCCGCCGGGAAAAAGCGACGTCGAGCTATCGGTCTTCGAACCCACCAAAGACGCCAAAGCCATCGCCGTCACCACGCGCGTAGTATTTTTTCAGCCCAACGGCGCAAATTTAATTGTTGGCGAAGAATATTCTCTGCAAAACGACACGCAGCCGCCGCAGGCGTATTTTCGTCCCGACGGCAATTTCGAATTCACGTTGCCCGATAAAGCTCAATTGCAGCAGGTCGCCGCGTCCGGTCCCGCGGGCATGCCCGTCGTGCAGGCGCCCATCGACAAAAGCAACGGCCGCTTCGCTATCGCCTACGCATTTCGTCCCGGCGAAAACACCGTGCGCTATTCTTACGAACTCCCGTATCCGAATAACACGGTCTCTGTAAAAATTCCGGCGTCTTCATACGCCGCTCGTCGCTTGCTGGTGGTCGCTCCGCCCACCGTGCAAATTTCCGGCGAAGGGTTGCAATCCGGCGGACAGGAGCAGGGAATGAGCATCTATGGCCGCGAAAATGTTGCCGCCAGCACCGCCGTAGCCGTAAACATATCCGGCACCGCGCCTCCGCCAAGTGCGGCCGGCGGCCCCGATCAGGGCCAGCCGGGTCAGGAAGCGCAGCAAGGCGCATCGACCGGCGTCCCTATTCAACAAGTCCCCGGCCGCCTCGATGTTCTCAAGTGGCCGATCGTTGCTGGATTTGTAGGCGTTTTCGCGTTAGGCGCAATTCTTTTAGCGCGCAAACCTGTCGCGATCACCGTCCCCAGCGACTCATCGTCAGAGCCGGAAGCTAACGTCTCTGCGCGAAAGTCAAAATTGAATTCGGCAAATGGTACCGCGGCCGCCGACCACGCCGATCAACCCGCCAGCGCTCTGGAAAATGTTGACGCGGCCGTCGCCACCAGCCTCGACGCCTTGAAAGAACAACTCTTCCGCCTCGAATTGCGCCATCAGGCCGGCACCATCTCCGACACCGAGTACGCAGCGGAGCGGGCACGCACGGAAAAAGTGTTGCGTGACCTGGTTCGAGGCTGAGGCCGAATCGTTGACGACGTCGCGTCATCCCTTGATCAAACTTCGTTCATTGCTCGCTAACTTCGTCACTGAGGTCTTCCAGTGACCGCGCCCGAGTTTTCTCCCACCGGTATTCGCTTCGAAAATATCGAAAAGCGCTTCGGCGGCATTTCCGCCCTGCGCCGCATCCGTTTTGAAATTATGCCTGGCGAGTGTGTCGCGCTCGCTGGCCGCAACGGCTCCGGAAAGACCACACTCCTTCGAATCGCGGCAGGCCTTTCACGTCCATCTTCTGGAGAGCTCAGCTTCCCATCTTCGGCGCCAACCACGCGCGTCAAATCCGTCCCCGGCTACGTTGCCCACGCCACCATGGTTTACGACGAGCTGACCGCAGAAGAAAATCTCATGCTCTTCGCGCGCCTCCAACAAACGCCGCGACCTGCCCAGCGTGTTGGCACGCTCTTAAAGGAAGTCGGCCTCGAAGATCGCCGTAGCTCCGTCGTGCGCACTTTTTCCCGCGGCATGCGTCAACGCGTAGCCATTGCCCGCGCCTTGCTTCATGAGCCGAGCATCCTGCTTCTCGACGAGCCGGGCACCGGCCTTGATCCGCACGGCGTTTCCTGGCTCGCTGCAACGCTGCGACAGATGCGCGATGCCAGCCGCACCATTCTCGTAAGCCTTCACGGCGAATCTGAAATTTCCATGGTAGCCACGCGCGCCATTCGCCTCGACGCCGGCTTGATCGTCGCCGACACGCGCACCGGAGCCGAGGTCCGTTCCATTCTGACCTTCGCCGACGCCTGAATGAGCCTGCTTTCCAATACTTCCGTCCTGCTTGGCAAAGAGCTTCGCACCGAATTCCGTTCCCGCGAGCTTCTTACCACTACCATTATTTTCGTTTTGATGGTCATCGTTCTTTTCAGCTTCACCTTTGATCCCACGTACAACGAATCACGGCGCTTCGGTCCCGGCCTGCTATGGCTTGCATTTCTATTTGCCGCCTCGCTAATGCTGCAGCCATGTTTTCTGCGCGAACAAAACAACGACACGCTCAGCGCCTTGCGTTTATCCGTCAGCGATCCCTTCGCGATTTTCCTCGCCAAGCTCATCGCCAACACTATTTTTCTGCTCTTCACCGAACTTGTGATGCTTCCGATTTTTGCTGTGCTTTACAACGTCCCGGTTCTGCGCGAGCTCGCGCCGCTTCTCCTCGTTTTTGTTCTTGGCAGCCTCGGTGTCTCCATCGCAGGCACCGCGCTCTCCGCCATTTCGTCGCAAGCGCGCATGCGCGAGCTGCTGCTCCCGCTATTGTTGCTCCCGATTCTCACGCCCGTGCTGGTTTCCAGCACGCAGGTCACTGTCGGCCTCTTAGATCCCGCGCCATTCGTTGAGTGGAAGGGCATCGGCTTTCTCGCCGTTTTCGACGTGGTCTTTTTGACCGCGCTATGGCTTTTCGGCGAATATCTTCTGGAGGAATAGTTGGCATGAAGAAGCAAGCATTGGCCGCCGCAGTGGTCTTTCTGCTCTTAGGCGCAGCCGCCTACGGCTCGTTGTTCGTCGCGCCCACCGAGCGCACCATGGGTCCCATCCAGCGCATTTTCTATATTCACGTCTCCACCGCGTGGACCGGCCTCACCGCCTTTTTTATCTGTTTCGTTGCCAACATTCTTTACGTCGTGCGCCGTCAGTCGCGCTGGGATTGGCTAAGTGTCAGCGCTTCGGAAGTCGGCCTGGCGTTCACCACCGTGGTCCTCGTCACCGGTCCCATCTGGGCGCATCCAGTGTGGGGCATATGGTGGACCTGGGACGCGCGCCTCACGTCCACATTTATTCTTTGGCTGCTCTATGCGTGCTTTTTACTCCTGCGCACTTTGGTGGAAGACCCTGACCGCCGCTCGCTGTTCAGTGCGCTCTTCGGAATCTTCGCGTTCATCGACGTGCCTCTCGTGTTCGGCTCCATTCGCTGGTGGCGCACGCAGCATCCGCAGCCCGTAGTCATGGGCGGTTCCGGCTCGGGACTCGATCCCACCATGTGGCGGGTACTTTTTTTCACCTGGCTGGCTATGCTCGCCTTGATGGCTTTGCTTATGCGCGCGCGCTATCTGATGGAAGCCGCGCGTGGCGAGCTTGAACTTGTTCGGCGTGAAGCGGAGGCAGTATGAAAAATCTCAACAGTATTTTTGCGGCTTATCTCATCGCTTGGGGAATTTTCTTCGCGTACTACCTGACCGTAGCACGCCGCGCCGCCGCGCTCCGCGAAGATATCGAGCGACTCAAAAATTCTCTTCACAGGGGCAAATAGGGTGCCGGGCGTGATCAGCGCAAACAACAGAGCAGGGAAGAAGCGTGTAGGCATCGTGCTGTTTCAGCTAGGTGGCCCCGATTCTCTCGCGGCTGTGGAGCCATTCCTGTTAAATCTATTTCTCGATCCCGACATTCTTCCGCTCGGCCCGCTGGGACTGTTGCGCAAACCGCTTGCTAGGCTAATTTCTTCGCGTCGCTCCAAACCCGTTGCCGGCCGTTACGCGCAAATTGGACGCCGCTCTCCCATCGCAACTTTGACTGAGCGCCAGCGCGTCCGGCTGGTTCGCACGCTCTCGCCTTACGTCGATCCGGTTGCCGTAACCGCCATGCGCTACTGGCATCCCAATACTGCTGAAGCGCTCGCCACCCTTCGCGCCGCCGGCCCGCTCGATGAAGTCGTGCTACTTCCGCTTTATCCGCACTACTCGTACGCCACCACGCTTAGCAGCATGAAAGAGTGGCGTCGCGTCGCAGACAATTCGAAATGGACCACGTCCAATGGTGCGCCTCCCGAGCGCGTGATCGAATCTTTCTTCAATCACCCGCAATACATTCGCGGGTTGGTAGAAAATATCGGCCGCATCCTGCGCCAGTTTCCAGACAGCTCGCGCATCCACCTGGTTTTCAGCGCTCACGGGTTGCCCATGAGCCTCGTCGAAAAGGGCGATCCTTACCCCCGCGAGATCAAAGAAACCGTACGCCTCACTTGCGAGCAGGGCGCAAAAGAATTTCACGGATGGCCTCGCACGCATCTGCTCTGCTACCAGAGCCGCGTCGGTCCCGCCAAGTGGCTGCAGCCGCCGTTGACCGGCACCATCGAACGCCTCGCACAGGAAGGTGTCAAGGAAATGCTCGTCGTGCCCATCTCCTTCGTCACCGAGCACATCGAAACGCTGCACGAAATTAATATCGAAGCCCGCGAGGAATCTAAAAAATTGGGCGTGGAGACATTTCGCATGATGCCCGCACTCGGCGACTCGCCCTACTTCACCGCCACGCTCAAAGATCTTGTGCTGCGCGCCGTGGGTATCGATCCAGCCACCACAACCAACTTGCCTCCGCCGGCAATTTCCGCTGCGGCAAGCCGCGTAGCGCCATAGTAATGAGGATTTCCCCTGCCCAACTCATGCCTGCCGCGCTTCAACTCGAGTGTCCGCTGCGAAGGTTTCAAACTATTTGTCCGCTCGTTTTCCCCAAAGCGCGGCAAACTGCACTGATGTATAATCCGCCGTTGGGGCTTGGGCTATGACCGCTACCTACCACCCGTCGGTCCACAGGTTCTCCATTTTCGTTGTCTGTTGGACTCTGCTCCTCCTCATCGCCGGCGCCCTGGTTACCTCCAACGAAGCCGCGCTTTCCGTTCCCGACTGGCCACTTTCCTATGGCTCGCTCACCCCGCCCATGGTTGGCGGCATTCGCTATGAACATTCGCATCGTGTAATTGCTGGCGCACTGGGATTGCTGTCTATCGCTCTGGCGGTTTTGGTCTGGGCAAAAGACGAGCGTCGCTGGCTTCGCTGGTTCAGCTTGGCGGCGGTTGCCGGAATTGTCGCGCAAGCCATCCTTGGCGGGGAAGTAGTGCGCCAGTTGCTCCACTATTGGCTACCGGTGATGCACGCATGCTTCGCGCAGATTGTTTTCGCCGCTCTATTGAGCATCGCCGTGTTTACCAGCCGCTGGTGGATCTCCGAGCAGCCGAAATTTGAAGACGCCGGTTCGCCTTCCGTTCACACGCTGGCCATCCTCAACGCTGTGGTCATTTATTTACAGGTCATCCTCGGCGCCGGCTTCCGCCATAAAGAAATTCCCGTCTGGCCGCACATCGCCGGCGCTTTCCTGGTTACTGGCATGATTGTCTGGACCGCGGCCGTACTCCGCAGGCGCTTCGACAAGTCCGCGGCAATTTCGAGAGCGCGCATTCTTCTGCACGCCATCCTTGGCACACAATTGATTCTTGGTATCGGCGCGTACTGGTCACGTTTAACCACCGCCACCGATCCGCAGCCCATGCCGCTGATGGTTACGCTGACGGTGCTGCACACTGTTGTTGGCGCAACACTCTTCGCGATTTCCATTCTTATCGTGCTCTTCTGCTATCGCCTGGTTCCACGCAGAAGGGAAGTGCCGGCTGCCACGCAGCGGCCGGTGGCGATTCAATGAGCACCGTACGCGCCGCCGAATTGACGCTTTCTTCGCGCGCGAATGCGTTTATCGCCCTCACCAAGCCCGACGTTTCTTTTCTCGTGCTCATCACCACCGCCGCCGGCTTCTACATGGGCGCACGCGGTCCGGTGAATTGGCTGCACATGCTGCACACGGTGTTCGCCACCATGCTGATCGCCGCCGGCACCGCCACGCTGAACCATTACATCGAGCGCGATTCCGACCGCTTCATGCGCCGCACTGCCGGACGCCCTCTTCCGATGGGCGTCGTCCAGCCTCGCGAAGCTTTGATTTTCGGCGTGGCGCTGGCCATCGCGGGAGCCGTCGATCTTTATTTTGTTGGCGGTGCCCTCGCGTGTGGCCTCGGCGTCGCTACCTGTTTGAGCTATCTCCTTGCCTACACTCCGCTTAAAAAGCGCACCGTGTGGGCCACCTTTGTCGGCGCTTTTCCCGGTGCGATTCCGCCGATGATTGGCTGGGTAGCGGCCACCGGTTCGCTAGGCCCCGGCGCCTGGCTGCTGTTCGCCATTCTTTTCGTTTGGCAGTTTCCCCATTTTCACGCCATCGCCTGGATGTACCGCGAAGACTACGCGCGCGCAGGTATTCTCATGCTTCCGGTCGTGGACCGCGAGGGGAAGCGCACCTTTCGCCAGATTGTGTGGTTTGCCGCCGCGCTGGTAGTGGTCAGTTTGCTGCCCGCTCTCACTGGCCTCGCTGGCGTTCTGTACTTTTTCGGCGCGCTCATCGCCAGTACCGCGCTGGTGCAGGTCGCCATCTGGGCCGCCAGCACCAAATCCAACGTGCGCGCCAAGTGGCTCATGCATGCCACCGTCCTGCATATTCCGCTGCTGCTCGCGCTGATGGCCTACGATAAAACTCCCCGCTGATCTCGGCTTTCGCGGATTCGGGGATTCACGCTTGGGTTCTCCACCCTGGAATTTTTAGGGTGGGGTTCGTAACGTAGAAGTGTAAGCAATTACTGTTCGAAGTAAAAAATAAGTTTTTGAATTTTTCATACTAAATAAAATTAATTATAAACATTCATACAAATCGAGCTCCACCGAACCCTATGTTCTCTCAAGCGGCCTTAAACGCACTCCTCAACGGCACCAGCGGCGTCCTGCTCGCCTGTGGCTACGCCGCCATTCGCAACGGCAAAGTCGCCGTCCATAAACGCTTCATGATTTCCGCGTTTCTGGTCTCCACCGTTTTCCTGATTTCTTATCTCATCTATCACTATCGCGTCGGCCATGTCCCGTTTCAAGGCCAGGGCTGGATTCGTCCCGTCTATTTCGTCCTGCTCACTTCGCACACCATTCTCGCCATCGTCATCGTCCCGATGATTCTGGTCACCCTGCGTCGCGCCTGGCTCGAAAAATTTGACCGCCACCGCGCCATCGCGCGCTGGACGCTTCCGCTATGGTTTTATGTTTGCGTTACCGGTGTGATCGTCTACCTGATGGTCTACCAAATCTACGCGCCCTGAAATCAGGCACTTGTTCGGTTACGTTCCTCAACATGCACTGACCTTTTCCTCGTGTAAGAATGGGGCCTTGTACAAAGTGGCGTATTGGAAAAATCATTTCACGTGGACCATCTCGTGCCCTGAACGCGTGTGCAAATGCGTAACACGGCCAGCCTGATTTGCTTTATTACTGCAGTAAATCGGCGCGGGTCCGACGTGTTAGCTAGAGGTTTTGCGGACAGGAAATCGAGTTTCTCGGGGGTATTCAAAGATGGAGATCAAAAGAATTGGCTCGCAACCTTCCGCGAGAGGTCCGGCGGAGTGGTTCACTGGCACAGTGCGAATCGATCCACTATTTCAGGCACCCGCTCCGGCCCTTGTTCAAGGTGCCAGCGTAACGTTCGAGCCCGGCGCGCGGACGGCATGGCACACACCCCCGTTGGGCCCGACTCTGACCGTGACGGCTGGCTTCTGCTGGGCACGGGGCTGGGGTGGTCCGATCGAGCAAATTAGGCCGGGCGATGATCTCCATTTTCGCTGGAAATCACGCGCTTTTTCAGTGCAAACCAATCTCGCTTTCAGCGCCGCGTGCGATCCTTCCGCACCGCTTCATCGATCAACGCGCCCAGTTCACTGCGCGTCAACGAAACATGATCTCCCGACGAATCCCCGCTATCGCTGGTCAACGGCAGGTCCGCGCCTCCGCCCGGCGGCGCTGCGACGAAATATCTCGACCGCGCAGCCATCAGCTTCGCGACTTCCCTGCTCGAAAGGAGCTTTGGCTCGCCGACCATCTCCGCCGCGAGAGTGATTTTCGCACAGTGTTCAATCGTTTCCATGCGGAAGAACGCCGTAAGCAGGTCCGTGCCGCACGTCACCGCGCCGTGATTTGCCAGCAGCAACGCGTCGTAGTGCGGAACGAACGGCTCGATGGCCGCGCTCAATTCCGCGGTGCCCGGCGTGGCATAACGCACCAGCGGGATTTGTCCCAAGCCGATAATCACTTCCGGCAGCAAGGCCCGGTCCAGCGCGCGACCGGCAACCGCGAAGCCCGTCGCCGTCGGCGGATGCGCGTGGCAAATGGCCTGCACGTCCGGGCGCATCCGGTAAAACAAAAGATGCATCGCCACTTCTGACGACACCTTGCGGGTTCCCGAAATATGGACCCCATTCACGTCCGTAATAACCAGATCGTCTGGGCAAAGCGTGCCTTTATTGATGCAGGTAGGAGTGTTCAGAATGCGTTGCTCGTCCAGCCGCACGGACAAATTTCCTTCGCACGCCACGATGTACCCGCGTTCGTACATCCACCGCCCGGCAATGCAAATCTCCCGGCGGTGCTGCTCTTCACTCTTAGCGGAGCCCGGCAATAACGCGTCCGTGGTCATGGCTCGAATCTCCTCACGCGATTTCGTTCCGCGTTAAAACTTTTTAGAAAAAGCCGCAAACGCGCCTTCGACAACACCAAGGCACGCCTAACGGGGGCATGGCGACCTGTTCCACCGGAACATGGGGGAAAATACGAGAAGAACGTATTACAACTCCGGCCAAGATGCTAGGCGTAAATTCCGCGAAGTTTCAACGCGCTGGCTACCCGGTCGATCGCCAGCATGTACGCGGCAATGCGGTTATTCACTTTGTGGGCCTCCGCGTAGCGTACCACCTCATCAAATGCGTGCTCCATCACATCCAGCAGCCGCTCGTTCACTTCGCTTTCGCGCCAGAAAAATCCCTGGCGGTCCTGCACCCATTCAAAGTAGCTGACCGTCACGCCTCCGGCATTGCCAAGAATATCCGGCACCGTGAAAATCCCTTTGGCATCCACAATCGCATCCGCTTGCCAGGTAGTTGGCCCGTTAGCGCCTTCACACAGAATTTTCGCCTGCACCTCATGCGCGTTCTGCTCCGTGATCTGATTTTCAATCGCCGCCGGTATAGCGATTTCGCACGGCTGAAACAACACATCGCGCGCCGTCATTTTCGTTCCGCCGCCCGGAAAATCCTGCAGCGCTTTTTTCTGTATGTACACCCACTCGATGACTTTCGGAATATCAAATCCGTTTTCGTTGTACAGTCCCCCGCCGATATCCGCGAGCCCCACAATTTTGTACCCGGCCTTCTGCATCAATTCCGCCGCCAGAGACCCTACGTTTCCGAAACCTTGAATCACCACGCGACAACCTTGTTTCTTCAGGCCCACTTTCGTCAGAGCCTTGTCGCAGCAAATCATTACGCCGCGTCCGGTAGCTTCACGCCGCCCCGCGGAACCGCCCAACTCAATCGGCTTGCCGGTTACTACCGCCGTCGTAGCCTGTCCCAGATGCATCGCGTACGTGTCCATCACCCACGCCATGGTTTGTTCGCCGGTGCCCACATCCGGCGCGGGCACATCCTTCTCCGGCCCCAGCCAGTTCGCCAACTCCGCCGTATACCGGCGCGTCATGCGCTCCAATTCTCCGCGAGACATTTTGCGCGGATCGCAAATAATCCCGCCTTTCGCGCCGCCAAACGGAATATTCACCACCGCGCACTTCCAGGTCATCCACGTGGCCAGCGCGCGCACTTCGTCAAGCGTAACGTCCGGCGCGTAGCGAATTCCGCCTTTACCCGGCCCGCGCACCGTCGAGTGCAGCACGCGATATCCCGTGAACACTTCCAGCTGCCCGTTATCCATCCCCACCGGAATATACAAAGTGATTTCTTTACTGGGATATTTCAGGTAGCGGTACAAGCCCTGCTCGAGCCCTAATTTGTTCGCGGCGACCTCAAAACGCGCTTCCGCGTTCTGGTACACATTCATTTCTTCCGGCGAGGGACCGTGCGCCATGCAAAAATCTCCTTGAACTCGCAGACCTGCGCTCACTAACCGTGCTTCTTGAGCCGAGGTGTCACACTAAGGCCTGCGTTATTTTCGCAGGTTAATTTTAGTGAGGCCAATGAAAGTGGTGAACGACGGGCTACCCACCCGCCATTGTTTGGCCGGGCGTCAGTATACGAACCCCAACGCCCCGGCCGCAAGCTGGACGTGCTGGGCCGTTGCTATCGTAAGCGATCGCCTTTTAGAAAGTATTTCCCAAGCACAGTCCGCCTTGTAATTTTGGTTCTTACAAGGTCGAATCTGACAGTTTTCAACTAAACAAAAATTATTGCAGGTGGAATTGAACCGTCACGGTGAGGTGCATCGGCACAGGCTTTCCGTGGAGTTGTGCCGGTTGATACTTCCATTTGTGCAGCGCGTCCATCGCTGCCTGCTGCAGCAGCCCGGGACCGGAAACAACCTTCATCGTCGTAACATTTCCCGAAGCATCGACCAGCGCATCAATCAGCACATTTCCAGACACGCGCTGGGCCTTTGCCATTGCCGGATAAACCGGAGAAGCCGTCGAAATTAATTTCGCCTGCCGGACGTCCCCGCCTATCGGCAACGAGGATGCGGAAGGTGCTGTTGGCTGTTTCGAGCTGGACACCAGTAATCCCGAAGCCAATCCCTCTCCCGGCGCTGGCTGGCTCGATGCGCCGAGATCCAGAGCTTCTTCCGCGTGATATTCGCTCTTTCCAGCGTTCAACTTCGGAGCTGCCAGGCGCGCCGATCCAGCCGTTGATTTCTTTGGCTGGGCCGCTACGGCATTGGAGCCGGCTCCCACCGCAGGAGCTTTTGTCGTTGAGGTCAGCCTTGCATTTGTGATCTCAGGAGTATTCGCTGCACCGTTACGTAACGATGCCCCCGACGAGGTGCCCGAAAAAGTACCGGAAGATGTGCCGGAAGCCCCGCCTGAAGTCGAATTTCCAGCAACAGGCACCCGCGCGGGAGCCGTGGTATGCGTCCCGGATGGGCTCGACTGGTTGGTCGTAGCATCGTGCCGTTGCGATGGAGCTGGTGAAGATGAGTTGCCGCCGTTGGCGACGCCGCTCGCGACTGGCGCAACCTGCGTTTGTGCAGTGCCTGCGGACTGATGCAAATACCACCCGCCCAAGCTGACCAGCAGCAACACACCCGCTGCGATCGCACCAAATAAAAACTTTTTGTTCGAACCGCTCGGCGCAGCCGGTGTCGGCAGGTCGTTCTCATCCGCCAGCATGTACGTGCCAAAGGACGGGAGCCGCTCACCGTGCTTGGCCGCTTCCGGAACAGCGGAGATTTCTGTAATAGCGAGATCCTCCGCTTCGGAACTATTTTTATGTTTTGGCAGTCGTTCTAAGTCTTTCGCACCAGGTTCAGGCAAGGCTATTGACGCCGCAGCCGCATTGCGTGCCAACGGTTCCAGCCACGCAGGAATCTTGATTTCGTCGTTATCTAGAATGGATTTGAAGGGCTCCGCCGATGTTCTCGCGGTTGTAAGGGACGCTTGCGAAATCGAAGTCAAAGTGAGAGGCAAACTCGCCGGCAAAGTCGCCGTCTCAATCTTGGCGATCTCCGAATCGCTGGCCGCTTCATCCGTTTGTGAAACAGGTTCCGCTTGCGATTTTTTCGACGCGGTTCCTTCGGTCGGAAAAAGATTGGCTAGTTGTTCCTCCAGCGAAAGTTCATCTCCGTCGAGAGTGGATCCACTCTCGAGCGTGGCATCAGAATCATTCTGCGACACCGGCGCAGGCTGATTCGATGAAATAGCTGAGTCAGCCAGACTCTGAGCGGGCGCACTCTCGAAAGGCAAAGCCGAAGGCGCCGCTTCGGAATTTACCTCGGATCGGCTCTGCGTTTCCGCTGTCGCCGAAGGAAGAGTTGAGGGCTTAGATTCGAGCGTGGACCCGCCAATGGCGCCTTGCGTCTCCGGCAAATTTACGATCGAACTTGCGAGCGAGGCTGCCGTCGGAACGCTGGCAACCGTGGCAACGGTAGCGGCCGACGTCGTACTCGGAGCTTGCGAAGAATGTGACGGCGAAGATTGCGCACTGCTGCGTTCCGCAGCGAAACGCATGCCCCAAAAACCTGCCACTGGCTGCGTAAATTCCAGTTCCACGTAGCCGCTGGTGTTCTGATAATTTTTCGATTTAACAACCTGGCAGACCACTTCCTTTTTGGTCTTATCGTTCGTTAAAAAGAGAAGTTGTCCTGGAGCAACCGACGAAGCCAGGCGAACCACCGCGCCGTGCCCAAAAATCAGCACGGTTTTCGTGGATTCGGAAAACGGCTCGCGCTTGTCGCTGCCTGCCACAGTGCGCGCCCCGTTCACCGTGACGGAAACTTCCAGCGCCGCGGGTTGCGATCGCGCGGTGTCACCCGACGGTGCGGCCGTGGAGCTCGCGACCGGATAAGATGTGGCGGGTTCGGGAATTGCAGTCAAAACTTGATTCTCTTTACTGCTCGACGACATGGCGCACGCTCGGGGACGGCAGATTGGTCCGCACGCTCAGAAAGAGCGGCGCGAACCACGCTATGTTCTTACCCGCGTGGCCGGCCAGCTATAGTACGGTGGTACTAAGCGTGGAACATTTTGCGCTGAACGATACTCTCCCCAGCTCCGCGACAACCGCATAGAAACATCTTGAAGCTAAAACTCGGTAATTTGATGCGCAACGACACTTGCGATGGTTACTGGCCTGGGCGCCAACAAAATGAGTTACATTATTTCGTTGAACGTGGAACTATTGGGGCCACGGTTCGAATAAAATTAGAAACTCTGCGGCATCAAGCGCCGTCCTTTCCTGCCCGCGCGCTCCTTTATCCCCCATTCAGCCCACAATCATTCCGGAATAGCGCTCAAGCTGAGAAGTGACCCATTTTGGCTCCGATTGACGTGCCATAACGCCTCTGTTAGCATTCGCTCCATGGCAAAAGCGCGCAAACCCTCCCGAGCATCCTCCTCTCACGCCAAAAGCGCTAGCAGGCCCCACGCTAAACCACAGAAGAAAAAGAGTTTAACCCCTGCCCCGCCGGCCCAACGCGGTGGCGTAGAGCTGGTCGACCCGCGCGTCCAGGCGCAACTCAAGGTCTACGACGAAGCTCTCGGACTCTTCCGCCAGCAGAAGTTCGCACGCGCCAAGCAGGAATTGGAAAAGGTCGTAGAAGGACCCAGCAAAGAGCTGGCCGACCGCGCCCGCATGCACGTAAAAATTGCCGAGCAGCGCATGAAGCCTTCGCACGATCAGAATCCGCGCACCGCCGACGAACATTACCAGCGCGGCGTGGCCATGATGAACGTAGGACGCTGGGACGATGCGCGCGAAAGCCTGGACAAAGCGCGCCGCGCCGCGCCCAAAGCTGACCATATCCATTACGCATTGGCGGCGCTCGATTGCCTCACCGGTGAAGCCGATTCCGCGATGGCCAATCTGAAAGTGGCGATCCAGCTGAAGGGTGAGAATCGCTATCACGCGCGTAATGACGAAGACTTCGCTTTCCTGCAGGAAGATCCGCGCTTCACCGAACTTCTATATCCAGAAAAAGACGGCACCGCGGGATAATTCCGTCACTCACGGCCTTGCCTTATTTGTCCATTAGATTTAATTTCCGCTCGTGTGGCCGCACGTGAAAAAGATGCTGCCCGTGAAAAGCACCAATACCGGATCCAGAAATCTTTCCCGCGGATTCCGCATCGTGGCGCTCGGCGGCGGCACCGGTCTTTCTTCGCTGCTGCGCGGGCTGAAAGAACATGTGGTTCGCCGCGGCGATGAGAATCCCAACGCCGACCGTCCGATCTCCGATCTTGCGGCCATCGTTACCGTAACCGATGACGGTGGCAGTTCCGGCCGGCTGCGCCGCGAAAATCGCATCCTACCGCCCGGAGACATTCGAAATTGCATGGTCGCGCTTTCCAAGGATGAAGCGCTGCTCGGCAGACTCTTCCAATATCGTTTTCACGCGGGCCGCGGGCTGATCGGCCACAATTTCGGCAATCTTTTTCTGGCCGCGCTCACCCATATCACCGGAGATTTCACGGAAGCTATTCGCGAGAGCAGTAAAGTGCTCGCGATTCGCGGGCGTATTTTCCCGTCCACGCTGTCGAACGTGCATCTCGTCGCCACATTGAAAAATGGCCGCCGCGTGCGGGGAGAAACGCGCATCACCGGCAGTCGCGTGCCGATCAAGAAGCTCGAGCTCTCACCGAAACGCGTGCGTCCCTTGCCGCTGGCCATCGAAGCCATTCGCAGGGCGGACCTGATTCTTCTCGGTCCTGGTTCGCTGTACACCAGCGTTCTGCCCAACCTGCTTATTCCGGAGGTCGCCGCCGCGATCGCCAAGTCAAAAGCGCCCCGCGTATACATCGCCAATCTTATGACGCAACCCGGCGAAACCGCCGGATATGCGCTCGCCGATCACCTTCGCGCCATCCAGATGCATGCTGCTCGCCGGTTAGTCGATTTCGTCATCGCCAACAAGCAACCCGTTTCGCCCAAAGTTGCTCGGCGCTACAAGACTCAGGGCGCCGAACCCGTGGTGATCGATCTGCCCAAGTTGAACGAACTCGGCTGCCAGGTGATTTTTGATAATTTGCTCGACGAACGGGATGTCATTCGTCACAACCACAAACGTCTCGCAAGATTGCTGCTGGAACAATTTGTCCATCGCAATTCATAATCGTAATCTTCTATTCTCGCTATCGCCCGCCGCAACATTCCTGCTAACGTCTTAACGCGGAATTTTTTCATCTACTCGGGAGAAATCATGGCTACCTTCGCTCTCATTGAATACAACGATGCAAGTCCGGAAGTTCGGGCCATCTATGACGACATCATGGCCACGCGAAAAACCGACTGGATAAATAACTTTTGGAAAGCCATTGCGCACAATCCCGCCACCTTGAAGCGCACCTGGGAATCGCTCAAGCAAATCATGGGTCCCGGCACGCTTGATCCGCTGACCAAGGAATTGCTTTACGTAGCGGTGAGCGTTACCAACAATTGCCAGTACTGCATCGCGTCGCACACCGCATCCGCGCGCAACAAGGGCATGACCGACGCCATGTTCCACGAATTGCAGGCCATCATCGGGATGGCCAACGAAACCAACAAATTGGTGACCGGCTATCAGGTGGAAGTGGATGCACAGTTCAAGACGCCACTGTCGCCGCTGGGGACGCCCGCGAAGTAGGACGCACCCACTTCTCAAAGAACAGTGACATAGTGCTACACCTCGCTGGAGTCCAGTAATATCAGGGACTGCTCGTGTTTCAAGACAAGAGATGGGCGGCTTGGAGGAGTCTGAGTCATAGCTCAAATTTGTAGCAAACTAAGGTACGGTACAGTTGCTCAGTGCGTGCGCAGAGATCGGAACTAATCCGAACATGGGCTTCCGCACTCTAGATTGTGACCGAAGGCGCTTGTCTTGGCGGCACGAGCGCCAGCAGCAAAACTCCAATGGCCGCAGTGATGATCACGTCCTTGAAATCTCGCGGGGTTCCGTGACGATATGCTTCAAGGGTCTGAATAATCATGACAGCTGAATGCGCCAGACTCTGCCATGCAGCAAAAGCAATCACAGTCCGATACTCTTTCGGCTTCCTCGCCGCCAGTAGCAGAAAGACTCCTAGCGCCACAAAGAAAGTGATGAACATCGGCTCGCATTCTTCGTTGTGCATCTCAATGAGCCACTTGCTGTGCCACAAGTCCGTGTACAACGGATAGAGCAACGCAACATAGAAGAGCCCGATACCACCCACAATAACCTGTCGCATCTGTTCGCGTTTCATGATGCTAGTGTCCTCCTCTATTCTGCCTTCCCGAAAGCATAGTTATCGACCAAGAACAGTTTCCCTTTGTGCCGGAGTTCCACTGCATAATCAGGTTGATCCCAACATCATTGCTCGTTTGGTCTGCCAAACATTTTTGCTTGGGATCGTTTGGTGTACGCGATGGATCGCGTCGTCCAGTATGGACCAGCCGAACGGCTCGGTGGACGGACGGAAGATCCAGATCTGTCCGCTCGATCATCCACGGAGCGAACTTCACTATCTGCCTTGCAGGGAGCGCCTTTTGCACCACCAGCCTGCGCACGACGGCATCGCTGACACCCAGCATGGACGCAGCCTGTTACATGGTCAGCCAAAGGCGCTGCTCCGGTGCGGGACACGCGGGAAAGCCTTTGGTATTGACCAGTCCGAGTTTTTGTACCAGGTTCAGTGAGAGAGTCTACATCAAACTGCCGGACCTAATCGACCTCCAGCCCCGTGTACTTCTTCTTCCATCGGTAAAACGTCTGTTCGGATATCCCCACCTGCCGGATCAGCTCCGCTACCGGGATCCCCAGCTCAGCTTGCTTCAAAATAGCTACAATCTGCTCCACAGCGAACCGTTTTCTTCTTCACGGCAATTCCTCCTTTTCAGGCCTAGATTTTGCCGGAAACTAACCCTGCTTTTGGATCAAAAATTCGAGGTCCCATCAAGTTGCCTCGGCGTGCGATTTGCGGTTCAATGAGAGGGCAAAATTTTGCATTTGCTGGCGTTCCCCCCGCGCCGGTTCATCTTCACCAGATTTTCCGCGAATAGCGGGAGGCCTACTAAATGAAGGCAATGATTGCAGGAGTTTTGTGTTCACTTTTACTGCTTGGCGGTACACCAGCCAGGGCCGACTTCAAATATTCTGACACCTCCAGGATTACCGGCGGCAGCCTGAAGAACATGATGAAAACCGTCGGCATCTTCAGCAAGCAGGCTTCGCAAGCCATGAAGCCGGTCAGTACCACGCGCTACATCAAAGGCGATTTTATGCGGGCGGACAATGCCGACGGGCGTATGCAGATTATCGATCTTGCCGGGCGCCGAATTATCGAACTCGACCCACAGAAGCGCACCTATACCGAGATCACGTTTGACGAGATGAAAGCGGCGATGCAGAAGGCGCAGGATCAGGCGCAGCAGAAAATGGATAAAGATCCGAAAACAAAAGACGCCAAAGCGAATGTGAACGCAAAAATCAGCGTCACTCCCGGTACCGCCAGCCGCCAGATCCAGGGACTGACGGCCAACGAGATGAAAATCCAGATTGATATGGAGATCCAGGCGCAGGCTCAAAATGATCCGCAAAACCCATCACAACCCAGCGGTCCGGTAAGCGGCACGATTTCCACCAGCATCGATTCCTGGGTCGCGCCTTCCGTACCCGGCTACGAAGAGGTAGCGGCGTTCTATCAGCGCATGGCCAGGGAAATCAACTGGGTGCCGCCAAGCGGCATCCGTGTTGACCCGCGCGTCTCGCAAAGCATGGATGAGCTGCAAAAGAATCAAGCTGCTTTCAAAGGACTGCCCTTGCTGCAATACATGAGCATGACCATGGTCGGTCAGCAAGGCGCGGCCGGAACCACCGCTGACGCGAACACTTCGAACACAAATTCGAATTCCTCCGCTTCTCGCAATGACCCGCCGACCAGCGCCTCTGACGCCATGGTCAAAGGCTTGGGTGGACTTTTCAGCAAGAAGAAAAAGAAAGATGACGCCGAAGCGCAGCAGAACAGCCAGAATCCTCCACCGCCATCGACGCCCGGTTCGCTGATGGAAATGACCATCGAGGTAACGTCGTTCTCAAACGCCGCTTTGGATGCAAGCTTGTTTGAGATTCCGTCGGGCTTCACGCGTGTACAACAAAACCCCGATCAGATTCTGAAGCAGACCAAACCGTAGTCTGTTTATCCTGAAGAGGACACTTTCACCGCGACTCCAGCGCCTCGCGTAACTCCGCGCGAACATTTTGCCCCTCAAGCCTAATCACCAGCACTCGCTCGTTCGCGAAACCGCCGGATTGCATTCGCTGGGCAAGTGCCTCTGCGCCCTGGCGCGTAAGGCAGGCGAGCGTATCTTGCGTGAGGTACAGAGGCATGACGGCTCTTGAATGGGATGCAGCGCGAGCGTCTCAATCAACGCGGATGTTCGCATCGACTGTACGAACAGACAGTGGTTTGCGCGGCACACGCGCAGAACCCAACCGCACCTGCACGTTGAATACTACTACACTGATCTCAAATCCCTGGAGACACGAAATGATGATCCGCTTATTCATGGCTTTCGCAATTTTTACCGCGCTACTTCTGGGTACAACTACGGTGCACTCCGCTCCGCAGCGCGGCAAAGGCACATTGTCCGGTTTAGTTCTGGACGCGGAGGGCAAGCCGGTGGGCAACGCGGTAATCACCTATCAATCGGCCGGGGGACACACCGCGCACGCAGTGCGCTGCGATGCTCATGGGCGATTTACCGTCGCCAAGCTGCGCTGGGATAACTACGACTTGCGGGCTTCGACGCGCGGGCAGTTCTCCAATTGGGAGAAAAACGTAATCGTGCGGTCCGGGCAGCAAACTTCGGTGACCTTGCGTCTTACAAACGGCAAAGAACTGGCCAACTCCGCAACGAAGCAATGAATCGCCACCAGAAGGATGCCCTTGTTCAGGCACCAATCTAATGCGCAGACAGTAGTACTACCCTTACGAAGCCTCCATTTATCTTGCTCCGAATGAGGTACTTACGTACGCCTCCGAAAGCATTTGTCGTAAAAAACGCTCTGGTACTAGCTACCGGGTACTGTCCGCGGTGGTGCTCCCGGCCCATTTACGCTCACACACCCTCCCCGTAGTCTCTTAAGAACGGGTTGGGGGCCGCGCGGGGACAGCGGCTCCGCAAGGGGTCGTGTGCGAGCTACCCAACCCGCCATCCTCTCTCCGGTCATCTTTCCTTATTTCTTTGAGTCAACCCACGACGAGTGCGTTATTTGGTAAGTTCACTTCACGTTTCAATGTGCTGCGGCGCCGTTCTTTTCTGCGGCCACCCCAGCCAGCCACTTCCACGCAGCTTCGGCATTCGCACTCCACGTTTGTTGTTGAGCTGTGATACTCGCCTGCGCCCCAAGCCTCTGGCAAAGGCCCCGGTCGCCAATCAGCAAGCGCAGCGCCGCGGCCAGCTCCTTCACGTCGTGCGGATCGCGCAGAATTATACCGTTAGTGCCATCGCGAATGATCTCGCTAGCTCCCGCGCACGCACTGGCGATCACCGGCAGACCACCCGCCATGGCTTCCAGGATCGGAAGCGCGTACGCGTCTTCCAGCGACGGCCCGACGTAAGCATCCGCCGCGGCATAGAATTGCAGCACGTCGGGCGACGGCGGCAAAAAAGAAACGCGTTCCGCAATTCCGCATTCGCGAATCAGCGCGTCGTACGGAGTGCGTGTATCGCTCCCTACTACCAGCAGTTTCCAAGGCAACTCCCGAATCAGCGCTAAACCTTTCAGCAGCGCGTCGAGACCTTTCTTTTTCCAATCATTCCCTATCAGCAAAAGTGTGAAATCCGCATCGCTAAGGCCAAATTGCTGACGAGCGGAATCACGCCGTGCCAGCCTTCGGGCTACTGACAACGATTCAGCGTCAACTCCATAGCGGATGACGCACACATTTCGAGCGTGAAAATATGCTTTCAATTGCTCGCCAACCATGCCAGACACCGCCGCCAGAGATACATCTGGAGCGCTATAGACGCGCTTCTCCAGCGCCATGATGAGCCGGTAATAGATCCGTCGATGCAAAAGCCGCGGCCATCCGGTAACTGGCGTGCGCCGGAAGCTCAATTGCCCGCGGACCAGCCGATAAAATTCATGAAATACGATGTGCACTACGATGGCATCCGCATCGACGCCGTTGATCCCCGGAGAAAATACCAGGTCGTATTTTAAATCGCGGAATTTAGCGTCCCACCATCGGCAGACGCGGTTGGCGAAAAACCAGAAAATAAATTGCAGCAGATGCGGTCCCGAAATGGCAGGCACCTTGTGCCATAAAAGCTTTCCGGATTGCTGAGCGCCGCCAGATTTGTAGCGCACCACGCCGCGCAAATCCGCAATGCGCTGCGCATAAATATGGACTTCGGTTCCATTGGTGAGCGGGAACCGCTCTAATTGTTCTATAGCGCATCGCTCCGTGCCATGACTGCGATCGAGAAATGGAGAAATTACCGCGATGCGCACGTCAGCGCGCCCGAAGTGGAAAATTATATGCGGATACCGGGAGGCGTTGGCGTTGCGTATCGGGTTGAGGCGCGAGAGTGAGCCGCGGCAAGCGGAACAGAATCCCTAACAGCAGCCACAAATAGGCATTCATCACAAAATCTTCATAAACCGCCAGCGTGGCGAAAGTTATCGGCAAAAGTAAGAGGAATGCATACCAAAATATGACGAACGCAACTGGAAATAACGGCGAGCCTTTCAGTTTTTTAACCACTTTCCACGCGGAATAGAGAATTGCAAAACTCATGATTAGCCAAAGAACCAGTCCGCCGATTCCCAATTCCAGGACTAGCGAGCCGAATCCGCTTTCTACCCCAATCCCCGAGGGCGACTGATGGAAAAATTTGCCCACGTACTGGACACCGAGCGAACTCGTTCCGATTCCGTAGCCGTACGGCCAATTCGGATAGTTGAAAGCTCCCATGAAATTTCGCAACGGGTATTCCCAGGTGCGAAATTGCAATTCGCTATGTTTGGCTCCCGGCATCAGCGTCTCGGAATAGATCGCCACACGGGATAATAGTGCGTCTGGGTAGATAAAGAACAACGCCACCACTGCTAACGCAATACCCAGAGCCGCGCGTTGCATCGTGCGGATCACCCGGATGACTTCGCCTTGGCGGCGCGGCGCGCCCCATATGAACGCGCCGCCAATCACGATCACGCTTCCCGCCGACCACAAAAACAGCCCGCGAGAAGCGCCCAATATTATTCCGCCATAAACGACGGCTAGCGTGAGGAACGCCAGATTGCGACCGCGGCGATGTCGCAGTAATAGATAGCCGGTGAATGCCAGTATCAGCAACCAGGCCACTAGCATGAAGTTACCGTAGCGGCCAGTGCTCACAAACACGGACGTAGCGCGATACGCGGATTGACCTGTTACCGGAGAAACTCGATAAAGTGTGCTTAGTTCGCGAATTTCCTCAGCTGGGGCGGCGGGGTTGAGGAACGTTGGACCGATGATCGACTGCGCAATGCCCAGCGACGCGATAATAAGCACTAAGAAAGAGTTGATATGAAAAAATCGACGCAGGTCGACTTCTGAATCGATGAGTGCGTAGCCTACAAAAAACAGCGGGATGTAGCTGAAAAACAGTTTCACGCCAAGAATTCCGTACATCAGCGTGGCGGAAGCTGGATTGAAAACCTGCATGATACCGAACCAGACAAAAAGAAGAAGCGGAACTAGAAAAGGCGGGCGAACTGTTTCCACCGATTTGCGGCGGATGGCGATGATAAAGGATATGTACACCACCAGCAGCAAAAGGTCTTTGGCGAAATAGACCGCCATATTATTGCCAAGCATCTTCCGCGCAAAGTCTTCGAACAAAAGCCAGGTGAAAAAGAAATAGACGCCGTTGCGCCAGTTTCTAAGCATTGCAAGCACAAATGCGCTTCCAATACAGGCCATGGCGATGTACGCGAGACTCGTCATATCGTCGTTGATGACGTATTGTGAAAATTCATACGCCGCAATAACGAACACTGCTACCAAAAACAAGGCAACCAGGGCTTTTCGCGAAGACCCAGTTGTTACGGCCACGACACGGCGATTCAAGCTTCCGCCTCCACAACGAAGGTGCTACGCAGAACGGGCGCAGTTATGATGTACATCATCGCGTTTCTCAACGTGACACGGCTCTATAGATTTTTGCGTGCTCGTCAATCATACGCTGTCGCCGAAACAAATCGGTAGCGCGCTGGCGCGCCTTCTGCCCAAACGAATCGATCAACGATGGATTGCGGATCACGCTCCCCATGCAATTCGCGAGGGATTCCGCACTTCCGGGCACGAACGGAAGCCCGGTGCCGCCTACTACTTCTCCCAATCCGCCAATGTCCGACGCGATGACCAACCGGCCGCGCATCATCTGCTCTATCGCGGCCAATCCGGCAGTCTCTTCCGAAAGTGAAGGCATGACAAGAACGTGAACGTTGCTCAAAGCATCCTCGAGCGCGGTGCCTGTTAGAAAACCCTTGAGCAACACGAATGAATCCATTCCCTCTCGATTTATATCCTGCTGAAGTTTATCGCGCTCGCTTCCGTCCCCGATTATCAGCACCTCAAATTCATGACCTTCCGCTTTTAACCGGCGGCTCGCTTCGACAAGAACCCCGACACCCTTCTCTGAAACCAATCGCCCAACGTAAGCGAAGCAAAGCTTCCCACTCGATACCAGCGAGACGGGCTGCGGAAGAGGCGCTTCGATACCGTGGTAAATAGTTTGCGAACGAGGAAGCGCGTGTCGGTTGCCAACGTAATTGGACACGGAAACGTTTATCGTTGCCGCGCGAGACAACCAGTATCGCGGAAACATCGAAGCCACTCGCGCCATTCCTCGCGCCCCAGGAACCTCCGCCTGTACGCATTTTATGCATTCTCGATAATTGCCCGCCTGGAAATGGCCGGGACAAATCGCACCCTGTGGCCGTTGCACCAGATTCCCGTTCGGACAGATCGCCTGGTAGGTATGGTGCTCGATGACAAAAGGCTTGCGCAAAATCCAGGCAAGAACAATTGGCATCAACGCAGGTCCGGCTGCATGTAGAACATCGCACCTGCGGATAAGGCGCTCTAACTCGAAAAAACCCGGCTTCCGTACGACGCGAAATAGCAGTTTTTGATCGTCGTAGTTCCCGCCTGCAATTTCCGTAACTACGGTCACATCGAATTCCCGTTCGCCGCTCAATGTGCGCAGTTCGGAAATGCCCCCGGCCAACGACTGCACGATGGTTTCCACGCCGCCGATGCTGGGCGCGAAATAATGGGAGTAGAACAATATCTTCATGGGGATGGATGCGCGCTTCACGGGTGGTACGGAACTCGCCGAACTCTATGCTTTGCCGGGTACTGCAAGAATATAACTCGTCATTTCCGAACGTTCGATCCACCGGATACTGTAGCCCCAACCCGCTAACATTTCAGGAACGGGATGGGCCGCGATATTTCCGTCGAAGTGGTGCAGTTCAATGAGTAGCAGCGGCTTGCATTTTACGATTGTGCTTTTAGCCCCTAGGAGCGCTTCGTGTTCCGCTCCTTCTACGTCCATCTTGATGAAGTCAGGATGATAGTCGAGTGAATCCAGCGCAATCGCATGAACTCTCGACTGCCGGCCTTCGCCGCCGGTCATTACCGATCCACCTCCGGAATTGCTTTCAGGTACGGTGATGGTGAGTTCATCTGCACGGGAAAACACCGCGTAAGGAAATGCCTGTACCCGCGATTGCAGCTCATTCAATTGAATATTCTTTTCGAGAGTCTGAAAATTCGAAGCGAGCGGCTCAAATGAAATCACCCGTCCTTTAGGTCCCACCTGCTTAGCAAATAACAGCGTATAAAATCCGGTGAACGCTCCGGCGTCAATCACTGTCATGCCGGGTTTTACGTTGTCGGTTACCGCTTTGACGATCTCGGGTTCCCACGTGCCATAGATAAAGCTTCGAAACTTCTCCCAGTCCGCGTGCATGCGATAACCGGCGAGAATTCCGCGACATGTAAACGGACCAACGGGATGCTGGCGATTAAGCGCGCGGTGTAGAAAGCTTGCCACCCGAGAGGGATGATCCTGCGAACCGATGATGGCGCGGCGCCAACTGACAGGCACTAAGCCAAGAAGCCGGGGAACGACATTCATTCCGGGTGATTTTAGCATAGGAGTTTCAACGAGCAGTTGCGAGGCCTGAAACGTGCGGCGGCCATCTAAGTTTACCGCCGTGTTACGCTTGCTCACGGCGGCTGTAATTCGTGTGCCTCTCTTCGCAGGAGAAGTTCCCTGGCTCTTCCAACCAATACGCAGCGATACATCGCACTTCTCGGACAGCTGGACGAGCCCACGGATGGCGTCGAGGAATACTGCCAGTACCTTAGCGGAGCGCTGTCCGCAAGACAAATTACTCTCGAAACTGTTCGGATTAAATGGACGGAACTCGGATGGTCCGCAAGCTTGCGACATCTTCGCGAACATTTCCACACCCCAGAAAATACCTGGTTCTTCGTGCAATACACCGCGCTGGCCTGGTCCCGCAAGGGATTTCCTTCGCGTGCATTGCGCCTAATCAGATATATCAAAAAAAATGGCGCGCGCTGCGCCATCGTATTTCATGACGCCGAGCCTTATGACGGCAACCGGTGGAGGGATCGCTTGCGGCGAGCCGTGCAACTGTTCGTCATGCGGGAGTCCTTGCGGCGGTGCGATTTGGCTATCTTGACCGTTCCCCGTGAAAAAATTTCCTGGATTCCGGCAAGGGCCAAAAACGTCGTTCACATTCCGGTGGGCGCCAATCTGCCGGCGCCGGAGAAAGCATGGACGCAGGAGCGAACCACCACCGATAGCACGCCGGTGATAGCCGTTTTTACTGTCACGAGCGGTCGAGCTGGGGATGACGAACTGCAACGGATCGCCGAGGCCGCAAAGTATGCCGCGAACCAAGTTGGGCGGCTGAAAATCCTCCTGCTCGGGCGAAACTCCGAGCTCGCCGCCGAAGACCTGAAAAAAAACCTCGCTCGCGATAACGTGGAGGTTCGCGGTCTGGGCTTGTTGCCGGCCGACGAAGTTGTTCGTACCTTAGGCGCGGCGGACGTGTTCCTTTTTGTGCGCGCTCCCATATCCAGCAGGCGCGGAAGCGCGCTTGCCGGCATCGCGTGCGGATTGCCGGTTATTGCCCGGGAAGGCTCGGAAACCGCACCGCCCATCACCGAAGCTGGCCTCGTTTTACTGCCGCGGCACGCTACCAGCGAGTACGGGCCTGCATTGGTGAAAGTTTTGACCGACCATGCCTTCCGCGCGTCCCTGGCGAAACGTAGCAGAAATGCCCAGGACAACTATTTTTCCTGGCAGGTAATTGCGGAGCAATACGCCGCTGCCATCAAGTCGCATTCCTAAAATTGTATTCCTGTACCTCAGTACAGTAGTAGTTACGCTATCCTTATAGTATACTTAGGCATGATCGTCGCGCCCTCCAGACCAACTCATCGGTGCTCGATCCTCTTTCTTGCTTCAAACGCTACTTATCTTGATTATTTTCATGCTCTTGTGGACTCTTTTATGCTTTCTGTAACTCCTGCCCTTTGTTTTCAACATCTTATGAACTCTTTTGCCAAAAACAGGGGGGGTGGGGGGTACCTTTTGACAAAACAGGGGTCGCTTGAACTATTCGCCAAGGGGTTTGGAACGGTTTCCAGCGTTCCATGCCTGTGCTAAACTGCCTAAGTTTTGCAGGGGTAGCGGTTCACCGTACTCTCCGTAATGTGTATCGAACGGATCGTGTGGCGCTGAAAACCGACCATCCGCCAGGTGATCCAGCACTAGCCCGCAGTAACCGTAGATCGTGCCCCCCGCGAAATCAGGCACGAATTCACTGTAAAAAAGAGGATGTGTCATGTCCGGGCATTCAAAGTGGGCAACCATCAAGCACAAGAAGGCGGCTACTGACGCCAAGCGCGGCCGTGCGTTCACCCGCGTCATTCGTGAAATCACGATTGCCGCGCGCATCGGCGGCGGCGACCCGAACTCCAACCCTCGCCTGCGAACCGCAATTCTCGCCGGCAAGAACGAGAATATGCCGAACGATAATATTGAGCGCGCGATCCTGCGCGGCACCGGACAACTCGAAGGCGAGCAGTACGAGGAAGCCACCTTCGAAGGCTATGGTCCCGGCGGTGTGGGAATGCTGATTCAAGTAGTGACCACCAATCGCAATCGCGTTGTCGGCGAGTTCCGCCACATGATGAGCAAAAACGGCGGCAACATGGCGGAAGCCGGAGCCGTCGGCTGGATGTTCAGCCGCAAAGGCGAAATCACCGTGCCAAAGGAAGCGGCCAGCGAAGACAAACTTTTAGACATCGTACTGGATGCCGGCGCGGAAGATATGAAGGACGACGGATCGATCTGGTACATCGTCACTCCTCCGGAATCACTGGATAAAGTGAAGGAAGCGCTGGCGAAAGCCGGAATTACTCCCGCCTCCGCGGAAGTCGGCATGGTGCCGCAAAATTACGTCAAGCTGACGGGCGCGCAAGCCACGCAGATGGTACGCCTCGTTGAAGCTCTGGAAGAGCACGACGACGTACAGCACGTGTACGCCAACTTCGATATTGACGAGTCGGAGATTCAGGCAGCCGTCGGCGCGAACTAAAGCACCGAAGCGCGAATTAAAGTACCGAGGCGCGAATTAAGTACCGAGGCGCGAATTATGCACCGAGGCGCGAATTATGCACCGAGGCGCGAATTATGCACCGAAGCGCGAATTAAAGTACCCAGGCGCGAATTAAGCACCCAGGCGCGAATTAAGCACCCAGGCGCGAATTAAGTATTAAAGTACCAGGCGGGAATTGAAGTAGAAAATCACTTTGATTGCAAAAATGGCCACCCGCATCTCGTGGCCATTTTCCTTTAGAACGGCTGCATTTACGTAAACACGGTATACAAATTTCTAGCGGTCATGCCCACAACGCCGTAGACTTGTGCCGTGAACGGCGCAGGCGTGGCTCAACACAAAACCGGATGTATTCGCGTGCTGGGAATAGATCCGGCAGCCGCGGGACCGACAGGATACGGCGTGATCGAAAGCGATGGCCGAAATTGCCGGATGCTGCACTGCGGCGCGCTTTCCGTCACTACGAAGCGCCGTAAGGAATCCGCCGGAGCCGCACTGCAGGATGTGCACGCCTTGCTGTCGCGGTTGATTGATGAGTTCGAGCCGGATGCTGTAGCTGTTGAGGGGATTTTCGCCGCTCTGAATGTGCGCACCGCCTTGCGTCTGGCGGAAGTGCGAGGCGTGGTGTTGCTGGCCGCCGCGCAACACAATGTAGCGGTGCACAGCTATTCGCCGCGCGAAGTGAAAGCTTCAGTTGCGGGCTACGGCCACGCGGATAAGCAGCAGATGCAAACCATGGTGCGGGCTTTGCTCACCATGGCGGAAATACCGGAACCGTCCCACGCCGCGGATGCACTGGCGGTGGCTTTGTGTCACTTGCAAGTGCAACAGACCAGCAATAAATTCGCCTTGCCGGAAATAAAGAAGACCTCGCGCACACGGCGCACAGCTTCAGTAGTGGTGACTGCTACGGCAAACGTCCCTGGAATACGCACAACGCGAGTAGGCTTACCGCGCATCGTAACGACACGATGAAGAATCCCGTTTCGCGATTAGCAACAATGATTTGCGGCATGACGTTCGTAATTTGTTTATTGTCCGTAACGCCGTTCGCTGCCGCAAAATTTTCCGGCACTTTCATTGCCGTCGAACATTTTTCTTCCGGCAACTATCCTGGCGGTTTTTCCGCAGTGACTTCGCCTGCGGCCAGTGCCAAGCTCACCTTCCGCCGCATATTTAAATCCAGCTCACCCGAGTTTATAGAAATCGTGGTGCCGGAGGATTCCAGTCCGGCGACGTATGAAATCCGGCAACTCGACGAGGATCCCGGTGCAACGCCATTCGAGATCAGCTCCGGACTTCGTGCGCGCATATTCGATTTGGCTACACGGCTAAATCATTTTCAGGACCAGGATCTCGACGTACATCGCAAAATCGCTAATCTTGGCGAAAAAACATTTCGTTGGGAAAAGGGCGCGGACACCCACGAAGTAAAATTCAATTACACGCTGAACTCGGCGGCAGCGCAGTTACTGCAGATTTTTGAAGGATTGGCGCGGCAGCAGGAACACATGATGCTGATCACCCGGCGGATGAGATACGACCGCCTGGGAATCAATGACGCGCTGCTGCAATTTGAAACGGATTTGAACCACAAATTATTGCCCGAACCGCAGGGCGCGCTGCCCATGCTGGATCAGATCGTCAACGATTCACGCTTCGTGGATGTCGCGCGCCAACGAGCGCGTAATCTGGCCGATCGCATACGGCGCGAAGGTTAGTCCGTTGGCTAAATTCAACTAAGCTTCGTCGTTACGTTGTAGAGGAAATGGCTCGTACAGGCGCTGAGGTTAAAGCGCGCAAAGATTCACCGTACGGAGCGCGCGCAACGCCGCGCTCCGTGAAGATGGCCGCAATATAGCGCGCGGGTGTGACATCAAACGCGGGATGCGCAGCATGAACGTCAGGCGCAATACGCACGCCCAGAAAATGCGTTACTTCCGCTGGCGAACGCTCCTCGATCGGAATGTGGTCGCCATCCGGAATCGAAAGATCGAAGGTCGAAATCGGCGCGGCAATATAAAACGGAACATTATTTTCTTTTGCCAGCACGGCGATTTGATACGTGCCGATTTTATTGGCAGTGTCGCCGTTCGCGGCGATGCGGTCAGCGCCGGTAACGATGGCGCTCACTTTTCCGCTTTTCAAAAAATGACCCACCATATTGTCGGTGATCAGCGTGAGGGGAATGCCGCCCTTGTACAATTCCCACGCAGTGAGTCGCGCTCCCTGTAAGTACGGCCGCGTTTCCGGGACCAGAACGTGAAGTTTTCTTCCCTGCTGGTGCGCCACGCGAATGACGCCGAGGGCGGTGCCAATACCGCCGGTGGCCAGCGCGCCGGCGTTGCATTGCGTCATCACCTGACCGTCGCGCGGCATAAATTCCGCGCCATACTCGCCGATGGCCTGGTCGGTAGCCTTTTTTTCCAGATGAACTAATTTCGCTTCCTCCACCATTCCGTTTTTGATTTCAGAAAGTTGAGACGAATTGGCGGATAGTTGAGCGAAACGCTTCTTCATGCGGTCGAGCGCCCAGAAAAGATCCACCGCGGTGGGGCGCGTCTTCGCAAGTACATCGCAAATTTGCGCGAATTCCGCTGTGAGACCATCAACAGCTTTGGCAGAAGAGTGCAGCACTCCAAGAGCGGCGCCCATCGCGGCTGCTACGCCGATGGCTGGCGCTCCGCGAATCACCATTTCGCGAATGGCTTTGGCCACCTCGCGATAATCCGTATAGGTGTAACTGATTTCCTCGGCGGGCAAGCGGCGCTGGTCCAGCATTACCACGCCGGCGTCGGTCCATTCGATGGGTTGCGCTACGTACATATCCGGTGCGACCTCTGCGATTCTCGGATCTGATTGACACTAAATTGTAGCGAAGGAGCGCCTGGAAAACGAATTGCGAGCCGCTACGGTTGAAGGGGCATGTGCTGAAAACCTCTGGTCGCAATAATCGAGGTAATCGCGATCATGGAGTTGTACCCCAAATGGAGAAGAAAGCTGGCGAAGACAGTCCCCGTGCGCGCACGGGCGAAAGTGAAAACTACGCCTACAAAACTGAGCAGTAACACCAGGCCCCACGTCCAACCGAGCTGCGAGCCGTGCATCAACCCAAATAAAATACCGGTGATTAAGATTCCTGGTGCAACACCCAACGACTTGGCGAAAAGCGGATAAAGGTATCCGCGAAAAACAGTTTCTTCCACCAACGGCGCAACGAATACTGCCATGGTCATGAGCAGCATCGCTCCAGAGCGATTCTTAAAGATTTCCTGTATCGGCAGGTGATCGGTGTTTTTCATATTGGAGCTGGCGAGGCCCACAAAAATCGCCAGTCCACAGCCGGTAACAAAATACATCCAGGGGCGGCCGTTCCCCGCATCAAGATTAGGGTTGAGTTTCTTCCAGCCCAACGATCGCCAGAAAGGCGAGCCGCGCAACAAAGCCAGAGTCACATAGAGAAATAAAAACAGCAGTCCATACCACAGCACGTTGGTGCCAACCAGCAGTTGTGGATTGGATTCAAATAATTGTTGGACTTGTTTCCCGGACAAATGGCGGTTGGCGGAAATATAAAGGACAAAGCCCAACTGCACAACCAGCAAGCTTGCAAAGCCAAAGAAGAGAAAAACAATCAGGTGCGGCCACGACCAGGAGATACGCAGGTCTTCCGGAAGCACACGCTTCGGAGGGGCAACCACCGTTGACGCTACAGCCACTGGATCGGCAGCAAGCGGATCGGCAGCAAGCGACTCGACAGCAAGCGACTCGACAGCAAGCGACTCGACAGCAAGCGACTCGACAGCCAACGGCTCACCTTGGAGTGAATCCGGAGATTTTTCAACCGGGAGTGATGGAAAGCCCGATGGCCCGACGTCGACGTGGCGAACATAGGTATCAGCCCCGAGCGGCTCAGGGTTTAGCGCTTCCGCGTCGTTTGGCTCAGCGTCAGCCGGATGATTGGGCGAATTTGACATCTCGTTTTCCGGAACTTCGTCGTGATGGGTCATTTTCTCTTTGTGCGTGCGCGTTTCGGCCAGCCTGTAGCCAGCGCAGTTCCAATCAACGGCATTAATAGTTCGTGATGTCCGGTGAAGGCATAGCCTCGCGAATCCGGGCCGCTCCGTGCGCCTGCGGATAACGTTGGGCGCTTCACGACATTCTGCAACGGACGATAGTGCTGGATAAAATCAAAGTTGGCGGTCGTAATCGGCCGCAAAGGCACACCGAGATTACGCACCACGGAAACGGCCTTCAGAAAAATCTCGGGTAGAAGCACGGCGGAGCCCCAATTCATATATACGCCACCAGGATGCATTGATTTCACCAACGCACAAAAAAGGCGAAAATCGTGGTAAGAAGCCGCACCGAGCGCGGCGCCATCCGCCGCCGGATGCATGTGCGGAATGTCGGTCCCAATGGCCAGATGAACGGTCACCGGAATGCGCTGGCGATACGCCGCAACCAAAACACTGTACGAAGCGTAGCGGATTTTCCCGCTACCGGCGGACAGAAATCTTCCTGCAGCTTCACCATAACCGATTGCCGAGCGCGCGGCCTCTGCCGCAATTTCATTGAGCTGCTCGCCAGTTTCGGCGGCCATGCCGAATTTTCCTGCACCGATTCCGGCTTCAACATCCTCAGAAGTATTTCCGGCGATGGCAATTTCAAAATCATGAATCAGCGCGGCCCCGTTCATGGCTATCCCGGACATATACCCACGCTTCATTAGATCGATAAGCACGGGCGCCAAGCCGACTTTGATTACGTGGCCGCCAATGCCCCACAGAATCGCTTTGTTTTTCGCGCGGGCGCGATGGAGTGAGCTGAGCATTTCACGCAAATCCTTCGCCGCCAAAACATCGGGCAGCGAATCGAGAAAACCAGAAAACGACTTTTTCGGCGCCGGCGGTTGGGCGAAATTCTTTACGCTGACTTTACTTTTGCGTGAAGCAAGCGGGTAAGTCTGCACCGCACCGAGCTGCAATGGCGATGTGGAATAAATGCTCATCGGAGACTGCCGACTTTAGGTGCAAGTGTGAGCATACGCAAGACAAAAACCAGGCTGCCAGGGCGCGAGAGGAAAAGCCGCCCTAAGCGCTCTGATCGAGACGTGCAATTATTTTTCATGGCCGTTCAATCCAGCGGCTAGAGAACGCCCGTTCAGGTCGAGAACACGGGCCAAAGCTTGTCCCGTGTACGATTTTTTAGTGCGAGCCACCAGTTCCGGCGGCCCTTGCGCGACAATCCGGCCGCCACCCTCGCCGCCTTCGGGGCCCAGATCGATCACCCAATCGGCTTGTTTGATAACGTCCAAATGATGTTCGATGATCAGCACAGTGTTGCCAAGACCAACGAGGCGCTGCAAAACGTCCAGAAGTTTCCGAACGTCATCGAAATGCAATCCGGTCGTGGGCTCATCAAGAATATAAAGTGTGCGGCCAGTCTGGCGCTTGGAAAGTTCGCGCGCGAGCTTGATGCGCTGCGCTTCTCCGCCCGACAAAGTGGTAGCGGACTGTCCCAGAGTTACGTAACCAAGGCCGACTTCAACGAGGGTAGAAAGTTTCTGCTGAATCTGCGGAATATTTTCAAGCAGCTTCAGCGCTTCGGAAGCCGGCAGATTCAGGACGTCGCTGATCGAGTGACCTTTGTAGCGGACGGCTAAAGTTTCAGAATTGTAACGGCGGCCGCGGCAGACTTCGCACATGACATATACGTCGGGGAGAAAATTCATTTCGATGCGGCGTAAACCGTCGCCCTGGCAGGCTTCGCATCGGCCTCCCTTGACGTTGAAACTAAACCGCCCCGGGCGGTAACCGCGTTCGCGCGATTCCGGGAGCATGGAAAACAGATCGCGAATGGGAGCGAATAGTCCCGTGTAGGTCGCGGGATTTGAACGGGGAGTGCGGCCGATGGGAGCCTGGTCGATCTCGATGACTTTGTCGATTTGATCGGAGCCGAGCAGTTCGCGATGCGCCGCGGGCGGTTCCATCGAACGATAGAGTTTTTGTGCGAGCGCGCGATAAAGAATGTCGTTGATGAGCGTGGATTTTCCCGAGCCCGATACGCCAGTGACAACAGTGAGCAAGCCGAGTGGCAAGGTG